>WNGB01014435.1_pt1 | contig 10544 bp, 9 predicted proteins | sample 5400681 | NCBI WGS metagenome assembly WNGB01 (sample SAMN13153367, study PRJNA577476) | soil metagenome | isolation source: 115 cm soil or saprolite under grassland replicate 2 | place: USA:California | collected 2016-06-15 | reverse complement strand
TCCGTTCCTTCCGGCGTCGCCCTGCCGGCCAGAAGGCGCTTTGGGGAGCCGGCTTCGCGCTGTTCGCCGCGGCCGCGGCGACCGAGGCGCTTGCGCAGCGCGCAGGCTGGAGCCCCGCTCTCTTCCGCACGTACTACCTCGCCGGCGGGGTGCTGACCGTGGCCTCCCTAGGTGCCGGGTCGGCCTGGCTGCTCGTGCCCCGGCGCGCGCGAGACGCGCTCGTCGGCGGGCTCGCCGTCGCGACCGCGGCCGCCGTCGTCACGGTTGTTCTAGCGCCGGTCGACGTCCAGACGCTCGCCGCGACGCCGAGTGGCCGGCCGCCCGCGAACGCGGCGCTCGGCGGACATGCATTCCTGTGGGCGATCGCGCTCAACTCGTTCGGGACGCTCTTCCTCGTCGGTGGGTCGCTCTACTCGATCGTGCGGCGGCAACGGGTACGGCAGAACGTCTGGATCGGCGGAGGCGCGCTCGTCGTCGCGCTCGCAACCGGCCTCTCACGGACCGGCAGCTACTCCTTCGTCTATCTCGGCGAGCTCGTGGGGATCGCGCTCATGTTCTCGGGGTTCACGTTCGTCGGGCGCAAGCCGCAGCCCCGGGCGGCCCCCGCCCCCGCGCCGACGCACGCGAGAGCGGCGCTCGTCCGATGAGCTTTGACGCCGAGGCGCTCCGCCGCCACGCGGCGCTCATCGCGGCCGGGCAGCTCGCGCACGCGAACGGGCGGCTTCGCGCCCTCGGCCCAGACGAAGAGGAGACCGTTTCGGCGGTCGTCGAGGCGATCGTCGAGGGGATCGTTCGCTGTCTCCTCGAGGAGGCGGAGCGAGAGGCGTCGGTCGCGGAGGCACTGACGTCCATCTACGGCTGATCGCTCCGCGGCTCCGGCGGCCAGGCGGCGCGGGTCAGTCTCTGCAGGAAGCCGCGCCGCCGCCAGTGGACGCTCGTCATCGCATTCTGCACGTACGCGTCGTCGGCGGCGAGGACCGCCCGCGAGGTCGCTTCCAGCTCAACGATCCCCGGGTTCCCCGGGCTTCGACTCGCGGCCGTTCTCAGCCGGTGCTCGGCCGCTGCGGGTGCTACTGCTGCACTCATCGCTGCTCCTTTCGGTCGCCTCGAGCACCTCTTGCAGTGCTGAGTGACCCGATCGAATCAGCGCTCCCTGAGAGAGGAGTGAGGTTGGCCTAACAACCTCCTAAGAACTTGTCGCGCGCCGCCGTTGCACAAGTCGAGAGGCGGGCCTAGTCCACCGCGATCGTCGGGTGTCAAGCGCAGCCGAAAAAGTGCGCCAGTTTCCGCAGTCGAAAAGTGCACCACCTGAGGCCGGTTCAGAGGTCGGGCTGGGTGCTCGGAGGGCGTGAGCGGCGCTGCTGTGGCTTCGAGTTTCGCGGCGAGCACTCGATTCGCGCCTGAATCGGTGTGATCCGGGTGTGACGTCGAGGCCGCGTTCGCGGAGGCGGTAGCTCTTGCCTTTGAGGGTGATCATGGTCGCGTGGTGGACGAGCCGGTCGATCAGGGCGGCGGCGACCATCGCGTCGCCGAGGATCTCGCTCCACTGCTCGAAGCCGCGGTTCGAGGTGATGATGATCGAGCCGCGTTCGTAGCGGCGCGAGAGGTAATGGCGGCGACCTATCTCGCGCTCGCCGAACTGGGGAAGGCGTACTTTTACCGCCACCGCCGCCTGCCCGACGCCCGCGGGAGCCTCGAAAGGAAGGAGCAGCCACCGCATCGGAAGCGTGAAGGCGAGATCTGCCTCTCGAGCGCCGCGCCCTTCCGCGAGCGCGAGCTGGCTGCTCGGCGCGGACGCACACACGCAAGACTCGCTCTCGTTGCCGGTGGGGCCCGCCCTGGCTGAGACTTAGACGCGCGACCAGGCCGGGCGACCGCTGGTCTCGAGCTCCACTTCGATTGGGATCGCGCCCTCCTGGAGCGGGCCGACGACGGTTTCGGCCAGCCCGAGCTTGGCGGCGAGAAACGGAGTGAGGTAGCGGCCGACGATCTTGGCGGGAGGCCACCACAGCGGCTCCGTGTCGATGACCGAGTGCGCGCCGGTTGCGTCCGCCCGAAGGAAGCGCGGCGCGAGGCCGGTGAGGAGCAGCCCACGCAGGACCGGTCTGAATGGCTTCGGCTTCACGGTCGCGCCGGCATCGGCTGCGATTGACGACGCGGCGGCGTCGGCCTGCTGCGTCGCGGTTCCTCCCTGCTTGAGCGGGAACTGGGTGAGGTCGCCGGCGGCGTAGACGTCGGTGAGGCCGAGAACCCGGCCGTACTCGTCGGTGGGGACGAACCCGCGCTCGTCGTGCGGCACGCCGGGAAGGCGCGGGCCTTCGAGCTGTGGGAGGGCGACGACTGCATCGACGGCGATTGGTCGTTCGGCCACGATCCTGAGTGCGCCTGCCTCGAAGCGGACCGGTGCGACCGACGTCTTGAGCTGGATGTCGCGGATGGCGAGAAGCTCTGATACCGCCTCGCTGGCCGCGGGGCCGAACAGCGAGAGCGGGTGGTCCTCGGGGGTGACGAGGAGGATCTCGACGCCGCGCGTCCCGTGCGCGGCCATGTATTCGGCTGTCAGCAGCGCAAGCTCGTAGAGCGGCAGGGGCCAGGTGGCGCCTGTGGGAACCGCGAACGCGATCCGGCGGATCTCGCCAGCCGTCGTCTTGTCGAGCAGGGCAGAGAGCGCCGGGCCGTCCTGCGGGCCGCGGAACGTCAGCGCCCCGGTGACCGCCTCGCGCGGTCGCGCGCCGAGGGCGAGGAGCAAGATGTCGTAGGTGAGCTCTTGCCCGTTCTCGAGCGTGACGACCTTTCGCTCCGGGTCGACGGCCGCGACCGACCCTGTTCGCAAGCGTGCCCCTGCGGACTCGGCGAGCTGCTGCAGGGGGAACCGCCTCACCTCGCCGACACGGAAGGGCTCCGTCACAGCGAGCGGGCGGTAGGTGAACTCCGCCTCGGGCGCCGCGAGCTCGACCGAGACGTCATCCCGGGCCAGCGCCTGGAGCGCGAGCGCGGCCTCGAGCGCGGCGACGCCCGCTCCCGCGATCAGCACGTGCAGAGGGTTTCGGGTCGCGGTCATGAGTTCACCGATGGTCGCATGGCCGATCCGAACGGCCATCGGGGCAACCTACTGATTCGGGTCGCGGATCTCCCACTCACGAGCTGCTGCACAAATTCCGGGCCGCTCGACCGCCGCCTCGAGGCGGTCGTGTTCGATTGGGACGGCACCGCGGTTCCCGATCGCGCCGCCGACGCGAGCGATCTCCGGCATGCAATCGACGAACCCCGAAACTGACCGATCCCGACGTGCTTCAAGGGAGCTCGCGATCTGCTCGTCGCAGCCGTCGACGAGTCGCAGAAGGTCAGAGTGCCGCCGTCCAAGTCGAGTGCCGTCGAGGGACCCATTGCGCAGGTACTGATCGACGCCGCCAAGGACGCCGAGCTTCCTCGTGGTCGGGTCACGTGGCCATGGCGGGTGCACGGGGGGCCGCGCCTCGGCTGGGTAGCCAACGGGTCGCGCAGCACGCGCTCTGTCCGGTGGCGATCGTGCGGCCTGGCGAGCCGGCGTCCAGGCATCTGGCCACGAACCGGGTTTCATCGGGTAGGCCACACCGCGGACTCTGTCGTCCTTCGCATGGCAATGAGGGTGCGCCGGGGGTCAGGCGCACCCCAGAGCCGACGGAACGCGCCGACCTTTTTCGCAGGTGTCTTCGTGAAATGGCCCTCGCGTGACGCATCGAGTCCGGACTCGCGGTCCCCGCGGACGTGTGCCCGGGCACGCCTGCCGCCGGATCACGGTTGTCGCCCAGTCCAAGACACGATCGCGGCTTTGCGGAGAACTACCGCCCGGGCGTGCGTAGATGAACCGATGAAAAGGAGCGTCCTCCGAGTCGATGATGCGCGAACTGCAACGAGAGGATTCCGCAAGTGCGATCCCTGGCTGTCTGTTCAGGCCACGGTGGACGCGCCGCTCCAGCCACCGGTCGCCGCGGGTGGAAGGCGGCCCGACGCCTTGCGCGCCGCGCTAACGGCCCGGTTCGGGGCCGGCGGTGAGCGGCTCGCCGGCGAGCTCGTACGCGGCGATTTGGGCTGAGGCTGAGGACGCTCCCGGTACCGGCTGTGTCGCGTTGGCCGACGAGGGGTTAACGTTCACAGGCTCGGGGCTGCTGGTCGGTGAAGCGCGACTCGTCCGGTACGCCGACGTGCTCGGAGTGGAGATCGTGCGCGATCCGTCGTTGCGGCTGAACGGCTACCCGACGCTGCGGATCGAGCGGCGAGGCGCACCGTCGCTGCGGGTCAGCACGATCGGACTCGGGGTGTTGGGTGAGTTGAACAAGCTGCTCGCTGCCGCGATCGCGAGAGCTGGTCGGGATCGTCGTCCCGCTGCGCTTGCGGAGGCGGCGGCGCTGATCGAGCAAGCCCCCGTTCGATCTCGCAGCATTAGGCGTTAAGCGGCACGACGTGCTGCTCTCCGAGCGCGAGGTGATCTTCCTGTTCGAAGGACGCCAGTTGGCCGAGACGATGCGGCGGCTGGTGCGCGACCCCTCGGTGTGGCAGGCCGCGCATCGGGCTGGTCGCGGGTGATCACGGGACGGCCGCGGCTCGCGGAACAGGGCTTCGGCTGGCACAGCGGCCGACGGATCCGCTGACCGCCGCAAGGGCGCTTTTCAGGCGCGAGTAGTTTCCTCGACCAGTCCGCGCAGGACGTCGTCGAGACTATGACCGTGGCGGACGAGCCGGATCTGTCGGTCGGCGCTCGTTCCCTCGGCGGCGATCGACTCGACCCGCTCGAGCACCCACTCACACCCAAGCGCGGCCGCATCGTCGGCGATCCGGTCGAGTAGCCCTGCGATCAGCGTCCGCGCGCCCACGGCCTGCTCCGCGCCGGTGACGAGCCGGGCGCGCAGCCCGTGGCGCGCCGCCAGCCAGCGATTCTCCCCAACCACCAGCCGGTTCGCCTTCGCGAACCCTTCGCCGCGGTCGTAGCGCTTGCCGTGGTGCCGGACGAGCGCCTGGACGAGGCCGGCGAGCGCCGCCGAATCCTCGACCCGCGGCTGCACATCCATGATCCGCACCTCGACCGTGCCGAAGCGGGGCTGCGGGCGCACGTCCCACCACAGGTAGGTGGCATCGGCGATCGCCCCGGCGCGTCGCAAGGCGGCAAGTGTCGACTCGAACTCGCGCCAGCTCTCGAACACCGGCGGCAAGCCCGTCCGCGGCATCGTCTGCAGGACGATCAGCCGCGTCGAGGCAAGCCCCGTCTCTTCCCCGTCCCAAAACGGGCTCGAGGTCGACAGCGCGAGCAGCAGCGGCAGCTCGGCGAGCAGTGCCTCGATGATCTGCAGCGCCTTGTCGGCGCCCCCGACGGCCACGTGCACGTGCATCGCGTAGCAGAGCGTCCGTCGGGCCGGGTAGCGGAGCGCCGCCACCATTTCCCGGTAGCGATGCGCGGGAGTGATCGGCTGCTCTTCAGCGTGCGAGAACGGGTGGGTGCCGGCGCCAGCGACGAGCACGCCTTCGCCGGCAGCATGCCGCCTGAGCGTCGCGCGCAACGCCACAAGCTCCTCGAGCAGCTCGTCGACGCTGCGGCAGGGGCGCGTGCTCACCTCCGCCTGGCACTGCATCAGCTCCCGCTTCGCCGGGCCGTGTTCCTTCTCGCCCGCGATGATCGGCTCGATCGCCGCCGCAAGGGCGAGCGTCTCCGGGTCGAGCAGCATCAGCTCTTCCTCGACGCCGAGCGTGTATTCCCGGGCGGGGGCAAACAGCTGCTGGCGCTCGCTACTTGCCTGCAGGGCCGGACTCCACGCGGGTTGCGCGGTCTCCGCTTGCGGCACACCGAGAGTGCTCGTCCTGCGAGTATCGCACCCAGGCCGAGCCCGGGCTACTGACCGAGCGCCGTACCGATCGCCGGGTCCTCCGCGCGGGATGGGACCCGCGCTCGCGGGGTGGGGGTGCCTGGCCGAGCGGGTGAATGGGCGTGTAGCGGCTGTTTGACACGGTCTCATCACGCAGCTCGCGAAGGACGGAGGGCCAGGTGGACTGGCCCTCCCTGTCTCCGGGAGTCGCCCCGGAAGCGTGTTAGGCGGTGACGGTGATGTAGCCGGCCATGTAGCCGTCGCGGCCGACGCCCTTCTTTGTTACGGCCAAGTAGCCCTGCCCCTTGTCGCACGGGAGCGAGCAGTACCACCGGAACGACCCTGCCTTCGTTGGCGTGAAGCTGAAGATCGTCTTGCTGGGAATGCCCTTCTCTCGTTAGTGGCGCCGGGGATCTTGACGTTCAGGCGAGCGCCTTGTTGGTGATCGCGTGTTCGTCGATCCGAAGAGCCGAGCGGGTCGCCGTAAGGTTCCTATCGCCGCCGTCCTCCGAGACATTTTGGTCGAGCACAAGATGAGTGCGCCGGGCGAGCTCGTGGTGGGGCGCGGCGACGGTAGCCGTCCATTCAACGACACCACCGTTGCACAGCGCGCAAACAAGACGTGGAAACGTGCTGGCCTTCAGCCCATCACGCTCCATGAGGCACGCCACACATTCGCGAGCCTGATGATCGCCGCTGGCGTGAACGCGAGGGCAATCGCGTCCTACATGGGCCACGCCTCCGTCGCGATCACGTACGACCGCTACGGGCACCTCATGCCCGGCAACGAAGATGAAGCCGCCGCCCTACTCGATGCCTATCTTGAGCGAGCCAACACGCGGGCTCGGCTGGCGGCGGTCACGGATCGCTGAGACGCTCGCGCGCCGACGCTGTCGCGCCTCCGCTGAATTCTGTTCGCCAGTTATTCGCCAGTGAGCACCTAAATCAGTGGATTCCCATGGACTCCGGTGGACTCGGCGGCGGGTGCTTCGAGTTCGCGCAGACCCGCATCAAGAGCGGGTTTGCGCTGTAAGAGCGGAGGGGGAGGGATTTGAACCCTCGTCGGACCCAAAAGCCCGAAACGGTTTTCGAGACGAGACGAGGTTCCTGAAGGAAATGCCCGTGTGCAGCCAGATCTGAGTGGGGCGGGGCGTTGCGCGATCGTGTGTGCGCGACTCCTCCGGCAAGTTGGGCCAGCGTAGAAGCAGCGTAGAAGGAGCGTGCATCTAGAGGCTGCGACACCTGCGGTGTTCCCGTTTTGTTTGTTTTCTATTGTGAAAACGGAGCGGGCGGGGAGACGGATTGAGGGGTGCCTGGTTAGGTTCCGGCGTTGAGTTGGCCGCCAAAAGATGCGAGGTCAAATCGACGACTCGTCTCCGCGGCCGGAGCGGAGTCGATCCCGGACTCAATGACGAAGGTTTCGGCGCTGAGGCTTCGCAGCGCGGCCCGCCGCAGCAGACGTCGCAATGTCGTTTGCATTAGAGAGCGGTCGACATGCGTTCGCGTACGCGGGCAGCGCCGACGGCGTCGCGCTTCCGCTCGAACGCCTCCAGCGCGGCGTCGAGCTCGCCCGCGTCCTCGAGTGTCTCTGCGTAGAGAGTCAGGAACTCGCTCGCCGCGGCGCGGGCGCAAGCGTCGCGGAGTGCGCCCGCGGCGCCGCGGACGTCGCCGCGCGCCCGTGCCACCGCCGCCTCCGCGCGCAGTACTGACACGTGCAGGAAAAGCGCCCCGTTGTTTTCCAGCCACGGGCGAGCGGAGGCGAGCAGCGCTTCCGCTTCGTCGATCCGGCGCGATTCGGCTTCGATGCGTGCGAGGAGGGCTGCGGCGTCGCCGTGCGACCCGTTGTCAGCGAGCGAGTCAATCAGCTCGAGTGCCGTCCGCGCGTGCGCGGCGGCGCGGTCGCGGTCGCCGGCGATCGTCGCCGCCCAGGCGCTGAAGATCTCGACCGCCGACAGCGTGCTCGCCGCTCCGACCGCGCGTAACGACTCCGCGGCGCGCTTGAGGTGGCGCCGTCCCTGGTCCAGCTGGCCTGCCTGCGTTTGCAGCATCCCGAGCGCCATCCACAACCCGACCGGGCCCGGCGGGTCCCACTCGAGGGCTGCGAGGTGGCGCTCGCATTCGGCGACGGCGTCGTCGACCGGCGTCGTGCCGAGCATCAGCACGAGCCCAAGCATGCTGCGCGCGGCCCGCTCGCGCCACCGGTCGCCGATCTGCAGTGTCAGCTCAATTCCTTCCCGGTGGCACGCCGCCGCCCGGTCGGCGAGGCCGACCTCGCGAAGGGCATGCCCGTGGGCGAGGAGCGTGTCCGCGAGAGCGATGACCTCGCTCTCGTCGCGGCTCGTCTCCACGGCCCGGTGCGCGATCCGTTCGAATTCGTCCGCGGTGATCTCTCCTGCTTGCGCCGCGTGTCCGGCGCGCAGCGCGCGTGCCCGCTGCGCCAGGGTGCGGTAGCCGATCGCTTCCGCGCGCCGCTCCGACTCGAGCAGCGCCGACCTGGCCCGGGCCCGCTCGCCGGTGCGCCAGAGGGCGAGGCCGTACTCGTAGAGCGCCTCGGCACGACCGCGATCGCTCGTCGGCAGGAAATTTGCGGCACGCTCCACGAGATCGGGTCCGTGGTGGAGCTCGAACAGCGCCTTGTCCTGTAGGAGGATTGCACGCTGCAGCTCGCGCAGGGTTGCGCCGGGCTCGAGACCCAGCTCGTCGACGAACGCCGAGTGCGCGCGGCGGTACGTCGCCAGCGCCTCGGCCGGACGACCGGCGCGATAGAGCGCCAACATGAGCTGCGCCCAGAACCGCTCGCGCAGCGGGTAGGCGGCCGCCAGACCCTCCAACTCGGGCACGAGCTCGGCCGCCCGGCCGAGCTCCAGCTCCGCGTCGATGCGATCCTCGATCGCGACCAGGTGGAGCTCCTCGAGCCGGACGATCTCCGCCTCCGCGAAGGAGTAGTCCGAGAGCGGGTGCCCGCGCCACTCCGCGAGGGCCTCGCGAAGGCGCTCGCTGCGGATCTCGGGCTGCGCGCCACGCGCTTCGAACACGAGCGCCTCGAAGCGCAGCGCGTCGACCTGGTCGGGCGTGACTTCGAGGCGGTAGCCGCTTCCGGCCGTTTCGATCGTGTCTTCCCCGAGCGTTTTCCGCAGCGCCGAGACGGCGTTGTGCAGCGCCGCCTTCGCCGTCGGCGGAGGCTCCTCGCCCCAAAGGCGGTCGATCAGCTCGTCGCGCGGCACGACCTTGTTGGCCCGCAACAGAAGGAATGCGAGCAGGGCGCGCTCGCGTGTCTTGCCGAGCGGGAGCCGGACGCCGTCGCGCCAAACCTCCAGCGGACCGAGCACGCGGAAGTCCACACACGAACTCGTAGCACGATCAGCCGCGAACGGCCAGAAGCGATTAGAGACTGATTAGAGGTGCCTCTTACGCTCGCTTCGACCCGAGTGAAAGGACCGACATGCGCACGAAGCTGATTCGTTTCGCGCTGGCCGCCACCGCCGTCGCGATCGGCGGCAGCGCCGCCGCCTTCGCCGCTTCCGGCGGAGCTGACTCCATCACCCACGCGTCCAACACATCTTCGCCGTCTTCCACAGCACCGCCGCCCTTCTCACGTGGCTTTGAGGTCTGGCGCTCGAACATCGTCCAGCCGAACGTCGACGTCATCGCGGTCGGCGGTGTCCGGCAGGGCACGCACGTGCTCACGCTCCACCTCGAGGCTGGCTCGTACTTCGTTTGGTCGTTCGCGACGGCAGGCAAGGACTCTGGGAGTGGCGTCCTCCGCTGCGCCGTGCTGGTGCCAGAGGGTGCGGTGACATTCGCCCGCGTGTCCATGGGAGACCAGCCCGGAACCTCCCACGCGGCGACGCTCACCTCGCAGGGGAGCTACGCCGTCCCCGACGGTGGCATTGACCTGGAGCTCAAGTGCACACAGGAGTCGGGAGCGACGGGAGCGACGCCGCAGGTGTTCGACGCCGTGATCGACGCGTTGCAGATCGGAAGCTTTACCTCAACCCAGGGCTCATGACGCTCGCGCAGGAGAAAGGAGAACCCATGAACAATCACACGCGGTCTCTGCCAAAGACCTCCTGGTGGTCGCGCTTGTTACGGCAGGGGTGCGGAAATCGTCTCTTCTCGCTCCCAGAGCGGGAGCATCGACGCGTGAAATGGGTGCGCTGGACAGCTCTCTTGTCCGCGGTATAGCTTCCGGAACGCCCACGCGATCTCGTCCGTCGAAGACGTGCCGCCCTGACCAAGCAGCGTGGCGAGCGCGTCGGTCGCAACCGGATCGAGCTCGAGTCGCGACCGCTGAGCCTCCAGTTGCTTCAGAACCTCCACGACGGGCCAGTCGGTGATCCCCTCCCCGTACGAGAGGCAGCGACCGCGGACGACCGTCGCGTCGGCAGCGGCCAGGAACTCGGCCGCAAGACGTGACTTCCCTACCCCTGCCGCCGCTACGACCGTGACCAGTTCGCAGCCCGGCCCGGCGCGCGCGCGCGTTCCCAGACCTCGGTGAGCGTGCCCAGTTCCTTCTCGCGCCCGACCAGCGGTGAGTCGAAGCGCCGTTCCGCGGCCACCGCCGACACGGCAACAAGCCGCCACGCCGGCACAGCCTCACGCTTGCCCTTCAACGCCAACGCCTCGACCGGTTCCGCTTCGACCGCATCTCGAGCGAGGCGCAATGTCGTTTCGTCAAGCAAGGTCTGGCCGCGCTGTGCAGCCTGC
>WNGB01014434.1_pt1 | contig 10544 bp, 7 predicted proteins | sample 5400681 | NCBI WGS metagenome assembly WNGB01 (sample SAMN13153367, study PRJNA577476) | soil metagenome | isolation source: 115 cm soil or saprolite under grassland replicate 2 | place: USA:California | collected 2016-06-15 | reverse complement strand
AGCGCCATCTCGACCACCCGACTTGAAAAGGCACGACCCACCTTGGCCTCGTCGCGGTCCTTGACGGTGACCCGCAGCTGATCGCCACGCAACTCCGAGAAGACCGAATCGAAGTAGCTCGAGCCGCCGGGAAACGCCGACCACAGCGTGCGCAGCGCGACATCCGCCTTGGCCTGCAGGTCGAGGCCGGTCAGCACGAAGGTCATGCTGTTGCGGAAGCCGCCGGCGAAGCTAAGGCCAACTTTGAGCCGCTCGGGCGCCGGCTCACCGCGCACGCCGCTCACGCTGACGCGGTCTGGACCTGCCTGCTGCAATTGGATCGTGTCGAAGCGGGCTACGACGTCCGCGTTGAAGTACCGCGGCGAGTCGATCTCGTACAGCAATTGCGCGGTCACCGTGCCCACCGAGACCAGCCCGCCCGTGCCTGGATGTTTGGTGATCACCGCCGAGCCGTCTTGAAACAACTCCGCGATCGGAAAACCGCAGTGCTCGATGCCCGGCACCTCCTCGAAGAACGAGTAGTTGCCACCCGTAGCCTGAGCACCGCATTCCAGAATGTGGCCGACCACGACTGCGCCAGCGAGCTGATCCCACGCATCGCGCGACCAGCCGTGGCGCCAGACGCCCGGCCCGACTACCAGCGAAGCGTCGGTCACGCGGCCGGTAATCACCACGTCGGCGCCATGCTCGAGCGCGGCGGCGATGCCGAATCCGCCCACGTACGCGTTGGCGGTAGCCGGCACCGCCGTCAGTGACTCGCCCGTGTCGAAGTGGGCAAATGTCTCGCCGCTGGCGCGCAGCTCGTCGAGCCGCGGCAGCAGATCGTCGCCTTCGATATAGGCGATACGTGGGTACAGGCCGAGCCGCTGGGCGAGCTCGTGCAGCGCCGCGGCACAACCGGCCGGGTCGAGTCCGCCAGCGTTCGAGACGACCTTGATGCCGCGCTCGAGGCAGGTGCCAAGCACGTCCTCCATCTGGCGCAGGAACGTGCGCGCGTAGCCACTGCCGGGCTGGCGCTGTCGTTGTCGGGCGAGGATGAGCATTGTCAGCTCGGCCAGCCAATCGCCGGTGAGCACGTCGATCGGCCCACCGTCGACCATCTCGCGCGCCGCCGATAGCCGATCGCCGAAGAAGCCGCTGCAATTGGCGATGCGCAGCGCGTTCACGGCTGGAGCACGACCAGCACCTGGTGCGCGTCGACCTTCTGGCCGACCTCGACCCGCACTTCGGCGACCACCGCTTCGGCGTCCGCGGTGATGTGGTGTTCGATTTTCATGGCGTCGAGCACCACCAATGTCTGTCCCGGCTGCACGCGGTCGCCGGGCCGCACGTGGACCGCGCGCACGGTTCCTGGCAGGGGCGCCGTCGGACCAGCGGCTGTCGCGCCCGCGTCCGCATCGGCAAAGCGGGCGGGGACTTGTACTCGCACCTGAAACAGGGAAGTGTTGACGTAATGCTCGTCGCCGTAGGAGTGAACCGCGTGGCGCTGCTGGATGCCATCGCATTCCAGGTCGACGTGCTCACGCGAGATGCTGCCGACCGTGTACGAGGCAGCGCGGTCCCGCGTCGGAAGGTTGCGCCAGCCCGGTGGCACGAAGCGGAGCACTTTTGCGTCGGCGTGGCGGCGATGCCGTAGCACCAGCGACACGGCGAGCTCGCACCGCGTGCGGACATCGTCGGGAATGCAGGGCGCGAGCAGCTCCGCGTGCTGCTCGAGGAAGTCCGTGGCAGTCTGCGCCCGGGCAAACGCGTCGCTGTCCAGAACGGCGACGAGCGCATCGCGATTCGTTTCGACGCCGTGGATGTGCAGACCGCGCAGCGCGCGTGTGAGGAGGGCTATCGCTTCGCAACGTGTTCCCGCATGGGCGATCGCTTTCGCGAGCAGACCGTCGTACTCAGGTGAGATGGCACTGCCGGATTCGATGCCGCTGTCCCAGCGGATTCTGTCGTCGGCGGGTTCGAAGCGGTGCACCGTGCCGATCGAGGGCAGGAAGTCGTGCGAGGGATCCTCGGAATACAGGCGTGCCTCGACGGCACAGCCGCGTCGCTCGATCTGTGCCTGGGTGAACGGCAGCGGCTTGCCTTGCGCGATCTCGAGCTGCAGGCGCACGAGGTCCAGGCCCGTGATCGCCTCGGTCACGGGATGCTCGACCTGCAGACGGGTATTCATCTCCAGAAACGCAATCTCGTCGTCTTTGACCAGGAACTCGACCGTGCCGAGGTTCCGGTAGTCGTGGTCCATCGCGCGGACCAACCCCAGCGCGGCGTCGTACAGACGCTCGCGCGTGGCGTCGCTGAGATTGGCCGCGGGCGCCTCCTCGATCAGCTTCTGGTGGCGCCGCTGGATCGAGCACTCACGCTCGAACAGGTGAACCAGCTGGCCGTGATGGTCGGCGGCGATCTGCACCTCGATGTGCCGCGCACCTGGCCAGTAGCGCTCCAGATACACCGTTTCGTCGCCGAACGCCGCGGCCGCCTCCCGCTGCGCGCTCGCCACAGCCGCCGGCAGGTCTACGGTGCGTTCGACCAAGCGCATTCCGCGGCCTCCCCCGCCGGCTGACGCCTTCACCAGCACGGGCAAGCCGACGCCATCAACCCGGTCGAGGTCTTCGCTGACTGGCAGTACGGGCACGCCAGCGCGCTGCGCGATGCCGCGTGCGGTGAGCTTGGATGCCATTGCCGCGATCGCCTCGGGCGCCGGACCCACGAATGTGAGGCCACCCGCCAGGCATGCCTGCGCAAACGCGGCGCTCTCGCTAAGGAAGCCGTAGCCTGGATGGATCGCGTCCGCGCCAGCGCGCTCCGCGGCGGCGACGATCTGCCCGGTGTCCAGATAGCTGCCGATCGGCACCGCCAGGTCAGCCTCACGCACGAATGGCATGCGGCGATCGGGCTCGGTGAAGACCGCCACGGTCTGCAAGCCCATTGCCTGCGCGGTGCGGCGGATGCGGCGCGCGATCTCGCCGCGATTCGCGATCAGCAGGCGGCGCATGCGGTCACATGCGGAAGACGCCGAACGCCGTCGAGCCCCGGACCGCTGCGCTGTGCGCGGCGGAGAGTGCGATCCCCAGCACCGTGCGCGTGTCGCGTGGATCGATGATGCCGTCGTCCCAGAGGTGCCCGGTCGCGTACAGCGCGGTCGACTCGCGCTCGATCTGGTCCTCGATTCTTGCCCGCGCAGCGGTGTCCTCGGCTTCGTCGTAGGCGCGCCCGGCGCGCTGCGCGGCGGTGCGCTGCACGATCGACATCACGCCCGCCAGCTGCTTGCCGCCCATGACCGCGATGCGGTGGCTCGGATAGCTGAACACGAAGCGCGGCTGAAACGCGCGCCCGGACATGCCGTAGTTGCCCGCGCCGTAGCTGGCGCCGACCATCAGCGTGATGTGCGGCACGGTCGAGTTGGAGACGGCGTTGATCAGCTTGGCGCCGTCCTTGATGATGCCGCCCTGCTCGTAGCGGGTCCCGACCATGAAGCCGGTGATGTTCTGCAGGAACAGCAGCGGGGTATCGGAGCGGTTGCACAACTGGATGAACTGCGCGCCTTTGTTCGACTCCTCGGAGAAGAGGATGCCGTTGTTGGCCAGCACACCCACTGGGAAGCCGCACAGCGACGCCCAACCGGTTATGAGGGTTGAGCCATACAGTGGCTTGAACTCCTCGAGCTCGGAGCCGTCGAGGATGCGGGCCAGCACTTCGCGGATGTCGAAGGGCTGCCGCACATCGGCTTGCGGGACGCCGAGCAATTCATCGGTGGCGTAGCGCGGCTCGCGCGGGCTTGGGTCGGGCTCGGGGCCCAGTTTGCGCCAGCGCAAGTGGCGAACGATCTCGCGGCCGATGCGCAGCGCGTCGCGCTCGTCGGTGGCCAGGTAGTCGGCCAGGCCCGAGGTGCGGGCGTGCATCTCGGCGCCGCCCAGCTCTTCCTCGTCGGCGTCCTCGTCGATGGCCATCTTGACCAGCGGTGGACCACCCAGGTAGACCCGCGCGGCGTCGCGCTGGAGCACGGTGTAATCGCTCATGCCGGGCACGTAGGCGCCGCCAGCGGTCGAGGAGCCGAAGACCAGCGTGATCGTCGGGATTTTCTTCGCCGACAGCTGGGTCAGGTTGCGGAAGATTGCCCCGCCCGGGACGAAGATTTGCGCCTGCTTGGGCAGATCGGCCCCGCCCGACTCGGTCAGGTTGACGAGCGGCAGGCGATTCTGCAGGCAGATCTCGTGGGCGCGGAGCGCCTTGGCGACGCCGATCGGGCCCTGGGAGCCGCCGCGGACGGTCGGGTCGTTGGCCAGCACCAGGCATTCGACGCCCTCGACCACGCCGATGCCGCTGACCAGGCCGCCGCCGAGCGGGTCATCGGTTCCCCAGCCGGCCAGTGGGGACAGCTCCAGAAACGGTGAGTCCTCGTCGAGCAGGAGGTCGATGCGTTCCCGCGGCAGGAGCTTGCCGCGTTGACGATGCCGCTGGACGTACTGCTCGCCGCCGCCCTGCAGCACTTGCCGGTGATTTTCGAGGACCTGGTCGAGGAGCGCCTGCATGGCAGCGCGGTTGGCGACGCACGCATCGGCGCGCACGTCCAGTCGGCTGCGCAGGACCGCCATGGCGCCGCGACGGTATCTCTGCCGCCGCGGCGCCGGCAAGCACACTCGCCGACCGGCTCGCCTGGTGCCTAGCGCCGACTTAGCAGCCGCTCGCGTGTGAACAACCCCCGCGCCCAGGCAATCACCACCGCGTCGAGCACCACGAAGAACCCGGCCACCCACACCAGCGCGGCGCTGGTCACCAGAAACAGAAACGCCGTGGCCGGGATGAGCACCAGCACCACCGGCAGCACGATCAGCCCGTTCAGCTGATACGCCACCCGATAGCCCGAAACGCGGGTGGAAATCAGCGCCGCGACGCCAGCCGTAAACAGCCCGATCAGCGGCGCCAACACGACGAGCGAAAAGACCCAATCACCGTCACCGAGCAGCATCCGCGGGTACAGCGCGGACCGTGACAGCAACGTCATCAGCCAGAACACGAGCACCCCAATCCAAGTGCCAATGACGGCGGGAACGGTCGCCGCCAGCAGTTTTCCCAGCAGCACCTGCCACGGCGAGACCGGCGTAGCCAGCAGCGGCTCCAGGCTCGCCCGCTCGCGCTCGCCGACAAAACTGTCCGCGGCGACGGCCGGCGTGAGCGCCACGGGAATGATCCAGAACAGCGGAATGCTGAACGCCTTGAGCAGCACTTGCAGGGTGGCGGTGCGCTCACCACTGGGTGCGGGCAAGTTGCCGAGTCGCTGCACTGCCGCGGCCGGCAACTGGTCGAGCGCGGCGTTGGTGACCGCGGTGCCGACCGCACCGGGCTGACCGCTGAATGAGAAGAAGGCGGTCATGCCGGCCATGGCCCCGATCATCACCGGCAGCACCACCAGTGGCAGGACCAGGTTGGGGTCGCGGATGGTTTCGCGAAGCTCGCGGCGGGCGATGAGCAAGGCTTTGCGGGCGCCGCCAGGTTCGGAGGTGTGGGCGGGCGGCGGCAAGTGCGGCGTTGGGAGATCCGCATCCGGCAGATGGCCATCACGGTTGACCAGGTCGAGGTAGACGTCCTCCAAAGACGGCGCGTGCTCGGTGAGGCTGAGGACGTCGGCGCCCTCGGCGACCGCGCGCCGCACCACCTCGGGATTCACGCGGTGCGGATCGCTCGTGCGGTACGCCACGGTGTCCGATGAGGAGTCGGTAATCTCAACAAGCTGTGCCAGGCGGTCCGACAGTCGAGGCGCGGGCGCGGCGAGGCGGAGCTCACACGTGGTGGTCAGGCCAGAGCGGAGCGACGCCGGCGAGCCCTGCGCCACCTGCCGACCGTGCTGCACGATGCTCAGCCGCGCGCACAACTCCTCGACCTCGTGCAGGTTGTGTGTACACAGCAGCACCGTACGACCGCGCTGCTGCGCCAGCTCGCGAACGTAATCGCGCACGCTCCGCGCGGCCTCGGGATCGAGCGCCGCGGTTGGCTCGTCCAGAAGCAAGACCGGTGCGTCCTGAAGCAGGGTGCGAGCGATCGCGACACGCTGCTGCATGCCTTTGGAGAATGCGCGCATCACGTTTCTGCGCTGCTCCCACAGGCCGACCAGCCGCAGCATCTCCTCCACGCGGGCCGCTCGACGCGGTCCGAGGTCGTGCACCTGGGCGAAGAAGTCGAGGTACTCGGCCGGCGTGAGCCGCAGATACAGGCCCGGCACCTCGGTCAGCAGGCCGACCTGGCGGCGCACCGCGGCGGCCTGTGTGGTGATGGAGCAGTCGCCGACCGTGGCGCGGCCAGCGCTCGGGCGCAGCATCCCACTCAGCAGCCGCAGCGCGGTGGTCTTGCCCGCGCCATTCGGGCCGAGCAGTCCGTAGGTCTCGCCGCGCTCGACCTCGAACGACAGGCCATTCAGCGCGCGGACGGCGCCGAAGCGCTTTTCCAGGCCCTCGGCGCGGATCATCGCGGGATTCTAAGGAATGGCTAGGCGGCGACGGGGGTCCGCGAAGGCTTCCAGCGCGAAGGGCGGGCGAATGCCGGTGTCGGCCTCGATCTGCGCCTTCCGGTCATCATCGTGGAAGGTCAGCATGCCGCAGTCGGTGTGGTGGATCAGGATGATCTCGCGCGTGCCGAGCAGTCCCTGCGATCTACGCGGTCAACTATTTCCGGGCTGGTCGCGACTGCAATTCGCCGTCCACATACAGTTCGACCCTGTCGTTGTAGAAGGCCAGCAGGTTGGCGATCTTGGGGCACTCCGCGATCGGGAACGGGTAGTACCAGACCACGTCTTCGTGCAGCGTGTCGCCCAGTTTGATCGAGTAGTACTGCGCCGTGCCCTTGTACGGGCACTTGCTCGTGGTGCTGCTGGGCACGAGCACGTCCTGCCGCACGTCCACTTTGGGCAGGTAGTAGCGGGTGATGACGCCGGTCTCGAACAGCAGGCTGGGGCGGTTCGACTCCGCGACGATCTCACCGTCGATGACGACTTTGACGTGGCGCGAGCTGTTGAGCACGTCCACACGGTGGTAGGGATCGCGTGGGTGGCTGAAGAGCTCTTCGTCCTCCTCGTACCACGTCTCGACCTTTTGCCACTCGAAGGTGATGCACTCTCGCAGTGGCTGGAACTCCGCACCATCGGCGGCGTGGGTCCAGGCGATGTCGTCGATGGTGTGGTCGGCGACGCGCAACGTCCAGAACTGCACGCCGTTTTCCTGGCGCGACTTCCGCAAGAGGTCCGTGCGCACGTCGGCGAGCGGGAAGTAGTAGAGCAGTCCGCGGCGCTCGCCATAGACCACCTGAACGTTCTTGGAATCGACGATGGGCTGTCCGTTGACGTAACCGCGCACCCAGCGCGGACTTGGCTCGATACGTACAACACGTGGGGCGGCAACGGTCTGTGTCATGGCTCCTACGGGTATTGTCGCGCGGTCAGGAGTCGGTGGTATGGGATTACGCGAGCGGTTCCGGCTAACTATCGCCGGCCCTCGAATATCTGCGCCTGCGCAAGATCTCGCGCGCGGCGTTATGGCCTGGCGCGCCGGTCACCCCGCCGCCCGGGTGGGTGCCCGAGCCGCACAGATACAGATCGCGGATCGGCGTCGCGTAGCGCGCCCACCCGGCCACGGGTCGGAACGAGAACAGCTGGTTGAGACTCAGCTCGCCGTGGAAGATGTTGCCGCCAGTCAGGCCGTACTCCTGCTCCAGGTCCCACGGCGAGAGCGCGTGCACATGCTCGATCGCGCCGCGGATATTCGGCGCGTACTGGGCCAGGAGATCGATCGCCCGATCGACGAAACGCTGCCGCTCGGTCTCCCAGCTCCCCTCTCGGAGGTGGTAGGGGGTGTATTGCGCAAAAATCGACATCAGATGTTTTCCGTCCGGCGCCAGCGAATTGTCGTACGCAGTGGGAATGGTGATCTCCAGTAACGGCTCGCGCGAGCTCGCGCCGAACTTGGCGTCGTCCCAGGCGCGTTCGAGTGAATCGAGGCTAGGGCAGATGTGGGTGGTGCCGCGGTGCTGGGGTCCAACCGTCGTGCCCGGGTAGGCGGTGAAGTTGGGCAGCTCGCCGAGCGCCAGATTGATCTTGAACGAGGCGCCCTCGCACTTGTAGGCATCGACCTGCGCGGAGAACTCGGGCGGCAGGTGCGGCCGACCGACCAGGCCGAAGAACGTGCGCTTTGGGTCGGCGTTGGAGATGGTCACTCGCGCGCGAAATTCGGTGCCGTCGCGCATCACCACTCCGAGCGCCTGGCCGCCGCGGACGTCGATGTGGTCGACGTCGGCATTCACGCAAATCTCGGCGCCGGCTGCTCTGGCCGAGCTCGCCAGTGCCTCACTGAGAGCGCCCATTCCACCTCTGAGAAAACCCCACAGGCCGCGCACACCGCCCACGCCGCCCATCACGTGGTGCAACAGCACATACGCGGTACCCGGGGTAGCGGGACCAGCATTGCTACCGATAACACCGTCCGTCGCCAGCGCGACCTTGAGCGCGTCCGACTCGAACCAGCCTTCGAGAATCTCGCGTGCGCTGCCGGTGAACATGCGCACGAGGTAGCCCAGCTGCGCCGGGCGCATGCGCATCACGCGCATGCCGAGGCGGCTCAACGCCAGCCAGTCAGCCGGTCGCCAGGGCGGCAAGTTCGGCGGCGACTGCAGCAGCAGCGGCTCGATGAAGCGCGCTACGCGCTCGATCGACTGCTCGTAGGCCGGATAGCGCTCGGCGTCGCGTGGAGAAAACTTGCTGATCTCCTGGCAGGTTCTGGCCAGGTCCGCGTACATGAACAGGTGCCGCCCATCGGGCAATGGCGCGAAGTAGGCGGGGTCCTTGGGAAAGACCTCGTAGCCAAAGCGGCGCAAGTCGAGGTCGCGCACGACGCGCTCCTGGAGCAGGCTGACCAGATAGGCGGCGGTCGAGACGCGGTAGCCCGGGAACACACTCTCGGTGACGCAGGCGCCGCCGACCACGCCGCGGCGTTCGAGGACCAGGACGCGCCAGCCAGCGTGCGCGAGGTAGGCCGCGGTCACCAGGCCGTTGTGCCCAGCACCGACGACGATCGCGTCGTACTGGCTACCGCTCATCCTGAGTTTTATCAGCCGCAGGGATCACAGGTGCTGAGCCAGGAGACCAATGTGCTCGGGTGTGGTGCCGCAGCAGCCGCCGATGACCATCGCTCCGAGCGCGCGCCAGCCTTCGGCCTCGCGCAGGTAGCGGTCGGGCGGGTACTCGTCGGTAAAGAGCCATTCGGGCGGGTTGAAGCGACCGATGTGCGGGTACGCGCCCAGCGGTCCGTGCCAGTAGCGCTTCGCCTGTTCCAGCCCGGCTCGGACGTCCTCGGGCGGCGCGCAATTCAACAGCACGACATCAGGTGCGAGCAGTTCGAGCGCTTGCGAAGCCTGTTCGAAGGTCTCGTCGCTGAACAGCTTGCCCTGCTCGTCGGGTACGAACGCGATCCAGTACGGGATGCCGACCGCCCTGGCACCCCTGGCGGCGGCGACTGCTTCGGCCACCGAGTTGACGGTCTCGATCAACAGCAGGTCGGCGCCTGCGTCTTTGAAGACCTGGGCTACCTCCTGGTACTCGGCTTCAGCCTCCGCCGCTGATGGGGCCAGATCAGGGCGAAAACACCACTCCAGCGTGGTCATCGCGCCCGCGATCGCAGCCTTGTCTTCCAGGCCGGCCGCGGAGCGCGCCTCGGCGGCGAGCCTGACGCCCGCGGTCAACAAATCGGCCCACCGCGTATCGAGATCGGGCGCGCCGATGTGGCGCATGTGGTCTTCGTCCTTGAAGTGCTGTTGGAAGGCGCGCCGCGTGAGCTGGAACGTGTTGGTGGAGATGACTTCTGCGCCTGCCGCGAGATAGTCGGCGTGGATGGCGCGCACGACGTCGGGTCGCTTCTGCAGCTGGTGGTCGGCCCAGGTGACCTCGCGGCGCAGGATCTCCGTGCCGATGGCGCCATCGAGGATGACCGTCTCGCCGTTCTCCAGCTTGGTTCGGACGGCGTCGTAGCTCACGGGGTGAGCGCCTTGATGGCCCTGATGTGGTCGGGCGTGGTGCCGCAGCAGCCGCCCACGATCCGCACGTTCCAGCTGCTGGCCGCGGCAGCGTAGCGGTCGGCGGGCCACGGCTCGGTGCACGTGAACTGCGGGAAGAACTCGAACTTCCAGCTCGGTGGATCGAATTTTCCAACGTGCGCATACGCCCCGTTCAGCCAGGGAGCGTGCTGTAGCGCCGCGGCGATGTCCTCGGGCGGTGCGCAGTTGGCGAGGGTGGCATCGGCGTCGAGCCGCGGTATCGGCTCACCGCTGAGCAGCTTGCCGTCGGCGCCGACGACGAAGCTGATCCACACTGGCAGGCCGGTTGCCGTGGCGGCCTGCAGCGCCGCCTTCGCTTCGTGGACGGTATTCATCGACTCCAGGACGAGAAAATCGACGCCCGCTTCAACCAGGATCAGCGCGATCTCGGTGTGCTCGGGCAGCGCTTCGTCGAACGTCGGCGCCAGGTCGGGTCGAAAGCAGTGCTCCAGCGGCGACATCACGCCCGCTAT
>WNGB01014427.1_pt1 | contig 10547 bp, 6 predicted proteins | sample 5400681 | NCBI WGS metagenome assembly WNGB01 (sample SAMN13153367, study PRJNA577476) | soil metagenome | isolation source: 115 cm soil or saprolite under grassland replicate 2 | place: USA:California | collected 2016-06-15 | reverse complement strand
CCATCCCGGTCGAACCAGCGGTGGAAGTCCTTCTTCCAGTTCTCGGTCTCGATGAGGACGGGGCGGAACTTCGGGACGCGCACGTACCCGGCCGGAGCATCCGTGCGCCGGTAGATCACGTAGGGATCGAGCGCGAAGAGCCGGGTCCAGCGAGGATCCTTGTCGAGCGCCCCCTTCACCTTTCCCGACACGGCCAGGAAGTCCCGCACGTTGAACAGGTCGAGGCGCGGCGTCCCGCGCACGGGATCGGAGTCCGGATAGGAGTAGCCGGGGATGACGCTGGTCCCCTGCTCGGAGACGAGCGATTGAATGTAGTAGACGAACGGCGACGTCACCGCGGTCTGCAGGAGCACGCCTTCCAGAGTCGCGCGTCCGGCCAGGCGCGGCAGGCTCTCGAAGATCCGCATGCTGCCGAAGGCGTCGTAGCTGGGTGAATGCTCGTACCCCACGCGCGGATCGGCCAGGCTCCCCTTCAATGCGGCCATGATCTGCTGCAGCACCGGATACGGACCCTTGCTCTCGATGCCCTCGTAGTTCCACTGGACCCAGTTCGGTATGTACCCCGCGCCCGCCTGCACGAAGCCGAGGGTGGCCGCCACGAGGGCGAGGCCGGGCAGCCCGGGCGCGGGAAGCGCGGGCAGGAACGCGGCCAGGAGATCGAGCGCGAGCAGGATGACGACAAACTGCGCGAACGGGACGAAGCGGATATCGGGGATGCCGACGGAGTTCGCGGCGCAGAAGGCGGCCGCGCTGACGAGCAGGCTGAAGAGGAGGTAGCGGCCGGCTCCGGAGGCGCGCCGCGTGCGGGCCAGCCGGATGCCGTCGATCGCGGCCATCGCGGCGGGAAGGACGAGCAGGGGCGGCACCACGTCCATCCACGACTGGAACTGCCAGGTCCAATGGATCGACGTCGCGTACGGCAGGCCGGCGATCAAGGGCAGGAGCCAGAACGCCATCAGCAGGGCGGCGGCCGCGTAGACCCAGGCGAGGTAGACGAGGTTTCGTCGCAGCGTCGCCGGATCGAGCAGGAAATAGAGGCCGGCGGCGGCGGCGCTGATGAAGGGTACCGGATGGCACAGGCCGACGAGCGCAAGCAAGATCGCGAGTCCCGCCCGGTGACGGCCGCTCCTTATCCCCTGGTAGAGAAGGCCGACGAACAGCACGGCGAGGGCGAAGGCGATGCTGAAGCTGAACTCGCCGGCCAGCGTGCTCGGGATGTTGCCTCCCCACATCGAGTTCCCCTGGTTGAACAGGAGAAGGAGGCTGGCCGCGGATCCGATGGCGGGGATGGGAAACGGGTAGTCGAGCGCGCGCAGGCACACGACGGTGGCCAGGGGCAGCAGGAAGATGCCCAGGACGGTCACGAGCTTGAACGCGACGTTGAAGGGCATCACCCACGAGAGGGCGATGACGATCAGGGACGGCGGGAGGAAGTAGGACCGGTACGGAGCGTATCCCCCGAAATTGCCCGGATCCCAGCCCTGCGGATGGCCGGCGGGCAGGAGGACGTTCTTGAGATGCTCGATGGGATGGTGGAAGGAGGGAGTGTCGCCGCCGGCCGTCATCGTGTCGAGCAGCAGCAGGGAAGGACGGAAGTAGGACAGGAGCAGCGCCCAGGTGGCGAGAACGGCCAGGGACGTGATGGCGTCGGGCAGACGGGTGCCCCGCGGGACGGCGGGCGGGCTCGTCAAAGGGCGCGCCGGTACCGCCACCAGGCCAGACGGGCGACGTCCCACAGCGTGGCCGGCGCGTGCCGCCGCAGGCTCACGGACGAGTCCTTGTCGTGCACCAGGCGCACGGGCTGCCGGCGGATCTGGTACCCCGCCTGCTTCGCCCTCAGCAGCAGCTCGGCGTCGAAGGCGAAGCTCGTGACCTCCAACGCGCCGTAGAGTGCCCGGGCGATGTCCGCCCGGTATCCCTTGTAGCCGCACTGCGTGTCCGCGAAGTCGAGCCCCAGCGCGTGACGCACGAGCCAGGTGTAGACGATGCTGGAGAACTTCCGGAGCGGCCCCACTTCGACGGCGGCGTCGGACTCGGGGTGGAGCCGGTCGCCGATGACGATGTCCGCGCCGTCCCGCAACCAGGCCAGGGTCGTGGGCAGCGGATCGAGCGAGAAGGGGAGGTCGGAGTCCGTGAAGACGATGTAGGTGCCACGGGTACGGGCTACGCCGGTGCGCACCGCGCCGCCCTTGCCCAGGTTCTTCGGATGCCGGATGAGCTGGACGCCGGGAGGGAGGTCTCCGGCGTCGAGGACGGGCGCCGCGGTGCTGCCGTCGTCCACGATGATGATCTCGGCTCCCGCACCCAGGCGTGCCTGGAGCCAGCGCTCGGCCTCCTGGGCGGTGTGAATGGTGCGGGTCCGCTGGTTGAACGTCGGGATGACGAGGGACACCTCCGGCAGAACCTCACGGACCATCGAGGGTCTGTCCGTTTTGTCCCACGGTCGCGAGGCGCAGCGTATGCGCGCGCCCCGCGCGATTCAAGGCCTGGGGTGGAACGACATCGTGGACGCCGCAGGGATGCGGCGTCGGCGCGGGAGCGTCGACCTCAGCAGATGATCGTGCAGACTGCCGGCAGCGGCGGACAGCTCGGGCAAGGCCGCGGAGGCGGCAGCGTCGTTGTCGTTGTCGTCGTCGGTGGCGGCGGCGCCGGCGTTGTCGTGGTCGTCGTGGTGGTGGTGGTGGTGGACGTCGTGGTCGTGTCGTTCACGACCACCGCCGTCGTGAGACCCACCGCGGCCGCGCCACCGAGGATGAGCGCGAGCGTGCCCGCGGTCAGCGCCAACCCGCCCGCCGCGAATCCGATGGGCGCGATCGCCGCCCCGGTCGCGGCCGAGAAGACCGTCACCTCACCGGGAGGCCCGATCGCCGCGACCTTCTTGTCGGAGGGGCAGTCCTTCGCCTCCAGCACGACGATGGCCTGGTTCTCGGGGGTCCGGTTCTCGCCGAACTCCGTGGTGGTGGCCTGGACGTAGTAGGCGATCGGGCTCGCCTCGAGCTTCGGCCGCGGCAGCTTGCCGAGGAATCCGGCTTCCGCCGGCGTCATCTCGACGTAGTACCAGTTGTCGGACCCGGCCGCCTTGAAGTAGACGCGCGCGCGGGCCACGCTGCCGGCCGGCTCGATCCCGGCGTCGATCAGCGGGAATTGCCCGGCCACGAAGCAGCCGATGGGATCGTGGTGGATTTCCGTGCTGGTGGCGGGAGCGCCCGGCAGCGAAGGCAGTTGCCCGCCCGCGGGTGCCTGCGTCTCCTGGCCGCTCGCGCTCGCCATCGTTGCGCCTGGGATCGGCGCGAGGTCGACGTCGGCGGTGGCGACTTGACCGGCGGCCACGGCAATCATCGAGGGGGCGCGGCCGACCGCCAGACCGGCGCCGTTCTCGGTGGTGAGGACGTACCGCCCCGCGGGCACGCGCGCCTGGAAGTTGCCGGTCTCTTCGGAGGTGGCTCGATAGATGTTTCCCGACGCCAGGTCCACGAACGCCAGCGAGACTCCGCGGAGGGGACGGCTGGAAACGGTGACGGCCCCCTTGATCGTTCCCAGTTCCGGCGCAGACACCAATTCCATCGGTGGTGCGGCCATGAACACCGCTAGTAACAGGTGCGCCGTTTTCTTCATCGGAGTCCTCGACTAGTAGGGGCTAACTGTGCCTGAAATCAAGCTCATTAGCAAGCGGCTTGAGCCTTTCTTCGTCCGTCCGCGCGCCGCCATCGATCAGCGGGAGCGCTGCGGGACTCGTGATCTTGCTCACGAAACTCGCGCTTCTCTTCGGCGAAGAGACTTCCCACACGCCAGCGAACCCCATGTTTGCGCAAGGCGATCGACCGATTTTCTGGCCTGAACGCGGTCGTAATCCAGTTGAACGAACCGACGGCGATCAAGAACAATCGCTCTGACTCGAGGATCGCCACGATAGTCAGAAACGATTCGACTACAATGACCCGCCAATGGCCGGGGAGGCGCCGGGCCGCGTGGCCGAATCCGGCACGCCACCCTCCGCCCGTTTCGCGCTCTGGGCGCTGATCGCATTGGCCGCGATCTCGCCCTGGCCTTTCGGCAGCACTCCTTCCTGGGCGATCCGTTCCATCACCTGCATCGCGCTCGCGACGGCCGTCGTCGTGTCGCTGACCCAGGCGAGGGGCGGCGCGCTCGGCCTGCCTCGCGCACCGCTGTGGCCGGTGGCCATTCTCGTCGCGCTGGGATTCACGCAGCTCGTTCCGCTGCCGGCCACACTGCACGCCCTGCTCGCGCCCGGTTCCGCCGCCGTCTGGCATCCCGCCGAGCCGGCCGCGGCGGCTCTCCTCGGCACACGTGCGCGACCCATCTCGATCCAGCCGGCGGCGACGTCGGCGTGGCTCGGCCTCACGAGCGGGGTCGTCGCGGTCGGCCTTCTCGCGGCGCCCGCGCTGGGTCGGCGGCGGACGATGATGGCGGCGGCCTGGACCCTGGTGGGCGCGGGATCGCTCGTGGCCGTGTACGGAATCGTGGCCCGGACGGCCTTCGGTCCGCTGCTCTACGGGTACATCGCGGTGCCCACGGTGTCGCCGCTGGGGCCGTTCGTGAACAAGAACCATTTCGCGGGGTACGTGGAGATGCCCGCGCTGCTGGCCCACGGTCTCGGCCGAGGGCTCTGGCGCCAGTCCGCCTCGGCGCCGTCCGCCTCCGTGCCGGCGGCGAGCCCCGCCGCCCTCGTGGCCTTCGGCGCCTCCGCCATCATGGTCATGGCGGTGCTGCTTTCGATGTCACGCGGCGGCGCGCTCGGCGTCTTGTCGGGCATCGCCGTCCTCGCCGTCGTCGACTTCATGACCGCCCGTCATCGCGGCGCCATGGGCAAGGTCCTGGTTCCGGTCGGCCTCGGCCTTCTTCTCGCCGTCCTGGTGGCCGTCATGCCCGGTGAGGTCCACGACCGGCTCCTGGGCATCGGCCGGTCCAGCGACAACTCGACCCTCTATCGCAAGGCCATCTGGAAGGACGCCTTCCGTGCGTGGACGGCGAGTCCGTTGTTCGGGCAGGGGATGGGCGCGTTCGCGGACGTGATCCCACGATTCAAGACGTCGGCCGGGCAGTTCCGCGTCGAGCATCCAGAGAACGAGCCCATCGAGATCGCCGTCGAGGGCGGGCTCATCGCTCTGGGCGCGGCCGCTACGGCGGTGGTGGTCGCGTTCGGGCGGTCCGTTCGCGCCATTCGAGGACATCGAGACCGCGTCCTGCGCGGGATCGTCACGGGAGCGCTGGCCGGAGTGGTGGCGCTCACCGTGCACGGGCTGGTCGACTTCAACCTGCGCGTCCCTTCGAACGCGCTCATGTTCGTCGCCCTCATGACGGTGGCGGTCGCGCCGCTGGGGACCATCACCTGGCAAGGCAGGAGCTGCTGGTGGCTGGTCGCCGCGCTGGCCGCGATCGCCATCATGTACGCGCGCGCGGCCGACCCCTGGCCGCTGTTACGTGAGGCCCACGCTTCGGCAGTGAAGGCCGCCCAGTCCCACACCGCGGCCGGTGCGGCCTTGCGCGTGTCGATGGCCGACGAGCGCGTGCGAGAGTATCTGGGCGTGAAACCCGCCGACCCGGAAGGATGGCTGCTGGCGGCCTGGGTGACGGCGGTTAGCGGCCGGCCGGCCGACGTGGCTGGCCTCGCGAGGCACGCGATTGTCCTCGACCCCGAGCAGCAGGGCGTGCGCGAGGCAGCACGAACACTCACCGACCGCCCGCGATCCCGCTGACCGGACCTCAGGCGGTCGCACTCCTCACTTCGGCGCGCGCCGACGTGAGCGGACTGCCGATCGCGCGCCACTGGTAGAATCCGCGCCGGATGACGTCGGGCCCGTCGACGCGCGCCACGCTTGCCCGCAACACCCTCGCAAGCTGGCTCAGCTATGCCACGGCCGTCGTCATCGCTCTTGCGCTCACCCCGCTGGTCATCCACTCGGTAGGCGCCGCCGGATACGGAGTCTGGATCCTGCTGACGCAGCTCACCGGGTATGCGGGGCTGCTCGACGTCGGAGTCCAGCCGGCGGTGGCGCGATTCGTGTCCGAGGCCCGCGCCCGCCACGATCGCGAAGACGGCCAGAGCATCATCTCGACCGCGATCCTTCTCCACGGGAGCATCGGGCTCTGCGTTCTCGCCCTGCTCTTGCTGCTCTCCTTCTTCGTGGATCGCTGGTTCGACGTCGGCGGCCTGCCTCGGACCGACGTCCGCCTCGCGCTCATCGTCGTCGGCATGGCCACCGCCATCGGTTTCCCGGCGAGCGTGCTCACGGCGGTCCTGAAGGGCAGGCTGCGGTTCGATCTGGTGAGCGTTCTCACCACGACAACGCAGCTGGTGCGAGCGGTGGGCATCGTCCTCGGCGTCTGGTGGTGGCGGGCCGGCATCCTCGGCCTGGCCCTGGCCACGCTGGCCGCAAGCGTCGTGGCGCTGGGCGGCGCCGTCTGGCTGGTCCGCGGGCAAGCGGAAGGGCTCTCGATCCAGTTGAAAGCCGTGTCACGCGAAGCCTTCCGCCGTCTGGCGTCGGTCGGCGGCTACGCATTCGTGAGCCACGCCGGCTGGTATGTCGCCTATGCCACGGACGCCGTGCTCATCGCGGCGATCCTCAGCGCGCGCGACGTCGCCTCCTTCGGCCTCGTCACCAACGTCCTCAGCATCCTTTCCGGAGTGACGGCAGCGTTCGCCCAGACCTTCCTGCCTCTGGCCAGCGGCTATCGGGCAACGGGGATGAGCGATTCTCTTCGGCGCTCGTATCTCGTCGGAAGCCGGCTGTCGCTCGCGATCGCCCTCCCTCTGGCGCTCGCGCTGCTCCTGGAGGGCCCGCGTCTCCTCGTGTCCTGGGTCGGGCCGGAGGTCGGTCTGCCCGCCGGTACCGTGCTCAGGATGCTCACGCTGGCCCATCTCCCGGTCATCGCCAACGGCGTCGCCGCCCAGATGGCCTGGGGGGCGGGGTTGCAGAGATCGGCGGCGCTGCTGTCCATCGGCGAGGGCCTCTCGAACCTCGCGCTCAGCTACGTTCTCGCGCGCCGGATGGGCGTGGTGGGCGTGGCCGCAGGGACGCTGGTGGCGAGCTGGACGTTTCAAGGCCTGATCTGGCCGATCTGGATCGGGCGGGCATTCGGCGCGTCCCTCCTGCGGTATTGGGGCGGAGCGCTCGGGCCGGCGCTCCTCCCGGTGCTTCCCGCCCTGGCGACCTTCGGCCTGTTGAGCCGGATCGTCCGCCCGAGCGGAATGATCGGGCTCGCGCTGCTCGTCACGCTGCCGGCGGTCGTCTACGTCCTCGTGGCCGTCCCGCTGTGCCTGCCCTCCGACGACCGCGCGCTCGTCTGGTCGTGGCTTCGCGGCTGGCGGCGATGAAGGTCACGGTGTCCGTCGGACCCGGCCCGTACGCGCAAGATCTCATCGAGCAGCTCGGCTCGCGTGGCGTTCTCGATCGCGCCCTCTACTCCTGGCCCGCGCCCGCCGTCCAGCGCTGGAATCCGGATCAGGGGCGCCTCGAGCACGAGCGCTCGCTGCCCCTCTACGCGTTCCTGGTTCGGTCGATCTGGGCGACCTGGGGTCGGATTCCGGGCCTTGGCCGTCATCGAACGCCCCAGACCCTGATCAACGCCGCGTTCGATCTCTGGGCCAGCACGGTGATCGGCGACTGCGATCTGTTCCTGGGATGGTCTCAAGTCTGCCTGTGGTCGCTGAGGGCAGCGCGGTCGCGCGGGATGACCGCGGTCCTCGAGCACCCGATGATGCACGTCGATCTGTGGCAGGAGCTCATGACGGAGGAATACGCGCGTTACAGCCCGCGCGCCCCCTCGACCTTCAGCCTGCGGCCGAGGTCGATGGTCAGGCGAATGAAGGAGGAATACGACGCGGCGGACGCGATCGTCGTCCCGTCCGTCGCCGCCCGGCAGAGCTTCCTCGACCGCGGCCTCTCCGCGGAGAAGGTACGGCTCGTGCCGTTCGGCGTGCGCGCGGAGCAATTCTCGCCCGGCGACGCGGCCCCTCGCGACGGCCCTTTCCGACTCCTCTACGTCGGGCGGTTGGAGCTGCTCAAGGGCCTGCACTACCTGCTCGAAGCCTGGACGAGCCGGCCGATCGGGGAGCCCGAGCTCTGGCTCGTCGGCCCGGTCCTACCCGAGCTGGCGTCGATCCTGGCCCGATATGCGCGACCGGACGTGAAGGTCCTCGGTGAAGTCCCAAGGCAGGAGGTGGCGCAGTACTACCGACAGGTCGATGCCGTCGTGTTTCCGTCTTTGTGCGAAGGGTTCGGCATCGTCATCCTGGAAGCCATGGCTTCGGGCCTGCCCGTGCTGACGACATCCCACACCGGAGGCCCCGACGTCATCGACGAGGGTCAGACCGGTTTCGTGGTGCCCATTCGCGACGTCACCGCTTTGGCCGACCGAATTGCCTGGCTCACGGCTCATCGCGGGGAGCTCCCTGAAATGGGGCGCGCCGCGCGCGCGCGTGTGCTCGCGAACTTCACCCTGGCCCACTACGGCGCCCGTCTCGTCGAGGCCTATCAGGCCATCCGGCCGGGCCCGACCCGCGTCTGACGGGCGAACGAGGCGAAGACCGACCGAGAGTGTGATGGAGGCACCGCGCCCCTCTCAGCGCCGGCCTCGGAACGAGACCGGGTCGGCCAGGACATCGATGTCGCGGAAGCCAGCCTCCCGGTACCACCCGAAGACCTCGGCATAGGTGTGATGAGACTGGTAGCGTGGCCCGTACCAGTCGAAGGTGTCCAGGACGCGCCAGCGCCAATCCGGATGGAGGGAGAAAGTGGGTCCCAGTTGGGCCAGGAGACCCCTCAGCACGGGGACCTTGTAGAGGTAGTACGCCGGTACGGCGAGATAGCACAGGAGGTAGAGCGCGCGTACCGGAAGATGCTGCGCCAGGGACCGGTACAGCCGGATCGCTCCTGGATTGCCGTGATACGCGTGGTAGAGCCAGACGGAGAGAAGGCCTCCGCTCTTCGTCGCCTGCGCCGCCGCGTGGAATGCCTTTCGGCAGTCGGGCGTGTGATGGAGGACGCCGATGCTGTAGACGACGTCGAAGGTGCCGGGCGCGAAAGGCAGTCGAAACAGATCCGCCTGCACGATGTGAACGCGGGGGCGCCGCCCGACATTCTCGAAGGCGCTTTCGACCGCGAACGAGAGATCGACGCCGACGACCTCGGCACCCGCTCGATGCGCGATGTCGGCGAAGCGTCCGGTGCCGACGCCCACATCCAGCACGAGCCGCCCCGCCAGGTCCCCGGACAGGCCCGTCTTCTGGGCGAAGGTGTCGCTGGACTCGGTCCGGCCGGCGCTGTCGAGCTGCGTCGTCCGGTGACGCAACCATTGAAAGCTGAAGTTCTCCACCCCGGCGTCCGCGGCGGCAAAGCGTGGCACGCCTCGCTTCACCGGAAACTGCTGGCCGCAGGCGCAGCGCAAGCGCCCCTCCATCACCTCGTCCCCGTCCCGCGTCTCGGACTCCAGGCTCAGGCCCTGGCCACAGTCAGGGCACCGCAGCCACACCAGGAGGCTTTCCTTCATCTCAGTCCGCGCCTTCCACCGACGGCAGCGCGTCTCCCGCCATTCCCCCCGAAGAGGGCAGCACGACGTCGGTCAGTCCGAAGTGATCGAGGGCGGCTCGTATCGTCTCCCGAAACGTCTCCTTCGCTCTAGCCTCCGTGTATCCGTCCAGGACAGCCGCCCGGAGCTGGCGGGCCAGATCCTGCCGGTCGCGCGTGGGGAGGGCGCTGTACCATTCGATGGCCTGAGCCACGGCGTTTTGATCCAGCGGCACCACCAGGCGAGGCTCGATGCGGCGAATGATCTCCGCGCCACCCGTCATGTCCGACACCAGCGCGGGAATCCCGGACACCATCGCCTCCATGACCGTGTTGGGCCAGGCATCGCCTCGGCCGCAATGGACATAGAGCGAGTGGGCGGTGAGGGTGGGACCGAGCTGGTCGATCCCTCCCAGCCAGTGCACTCCCCCTTCAGGCAGCCCCGCCTCCTGTTCGAGCCGATGAGCCACGTCCGCTCGCCACTCCCCCGCGACCGAGCATTCCAGATCGGGCACGCGCGCCCGCGCGACGGCATAGCTCCTGAGCAGCAGGTCCAGCCCCTTGTAGAAGACGCGGAAGCCCGAGGGTCCGTTTCCCATGAAGAGGATCCGGGCGCCGTCGAGCGTCGGGGCGAGCATACCCAGCTCCTGAACACGTTCGGCGCGGATGAAATTGGGGAACGTGAACAGATCGCGATGCCGGGATTCGGGCAGCACCCGTCGCAACAGGCGGGCCGTCATCTCGCCCAGGCAAAGGTAACCATCCCAGCTCATGAACCACCGGCGAAGCAGTGCCGTTTTCGCCCTTCCGTAGTACCCGGTAGCCAGGAAATAAGCGAACTCGCCCGCGAGGTAGGGCAGGATCTTCTGCCGCCCGTGCAGCAGGCCGAGCCGTTTCATTACCACGGGCAGATGCTGCGGTCCGTCGCCGATGATGAGGTCCCACTGGTGGCGCTCGGGAAAGGCGAGACTGCAGGCGACGAGGCTCGCCATCTTGCGAATCCGCGAAGAGCCGGGGTCG
>WNGB01015748.1_pt1 | contig 10548 bp, 8 predicted proteins | sample 5400681 | NCBI WGS metagenome assembly WNGB01 (sample SAMN13153367, study PRJNA577476) | soil metagenome | isolation source: 115 cm soil or saprolite under grassland replicate 2 | place: USA:California | collected 2016-06-15 | reverse complement strand
GAGGCGGAGCCGCGGGCGCCGCACGGACTGTTGCTCAATCGCGCGCGCGAGCTCGCCGAGACGCTCGCGGACGCGCTCGGCGGTGTTGCCGCCGGCGATCCGCGGCGCTGGTCGGACGTTTCGAATCGCTTCGCCGTCGTGTCCACGTCGCCCGAGGCGCTCGACCGCTTCACGACGCTGCCGCAGATCGTCTCGGTCGTCGAGCGCGGCGATCGACGCGCCGTCGGCGTCACGGTCGAGGGTGTGCCGATCGAGCTGGTCGTGGCGGAGCCGCAGCGGTTCGGGACCGAGCTCGTCCGCGCGACCGGGACAGGCGAATTCGTCGAGTCCCTCGGCGAGCTGCCGGACGCGCCGACCGAGGAAGGCGTCTTCGAAGCGCTCGGACTCCCCTACGTGCCGCCGGAGCTGCGCGAGGAGCCGTTCTCCGGCGCGCCGCCGCCGCTCGTCGAGCTCGGACAGATCCGCGGCGACCTGCACGTGCACACGGACTGGTCGGACGGAAGGGCCACCGTGCTCGAGATGGGCGAAGCGGCTGGCGAGCGCGGCTACGCGTACATCGCGATCTGCGACCGTCAGGCGGAGGAGATCGCGCGGGCGAACGAGACGCTTGCGCCGTTCCGCGTGCTGCGCGGGATCGAGTGCGACATTCTCCCCGACGGCACGCTCGATCTTCCGGACGACGTGCTCGCCGAGCTCGACTGGGTGCAGGCGAGCGTCCACGCCGGCCAGCGCGCGCCGCGCGATGCGATCACGAAGCGCGTCGTCGAGGCGCTACGGCATCCCGACGTTTCGTGCCTCAGCCATCCCAAGGGGCGGGTCATCAATCACCGGCCGGAGAACGCCCTCGATCTGGAGCGTGTGTTCGAGGTCGCACTCGAAGAGGGGAAGTCGGTCGAGGTGAACGGCCTCCCGGACCGTCTGGACCTGCGCGATGTCCACGTTCGCTTGGCGATCGAGGCGGGAGTGCCGATCGTGTGCTCGACCGACGCGCACTCGACGCGGGGCCTCGGCAACATGCAGCTCTCGGTGGCGACAGCGCGCCGCGGTGGTGCAACCGCCGCGGACGTCCTCAACACGCGGCCGCTCTCGGGCCTACGCTAGCGCCGCGCCTGGCCGCTGGTCGACCACTCGGCGAGCTCGTACCAGTGCGTCTGGCGCAACGCCTTGACGACGCCGGGATCGGTGTGCGCCGCGTAGAACACGTGCCGCTCGAGGTCGCAGCAAATCGCGACGTCGGAGAGCGAGACGTCCGTCACGTGCACCAGCGCGTCGGCGGGCAGCTTCGCCTCGGCGACCGTGTAGTGCTTGAACTGGAGCTCGGGCGCGATCTCCATCAGACGTGGCCAATCTGGACAGGTGCGTGAGCTCATGACCCCTTCAGTTCGGCAGCCGCCGCAACTTCCCCTCCCGACCAGCGCCCGTCGAGCAGCACGGCTCCCCGCTCGCCGCCCTCCGGGTGCACGGCGAACGGCGCCACGCGCTCGAGGCGGTGGTAGAGGTGCCCGCTGCCGGGCCCGACGAGGCCGAGCGCGAAGTGGAAACGACCCTCGGCAAGCGGCAGCGCGTCGACGTCGAACCGCACGGACACCTCACCGGAGCCGTCGGGCCAGCCGACGTCGGCCGTATCGAGGGCGCCCCCGGCGAGCAGGCGGTCCGCTTCGTCGCGCAACTCGTACGAGAGCTGCGGTGGGCTGACGGCCGCGGTCGCCAGCAGCTTGAGCCTGAGCGAGAACGGCTCGCCGGACACGAACTGCTCGCGCTCGTCGCCACCCGATGAGCACAGGCGGACCTCCGCGATGCGCGCCTCGCCGCTCCCCCACTCGCTGAGGCCGGCGGCGCGCTCGGCCGGATCGCGCTCGTCGGCGAGCAGCCCGTGGTACGCCGCGAGAGCGTCGTGCGTCGATCCGTCGAACGCAACGCGACCGTCGCTCAGCAGAATCGCGCGCTCGCACAACCGCTCGACGGCCTGCGCGTCGTGCGAAACGAAGACGATCGTGCCGCCGTTCCGCTTGAACTCGAGGATCCTGTCGAGACACTTGCGCTGGAACGCGCCGTCGCCGACTGCGAACACCTCATCCAGCAGCAGGACGTCCGCGTTGAGATGCGATGCGACCGCGAACCCGAGCCGCATGTACATCCCCGACGAGTACGTGCGCACGGGAACATCGATGAAGTCCTCGAGCTCCGCGAACGCGACGATCTCGTCGAAGCGCTCTCGGATGTAGGCGCGCTTCAGCCCGAGGATCGATCCGTTGAGGAACACGTTCTCGCGTCCCGTGAAGTCGGGATGAAAGCCCGCGCCGAGCTCCAGCAGCGTGCCGATGCGTCCGCCCACGTCGACGCGGCCCGCCGTCGGCTTGATGATCGCAGCGATGATCCGGAGGAGCGTGCTCTTGCCCGAGCCGTTCCGGCCGATTAGGCCGAGCGCGCTGCCCGGCTCGACCACGAACGTGACGTCGCGGAGCGCCAACACTTCTTTCGCGCGGCCACGGTCGCGCAGGAGCGCGATGCTCTTCAGCGAGCGCGTGCCGCGCGCGTAGACGCGAAAGCGGCGCGAGAGCGCATCGACGCGGATCTCGCCGTTCCTCATTGCACGTCTTTCGTCATGACCACGGCGATCTCGTTGTAGCCGAGGGAGCGATAGAGCCGTCGCGCGACCTCGTTCCCGCCGAAGACGTTGAGCGATACGCGATCGAGGCCGCGCCGCCGCGCCTCGCCCTCAGCGAGCACCATCGCGTCTCGGCCGAAGCCGCGCCCGCGAAAGGCCTCCTTGACGAAGACGTCGTAGATCCAGAGCACCCGCCCGCGGGGGTTCTCTCGCTCGCCCACCCAGAGATGTCCGACCCGATCGCCGTGAGCCTCGACAGCGTAGGCGGCAGCGGTCCCGTCCTCGAGCAACTGCGCCACATCGGCCGTCGCTTTGCGCCGTGCGACGTCGGGCGCGAATCCGCCGTGACGCTCCATGTCCTCGGCGTAACTGCGTTCGAGCTCACGCGCGAGCGCAGCCGTGTCGCCAGCAACGAGCCGGTGGAGGGTCACGCTCAAGACGGGACGCGACTCGTGAGGGCTTCGTGCACGAGCGCCGCCAGCGCGTGCACGAATTCGGGGTCTGCGTTCGCCATCTCGATCCGTCGCAGGCTCATTCCCAGCTCGCGCGCCCGCTCCTGCGCTTCGACGTCGATGTCCCAGCGGATCTCGAGGTGATCGGACACGAAGCCGACTGGGCACACCAGCACCTCGCGGACACCGTTCGCGTGCAGATCCGCGAGGTGGTCGAGGATGTCCGGGCCGAGCCACGGCTCCCCCGTCGGCGATTCGCTCTGGTATGAGAAAGACCAGTCGGCGAGCGCCGCGCGATCCGCGATCAGCCTGCATGTCTCGTGCAGCTGTTCCTCGTACGGATCGCCCTCCTCGAGGATCCGCGCGGGCAACGAGTGCGCGGTGAAGACGACATGCGCCGTCGTTCCGCGCACGCGCGCGGCGAGTACGTCCACGAACGGCTCGAAGTCATGCCAGCTCTCGATGAAGCGGAGCTCGGCGCGGCCGGCGAGCGCCTCCTCGAGCTGCGTTCGATAGCCGGCGATCGACAGGCGCGAGTAGTGAGGCGCGAGCACGAGGCCGACGATCACGCCGGCACCCGTCGCGAGCACGCCCTCGGCTGCGTCGGCGATGCGCGGCGTCCAGTGCTTCATCCCGGTGAAGACCGGAAGGGAGAGCTCGCGCTCAAGCGCGGTCCGCGTCTCCTCGGTGATTGCGTTCAACGGATTGTGATCCTCCACGCCGAGCGTCCGGTAGCGCGAGACGAGGTCGTCAAGATGCTCGGGCGCGATCGGCCTGCCGCCGCGGATATCGGCGTAGTACGCAGGAACGTCGGCTAGGCGTTCGGGCGAGCCGTACGCCATCAGCACGACCGCCGCGCTCACACGCGTGCCTCCACGGTCCGCTCCTGTACGAGCTCGGTCAAGCGCGTGACGACGTCGGGATCCGTCTGGGGCAAGATCCCGTGGCCGAGGTTGAAGATGTGCCCGTTGCGTCCGCGTGCGCGTTCGAGCACGTCGAGCGCGGCCGCCTCGAGGCGGTCCCAGGGCGCGAGCAGCGCCGCCGGGTCCAGGTTCCCCTGGACGCCCCGCTCCCCGACGAGGTCCCACCCCTCCTCGAGCGGGATGCGCCAGTCCAGGCCGATCACGTCGCCGTGCATCTGCGCGAGCAGCGTCGTCGTCCCGGTCCCGAAGTGGATCGTCGGCACGTCCACTGCGGCGAGGATGCGAGCGCTGTACGGCGCGACGAACTCGCCGTAGTCCGGCGGCGAAAGCACGCCGACCCACGAATCGAAGACCTGGATCACGTCGGCGCCGGCGTCCACCTGCTCCTGGACGTAGCGCGCGAAACATTCGCTGAGCGTCTCCATGAGGGCGTGCCAGCTGTCTGGCTCGCGGTACATGAGCGCCTTCACCTTCGCGAAGTCGCGGCTCGGTTTGCCCTCGATCAAGTAGCCCGCGACGGTGAACGGCGCGCCGCAGAAGCCGATCACCGCCTGCTCCTCTTCGAGCTCGCGGCGGACGATGCGGATCGCTTCGCACAGCTCCGGCGCGACGTCGTCTGGGACACGCAGCCGGTCCGCGTCGAACGACTCCACGACCGGACCGAACCCTTCCACGAGCTTCACGTCGACGCCCATCGCGGCGACCGGCGTCATGATGTCGGCGAACATCACCGCGGCGTCGACGCCGTGGCGACGCACCGGCTGCAGCGTCACCTCGGCGCACAGCTCGGGCTCCCGCCCGATGTCGAAGAAGTCGTGTCGCTCACGCAGCGCGCGGTATTCCGGCAGCGAGCGGCCCGCCTGGCGCATGAACCACACCGGCGTCCGCTCGACGGGCTCGCACCTAGCGGCGCGGACGAGCAGCGGCGCTGTCATCAGAGCTCGACTGCGATGCGGTCGTCGTAATGCCTGAAGGTGAGCGCGCCCAGAGCGAGCGCGGCCACAGCGGCACAGACCAGGTAGACGACGTCGACGGCGCGCGGCATCGTGCCGGCCCAGAGCGGATCGCGGATAGCGGAGACAGCGGGTGAGACCGGATTCCCGTAGCGGAGAATCTCGACGATCGTGTGGTGCCGGGTGAAGAGGCTCCAGTCCCAGAACACGGGGGTGACGAAGAACCACGGCAGGAGAAGCGCGCCGACGAGGTGCTCGACATCGCGGAAGAGCGCGTCGAGGCAGGCGATCGCGAGCGTCACGCCGGCGACGAAGCACACGAAGAGCGCGGCTAGCGGCACTGCAAGCAGCTCGGTGTCCCGCGCATCGGGCACGAAGATGAAACATGCGACCAGCAGGATTACGAGCATCACCGCGTACGTCACGACGTTCGCGCCGACGACCGAGAACGCGACAAGCTGTCGCGGGAAGCGCGTCTTGCGGATCAGCTCGGCATTGTCGAGCATCGCGCGCGAGCCGACCTGCAACGTCGTGGCGAAGAAAACCCAGGACGCCAGGCCGGCGAGCAGGTAGAGCGAGTAGTGCGGAACGCCGGCCGTCACGCGCCAGAGGACGTGGAAGACCAGCACGTAGATCCCCATCAGGATCAAGGGCGGAAGCAGCACCCAGAGCACGCCGAGCGCCGAACCCTTGTATCGCTTCTGAAGATCTCTGCGAAACAGGTTCGCGAACAGCTCCCGGTAGGAATAGAGCTCCGTATACACGCTCATAAAGGGGTCCGTCACGGGCTGTAACTAGTGTAGGCACGCGCCTGGACCGCGCCGCCGCCATACAGACGCCTAACAGTCAGCCGTTAACCTCCGGCCCGTGAGCGCCGCCGCCTCGCTCCTCGCTTTTCCCGCCGCCGCGCTCGTTCTCGCTGCGTTGCTGCGCTCGCCCGCGGCGCGCCGGTTCGTCGCGGCACCCCGCGAGGACCGCTGGCACCGTCACGCGACGCCCTATCTCGGCGGCATCGGGATCTTCGCCGGATTGGCGGCCGGCGTCACAGCGGCACTCGCGGTCGGCGCGGTACCGGGTTCGCACCAGCAGATAATCGGGATCGTCCTGGGCTGCGCCGTGCTCTTCGCCGCAGGCTTCTTGGACGACGCCTTCAGCTTGCCGCCGCTCGCGAAGATCGCGGCGCAGGTCGGCGCGGCGGCAATCGTGCTTTCACAGGGTCTGTCCGTGGGGATTGTGAGCAATCACTGGCTTGCGATCGGGTTGGCCGTCGTCTGGCTCGTCGGAATGACCAACGCGTTCAACATGCTCGACAACATGGACGGCCTCGCCGCGTCACTCGCAGCGATCGCATCCGTGTTCTTCGCGATCGACGCCGCGACGCTCCATCCGAACCGTACGGTGCTCGTCCTGGCGCTCGCACTCCTCGCAGCCTGCGCCGGCTTTCTGCCGTTCAACCTCCGCGCCAACGGCAGCGCGTCCGTATTCATGGGCGACTCCGGAAGCCAGGTCCTCGGCTTCACGTTGGCGGCCTGCGGGCTCCTTGCGACATTCAAGGTCGCGCAGACGACGATCGCGACGTTGCTCCTGCCGCTGCTGATCCTCGCCGTGCCGATCCTCGACACCACGCTCGTGACGCTCGTGCGGCTGTTCGAGGGGCGCCCGATCTACCAGGGCGGGCGCGACCACACGTCGCACCGCCTCGTGTACTACGGCCTCTCGGACCGGCGTGCCGTGATTCTGCTCGCCACGATCTCCGCCGCGCTCGGCGCCACGAGCCTCGCGTACGGCGTCGTCGACGACGCGAAGGTCACCGTGATCGGCGTCCTCCTGACGTTCGCCCTGATCGTGCAGTTCGCGAGCTTCCTCGCGGACGTCGACCGCAGCCCGACCGCGACTGCAGAACGGCGCCCCGGCCTGCTCCGTAGCGTGATCGTTCACCGCCGCCGGTTCCTGGAGGTGGTCGTCGACGGCGTGCTGATCACGGTCGCGTTCTACGGCGCCTACGTGCTGAGGCTCGGGACAAACGGAACGGCTTCTCAGCAGGCGTACTTCCTCGCGATGCTCCCGGTCCTCCTGTTCTCCCGCTACCTCTTCTTCATTCCGCTCGGGTTGTACCGCGGCGTCTGGCGCTACGCCGACGCTCGAGATGCCGCCCGAGTTGCGGCCGCGGTGCTGGCGTCGGAGTTCGTCGCCTTCGGCTTCGTCTCCGCAACGCGCGCGCGCGGCGATTTCCCGCGGGCGATCCTCGTCATCGACGCGCTTCTGTGCACGCTCTTCATAGGCGCCTCTCGATTCTGGGAGCGCGCCGCCTACCGCGGTGTGGTGACCCTGCACGAGGGCGGCTCGAGGCGGCGAGTGATCGTCGTCGGTGCCGGTCGCGCCGGCCGCAGCTTCGCGCGCGAACTGCGCGAGACGCCCGGTGAGCAGGTCGTCGGCTTCGTCGACGACGACCCACGTCTCTGGCGGCGCCGGCTGCTCGGCATTCCCGTGCTCGGCGGCGCCGACGAGATGGCACAAATCGTCGCCGAGGCCAACCCCGACGTTGTTTTCATCGCGATTCCTGCTGCGCCGGGCGAGCGGCTCGACCTCGTGCGCGATGCATGCCACGAGGCCGACGTGGAATGTCTGTTCGTGCGTCGCGAGATCGATCCCGCACCTTCGTGGGTGGATCCGACTTCCCCGTCGAACGTCAGGGCGATCCACAGTCGTGGACGTCGCTAAGAGCTCCTAACGGAATGACCACGCGCTGGCGGGGTGCGATGGGCGAGTGCGATGCAAGGACGCAGGGAGCCCCAATAGCAGCGCTATCGGGGCGACCGAGGACGCCGCAGCGCGCCGCCCAGCGCGGCACGACAGCCCGTGCTTCATTGCGTTAGGGGCTCATCGCCCGGCGCGCCGGTTTCACGGCGGCGCCGGCGCTCGGAGTGGATTACGGCAGCACTGGTCGCCGCGCTTCCGCTACTCACGATCTTCTTCTGGCTCTGCCTGATCTACGGCTTGCAGGCGTGGGGCAATCCCGCGCCCTGGCTGAACAGCGACGAGTTCGAGCGCGCCCAGCTCGCACGCGCGGTCGCCGCGACGGGGCACGAGGCACAGCGAACCGTGCCACATGCATTCGACTCGATCTACGTGTACCTGATCGCGCCGGCGTGGTGGATCGGGAACACCTCGCACGCTTACGGCGTCGCGAAGGCGATCGGCGTCGTCAGCATGACCGCAGTCGTCTTTCCGGCGTACCTGCTCGCGCGGCTGTTCGTCTCGTGGCGCTGGGCGCTGTTCGCCGGCGCCGGTGCCGCCGTGATCCCGGCGCTCGCATATTCCGAGATGCTGCTCGTGGAGCCGCTCGCGTATCCGACCGCCGCGCTCTGCTTCTGGCTTCTCGCGAAGTCGCTGATCACGCGCCGCATCGGCTGGATCGCAGCGGCGGCAGGCGCGTGCCTCCTGGCGCCGCTGGTGCGCAGCCAGCTCGCGGTGATGATTCCGGCAGCGGCGCTCACAGCCGCCGTCTTCTGGTTCCTGGGTGAGGGCGGACGCCGCTTCCGCCGTAACTGGACTCCCTGGGACTGGGTGGGATTCATCGTGCTCGGAATCTGCGCGCTCAGCGTCATCGACGTCATCGCTTCCGCGCACTCGGATGCGTGGCAGCTGGCCACCCAGGACTACAAGGGCCGGATGCTCAGGGACGGTCTCTGGGCCGCGGGGGCGCTGACCATCGGCCTCGGCGTACTGCCCACGATCGGCGGATTGGCAGCGCTTGTGAAGCCGGGGCGGGAACCGTGGTCGCGCGAGCAACGCGCATTCACGACGCTCGCGGGAAGCACCTTCGCCGCGTTCGGCTTCTACACCGCGGTGAAGGCGGCGTATGTCTCGACGATCGGCCTCACGCAGCTGATCGAACGGAACATCATCTACGTGTCACCGCTGCTCCTTGTCGGGACGGCGATCGTGCTGGAACAGCGACGCGCGCGACTCATGGCGCTCGTCGGAGCAGCGGCGTTCGCGCTCTATCTGGTGACGACCACGCCGTATCACATGGATATCCCCGTCTTCTTCGACGCGCCGGGACTCGCGGTCCTACCCGGTCTGAATCGCGCAGTCGGGCTGACGCCGCGCGGCGCCGAGATCCTGTTGACCCTGCTCGCGCTCACCTCTGCCGCCACGCTCGTGTTGATTCGCTTCCTGCCCAGAGTCTTCGCGTCGCTGCTCGTCGGCACGGCGGCCGCCTTCGTCCTCGGCTGGAACGTGTTCGGCGAGATCAGTTTCGCCCGCGAGTCTCACCGCTACGCGAGATCGTTTGTCGATGCGATGCCGCGTCCACTCGACTGGGTCGACCGCGCCGTCCCGAGCGGCACGCAGGTCTATTACCTCGGGCAGTCGCTGGACGACGGGAGCGACGTGCTCCAGCTCGAGTTCTGGAACCGGACGCTCCAGCATGTTTGGAGCACCGACGGCACGGCGCCGGGACCCGGCACCACCGTCGTCCCGCAGGTGACCGCTCCGGACGGCCGGCTCGAGCCGAGCGCAGGCGTCGAATACATGGTCGCCGACTACGGCGTCTCGCCGGCCGGACAGGTCATCGCCACGAAGATCCACTACGGCGCGCGCGGCGCGAGGCGGTGGGCGCTGGTTCACGTGACGCAGCCGCTGCGCGTCCGGCAAACCCTGGAAGGCGTCTTCCACGACGGCTGGGGAAAACCGGAGACGGCTTTGAACCAGTACTCGCTCCCGGGCAACACACCGAGCCTCGTCCGCGTCCACGTTTCACGGACCGGGGCAGCCAGGCTGTACCCGGCGACGGTCCGGGTGAAGCTCGGCACGCTCGCCGTCACCGCCGGTCAACCCAGCATCGCCAAGGTCCTTTCGACGCAGACGGTGCAGGTTCGCAACCACCTCGATCACACCTTCGTGTTCAACGCGGCCCGTGCGCCCTTCCGCGTGGAGACGTCGGTGACGCCTTTCCCGCACGATCGCGATCCCCGAGCGGGCGACCCGCGAAGCCTCGGCGCGAACGTCGAATACTCGGTCATTCGTCGTTCGTCATAAACGCGCGAGCGTCTCGGGATGCTTCCGCACGAAGCGCGCGATGCCGCGCCAGTGCCAAAGCGTTCGCCGCGTGAGAAAGCTTCGGTCCGTCTCCCGCTTCCATTCGTGGTGGACGACGGCCGCGGGGACGTACCAGCGCTCCCACCCCGCCCTCGCAGCGCGATAGCACAGGTCGATGTCCTCGCCGTAGAGGCGAAAGCCGGCGTCGAACCCGCCGATCTCCTCGAGCATGTCGCGCCGGAGGAGAACGAACCCGCCGAGCAGCCAGTCCGCCTGCACCGGCCCCGCGACGTCCTCGCCGAGGTGGTAGTGCGCACGCTGGCGTTCCAGTGGGCGCAGAACGCGCCGAAGCGGTGTGCGGCGGACGAGAGTTCCGCGGACGGTAGGAAAGCGGCGACGCGAAGGAACCAGCTCACCGTCGAGCCCGAGCATCCGCGGGCCGGCGACGCCGCAGCGCGCCCGCGACTCGGCGAATGCGCAGAGCTCGGGCACGGCGTCCGGCTCGGGGACCGCGTCCGGGTTTGCAAGCAGGACGAACTCACCTGTCGTCTCGGCGATGCCGCGATTCG
>WNGB01014424.1_pt1 | contig 10548 bp, 8 predicted proteins | sample 5400681 | NCBI WGS metagenome assembly WNGB01 (sample SAMN13153367, study PRJNA577476) | soil metagenome | isolation source: 115 cm soil or saprolite under grassland replicate 2 | place: USA:California | collected 2016-06-15 | reverse complement strand
GAGCGGTCCGGCGCGGCGGCGGGGGCCGGCCCTGCTCCGGCGGACGTGCTCGCGCCGCGGCACGTGCTCGAGACGATCGGCGCTGCGCGCCGCGACGGTCGCGCGCTCACCCCTGCGTTCGTGCCGGGCCCGCTGCGCTCACGTCCCGCCGTGGGCGGCTTCCCCGGGCGCGTCGTCGCGCTCACGTCCCCCGCCTGCATGAGCGCGTGCGATCGGCTCGCCGCGCTGCTGCGCGCCTCGGGACGGGCGATCCTCGTCGGCGGTCCGACCGAGGGCGCAGGCGGAAGCCAGCAGGAGACGCCCGCGCTCCCGGCGCGCTGGACGGACTCGGCGAAGCTCCTCACGGTCGCCATCCCGAACGCGACCTTCGGCGTGCCGCGCGCGCCGGCCGGGCCGGTCGTGCCCGCGTCGGAGCTCGCGGCTGCGCCCCCGCGGCCGCCGGCGGGAGGCGTCGAGATCCCCGATCGCCTCTTCTTCGAGCGCTACGGGATCGAGAACCGGCCCGTCGAGCCCGACGTGCGCTACGAGCCGACGCTCGAGGACGTCACCGGGAACGGGAGCGGCTGGCTCGAGCAGGTGGAGCGCGTGCTCCGCGGCACCGGGGCGAGCCCCCTTGCAGCCGCGCTCACGCGCCCGCCCAGCGCGGGGTGACCGACTCCCTCGCCCCGCGGAGCATAGCGGAGCGGAGGAGAGGGTCGGGGTGAGGGCGCCGGATCCCCAAGGCCGCTGAACCGCGGTCCTCCCTCGCCCCCGGCGCAGGGGGAGAGGGTCGGGGTGAGGGGGCTAGGGCACGACCTGCAGCGTCCCGAGATCTCCCGCGACGCCGGTCCACGTCGCGCCGCCGACCTTCGCCGTCCCGCTGAAGCGGAGCCCGAGGGTGACCGTGCCCGTCGTCGCGAACAGGACGAGGTCGTCCGCGAACGCGCTGCCGTCCGCGTCGGGCGCCGCGAGGAGCGGCAGGAACGGGTTCACGTTCCCGGAGGCGTCGAGCCGCGCGAGGAATGCCGCGGCGAGGCAGCCGGGCGGGCGGCAGCTCGTGAAGCGGATGCCTCCGAGCGTCGGCTGGCCGAGGTAGCGCCCGGCGAGCCAGAGCTTTCCCTTGCGGTCGTACGCGCAGCGGGAGAACACGGCGGCGTCGGGCTGCTGCGCGTACGGCGCCTCGATCGGCCGCACGACGGCGCCGGGCGCGCCCGCCGGGCCCCACGTCGCGGCGAACGAGCCGTCGGCGGCGCCGAAGTCGAGCGCCGCGCCCCCGAACCCGACGATCCCCGTCGCGTCGCCGGCGACGGTCGCGCTGCCGTCCGGCGCGACCGCGAGGTCCCGGACGGCGGTGACCTGGCCGGCGCCGCTCGTCGTGCGCGCCCAGACCGTCTGACCGGTCGCGCCGAGGACCGCGACGAAGAGCCCCTTCGTGCAGGTCGTCCCGCCGCCCGGATCGAACGACGCGGCCGACGGCGTGCAGAGGCCGGCGATCGCGACCTCGCCCGTGTCGCTCGGCTCGAGGTCGGAGAGGGTGCGCGTCGCGAGCCCGCGCGACCAGACGCAGCTCCCGTCCGCGGCGGAGAGCGAGGCGACGAACGCGGCGCTCGCGGTGTCGGCGCCGCACCCGAAGTCGCCGCTCCCCGTGCCGGCGACGAGCAGGTCCGCGCCGTGCGTCGCGAGCGCCACCGGGACGAGCGGCGCCGCCGCGCCCGTCGAGGGGATCTCTCGCGTCCAGGTTACGGCGCCCGCGCCCGCGGCGAGCCGGCCGACGAGGAGCGAGCCGCTCGGGCCCGGCGTGTAGAGGACGTCGAGCGACGTCGGGTCGACCGCTGCGCCCGCGAACAGGACGTCGCCGCCCGGGAGGACCGCCGTCCGGAAGCGTCCGTCCGAGAAGGTCGGGAAGGGCCGCGCCCACACGGGCGCGCCGGAGCCGGCGGCGAGCTGCACCGCGAACGCGCCGGTGGTGACCGGCGTCGGCCCGAAGTCGTACGACCCTTCGAGCGCCCCGGCGACGACGACGTTCCCGGCGAGGTCGGCGCCGATGGAGTCCGGGTGGAAGGTCGTCCCCGCCCGGCCGTCGAGCCGGCTCCACGCCACGGTCGTGAAGGAGGTCGGGTCGACGCCCCCGCCCGAGCCGCCGCCGGTCTGCTTCGCATCGGCGACGCAGACGCCGCCGTCGCAGCTCTCGCCGGCGGCGCAGTCGGCAGCGGCGTCGCAGCGGCCCTTCGGCGAGTAGAGACACGCCGGCCCGAGCGCGGCGAGCGCGAGCAGCGCAGCGAGCGGGGCCGGGCGCATCAGAACCGGCCCCCCGCTCCGGCCATCGCGGGCTGCCCCGGCGCGGCGGGCGCCGTGATCCAGATGAACGCGCCGCCTGCCGCGGCGGCGCCGCCCGCCGCGAAGAGCGCCGTCGAGAGCACGTTGTAGCGATCCACCCGGTCGAACGAGGCGCGGTCGGCGGCGGTGAGGGTGCCGCCCGCGTGCTTCGCCTCGAGGTCGCGGGCGAGCCCGCGGTTCACGTACCCGACCGCCGCGCCGCCGGCGAGCAGCGCCGTTCCGACGCCGGTGAGCCACGGGCCGGCCGTCCTCTTCCAGAGGCGCGGCGCGGGCGCCGGCACCGGCGCGAGCGCCATCTTCACCGGCGCGGCCTTCGCCGGGGCGGCCTTCGGCGCCGCCAGCTTCGGCGGAGGCGGCAGCGGAATGAACGGAATGGGCGGCCGCTCCGGCGGCGGGTCCCGCGGCGGGGCGGGGGGCGGCGGCCGGGACTCCGAGGACGGCGCCGCGACGACGGCGGGCACCTTCGGGCCGTGAGGATCCCGCGCCGGCAGCGGTTTCGCGTCGCCTGCGACGGTGCCGTCCGGCTCGATCTCGACCTCGAGCTCCGCGAGCGCCTCGCCCACCGGCCGCATGTTCTGGATGACGAGGTCGACGACGAACCGGACCTCGCGCGTCCGGGCGCCCCTCCCGTCCCACAGGGCGGCGGTGATGAGCACCACCCCCGCCTTGATCTCGCCGCGCCCCGCGAGCACGAGACCGTCCCTCGCGGCCGCGGCGAGGCAGGCGGGGGCCGGGAGCTCGCCGCAGGTGGACGGGAGCAGCAGCGGCGAGCGCGGGTTGACCGTGCCGCGGCGCGCCGCGGAGACGAGCCCCGCCTCGAGCACCGCGTGCAGGTCGGAGCGCTGCGTCGCGGTGAGCCCGGGGACCCGGAACGGATAGAGCGCGACGGGGACCGCCGCCGGCGCCGCGCCCGGCGCGAGCGCGAGCGCGAGCGCGGCAAGCACCGGAATGGCGAGGCGCGGCGCGGACATCGGAGTGAACGCTCGCAGGGTGCGGGCGCAGGGTCAAGCGCGCGTCCCTGGGACATGCGGCGCCGCGGCACACCATCAGTGGTAGGTGTCACACACCTCGCCGCATGAGCCTCCATCGGAGCGGGGGGCTCGGGAGGGCACGAGCTCCGCGGACCGCAGGCCCGCGGGGCGATGTGTCCCCCCGCTAGGATGCCGTACGATGAGGTACGCGAAGCCGTTCGGGGGTGGAGATGGCGGGCGCAGGACGCCGTTCACTCGGGCTCGTCGCAGCGCTGCTCCTCGCGGCGTGCGAGGGCGCGACGCCCGCCGCCGGCGAGGCGCCGCTCGCGGTCGACATTTCCGGCACGTGGGCGGGGACGTGGTCCGGGACGAGCCCGCAGCAGGGCCCCGTCACGGGCACGTGGACGGCGACGGTCGCGCAGACCGCCGCGGGCGTCGCGGGAACGCTCGTCCTCGGCGGCGACGTGGACTGCCCGGACGCCACGATCGCGAGCACCGTCGCGTCGGCGCAGCTCGTCGGCGGCGTGATCGACCGGCCGCCCTGCGCACAGAACGAGTGGACGATGACGTCGCTCGACCTCGTCTCGCGGACGACGAGCGGCGTCTGGCTGCAGCGGATGGCCGGGGCAGTCGGGACGTTCACGGGCGCGCAGGTCGGGCGGCGCGGCGGGCCTCAGGTCTTCTTCTTCGCGCCGCCCAGCGGGCCTCCCGGGACGCTCGTGACGATCGCGGGCCGCGGGTTCTCGCCGTCCTCCGCGACGGCCGTGGACTTCGCCGGCATCCCGTCGCAGCTCGAGTGGGTCGGGCTCGACACCGCCGTCGCGCGCGTGCCGGCGGGCGCGGGCTCCGGGCGGATCGCCGTCACGACGCCGTATGGCACCGCGATGAGCCCGCGCCCGTTCGACCCCGGCGTCGGCGCGCCGCGCGAGACGCGGAACGCCGTCTTCCCGGTGGGCGCGCGCCCGGAGGGCGTCGCGCTCGGCCCCGACGGCCGGCGCGTCTTCGTCGCGAACCGCGCGGACGGCACCGTCTCGATGATCGACCTGCGCGTGAACCTCACGCTCGCGACGACCGCCGCCGACGTCTTCTCGACCGCGCCGGTCCAAGGGATCGCACCGAGCCCGGACGGGCGCCGGATCTACGTCGCCGCCGGAGAGGCGGGCGTCGTCGTGCTCGACACCGCGCTCGACGTCGTCGTGGACGCGATCTCCGTGGCAGCCGGCGATGGGACCCACCCGAACCCGCAGGGGATCGCGATCAGCCCCGACGGGCGGACGCTGTACGTGGCGGACGATCGCGACGGCGGCGCGGTCTCGGTCGTGGACCTCGCGACCCGCGAGGTCGTCGCCTCGCTCGGCCGCGGTCCGGGAACCGCGCCGAAGGGAGTCGCCGCGAGCCCCGACGGGAAGCGGGCCTATCTCGCCTTCCGCGGCGCGGAAGTCGTCGACGTGTTCGACGTGGAGGCGAACGCAACTGTGGCGGCGATCCCCGTCGGCGCCCTGCCGATCGGGCTCGCCGTCGCGCCGGACGGGACGCGGGTCTGGGTCTCGAGCCTGCTCGCCGGCACGGTGACGGAGCTCGACGCCGACGCGCTCTCGACGCTCGCCGTCGTCGCGGTCGGCAACGCGCCGAACGGGATCGCGCTGAGCCCCGACGGAAGTCGGCTCCACGTCGCGAACCGCGGTGACGGCACGGTGAGCGTCGTCTCGACCGCGACGCACGCGGTGGTCGCCACGATCCCGGTGTGCACGGGGCCGACCGGCATCGCGATGAGCCCCGACGGCACGCGCGCGCTCGTGACCTGCTCGACCGACGGCACGCTCGTCGAGATCGGCGGTCCGTACACGCTCACGGTCGGCAAGGCCGGTTCAGGCTACGGGACGGTGACGTCGTCGCCGGACGGGATCCTCTGCGGCCCGTCGTGCCAGGCGCGCTTCGATCCGGACACTGTCGTGACGCTCACGGCCGTGCCCGACGGGTGGTCGTACTTCGACGGGTGGAGCGAGGGCTGCTCGCAGGGGACGGTCACGCTCGCCGGCAATCGCAGCTGCACCGCGACGTTCACGTCGGTGCAGTCGGGGAGCGGCACCGGCCCGGACAACGGCGCGCACTGCTTCATCGCGACCGCCGCGTACGGGTCGCCCCACGCGCGCGAGGTCGCGGTGCTCCGCGCGTTCCGCGACGGGCACCTCCTCGGCAACGCGCCAGGACGCGCCTTCGTGCGGGCGTACTACGCGCTCTCGCCGCCGCTCGCGCGCGCCGTCGCGCGCCACCCGGCGCTCGCCGCCGCGACCCGCGGCGCGCTCTCGGTCGTCGTCGCCGCGGTCGAGCACCCGCGCGCGGCGCTCCTCGTCGCGCTCGCGCTCGGGGTCGCCGGTGCGTCGCTCCTGCGCCGCCGCCTCGCCCGGAGGGGGATGTGATCCGCGCCGCGGCCGCCGCTCTGCTCATCGCCCTCGCCGCCTGCCACGGCGCCGACGCCCCCACGCCGCCGCCCGACCCGTACCCGGGCGCGCCGACGGCCACGGCGCACCCGCCGGCCGGCAGCTACGCCGCCGTGCAGTACGTGACGCTCGCCGCGGACGAGCCGGGCACGATCTCCTGGTCGACGGACGGCGCCCCGCCCGCGGCCGGCGCGCCGAACACCCGCTCCGGCCGCAACCCCGTGTTCTGGATCCGGGCGGGGCCTGGGACGACGACGGTGACCTTCTACGCGGTGGACGACGCCGGGAACCGCGGACCCACCGCGAGCGCCACGTACGTCGTGGAGATTCCGCCGTGAGCGGCGCGCGCTCGGCCGCGGCGTCGGCGGCGCTCGCGCTCACCGTCGCGCTCGGCTGCCACGAGAACCCGCGCGTGCCGGCTCCGCCGTCGCGTGCGCAGCTCGTCTTGTCGGAAAGGTCCCTCGAGACGGTGGAGGGGGGTCCCGCGGCGACGTTCGACGTCGCGCTCCTCACGACCCCGGCCGCACCCGTCGAGGTGGAGGTCCGGAGCGAGGACGCCGGCGAGGGGCTCGTGCTCGCGCCCGGCTACGCCCACGCCGCCGAGGCCCAGCTGCTCACCTTCACGCCCGAGGACTGGAGCCTCCCGCGTCGCGTGGCGGTCCAACCGGTGACCGATCACGTCGCCGACGGCGACGCGACCTACGCCGTCGTGGTGCGGATCTCGTACACCGAGGACGCCCTGTACGCCGCCACGCCGGCGGGCTCCGTGACGGTCACGAACGTGGACGTGGACGTGCCGGCCCTCGTGCTGGCGCCGAGGCAGCTCACGACCCGGGAGAACGGACCCGGGGCGCGGTTCACCGTCCGGCTCGCCACGATCCCCACGTCCACCGTCGTGGTGGCCCTCACGATCGCCGACCCGACCGAGGGGCTCCTCTCGCCGGTGCCCGGCCAGTGCTCCTACGGTACCTCGACGACGACGAGCCTCTGGTTCTACGACCTGAACTGGGACGTGCCGCAGAGCGTGGGCGCCTGTCCGCAGGACGACCCCTACGCGGACGGCGACCGGACCTACTCCGTCGTCGCGTCGATCGCGACGAGCTACGCGCCCGAGTACCAGGCGGTCGCGTCCGTGGCGGTCGAGGTCACGAACGCCGATGACGACGCCGCGAGCCTCCTCGTCTCTCCGACCGACCGGGCACTCGTCACCGGCGAGAACGGCCTGTCGTCGTCGTTCATCGTCTCGCTCGGAACGCCTCCGCTCGCCGACGTCGTCGTGCCGGTCGAGAGCTCGAACCCCGCCGAAGGGCTCGTCGCGATCGAGGGCGGCACGCCGGCGGCGCGCCTCGAGCTCACGTTCACCGACGCGAACTGGTACCTCGCGCAGACGGTGTGGGTCGTCGGACAGGACGACCTCGCCGCTCCGGTCGTCGGCGACGAGGTCGCCTATGTGGTCAACGTCGGTCCCCCGATCGGCGCGGACCCCGGCTACGCGCTCGCTGCGGCCCGGACCGTCGCGGCCGTGAACCTCGACGACGACCTCGTGGAGCTCACGATCGATCCCGCGGGCCCGTTCACGACGAGCGAGACCGGGACGACCGCCGTGTTCACGGTCTCGATCCGGCCGCCGAAGGAGAACGTGTTCGTGACCGTGACGACCGGCGACCCGGCCGAGGGCCGCCTCCTCGCGGGAGGGTTCGAGCCGGCGCCGGTCGTGACGCTGTTGTTCGGCCCGGAGTCCTGGGGACCGCAACAGGTCACGATCGTCGGACAGCCGGACCAGGTCCTCGACGGCGACGTCCGCTACCTCGTGACGGTCGCAGTGGCGAGCGGGGATGCGCGCTACGTCGCGCTCGGGCCCGTGGGGCTCGCGGTCACGAACACGGCCGACCTCGCCTCGAGCGTCCCCCTCGCCACGTACGATCCGGGCTTCGGGGCGCCCCGCTGCGCCTCGGTCGGCTTCGGCTGCGGGAGCGGGACGCTCCTCACCGGGCGCGACGGGGTGCCGGGCGCTCCGGAGGCGCACGCACCGAACACGCTCACGACCGCCCCCGCCTGCCCCGATGGAACGTACACGAACATCACCCACGCGCTCGACGAGCTGAAGGTGTTCACCCTCGACGCCTCCCCGCTCGCCGCGAGGAAGCGCGCGAGGATCGAGGCGAAGGTGCGGCTCTACTGGTGGTCCGGCGAGTTCCTGGATCTGTACTCGGCCGCCGACGCGAGCGCGCCCGCGTGGACCTTCGTCGCCACGCTGCAGCCGCCACCGGGCTCGATCGAGTGGTCGCCCGTCGTGCTCGGGACGACATTCGATCTCCCGAGCGGGACGACGCAGGCGATCCGCGGGAACTGGCGCTACGGCGGGTACGTGCCGAGCACCTGCTCCTCGGGGTCGCTCGACGACCACGACGACTTCGTGTTCGAGGTCGCGCCCAGGTAGCGCCTATTGCGCGCCTACTTCTTCGCCGCGAGGAGCGCGTTCACCTTCTCCATCACCGCGAACGCGTCGGCGACGTAGAGCACGTCCGCCTTTCCGCGCGCCCAGCCGCAGTTCGCGTCGAGGTTCACCGCGCGCCGCTCGCGGATGAAGCGCCAGCCGACGACGTGCGGCTCCTCGCCGTGGCAGCAGGTCGCGAGCCCCTTCGGGTGGCGCGGCGTCGAGCCGGTCTGGCCCACCTGGTTCAGGTGGGTCATGAACTCGAACACCTTCTGTCCCTCGCCCGCCTGATCGACGAGCGACTTCGAGGAGCCGAGCGACGCGCCCGCGGTCCGGACGAACGAGAGGATGAGCGCCTCCGCCTTCTCCGGGTGGGGCTGGCCGTCGGCCTGCTTCTTCGTCCAGCCTGCGCCGGCGACGAAGAGGACCTTCGCGTCCGGGCGGATGGTCTGCTCGCCGGAGGAGGGCGCGCGCTGGCCGGTCACCTGCGTGCGCGCGGCCGGGAGCGCCGCGGCCACCTTCTCGATCGCCGGGGCGGCCCCGCCGTCGGCCTGCGCCGCCGCGGTCGCGCCCGGATCGACGAGCAGCACCCAGGGCCGCTCCTTGCGCCGGAGCTTCGCCTCGATGCGCTGCCGGTAGTACCAGCGGAACGCCGTCGGCCCGCCCTCGCTCGAGAGCTGGGTGACGTGCGTGTCGATGCGGCCGCCGATCCGCTGGGCGACGCCGGCCATCACGCGCGCCATCCGCGAGGTGGCGGGCGCGACCACGATCGAGGCGCCGGACGCCTTCGCGAGCGCGGCGGCGGCGGCGGCGTCGGTCGCGTAGCGCGGCTCGGCGAGCGCGGCGTCCTCGACGGCGAGGACCTTCGCGACGCCGGTGCCGGCGAGGGCGGCGGCCGCCTTCGCGACGGACGGGCCGAAGAGGGCGGCGGTCACCGGCAGGCCGAGCGCCTTCGCGGCGCCGAGCGCCTCGAGCGCGGCGCGGGGGAGCGCGCCGTCGGGATCGACGTGGCTGACGAGCAGGATGGTGTCCATGGCGGGGTCTCCTCGGCCTTTCCTAGTCCTTCGAGATCCACTCGACGATCTCGCGCGCGATCTCGTCGGGAGACACGTCCTTCACGATGCGCGTCTCGCGCTGCACCTTCGGCACCTGCACCGAGACGAACTCGACGCCGCCCGTCCCGACCGGCGCGGGCGCCGCCTTCTGGAGGGCGGGCATGACGAGCCGCATGTTCGCCATGCCGATCTGCGGGTTGTTCTTGGGCTCGGGGAGGTTGCCCGTCGCCCAGCCGAGCACCGCCGGCGCGCCCTGGCAGGTCGAGACCTGGTGCTTGCCGCCCTCGACGCGCTCGAGGACCTCGAACGAGCCGTCGGGCTTCGGCGCGATCTGGTCGACGCCCTGGAACTGGTCCTGGATCTCGAGCTGCTCGCCGACGAGCTGGAGCGTGACTCCGGCGCCGCGCGAGGCCGACTCCCAGCCTCCGAAGAGGAGGAGTCGCGAGCGGTCGAGGCCGGGGAGCGCCTGGACCGCGGCGGCGAGCTTCGTCGCGACCTCGTGACCATCGGTGAAGCCGCCGGCCGGCCCGTCGAGCGCGACGAGCTCGAACGAGACCTTCTGCCCGACCACCATCATCACCTGCTGCAGCTTCGCCTTCGGGCCGAGCGAGACGAGCGTCACCTTGGAGCCCGGCGTCTTCGCGGCGAGGTTCGCCGCCTCGTAGAGCGCATGGCCGGCCCACGGGTCGAGCACCGCGGGGAGCATCTGCTCGTTCTTGAGGGCCGGGCCCTGCGGCGTCGCGACGGGCTCGAGGGTCTGGAGCGGGTCGGGGACGATGCTGCCCAGCACGACGATGTGGAATCCTGCGCTCATCGAGCCTCCTGAGGTTCATCCATCGTGGTCGTGGAGGTGGTCGTGGACGTGGTCGTGGTCGCGAGATGATCCGGACGACGTCGAGCGCAGCTCGCGTCCACGTCGACCTCCACGTCCACGTCCACGTCCACGTTGGAAATCCGTTCCATCAGTTCTCCACCGAGTGGAGGCCGCCCGTGCCGGCGCGGAACTGGAGGTTCACCTCGTCGCCGCCGTCGATCCGCTGGGTGCAGCTCCAGAGGCAGGCGCCGCAGTGGACGCACTTCTCGCGGTCGAACGAGGGCACTCCGCCGTCGCCCGGCCGGATCGCCTCCGCCGAGCAGATCTCGAAGCAGACCTTGCGCGCGCAGGAGCGACAGAGCTCCGGGCGGAGGAAGGTGACGTGGTCCGCGTACCCGGGCGGCGCCTGCACCTTGCCGCCCACGAGGAGCGCGTCCTGCTGCGTGACCAGGAGCTTGCCGTCGAGCGGCACCGCGGGCCACCCGGCGCGGTCCATGAGCGCGTCGTGGAGCGG
>WNGB01024743.1_pt1 | contig 10549 bp, 6 predicted proteins | sample 5400681 | NCBI WGS metagenome assembly WNGB01 (sample SAMN13153367, study PRJNA577476) | soil metagenome | isolation source: 115 cm soil or saprolite under grassland replicate 2 | place: USA:California | collected 2016-06-15 | reverse complement strand
AACTCGGGATCACTTCTGTGGCATTTCCCTGGATCGGGGCCATGAACGGCGGATTGCCATGGGAAAGGGTTCATAATCTTATGCGGTCTTACCTTCGACCATTGCAAGACATCGACATCGAGATCATCGAGTTCGATCCGGATGTTCCCGACCCGCTTTTCGTCCGCCTCCGACAGACAGTCCAAGCGCAAAATGCTTCTATGTTCGCACGCCAGGTCAGGATCACCCAACGGGCCGCTATTCTTGTTTACCAGGCAGTTTGCGAGGCGGAAGTCCCCAGCATGGTTAGACTGTCTGAGTTCCCTGGCCTCGGAAATACCACCATAGAGCGATTGTATTCCCACTTCAGAACTAGTGGAGATGCAACACCTGCCCCAGAACTAACCTTGTTCGAGTCCTTCAATCAATCTTGATGGAAGTGTGACGATCAGGCCGTAACACCGACCCCAGAACTAACCTTGTTCGAGGAGCATAGCCTATGAGCATTCAAGGAGAGTTACTGGAATATCTTCGCAACCAAGTCCCTCAGCGAATGGAGTTGTCTAAGCGCCTTGGGAGTGATGGGCGCGTCTGTTGCTATTACATCTGCCCACTTTCCACTCTGCGGAAAATCGCGGAAGAAGGAATCAAGTGCCGAAAAAGCGAACCTGTATGCGTGGACCTTTCGTCACCCGACGTGCAGAGTCACCGGGCGACCGTCTGGCTCGGTCGATCGGGCGCTGACGGTAGACTGGACAAGCTAAAGGATGTGCCAATTCATGCATGTGTCAACCTATTCTGGAATCCTCTCAACCTGACATTTGACGCTTTTCAACGAAATGGGCTACTACGTGCGGAAGAGAAGGGGGACGCCGAACATGCCATACTCTGTATTCTTGAGTTGGACGCAGAGCGACTCCTGAACGAAGTCGCAGCATACTGGACGGCTACCAAGGTAAATGCCGCGTCGAACCCATTTTCGACTTTCGATATATCTCGTCTCAGGCAGTTCCAGTGGGCGAGCATCTTTGCTTGCGGGCCTTACACACAGGAAAATCCATGGCAGCCACGCGCAGCAGAGTTGATAGTTTTCCTTGGCAGTCCGAGGCAACAACACACAACTCCCGTACCACTGTCTTGCTTTACCCGCATACTTATTTCGCCGGAAGTCAAGTTGACCAAGCAGCAACAAGATTGGCTTTCGAACACTGGATTGCCCTGTCACCAAGTTGACGCCTTTAAACCAGCGTCTAGACTATTAAGATCAGAAGAGCTATTCATAGGGAATCTCACACAGTACCGACAAACGGACAGGGATTCTCTGAGCCGGTTGGTCGCAGCCTTCCGCCTTGTAACCGAATTCGAATACCGGGTTGGTGGTCCGACTGCGGATCGCTTTGTGTCTCCAAGCAGGGCGCATGGCCCTCACGGTATTGGTCATCATACTCGTGTGATGTTCTGGTCCGCGTTTCTTGCGACGTATCCGTTCGGGCAGAATGGCTCGGACTCTCACACTGCGGCAATTTTGGCGGCGTTGCTGCACGATCTCGGTCGCCAGAATGATAGGGAGGACCAGGGACATGGAGAAAGGACGTTGGAGAAACACCACAAGCTCATCGAAGAAGTATTAAATGATCAGACCTTGAGGGAGTCCTGCGCGAGCGCAGTACAAATGCATGGAATAGATGATTCTGAATGCCCGGTTGAACGTCGTGACCAACTATGGGAACTGTTGAAGGATGCGGATGGTCTTGAGAGAGGGCGATTCAGGCCGCCAACAAACCCTCGGGAAGGTTGCAACCCAGAAATGTTACGGTTCAGGTATCTCAGCGACGCGAGGCCCGCTCGAGGCAGCATTCCTTGGCTCGCCTACCAGCTTGCCGGTATCACGAAACATAGCCAGTGGGACAGGCGCCCTTGCCGCAGGTTATTGACAGATTTCTTCTATGGACTCGCGTCGGGCCTGGCTCATGGAGTATTCAAAGATAAACTCTGTGACGTTGCGCAAAAACTATACCAGGAACTTTCAGCTCTATTCGATGAACCTGCAAGGCAAGGTATATTTGATGGAGTGAGTGATCGAATTGCCGAGGCGTATCCAGCATATTCTGAATTTGTCCAGGCGGGGAATGAGGAATGCATAGTGCATGATGCGGAGCAGGACCATGAATGGCAGAATTGGCATGATCTCGACGAAGACGACGATTGGGACGATGGAGACGAATATGAAGTGGATTGGAACAATTGGGATGATCATGATTTGGATTGGGAGGATTTCTACGGAGATGGTGACTGAATAGGGAGACTATCAGTCAGCGCCACCGAACAAAGCTTGGCGCCGGAGCCGCCGAAGCGGATTTCGCATGGTTTCTTCCAATGCCGCTCGGCGGCCCGAGAAGCTGGTGAGTAAGTGTTGACAATCGCCGTGCGCAGCAAATCTTCAAGGAGATCTACTTGAACCGTCGTCAAATATCATTCCCCTTCCTGATCTAAAGATTTCAAGCAGCTATCAGAAAGGAATTTCACTCACCGCCGGATTAAGCGGTGATTCCTTTTCAGTCTCAGGCTCGGGCTCTCCGGGCTTGATGAGAACAGGACGCAACAAGCCTTCTTCGCGCATTTCTCGGATATGTCTTTCCTCAAGCTCCTCAACCTCAAGATCGAGGTTCGACTGTCTGATCAACTCCAGATCCTGCTCAATGTAATACTCTTCGTTGTAAACAGTCTCCTCATAGAACCGCTCGTCATCATCGAAATCGTACGACTCTCGGTCGCGATCGTAGTTGGGCATGATTGGCCTCCCCCTTAGCGGCGATGGGCTCAGCATCGCTCAAGGCTTTGAAAGAGATCAACCGTGCATACTGCTTATTGCCATCGGAATCCTGCCCAAGATGGCGCGAAAACCATACTGCCTCCTGGAACCTGTTTGATGGAGACCGGCGCGTGAAGATCTGGTCGTTCCATTCGACCGCAGTAGCGCCGTCGTCATCTCGATTGAGAACAGTGGCGCCAATAGAAGCCCAGTCAAATGTGGGATACTCACTCAGAGATCGCTGGTAATTGGGAGCGGTGTTTGACGAGATGGATATTTGGCGCAGATGCGCTTCGACGCCCTGGAGGCTCGCGGCAATCGCCCGAAGTATTCCATTCTGCTCACCGATTCGCTGCCCAAGCGTAACGATAAGTTTTTCAGCCTGATCTTTGTCTGACATCATTCCTCCCTGTCGCCGATTGAAGAAAGCCACTTGAGTCGCCAGCGTGATTGGTGGCCATCAGCGCCGGCGAGCCGTCAGATTGTGCGCATTCCCGCCACTCGCGCGATTTTTATTTAATCAATTCGACGACTTTACCCCATGGCGCTGCTGCTTTGCCCTCAGGCACGGCCCATAAGACTGGAAATGCCGGCTCAGCGCCGGCGTCGCCTTCCAAGTCGGTCAAGTAAATCAGCAGATCCGGCTTCCACTTCGCCGCGGCGGCGATGGCAGGCTTGAAATCAGTCCATCCGCCACCCTTGAACTTAAACCCGCGGAGCGACTTTGCGCCCTCGCGGCCGGAAAAGTCTTATGTTACGTGGAATATGAATTATCGGTAAGCTTCGCCAAAGTTGTCACATCCTAAACATCGAGGTGATTATGGTGAAGCAAAACTCTGTTGAACAATTTGTTCTGATTGCCGAACTTATCGAGGCCAGATCGTGGCTGCAAATCCAGGTCAATCTTGGGCTGGCGGAGAATACGATTTCGGCCTATGGCCGAGCACTTGAAGACTATCTTGGATTTTGTAAACGTAGCGGTCTTATACCGCAAGATGTAACGAAAGAGCAACTCTCGGCTTATATCCATGACCTTAGAACGCGCCCAGGGAGAAATGGCGCTAAGACTAAAAGAATAGATTCCGGAGTAGGTCTATCAAACGCTACTATGCAGCAAAGGTTGACGGCTGTACGGCTGTTTTACGATTACCTCATTGAAGAAGGCGTCCGTGAAATCAACCCCGTGGGACGGGGCCGTTACACTCCAGGCAAAGCTTTTGGGCGGAGGAAGGAACGTGGGCTGCTCCCGGCCTATCGACAACTACCCTGGCTTCCATCCGATGAGGATTGGAAAGCGATCTTGAATGCGACACAAAATGAGCCATTAAGAAACCGCATCATGTTGGCAATGGCGTACGATGCCGCACTCCGTCGCGAGGAGTTGTGTAGGCTGGAAACCGGAGATATCGATCCTTCCACACGCCTTCTACGAATTCGTCCTGAGACTACCAAGGGACGATCAGCACGAATCGTCCCATACTCAGAGCCTACCGGCATCTTGTTGGGCGCCTATTTGAAACATCGCTGCCAGCTGAATCATGAGCGCGGCCCACTCTTCATCTCCGAATCAAGGCGCAATAAGGCTGAGCCGATCACGATCTGGACCTGGTCAAAAGTCGTTAAAGGAATTGCCAACCGCTCTGGAGTGCAGCGTTTTACGACTCATACTTTGCGGCATTTACGCCTTACGGATCTGGCCCGAGCAGGCTGGGACATTCACGAGATCGCTACTTTTGCCGGACACCGGAGCATTCAAACCACACTGCTTTATATACATTTGAGTGGACGCGATCTCGCCGACAAGCTGGCCAGAGGTATGTCCCAGATTCACGCTTGGCGAATTGCAACATTGGGAGAGAGTTCTTTATGAAAAAGGAAAACCCCATTGTTGCATTACCAAAATGGTCGTGGCCCGTTGATCTAACGCAGTACGACCGCCTTGAAGAACTCAGACCGGCAGAAGCGGAGGCGCTAAAAAAGTACATCCGCAATTATGCGTCCGAGAGGAGTAAAAAGCAGCCACAACTCTACACGGCTCTGCATCGACTGGTACGCCCGCTAGAAGACGTCATTGCACACACCGCCTTACTCAAGAAATCGCATGGTTACGTCATCCTGTTTCTCATTCGTGAGATGGCACGTCGCGATCGCAGCTTCTGGGGGTGGAGCGAAGAAGAATGGATCGAGACGATCAATGCCCGGTGGCAAGTACGCCAGCATTTAATCGCCATCGCTTACCTTTTGTGTTCTTTCACTCGACTGGAATCAGTTGGCGGCGGCTATGTATTCTATGAGGCGTTGGCCCGCAAAATCTTCGGCCATGAGCGCATTGAGGCGGCAATTGCGCAAGTACGGGCAGCGATGACAAATTGGCGCTACTCGCATATCTACACCAATCAAAAGATGCAACGTGCTGTCTGCGAAGCATTCCTATTCAATCGCAGTCCCGAACTGGAGGCCATTACCCTTGATCTGCTCCGGTCCATCAAAGGGAAACGCACCGTAGACGATCCGGGGAGGTGTCTACATGTACTGTCGTGCGTATTGGTCGGTTTGGGGGTTCTCGAGAGTCCGTTGCCAATGGCTAAGCCGGTCACCGAAAAACTAGGCTACCGTTCACCGACGGAAGGCGTTCCCGCTGAGTGGGCGCGACTGTGCCGATACTGGTCTGAAACATCCACGCTGCTCTTGGTAACACGCCGCAGTCACTATCACATGTTGCTCAACATAGGGCGTTGGCTCGCGGCCAAACACCCCGAAATCACTTCACCTGAACAGTGGACGCGTAATTTAGCCGCCGAGTGTCTCGCCATGGTTTGCGAGATGAGATCCGGCGACTGGTCCATTCGGCAGGGCCGTTGTGATCAGCCGATTGGAAAACAGCTCTCACCGCACACACGCCTAAGGCGACTAGACGCTCTTCGCACCTTCTTTCGCGATATGCAGGAGTGGGGCTTGATCGCTCGGAAATTTGACCCGCAGCGCTGTTTTGCTGCGCCTAAGAATCTGCTCGCACAGGCCCAGCCCAATCCCCGTGTAATCTCCGACGACGTTTGGGCGAAGCTATTGTGGGCGGGATTGAACCTGACCGTCGACGACTTGCGCAACCCAGGGCCGTCAAGTCCAGGAATGAAGTACACTCGGTATCCGATCGAAATGATCCGAGCGCTGGTCATCACCTGGTTGTTCGCCGGCCTGCGCATCAACGAGATTTTCCGGCTACGCGTAGGTTGCATTCGCTGGCAGCGTGAAGACCTCATCATTCAAGGAACGGAAGAAGTGTTGCCGAAAGACGCCGTTTGCTTTCTTGATGTCCCGGTTAGCAAAACCAATACGGCTTACAGCAAACCTGTTGACCGTGCTGTCGGTGAGGCGATTGCAGTATGGGAGCGGGTACGCCCAGCCCAACCGCGCTGGGCCGATCCCAAGACCGGTGAGATGGTGGATCTCTTGTTTCGCGGGTATGGGCGGAAAAGGATGAGCGAGAACTACTTGAATGAACAATTGATCCCGCTTCTCTGCCGCAAGGCTGGAGTCGCTAAGTCAGATGTCCGCGGTAACATCACCAGTCACCGCGCGCGCTCGACGATTGCCACGCAACTTTACAACGCCAAAGACCCAATGAGTTTATTTGAGCTGCAGGGGTGGCTCGGTCATCGCTGCCTACACTCAACACAGTATTACGCCAAGATCACTCCTACAAAGCTGGCTAAAGCGTATTCCGACGCCGGATATTTTGGACGCAACATCCGTGCGATTGAAGTCCTGATCGATCAAGAAACGATCCGTAATGGGGCAAGGCTCAAAGATGAACCGTGGAAGTACTATGACCTCGGCCATGGTTACTGCACCTACGACTTCTTTGACCAGTGCCCGCACCGGATGGCATGTGCCAAATGCTCTTTCTATTTATCCAAAGACTCGAGCCGGGCACAATTGCTTGAAGCAAAAGTAAACCTGGAACGCATGATTCAAGAGATTCCCCTGCGGGAAGAAGAGCGGGCAGCTGTCGATGAAGGGATGTCTTTGATGGACAAACTCATCGCCAGTCTGAGGGATGTCCCCACTCCATCAGGCGCAACTCCCCGCGAAATCGGGGCAAAGGATGGCCGCGAATTGCCAGTGCTTCGGTGTGATTGAAGGGCATCGTGAATCAGATGATGTAAGAGTAAAACTTGATCATTCAGACATTCACTTGAGGGCTGGACTTGCCTGTGTTCAAAGAGTTCTGACCAACCGTTATTGACAGGCAATAGGTCGCTCTATACACTCTCGCTCTATCGAGAGTCGAGGGGAAGAGCGACAAAGATAGAGAAAAAAACCGTGCCAGAACAGGCTAAAGGAGTTGAATGATGCTTGGATGGTTGAGACTACGGTTGCGTGCCTTACTGTACAAGCGAGAGGTCGAGAATGAACTTGACGAAGAACTGCGCTCTCACCTGAAACAAGAGATCGAGCTCCACATCAGGCAGGGGATGCCCCCAGAGAAAGCTCGATATACTGCGTTCAGAAGCTTCGGGGGGATGGAACAGGCCACAGAACAATGCCGCGATGCACGCGGCGTCCGTCTGATTGAAGAGTTATGGCAAGACCTGCGCTATAGCGCACGAATGTTGCTGAAGAATCCGGGTTTCACCTCAATTGCTGTTTTTACACTGGCGCTGGGGATCGGCGCGAATACGGCGCTTTTCAGCTTTACCGATGCCGTGCTGTTTCGTCCATTGCCTTTTGCCGAACCTGAGCGGCTGGTGATGGTGAAAGGCGCGCCGGGCACGCTTGTTGATATGGGTTTAGCCAACCCGGAGAAATTCATGCAATGGAACCATCCCGTGCAATCGCTGGAATACGTTGCGGCATACGATTCGGCCAGAGCCAATCTAGCCGATGATCTCGCGCCGGAGCGTATTCAGGTGATGCGGGTCTCTGCCGGCTTCTTTCCGATGTTGGGGGTCAATCCGCTACGGGGGCGCTGGTTCAGCAAAGAGGAACACGGGAGCGGCCGCAACCGCGTCCTGATCCTGAGCTATCGGCTGTGGCAGCGTCATTATGGCGCCGCTGCGGACATCATGGAGAAGTCCGTTCGCCTCAACGGTCATAGCTTCAATATAATCGGTGTGATGCCGCCGGAGTTCCAGTTTCTACACGATCTCGAACGCCCTGACGCCTGGATGCCGCTCTTACCCGATGATCACATACTGGGCGGGAATGGAAATGATTACGAAGTTAGCGGGAGGTTGAAGCCTGGCGTAACCTTGGCTACCGCGCAAGCCGAACTGAATTTGCTCAATGAACAATTGAAGCTCGGTGAAAGACGGATCGGTAGAAATGTCGTCAATGATATGCGGGTAAGACTCTCTCCGTTCAGCGAAAAGTTCGCGTCTGGATTGCGCCGGCCATTATTAATTCTCCTGGCGGCCGTCGCGTTTGTGCTGCTGATCGCCTGCGCGAACGTCGCAAACCTAATGCTGACGCGGTCGGTCGGACGCTATAAGGAACTGGCAATTCGTTCGGCGCTCGGCGCGGGACGTTGGCGATTGGCGCGGTTATGGTTGACCGAAAGTCTGTTGCTTTCAGGTACAGGTGGTGTCCTCGGCTTGCTGGTCTCTACCTTGTTGCTGGACGCGTTGGTTGCTATCAGCCGGCAGGAGGTTACGCACGTTAATCAAATCAGTTTGAACTGGCGCGTGATTGCGTTCTGCTTAACCGTGGCTTTGCTGACCGGATTACTGTTCGGCATTACGCCAGCGCTACAATCATCGAAGCCGGACTTGGCGCGAACGTTAAAAGAGAGCGGGCAGCGCAGCGCGACGGGATTGTCGCCGCGGCTGAGGCGAGTCCTCACCGTCAGCGAAATAGCCATCGCGCTGGTGTTGCTGATCGGCGCCGGTTTGATGGTCAAGAGCTTTCGTTCAATTTTGCAGGTGACTCCCGGCTTCAATCCCGAGCGTGTGCTGACATTCGAGCTCGCGCCGACGGAGTTGAAATACGAGACCAAAGAAAAACGCGCGGCGCTGTATCAAACGATCATTGAACGGTTGCGCGCCATCCCAGGGGTTGCCGGAGTCGGAGCGATCACCAGTTTGCCCATCGCACGTGGCAGCGTAAGCGGACTGCCGATTAAGGTCGAAGGGCGCTCCGATGAGCCTGTGATGGGGGGGTACCAGAGCGTGACCGCCGACTACTTCCGCGCGATGGAAATTCCGTTGATTGCCGGTCGTTATTTCACCGAAGGGGATCGCGCCGGAACAACCAACGTGATGCTGCTCAACCAGACTCTCGCGCGTCAGGTCTTCCCGAATGAAAACCCCGTAGGCAAGCGTATCGTCCTGGATATGAAGAACCCGACGCCATTTGAAGTGATAGGCGTCGTCGGCGATGTCAGAACGGCAGGTCTGGATGAGGCCGCATTCGAAGAGTTTTACCTCCACTCGCTGCAATATCCGCCCGCCTTCGCCAGCTTCGCGATCAAAACTACGGTCGCGCCGGCTAGCCTTGCAGATGCCGCCAGAAAAGCCGTGCTGGAGGTTGACAGGGATCAGCCGCTTTATCGAGTGAAGACGATGGAGGGAGTTTTAGCCGACTCGGTAACTGATCGCCGGTTCCCGATGCTGATCCTTACCGCGTTTGCCGCGACGGCCTTGCTTCTTTCAACGTTAGGAGTTTACGGCGTTGTATCCTACTCAGTAGCGCAACGCACACACGAGATCGGCATCCGCGTGGCGCTGGGCGCACAAAGCCTTCATGTGCTGCGGATGGTCATCGGGCAGGGGATGAAACTGGTGATGTTCGGCATAGCGATCGGTCTGGTGGCTGCTTTTGCATTGACGCGGTTGATGCGGGCGCTGTTGTTTGGGGTGAGCACAACCGATCCGCTGACGTTTACTGTGATCGCGCTCCTGCTGAGCGCTGTTGCACTACTGGCGTGCTGGATTCCGGCCCGACGTGCGACGAAGGTTGATCCACTGATATCGCTGAGGTCCGAGTAAAGACAGATATACTTCCCTAACTCATATACGTGGATAAAACTCTTCGTTGGAGAATTCCTTTGCTTTTGATAAAGTCTCTTTGCCTGCTCGGAGGATAAGCAACACGGGAGAGTGATCTGAGCGATGCAGCAGGTGGTACACATTGAATGGTACGTAACGGTTGGGCTACGGCCTTCACGTTTATCCACTTATACATTCATTGAGCACCCACAAAGCGATAGACTTACGAAATTGAAGCGGCGAAGCCTTCCAAATGGATTGTTTAGGGATTTTCCCGGAATTTCAATCAAATTCCATATAACATAGACCTGATGGACGTCGGCGTCGCAGACAAGCGAGTGCGATGCGTCCAGTTCTGTCTGCTCTCGTGGCGCGTTCGAACGGCAGATCGACGCCCTCGCGCTGTCTGAGATCGCTTTCCAGCGCGAGCCAGCGGCGGGTTGGTCGCGACGGATCGGGCCTGCGCTTGCGCCGCGCGTGCCGAAAAAGAAAATCTCTCAGGAGGCGCTCCCATGGCGTCTTCACTCTCGGCAATTCGCGCACGAGTCGATTGAATATTCCGGCGAGCGAGCCGCGCGCCGTCTTCAGGCGCGAACTCCAGGCGCGAATCGTCTCTTCGGTTGAGTTGTCGACGTCCGCTTTTGAGCTTCCCATCGCCGGCGCCCTGAGCGGCTGCGATAGATCTTTGCCGCTGAATCCGGCGCCAGAGCTGAGCGCATTGATATCGATCCGGCTGCGATTCTTCGCGAGCAGATGGTAGAGCGCTTCGGAG
>WNGB01014423.1_pt1 | contig 10549 bp, 9 predicted proteins | sample 5400681 | NCBI WGS metagenome assembly WNGB01 (sample SAMN13153367, study PRJNA577476) | soil metagenome | isolation source: 115 cm soil or saprolite under grassland replicate 2 | place: USA:California | collected 2016-06-15 | reverse complement strand
TTCAATCTGGAATCGTGTATGGCACGTACCGCTACCGCGTCCGCTACGGAGCCGATGAGCAGACGGGCGTCTCCGAGAGACTTTTCGTGAAGACTCCGGCCGGTTGGAAGATCGCGATGACGAGCGCCTTCCCGGCCCCTCCGGGAACGCCGCCTCCGCCGCGCGCAATCGCCGGAGCGACGCTTGTCGACGGAACGGGAGCGGTACCGGTGCCGAACGCGACGATCGTTCTGCGCGGCGGAAAGATCGATTGCGCTGGCCACTGCGCGATTCCTGCGGGTGTGACGGTTCTGGACGGGCGCGGGATGTGGATCACGCCGGGCCTCATCGATGCGCACGTTCACTTCTCCCAGACCGGCTGGGCGGACGGGCGACCCGATGCGCTCGACGTGCGCGACAAGCATCCGTACGAGAAAGTCGAAGCGGACCTCCAGGAGCACCCGGACCGATTCTTCCGCTCACACCTCTGCTCGGGAGTGACTGCGGTCTTCGACGTCGGCGGATACCCGTGGACGCTCGCAATGGCGCGCCGCGAGCGCGTTGACACGCACTCGCCACACGTCGCCGCCGCCGGTCCGCTGCTCTCGACGCTCGACCACTGGCTCAATCTGCCCGCCGAGCGGCAGTTCATCTTCCTGAAGGATGCGGAGTCCGCTCGCACGGGGGTCGCCTACTTGAAATCGATCGGCGCCGCGGCCGTGAAGGTCTGGTACATCGTGAGACCGGACCTCCCCGTCGAAAAGTCGGCGCCGGCCGTGCTCGCTGCCGGCGAAGAAGCACGCAAGGCGAAGTTGCCGCTCATCGTGCACGCGACGGGACTCGCGGAGGCGAAGGTCGCGATCCAGGCGGGCGCGCACTTGCTCGTCCACAGCGTCATCGACAAGCCGGTGGACGAGGAGTTCCTCGCGCTCGCGAAGAAGAACGGGACGATGTACTGCCCGACGCTGACGGTCTTCGGCGGGTATTACCGGATGGCGCAGGCCGTAGTCACGAAGCGCCCGCCCGCCGTTGACGATCCGAACGGATGCCTGGACAAAGAGACGCTGGGGAAACTCGCGGAGACCGCGCAGGTCATGGCGCCGGAGGGGTATGCGCAGCGGACGGCCGCGGGTGGAGAACGCGTCGCACAAGCGGAAAAGATCGGACCACCGAATCTGAAGCGGGTCGCGGACGCGGGAATTCCGATCGCGATGGGAACCGACGCCGGCAATCCGCTGACGCTTCACGGACCGTCGGTCTACGTGGAGATGGAGGCGATGCGGTCGGCGGGATTGACGCCGATGCAGGTGCTCGTCGCCTCGACGCGTGGCGGCGCGATGGCGATGGGACTAGAAAAGGAATCGGGACGGTCGAAAAGGGAAAGTCTGCGGACCTTCTTCTGGTCGCAGCCGACCCGACGGCGGACGTCGCGAACCTTCGGAAGGTGCGTTACGTCGTGCGCGGCGGCGTCGTGCGTTCGATCGAGGAGCTCAAAGCGACGGTGGCGGCATCGAAGGACTAATTTAGATCCCTACAATGTGAGAGATGGTCACGAATGAGTCAAGTTTCCTTGCCGGCGGCGGACAGGTTCCTCGAGTGCTCGGTGTCGGAACTCTCGGTGTACACGGAGCGGCGTCGGGATCTACTGACCGCAGTTCGTCGAGCGAGAGCCGACTCAGCCTAAGACGCGGGGCAGACTGGTGAAAGGCCGCCTGACTTGCGCGGCCGTGCGATCCTGTAAGGGCGTGAAAGATCCTGATGCGCCCGTCGAGGGACCAGCAGCCGAGAGCCGGCACGTGAGCGCGGCCGACTACAAAGCAAGGCGGGATGAGTTCGTCTCGGAGCGCAGGCTACCCGTGAAACACTCGAGGGCCTCTACGACGCGTGACCCGATATCGCCGAAGAAGTTGTCTTGAGCGCCGCGCGCAGGCGGACCATCGGCGGGACCGCCGCGGGCAGCGCAACGAGCAGCAGGCGGAAACGCGCCGAGCTTCTCATCGCATCGGCCGACTGTGATTGAAATGTGATTGCCCGCCCTGCCGGACCTTGCAGGGTCGCGGGCAGCGGAAATGCCCGGATTTACTGCATTTCTCGGCAGGCCCCTGCACCGGAGAGGCCCGGGAATGGTGCGAAAGGAGGGACTCGAACCCTCACGGTGTTACCCACAGGTTCCTGAAACCTGCGCGTCTACCAGTTCCGCCACTTTCGCAGGGGTGGAAATCCTAGCTTTCGGGTCCGCGCGCGTCAAGGAACCTGTGGGCACAGGTTCCGGCTGATCTGTTCGGGGGAGACCCCCGCGCCCCCCCGCTGCGCGTCTACCAGTTCCGCCACTTTCGCAGGGAGGGTGATGCTAGCGGCAAGTGGTGGTGAAATCAATGGGTCGGACTCGATCGCACCCTTGCGAGAAGCCGCCGCCGGAAGGGCGGAGCGCCGACGGTCGGGCACAGTGCCCGGACGCGAGACCCCAGCCCGCACGGCGCGGCGGCGACGCTTCCGAGCGCCGTCATGAAGGCCTCGTACGATACCCGGGCGGCGCGAGAGCCTCGAGGGCCAAGCACCGTGGCGTCATCTTCACTTTGAACGGCGGCGGTACGCGCGCGGGAACCCTCTTGGACGCCCTGCGGTCGGCATTTCGCTCGATTGTGTTCCCACGCCTCGCCAGTCGCTCAGAACGCGGTTTTAGAGGGCGAGCTCGGAAGCGGGATCCGCGTCCCATCGCGGATGGCATCCACTCGTCCGACGCGCCAAGCGTAGCCCTGACTTTTTCGCCAACCTGCCCATTCGGGTGATGCGCGACCCACGACGCGCCGGCAGAATCGCGCCCATGAGCGACTCCACACTTTTCAAGATTTCCACGGAGATGGCCGATGCGGTGGCCGCGGTTGCGGCGTCGGTGGTTCAGGTGCAAGGCCGGCGGCGTCCGGCGAGCGGCGTTGTCTTCGCGCGCGACGCCGTGCTGACGACGGCCCGGGCCTTGGGGCGCGAGGACGGCCTACGCGTTCGGACCCATGACGGGCGGGGGCTGGACGCCGAGCTCGCCGGCTGGGACCCGGCAACGAGCCTGGCCGTTCTCCGCGCGGGTGGTCTCGATGCGGCGCCGGCGGCCGTCGCGCGGGCTCCGGCTCGAGTCGGCCACCTCGCGCTGGCCGTCGCCCGGTCCTGGAGCAACGCCGTGACCGCGAGCGCGGGCATCGTGTCGGTGATCGGCGGTCCGTTGCCGACCGGGCGCGGCCGCGCCATCGACGAGGTGATCCGGACGACGGCCCCGATGCACGAGGGCTTCGCGGGCGGGGCGTTCGTCGACACGTCCGGCGGAGTCCTCGGGATCGCGACGGCTGCCGCGATTCGCGGACTGGGCGTCATCGTCCCGGCGTCGATCGCGTGGAAGACGGCCGCGGCGGTGTTGGAGCACGGCCGCGTCAGGCGGGGCTATCTGGGCCTGGCCGGTCAACCCGTTCGGCTGACCGACCGCCAGCGTGGTGCCGAACTGCCCGAGGACGCGCTGCTGGTCGTCGGCGTCACGCCCGGCAGCCCGGCGGACGGAGCCGGTATCCTCGTCGGCGACGTGATGATCGAGTTCGATGGCCACCCGGTCGGATCGCCCGAGGACCTGCTCGAACTGCTGGCCGGCGACCGCGTCGGCCGCCGCGTTGCGCTCAGGGTCTCGCGGGGCGAGAAGATTCGCGAGATTGCCGTGACCGTCGGCGAGCGTCCCGAGTAACTGTTGCCTGAGCCCGTGCGCGTGGTTCTGATCGGCTCGGCTGCCGATCGCGCTCGCCTGCGCACGGTATTGGCGGGCGCCGCGATCGAGGTGGTCGGCGAAACACCGACGATTGCCGCCGCCCGCGCCGCCGGCTACTCCGCCGACGCCGCCGCCTTCCTGGTCGCGGCGACCCCGAACGCGGATCGGGGGCCCGCCGCCGACGTCGTGGAAGAGCCCTTGACGAGGCGTGAGCTCGAAGTGCTTGAGCTTCTCGCGCTGGGGCTGCCGAACAAGGCGATCGCCGCGCGCCTCGACATCAGCGACCAGACCGTCAAGTCCCATGTCGCGTCGATCTGCGGGAAGCTCGGGGCTGCCAACCGCACCGACGCCGTCCGCATCGCCGTCCGGCACGGCCTAATCACTCTCTGATCCTTCACCAGGTCCGCCTCAGGGGATGAGCCTCTGTGTTGAACACGATGCGGTCGAAGTCGCGAGGGCCGGCCCGGGTTCCACAGGCCGGTCCTTGAGCAGCGCCGCGACAAGCGCCCAGGTTGAGAGGCGTCAGCCCGAGGTCGCAGACCATCGGAAACCGCGTGGATGTCCGCCGAGGGCGCCGACGCGCGGTGTCCGAAGCCCAGCCGATGCCCTCTAGAGCAGAAGACAAACGAGCGATCAGCTCTTAGCTTTCAGCTATCGGCCTCGAGTCCCGAGTTCCGTCAGAAAATAATTCCCGCGTTTACCGGCACGAAGGTGAATCGGGATCCGCCGCTTTTGATGCTGTTGGAAAACCGATCGCCGTTGGTCGAGACGCTCGTGTAGCGGGCCTCGATGAAGAAGCGGCTGCCAGCGCGCCTATCCCCAAGCGGAAAGGCCAGCCCGCCGCCCGCATTCCATCCGAACCGCGTGGACGTATCCGAAAACACGTTGCCGGTGTCGACTTCCTGCCCATGGAAACGCAGGTCGTAGGCGCCGACTCCTCCGACGAAGTAAGGCTCGACGGAAATCCCGTGCGGCCCAACGACCAGATCGGCCGTGCCTGAGATCACTCGTGTCTTGCCGGTCCCGACGAAGGCGACCAAGTTGTCCTTTGTCCGAAACTCATGGTACGAGCCGTCGATCCGGAACCCTAGGGGAGAGGTCGCGGAGTTGATCGCGACTAAGGCCGTGCCGTTCCAGCCAGTCTTGTAGACGTCCTTCTGGTTTTCGATGGGGAAGTCCGCTCCTCCACTCAACCCGAAGTGAACGCCGGGGGCGCCCTGCGCGAGAAGTGCGCCGGGAATGCCCAGGACCGCCCAGAAGAGGAGACACTTGGAGAACCGGAACCGTTTCATGGGAACCTCCAGAACCATTCCCGCCCGATCGCAGGAACGGGAGAGAAGGTGCAAGCGTTGTGCCTGGAAAGGAGTTGTCAGTTTTCGGTTTTCGGTCTCCGGGGCGGAAAGGTCGGACCGGAAAACTGATGACCGAAGACTGAAGACCAAAACTCGGCGTTAACGCCGCGGAACCTCCGCCAGCGCTGCGCGTCTACCAGTTCCGCCACTTCGCAAGGGAGCCGGGCAATAGCGAGCGCGGCCTAAAGAGCTAGGGTGCTCCGGTAGCTGGAATCTCTCAGCGCTGGTCGCGAAGCGATCGCTTGCGATGAAAGCTGAGACCCCCGCGCCCCCCTGCGCGTCTACGCGGCGGATCTGGAACCCGTGGTCGGGGGCTGCTTCGTCTTGGCGCAGCAGTCGGAACAGACGGGCTTGTGGGTCGCGAAGGCTTCGGCCAGGTCCTCCACGGTCAGGTCGCGCCATTTCCGGATTTTCCGGTCGGGTCCGACCAGGCCGGGGCTGTGGCCGGACCGCCGGATCTCGCCGATCGCGCTCTTGCAGAGCGAGCACGTGGCGCCTTCGTACCACTGGGCCACGCGAGCTCTCACGAGGCATCCATCGGGCGCTTCTTCGATCTGGGTGAGGCATCGCTGAGAGCACTCCGCGCGCTCGGGCCATTGGGAGCAGGACGTCAATCGGAACCGTGTGTCTCCGCGGGCCGCGGTCCAGGCGGCGCGAACCGCACCGACCTCCACGGCCTCGGGCGTGACCGTCTCAGGGCACACGACGACCCGGGGCCCGCGGAAACGTGCGTAGTTGCGAACAACCACGAAGACCAGGGGAACGCACGACAGGACTAGGACGATGGCGAAAATCAGGAAGAGACTGCCCATGGGCCACCTCCACGCACTCCACTGTAGGCCTGGAAAGGGGGGTGCCTGCATGATGCGACTGAATCAGGGAGCCGGGCGCCGGGGTGGCGATCGGCGAGTTGCCAGAACGAGCCTCTCGGTCGGACCGGGTATCAGGATTGCAGTGTCCTGGTCCGCGGCGATCCGGCCCGGCGGACTTGCTGCGAGGAGGAGTAATGAGAAAGGCTCTCGTCTGCTCAAGCGTCGCGCTGGCCGCAGCCGTCAGTCTGGGGGTCCTGGAATCCGCACGGCACGCGAGAACGCCGACCCCGATGCTCAATCACGGACCGACGCAAGCGCTGGCGCCCGCAGCCAACTCAGACACCGGCAGCAGCCCCGCCACTGCCGGGTCATGCGCCAACGAGGGCTGGCGCGCCTACTCCAACCCGACGTTCTCGAGTCGGAAGAATTGCGAGCTCTGGGTTCGCAAGCACGCCGCGCCCAGCCCGGTTAATGGAAACCCGCCAACCGAAAAGAAATCGGGCAGCACCGAGGTCCGAACAGCGGTCCCGTTCCTTGTTCGCGCGGAGCCCTGCCTTCCAGGCTCAGCGACCCCGCCCGATTCGCGCGAGACGCGACTGGCCTGAGAGACGCTGTCCGCAAGCGAGCGTTCGGACTAGGCCAGCGGCAGATCGGTCCTCGCGAAGTCGGCGCCGGCGCAGAGCAGCGGTTGCCGGGCGAGTTTCGCCACTGCGTACGTCAAGCAATCGCCAAAGTTCAGGCCGGCACGGTGTTGGCCCTTCCCATACCGCAGGTAGGCATCCGTTGCGCTCCGCCAGTGGGCCTCGCCGAACGAAATGATCGTCAACTCCGTCTCTACGAGGAACAGGGAAAGCGCCCTTTTCGAGTCCGATCCGAGCCGCGCACTCAGCACAATGCCCGTTTCGGCCAGCGTCGGAGCGCCAATGCCCGCCGTCGAAGCGGAAGCGAGTTTCTCCACGAACGTATCGAACCCCGGCTCCCGAAAGAGAATGGCCAGGATTGCCGACGAATCGAGGATCACACTCCGTCCTTTCCGTAACCCAGGATCCTCTCCTTCTCGCGCCGCGAGAGCCTCGTTCCAAGAAGAGCGCGCGGGATGATCGGCCAGATCTCCTCTTCCAGCACGCGGAGAAGCTCCTCGCGCCGGTTTCGACTCGATATCCGGTAGGAAAGACGCTCCTTCCGCTCCGCGAGCGAGGACCGGATCGCCTTCGTCTTGCTCTCCCCTGTCATCGCCGCGACCTCCCCGGCCAGTCGCTCCGTCTCTGGATCCTTGATGTTCAGCGCCATGGTGTAATTCTACCAAAAAGGTGTAGTCGCCGCATGCTCGACCGGCGGTCGAGGCCGGGCTAATAGACGGCGGGCTCCTCGTAGGTGGCGAAGACTTCACGCATGACGTCGGAGATCTCGCCGACGGTCGCGTAGGTCTTGACGGAATCGATCAACGCGGGCATCACGTTCTGACCGCCGGCGCAGGCCCGGCGCAGCGCGTGGAGCGCGGAGGACACCGCCTTGCCGTCGCGTTCCCGCCGCAATTGCCGGACCGCTTTCTTCTGCTCTTCTTCGACGGAGTCGTCGATGTAGAGGATCTCCAGCGGCGCCCCCTCCGCGTCGGTGAAGTCGTTGACGCCGACGATGATCTTTTCCTTCGCGTCCACCGCGCGTTGGTAGGTGTAGGCGGCGTCCATGATCTCGCGCTGAGGGAATCCGGCTTCGATCGCCTCGACCATGCCTCCCAGGGCGTCGATGCGCCGGAAGTAGTCGAAGCAGCCCCGCTCCATCTTCGTCGTCAGATCTTCGACGAAGTAGGAGCCGCCCAGCGGATCGATCGTGTTCGCGACGCCCGACTCGTAGGCGATCACTTGCTGTGTACGCAGCGCGAGCTTGACTGCGAAGTCCGTGGGCAGCGCGAGTGTCTCGTCCAGCGAATTGGTGTGGAGGGAGTTGGTCCCGCCGAGGACCCCCGCCAGCGCCTGGATCGCCGTCCGCACGACGTTGTTGTAGGGCTGCTGGGCGGTCAGGGAGCATCCCGCCGTCTGGGTGTGGAAACGGCACATCCAGGAGCGGGGATCCTGGGCCCTGAAGCGCTCCCGCATCGTCTTGGACCACACGCGGCGGGCCGCTCGGAACTTGGCAATTTCCTCGAAGAAATCGTTATGGGAGTTGAAGAAAAAGGAGAGGCGAGGCGCGAACTCGTCCACCGGCAGGCCCGCTTCGATGCCGTACTCCACGTACTCCACGCCGTCGCGCAGGGTGAAGGCCAGCTCCTGCAGCGCCGTCGAGCCCGCCTCGCGGATGTGATAGCCGGAGATCGAGATCGTGTTCCACCTCGGCACGTGCTTCATGCAGAACGCGAACTGGTCCGTGATCAACCGCATCGAGGGGCGCGGCGGAAAGATGTACTCCTTCTGCGCGATGTACTCCTTCAGGATGTCGTTCTGGAGCGTGCCGCCAACGTTCGTCCACGGAGTTCCCTGCTTCTCCGCCACGGCCAGATACATGGCGAGCGCGATTCGCGCCGTCGAGTTGATCGTCATGGACGTCGTGACGCGCCCGAGATCGATCCCGCCGAAGAGGACTTCCATGTCGCGCAGAGAGTCCACCGCGACACCGCACTTGCCCACTTCCCCGCGGGCCATCTCGTGGTCCGAGTCGTAGCCGTAGAGCGTGGGCAGATGGAACGCCGTCGAGAGGCCTGTCTGGCCGTGATCGAGGAGATAGTGGAAGCGTTCGTTGGTCTGCTTTGCCGTGCCGTAGCCGGCGAACTGGCGCATCGTCCAGAGCTTGCCGCGGTACATGGTGGGCTGCACGCCACGAGTGAAGGGGTATTCGCCGGGCCATCCGAGGTCACGCTCCGGGTCGAATCCGGCCAGCGTGTCCACGGCGGCCAGCGGATTGACCTTCGCCCCGGACACCGTGGTGAAATCGGATTTCCGAGCCGGTTTTCTCTGGAAGCTCTCGGCTGCGGTCTTCTCCCACCGCTCCCGGCCCTTTCGAGTCTCCTCGGGAACCGTCGGATCTCCTTCCCTGCGTTGGGCCATTTCGAGCCTCCGCCCGACAGGATAGCCGCTGTCGGCCCGCTCGGCAAACGGCTCCTCCGCCTTTCTGACTGTAACAAAACGACTTGGACTCTCCGGGCTCCGGGGCATGAAAGATGCAACCAGAGAGAGATAGAGGCCACGAGGCGCGCCGCCGCCACAACGGCTCTGGTGTGTCGGAGGCCTGGAAAAGGAGGATTCATGCGGAGATATGGACTCGCGATTCTCGGCGCTCTCGCGCTGGCGCTGTTCACGGTCGCTTGCGCCGAGTCTGACCTGGGGATCACGACGAAGGTCAAATCGAGACTGGACACGGACAGAAACGTCAACGCCGCACAGGTTCAGGTGACGACGCAGAACAAGGTCGTCACGCTCTCCGGCGCCGTCGAGAGCCCGGCCGCCAAGGAGCGCGCCGTCACACTCGCGCGCGGGGTCGAGGGCGTCACGGACGTGGTGAACAACCTCACGGTTTCGACGACGGTCGCCGCAATGCCGGCGCCTGGGGCGGAAGCCGCTGCCGATACTGCCATCACGCAGGCCGTCAAGGAGAAGCTTCTGACCCAGCCTGAAACGGCCACCGAGAAAATCGAGGTGGACACGCACCAGGGTGTCGTGACGCTCTCCGGAAAAGTGAAAACTCCGGAGGAAAAAGAGCAGGTCATCCAGATCGCCCGCGCTACGGAAGGAGTCCAGAAGGTCGAAGACCGCCTCGAGGTGACGACCTCATAAAGCAGAGATTCCAGGTTCCAGATTCCAGGCGGCCTTACTTGGAATCTGGAATTTGGAATCTGGAATCCGCGCGCGTCACCGCGTGGGAAGCAGCGCGCTCTTCGCGAGGTGCGCCGCGCCCTTCACCGAGAACGGCAACGACGACGTCATGAAACAGGAATGCGTGCACCAGCATTCGCGATTGGCGATCCGGCGGCGCATCGCACGGGCTTTGTCGGAGAACCAGGCCCTGGCGAAGGAATAGTCGAAGTCTCGGATGTTGCCAATCTCCCACTGGACCTCGCAGAGGGAGACGGTGCCCTCCGGGTTGAGCACCCCGGAGATCGTTCCCGCATAGCATGGAAAGACCATCCGCTCCTGCTCGAGCGTCGTCAGCTCCGCATCGCGGGCGGCGACCTTCAGGCTGCGCAGGAGAGGATGGTAGCGGTCGAAGCGCGCCCAGTAGCCCCTGAGGAACTTCAACGCCTCAGCGTATTCCTGAGAAGTTAGAGGAGAGATCGAGGGATCGGGAAACGGAGGGCGCAGCAGCTCGAAGGAATGGAAGTCGATCTCCGGAAAGTTACGCGCGACCCAGTCGGTGATCTCGGGCAGGTCATCCCGGTTGAAGGAAGCCAGCACCGTCTGCACGTTCAATGTCAGGCCCCGCGCGCGGCGCTTCAGGGCCGAGAGGCGCCGATAGACCTCCACGAGCCTCGGGAAGTTGCCGGGCGCTCCTCGGATCGCGTCATGCCGCTCTCCGAGGTGATCCATCGACAGGCCGACGGTGAACGTCTGCCGCTCGTCCTTGCGCGACTCGAGCACGCGCGCGACGATCGCCTCGACCTGATCGGGAATCAGGGCGTTGGTCGGCATGGTGACGTTCGAGGCGTCGTGCCGCCCGTAGAGCAGGCGCGTGAT
>WNGB01028427.1_pt1 | contig 10552 bp, 12 predicted proteins | sample 5400681 | NCBI WGS metagenome assembly WNGB01 (sample SAMN13153367, study PRJNA577476) | soil metagenome | isolation source: 115 cm soil or saprolite under grassland replicate 2 | place: USA:California | collected 2016-06-15 | reverse complement strand
TCACGCCGCGACGATGGTGGCGGCCGGCGTCTACTTGCTCGTGCGGACTAACGCGCTGCTCGCGGCCGCTCCGCCCGTCGCCGTGGCTACAGCGGCCCTGGGCGTGGCGACCGCGCTGGGCGGGGGGCTCGCCAGCCTGCAGCAAGCCAACTTCAAGCGCGGCCTGGCCTACTCGACCGTTAGCCAGCTCGGCTACATGTTCGCGGGGGTCGGCTTTGGCGCCCCGTTCGCGGCGATCTTTCACCTGGTAACCCACGCGTCGTTCAAGGCGCTGCTGTTCCTCTCGGCCGGGGTCGTGATCCACGCCCGGGACGGCGAGGAGGAGCTGGCCGCGCTCGGTGGCCTGAGACGAGCCTTGCCCGGCGCCTACGCCGCCTTCCTGGTCGGGTCACTGGCGCTGGTGGGCCTACCTGGCCTCTCAGGCGCGCTCAGCAAAGACGCCATTCTGGACGCCGGCGAGCAGGCCAACCTCCTCCTGGCTGTCTGCCTGTTTGGGGGCACGTTTCTGACCGGCCTCTACATCGGCCGCCTTTTCTTCGGCGTGTTCCACGGGCCGCGACCGGATGAACAGCCGATCCATCACCCGTCTCCGCTCCTGCTCTGGCCGCTTGTGCCGCTGGCGGTCGGCGCGGTCGTCGCGGGCTACCTGGAATGGCCGGCCGGGCTGCTCTCGTCAGCGCTCGGCGAGACGGCCGGCCACGCTGAGCCGGTCCGCTTCGCCAGCCCGTTCGGTTTCTTTGCCGGACTGCTCGGCGTGTTTGGCTTCGCGCTCTCTGGCTGGCGGGGCCGTGAGCAGGCAGCCGAGCCGGTCCGTGTCGGCACCGACGCTGGTTGGGTGGGGGCCGTCGCGCGGCGGGGCTATGGGTTGGCGGATCGCCTGGCCGCCATCCACAGCGGCCGTCTCGGACGCTACGCGCTGGCGTCGGTGTTCGGCATCGCGATCATTCTGCTGATCGGATTGCGCGCATGAGCGTTCCTCCGGCCCTGCTCTCGGTCGCGATCCTGGTCGTAGGTGCCATGGTGATCCTCACCCTGACCTCTCGCCTGACGAGAGACTCGACCGCGCTCGGGACGATCGGGATGCTGACATTGGTCGTCGCCGCGCTGCCTAGCGTGGCGGGCGACCCGCTGAGCCAGATCGCCCTGTTCTCCATCCTCGGCGCGGCCGCGATCGCAATGCTGCTGGTTCCGAGCGCCGAGCTGCACGTGACAACACAGCGCCCTGAGGTGGCGGCTCTGGTGCTACTCGGCTCGGCCGGCGCGGTCGTGCTGGCGACCGCTGGGGATCTCTTGAGTGCCGCGCTGGGCCTGGAGACGCTGTCGTTGAGCGCCGCGGTGCTGATTGGCCTGGGTCGTGGCGAGCGGCCACTGGAGGCGGCGTTCAAATACTTCGTGCTTAGCGCGATCACCTTTGCGGCGCTGATCTATGGGCTCGGGCTGATCTTTCTGGCGACCGGCTCCTTTGCCTGGCCCTCGTTGGCTCAGGTCGAAGCGGCGTATCACTGGGTGCTGCTGGCCGGGGTGATGCTGTTCGGCCTCGGAGTCAGCTATGAGCTGGCGGTGGTGCCACTGCACTGGGGCGCCCTAGACGTCTACACGGCCGGCGCGCCCGCCTTGGCCGGCTACGTAATGGCCGCCAGCAAGGTGGCCGCTGTGCTGGCGCTCGGCCGACTCGTTGTCGGGGCCGGCGCGCCGCCGCCCGCCGTTCTCATCGGGATCGGGCTGCTGTCGATCGTGTGGGGCACGTTGGGAGCGCTCGCCCAGCGCGAGCTGCGGCGAATGCTCGCGTATTCGGCCGTTGCGAACGCGGGCTTCCTCGCCTTGGCGCTTGGCTGCGGCGCGGAGGGTCGCGCGGCGGCGGTCTTTTACGTCGAAATCTACGCGTTGACCGCCCTGCTGGTGTTCGCCGCGCTGGCCGGTCGCGGCCCCGGGCCGCTCGGTCTGGCCGACGTGCCGTCAGAGGAGTGGGGCGCGACGCGCGCCCTCGGCCTGGCACTCGGACTGCTGTCACTGGCTGGAATCCCGCCGGCCCCGGGCTTCTGGGCCAAGCTGGCCGTGCTGGCGGCGGCCTGGCACGCTGCCGGCTGGGGCCCAACGGTCGTCGCGGCGGTCGGCGGAGTGGCGGGCGTGCTCTACTACTTACGACCCCTGCCCGACGTGTTCGCCGCCGTTCGGGCGGATGGCGGCGGCCCGGGCCCGCGCTTCCCCGCGCCTGCCGTGCTCCTGGCTGGCGCGGCTGTGGTCTTCCTCGGCCTGGTGCCCGGCCTGGCCTACGCTATCGCGCGCCTGGCTATCGGCTGAGCATCCTCCCATCTCCGTTCTGGGACTGGGTCAGGTGAGCCGTTGGGACTCGGTACCGTCACCGTCAGGGACCGGCAGCAAGGACCGGCCGCTCCCTGACGGTCGCGGTACAGTCAGGCGGCGCTGAGTGTGAACTCGCCTATTCGCAGCCGCGGGCCGGGCGTTGGGGCGGCTGGCGCCAGTCGTTGCCGTTGGGCCCGCCGTAGGTCCAGACCGTCGCCTCGGTCTGGACGCCGTCGACTACCACGTAGTACTCGTAGAAGTTCTTCGGGTCGCGGGCGAATCCGACATTCACCTCGTTGAAGTCCCAGACGGGATACCGAAGCCCGTCCGCCTCGGCCATTCGCCGCACGCCATCTCCGACAAACTCCTTCTCGCCGCCGTTTGGCTTGGACCACAGCTGGACGTTGTCCGGCTTGTAGCGACACGGGACGGACTCGTTGGCCGGGCCTGGCATCAGCAGCTGCGCGGTGACGTTCGCGCGCTCGGCGTCCTTCGTCTCTGCGCCGTCCCTGGGCCAGACGATCTCGATCCGACTGGCGACGCGATCGGTCGGCAGCGGCCGCACTTCCTCGTCGATGATGAACGGCTCGCCGCCGATCATGTAGATGCTGTAGTCGCGGATGTCCGGGTTGTGCTGCGAGCCCGGCAGGTCGATGACGTAGAACCCGTCTCGAGCGGTGATCGTGTCGGTCTTTCCGAACTTGGTCACCAGCGTCGCCCGCCTGGCCGTGGCCGGCACACGGTGAGTCACGTCGAGCGGCGAGTTGTTCCAGACGACCGTCGTTCGCTTCGGGCCGCGTTCCAGGACGACCTGGCTGAGCTGGGCCGGCCAGATGAACTGGACTCGGTTCGCGTTTGACGTCAGGATCGACTTGACCTGCTCCGGCGTTGGCACCTCTGCGCTGCCCGGCCAACTGTAGACAGCCGAGCGGACGTTAGAAAAATAGGTCGCCCCAACCTGATAGGCTACGTAGGCCGGTTTGAGGCTCAGGTCGTTGCGAGCCAGGCCCCACATCTCGGTGTTGTTTTCGGGCGCCTCGTCCACCAGCTTGTAGATGCCGTATCGGTCGACGCCAGCGGCCAGAGCTAGCGCCATGCTCTGGATCACGTAAGAAGCCTGTTGGTCCAGCGTTGCCCGCAGCCCACCGGGCGGCAGCGGATTGGACGGGTCGTCGTACGGGACGACGTTGCTCTCGGATATCCAGATCGGCTTCTTTATCCCGCGCAGCTCCAGGATCTCGCGAAAGATGAGTGGCTGGGTATACGAGTTGAGCGGCGCGCTGTAGGCGTGCAGGCTGACCACGTCGAAGTAGTGGTTGTTGCGCCTGGCTTCAGGATCGCGGGCGATGACCTCGAGCAATGGACCCAGGTAAGGCGGCCGGCCATAGTGCTTGTCCCACCAGTATGCGAACCCGCCGGCGATCACCCGCGCCTTGGGGTTGACCTCCTTGATGTTCAGATACGCGACCTTCAGCAGTTGGGCGTACTCCTCGTACGAGCCATCCCAGGTGTACCGCGTGCTTGGGTCGAAGAGGTCAGGCTCGTTCCAGACCACCCAGTTGTCGACGACCCCCTTGTGCCGCGCGACCAGCTTGCGAACGAACTGGCCCCAATAATTCTTCGCATCGTTGTAGGGCAGGTTAAGGCCCTGCGGGCGGTCGATGGGACGGCCGCGGGGAGGGTCAATCGAGGCCCACTGGGGCGTGTAGATGATCACGCCGACCATCGTCACGCCTCGCCCGGCCTGGGCGCGGATGATCTCATCCGAGTAGTACAGCTCCTTCCAGCTATCTGGCCCGTCCCGCTGGATCAGGGACCAGGGGAAGATGACACGGTCCCAGCGCGCGCCCGCGTTGAGTGCCAGATCAGGAGCAGCTACGCCCTGGACTATGCCGAAGCGACCATCGGGGTTCGCCACAGGCGGTAGTGGGGCCACGGCGATCGGGCCCGGATCAGCCCGGACCGGGACAGACGACAGTGCTGACAGCAGCGCGAGGGCGGCAAGGAGCGCCGCGATTCGAGTATTCAGGTGCATGCAGGTCCCTGAGGCTCGCAAGTTGGGCCCGTGCGGCGGGCAATTTTAGGGGCGAGGATAGTACCAGGCGGCGGCCCCCGGGCCAAAGGCCGGCGCGCCACGTTGAATTTCGGAGTAGGTCCGTTGCTCAGAAACGAGTGGCGCGCAGGGGGGTTTCGCTGTTCAGGATGACATGCGATCCGATCCGGTTAGGAGGCCAGGCGGAGCTGAGGAAAGTAGGTCCGGTAGTACCCTCGATCCCGAGTCAGGAGCCGGTCGGCATGCACGAGCGCGTGCGCGCCGATCAAGAAGTCTCCGACCAGGTGCTGACGGACCGAGATGCTCGCGCCGCACTCGTCGCATGGGAGGGTCTGGACCGTGCCGCAGTCGGGACAGGCGAGCTGCCCAGGTTGGCGCGCCCGATACTGGCGCCAGGCATGCCCAGCTGTGCTCAGGGCCTCAGCGCCTGACGGCTCGAGTCGCACGCCAGTGTTCGTCAGAAAACTGTTCAAGTCGGCCGGGCCCGCGAAAGTCGCGGCCAGTTCCGCGTAAACGGTCTCGCAGATGATCAATGCTCCGGCCCGAGCAGCGTCTGCGAGGGCACGCCTGGATGAAGACAGATGAGGCGCGTCAGGGATCAGGATGTCGAGGAAGACGTTCGTGTCGACAGCCGCTATCACGGCCCACGCATCTCCTCCACCAGTCGGTCTGGGTCCTGTCCGGCCAGCCCCCTCAAGTATCCGAGGTAGGCGTCGAAGGGAGAGCTTACGAGCCGCTTCTGGACGCGGAAGCCTAGGCCGTCTTTGACGAACTCGATCTCATCGCCGGGCCTCAAACCCAGCTGAGCCCGCACGTCCTTCGGGATCGTGACCTGGCCCTTGCTCGTCAGCTTGCTGCGCGCTGGTCTCATCCGCCGCCGATGTGGTAAGGAAATCATTCTTTACCTAATTGTAAGGTCACGCCGCAAGGTCGCGCAAGACGGCTCGCGTGGGGAACGCGCCCGCGCGGTGGCGCAGAAGGGGGCATGCTACACTCGGACGGCCAGGTTTGACCCTTGACTCCAGACTCTGCACTCTGGAGCTGTACTGACGGGAGGGAAACTCGACATGGCTGGTGGTAAGGTCGGCTTCATCGGGCTGGGCAAGATGGGCCGTCCGATGACTCAACAGTTGCTCAAGACCGGATTTGACGTGACCATCCACAATCGCAGCCGGGCAGTGGTGGACGAGCTGGCTGGCGAGGGCGCCAGGCCAGCCAGCTCACCACGGGAGGTGGCCCAGGCGAGCGACTTCGTGTTGACCTGCCTGCCCACCCCGGCGTCGGTCGAGGAAGTCTACCTGGGCCCCAGCGGCATCGCCGAGGGCGGACGGGCCGGACAGGTCTGGATCGACCACAGCACGGTTAGCCCGGCCACCAACGCCCGCTGCGCCGAGGCGGCCGCGGCAAAGGGGGCTGCCTTTCTGGACGCTCCGGTCAGCGGCGGGCCCGGCGGAGCGCAGGCGGGCACCCTCACGATCATGGTGGGTGGCGACGCCGCCGCGTTCGAGAAGGCCGCGCCTGTCTTCCAGGCGATGGGCAAGAACATCAAGCATTGCGGTGGCCAGGGGACCGGCACGATCGTCAAGCTGGTCAATCAGCTGCTGGTTGGCGTGCACACAGTCGCGGCTGTCGAGGGCTTCGTAATGGGCGTCAAGGCGGGCGCCGACCCGAAGGTGATGCTGGACGTGCTGGGGACCAGCTTCGGCGCCAGCGCGATGCTCAACCGCCACGTCCCGCTGATCCTCCAGCGCAAGTTCGACCCAGCTACACCCGTCAGCCTGATCCTCAAAGACCTTGGCCTGATCCATAGCTTTGGCCAGGAACTCGGCACGCGGCTGCTGCTCACCAGCACGTCGCTCGAGCTGTTCAAGGAGGCCAGCCAGCTTGGCCTGGGCGACCAGGATATGTCCGCGATGGTCCAACCTGCCGAGCGCATCGCCGGAGTCGAGGTGAAATGACTCGGGTTCAGACTTCGGACTTCGGACTTCGGACTCGGGTAAGGAGCGCCGCGCTGGCCAGGGTGAGCAGGCCGGCCAAGAAGAGTGCCGTCCGAAGGCTGCCCGTCAGGTCGGCGAGCAGGCCCGCGCCGGCCGCCCCAAGCGGCTGAGAGATCGACCAGACGGCCGAGCCGAGTCCGGTCAGCTCCCCGGCCCGGTCTCTGGGGAGCAGATCGGCCAGGAGCGGGAAGAGCAGCACCGTGCAGGCGGCGTTTGCGACGCCGACGGCCGCCAGAATCACGAACGCCTGCGCCACCGTCTGGGCTGCCGCGCCGGCCAGGCAAGCAGCCCCGTAGCCGAGCAGGCCCAGTCCCAGCACCCGCTGCTTGCCAAACCGGTCGCCGAGGGCGCCGGCTGCGTCTCGACACGGAGCTCGTCCACGCCGTAGCGGGTCAAGAAAGGCACCACCCCACCGGTCCCAAGCCAGAATAGGCCGGTGACACAGACGTACTTCGCCAGCTCTCGCTCGGCGAGCACGCCGCGAATGTAGGCCAGCGGTCGCAGTGAAGGGCGCACGGGAGGGCCGGGCTGGTTCGGGTTAGGTGGCTCGCGGATGCCCAGAAACGTTGTCGCGAAGCCGGCCGCGACGGCCACTGCGACCAGCCCGAACACCAGCCCCTCGCGCTCCTCCCAGAGCAGGCTCGCGGCGGCCAGCAGGGCCACCTGGCCGGTCATATTCGCCACCCCCATTGCGCCGCCCACTCGGCCGCGCTGCTGGCTGGGGACGATGTCCGCCAGGAGCGCCAGATACGGGTCGTAGGCGACCGCGAGGAAAAAGGCCAGAACCGCCAACAGGGCCACCGCCGACCAGAACGGCGGGTGGGCAGCCAGTGCGAGCAGGCTCAGGACGACCAGTGGGACGCCCACCAGAAAGAACGGCCGTCGGCGTCCGAGCGGGGAGCGGGTGCGGTCGCTCAAGGCGCCCACGAGCGGCTGCGCCAGGCCGCCGATGAAGCTTCGCTCCTGAGCCAGAAACCCGATCGCCACGTTCGGCGCGCCGTAGCTGGCCAGATACAGCGGTAGCGCGGCGTTGCCGAAGGCCGCCAGCGCGTTCGCCCCGAAATTGGCCGCGCTGTAAAGGGCGACAGTTCGCCACACGAGCGGCGTCAGCTCCGGATCGTTCAGAGCCACGCCACCGTCCCTCGCCGCAGGGAGGTCGCAATGCCCACTCTATGCGTCGTGGGCCGCCAAGGCGCCCTTCGCAGCCCGTACGCCAGTGCGCCTTGGGGCCGACCTGGTCGGCCTCCTACGAACCGACGCTCTCTACCCGGGCGGCGGGCCGGGGACGTCGATCGGCTCGGGTGGGGGTGGCTGGGGCGCTGGATCGGGTGGGCCCGGTTCGGGCCCCGGCGGCTCGGGCACGTACCACATGCGCGCACCTCCGCGTCCCAGGTCGCAAGGTGCGTGCCGGGCATCACTCGCGACTTGTGAGCAGCTTCCGGACGCGGTCGCGGCAGACCTCCCAGAGGCGGCCGTAGCCCCTGCGGCGAAGCAAGTCTTCGACGGCGTCGGGATGGACCAGGAACGTGTCACGACCATCGTGATGCGGCCAGTCGGGCGTCTCGCCTGTCGCTTGCATCAAGTAGAACATGAAGCGGCGCTTCTTCCCCTGATGGGGCATCATGATGTCGATCGGATCGTCGACGACTTCGACCAGCAGCCCGGTCTCTTCGACCGCTTCGCGAACGGCAGCCTGGAGGGGCGGCTCATGCTTCTTCAGCTTGCCTTTCGGAAAGATCCAGTGCTGCTCGTCCGTCAAGCGCAGGACGACCTTGCCTCGATGGATGATCACGCCCCCGGCCTCGTAGACTTTCTTTGGCGTCTGCTGCTTCGGCTCCCCTTCCGCCGAGGACGCGGCGCGTGCGTCCTCGCCGGAAGCGTGCGGCTGGGCATCCAGCACGTTCATGGCGTACCTCCCCGGGTCAGGCCAGAGCTCCTGGTATGATACGTCTCGCGGCTGGGTCGGCTGCCGGCTGCTCCGTCGCGTACCTTCGGATAGCCGTCGCAACCATCCCTCGATGAGATCCCCGGACGACGTCGCCAGGCTGGTTCGAGCCCGGTCTCCGCTCGCGCCCGACCAGACGGAGCGTATCCTGCGCGAGTTCTTCGTACCGTCTCGCGCAGTTCGCTTCGTTTGCCAGGCCTATCACGCCGATCGTCTGTCGGTCCTGGACATCGGTTGCGGCTACGGCCAGCACCTCGTGCAGTTTGGCCCGGGTAGCGCCGGGGTGGACGCGATCGAGCGCAACGTCGCCTTTTGCGACGCGCTGGGCATGGAGGTGGAGCTGGCGAACGTGGAGGACGGATTGCCCGATTTCGGCCGACCATTCGAGGCAGTCTTCTGCTCCAACTTGCTCGAGCATCTGGTCGCGCCGCACCTGTTTCTGTTGCGCTTGCGTGCCCAGCTCGGCGAGCGCGGCCGATTGTTCATCCACGTGCCCACGATGCCGCCCCTGCCGATCGTGGACTGGGCGATAAGGCGGGCCATCGGCCACAATGGATATCGAGCCAGCGAGCACATCAACGCCTTCACGCCGCGGACGCTGGCGTTCACGTTGGAACGGGCCGGCTTCGTAGTGGAGGACTCCGTCTTCGTGGCCGCTCGTGCGCAGCCCGTCTTGCGTTGGGCCGAGCCGCTATTCCGCGAGCTAGGGATCTCCGTGCTGGCCGTGGCTCGGCCCGATCCGGCTTTCGGCTATCCGGAGAAACGGGTGGCCGCGTTCGCGCCCGGCTTCGTCAGCAGGGTTGGGGGAGGGGGAGGCGCGCAGGACTCTTCAGCGTCGCGAGCGTAGGCGAGCGGCTGTCAAGAAGAGCTCGGCAGTGATCGGCGTGATCAACTCGGCGCGACGCCGTCGACGGTATCCTCCGAAGCGGTCGGCGCACTGACCGCCCCGAGGGCCGCCAGCTCGCGCTGAACCGCCGCGTCGATGTAAATCGTGTAGATCGCGAGCGCCGACGACTTGGTCAGGTGACGCAGCTCGCTTTGAAGCTCGAGGTGGTGGACGAAGACCTTTCTCCAGCCTGGATCCGTGGCCAGATTCGGGGTGAGTACGGCTCCGTTGCCAGCCGCGGCGAGGCCTCGCGCCGCGTAGCGCGCGAAGTCACGCTCCACGAAACGTCTGATCTCCTCTCGCTGCTCGGCGTTAGGGGTTGCTTCCGCTCGATTGGAACGGAACCATGCGACCAGCACCAGGATGATCAGAACGATCCCAATAGCAACCAGGGCCGACGGGATCCACTGGCTGCTCACTCTGATGGCCTCAAAATCCATGGCAACGCGAGTTTACGTCAATCAACGAATCAGCGCGCGCCTGGAGGGTACCTTTTCCACGGCCCTGTGCGTCAAGCCGCGCTTAGAACACGCACCTGCTAGCTCGTCGGCTTCTGACCGGACACCAGATAACCGCTGCTGATCGAATCGCTCGGCAAGATGCGATTCGCTACTGGCTCCAGGCCCCACAGGAGGCCGCACAGGGCCAACACGGGCGGCGCGATCAGCGACCAGTAGGGTGCGGTACGCGCTGTGCTGAGGCAGGACGACCGGCTCCAGCGGCGCGAATAGGCGCGCAAGCGTGTAGGGCGTGAAGCGCCAGAAATCGGCCGGTCGCTCGTGGAGCGGGAAGCAGAAGCGGGTCGTGAGGGCCAAGCGCCCGCCGGGCTTCAGCACACGGATGATCTCGCGGGCCGCCGTTGGCGGGTCGATCAGGTGCTCGAATACCTCGGTGCAGACGACGGCGTCGAAAGTTTCGTCCTTGAAGGGCAGCCGATGGGCGTCCGCGACCAGATGGAGACCAGGCCGCGATCGATGGTCGAGCGCAACTGTGCGGGGCGGAAGCAGCTCGGCGAACGGCTGCAGGCCGGCCCCCAGATCCAGTACCCGGCCTGAGACGGATCGCAGCTCGCGCCGAAGGAACGAATCGATCCCCTGCCGCGTAAAGCGCTTGCTCAGCTCGACCTTGGCGCTGGCCAGACGAGTAGGCAGTAGGCAGTGGGCAGTGGGCAGACGAGTAGGCAGTAGGCAGTAGGCAGTAGGCAGTCGACGAGCGGGGAAGAATAATCGCATGAATGCTCTGGGCCACGCACGTGGCGAGTGGTTACCTATACTGCATGATTACTGCCCACTGCCCACTGCCCACTGCCCACTGCCCACTGCCCACTGCCCACTGCCCACTGCCCACTGCCCACTGCCCACTGCCCT
>WNGB01016744.1_pt1 | contig 10552 bp, 13 predicted proteins | sample 5400681 | NCBI WGS metagenome assembly WNGB01 (sample SAMN13153367, study PRJNA577476) | soil metagenome | isolation source: 115 cm soil or saprolite under grassland replicate 2 | place: USA:California | collected 2016-06-15 | reverse complement strand
CCTTACTGCTGTGGCTGCTGCGGCTGGCGGTAGCCCCGGTCAGCACTCTGGGCGGATTCCGCCGGTGGGTGATCGAGGAATGCCCCGTTGCGCCCGGTCGCAAAGCCGTTCCCGCGCCGGGCGTGTCACTGGCCCTGGTCCCGCCCGCCGGCCAGCCATCGCAGCGGCGCCGGGCTGACGGCAAGCCGGGCAAGCAAGACCTGCTGGTCGCCCTCGCCGGGCAGCGGCACGATCTGCGGCGGCTGCCGCTCAACCGGGTGGCCAGGATCGCGGGCGAAATCGGCGCCGAGGTGGACCTGCACCGCGGTACCGCACGGCGCGTGCTGCGCGCCCACGTCCTGGCCCTGCAAGACGGAAACCCGGAGTAGATCATGAACGGAAGCCACGGCCTGAAGATTGTCCTGCTGGTCGCCGTTGCCGGGCTGGTCCTGATCGCGGTGAAGTGGGCGTTCGCCCGCGGGCGGCGGCTGCCCCGGCATCGCACCCGCCACCTGCGGATCCGGCTACGGCTGCGGCTGCATCCCGGCAAGGGGCACGCCACGACGGCCGAGCTGTGGTGGCGCTGGGGCCGGCTTGCCGCTTTCCGGCGCAGCCGGCGTTCCCGCCCGTCGCGACCCTTGTACAGCGGATCCTCGCGACTGCGTCGATGTACTCGGTGCTAGCAGGCCGGGCGCAGTACCGGCACGCGCTGCGGCTGCCGCTCGACGAGCACGTCGCGATCTTCAGCCCGCCCCGTGGCGGCAAGACCGGCTGGCTTGCCCGCGTTATCCTGCACTACCCCGGGCCCGTGCTGTCGACCACCACCAAGCACGACGTGTTCGAGCTGACCTCCGGCATCCGCGCCCACCGTGGCCCGGTGCACGTCTTCAACCCGCAGTTCGTCGGTGGCGTGCCGTCCACGTTCCGGTGGAACCCGCTGGAAGGCTGCCAGGATCCTGCGGTCGCGATCCGGCGCGCCGATGCGTTCGCCCACTCGGTCAGCCAGAAAGGCGTCGAGGATTCCACCTTCTGGGCCGCGAAGGCTTCCGACTACCTGCGCGCGTATTTCCACGCCGCCGCCATCGCCGGGTGTGATTTACGGCATGTCGCCCGGTGGGTGTCCGGGACCCGGCAGGACGAGCCCGAGGACATCCTCGCCACCGCGCCCGGTGCCGCGCAGCACATGGCCGCGCAGCTCGCCGAGATGCGCGGCGAGGCGAACAAGACCATCTCCACTGTCCGGATGACCATGAGCCGGGCGCTGGCGTTCCTCGCCGATCCCGCCCTCGCCGCCTGCGTGCTGCCCGCTCCTGGGCAGGGCCTGGACATCGAGGCGTTCCTGCACGAGGCCGGGACGCTGTACCTGATCGCCGAGACCCGCGGCGAGGACGCTCCCGTCGCGCCGCTGTTCGCTTGCCTGGCCGCCGAGATTCATTACACGGCGGCTATGGCGGGCAGCCGGATGCCCGGCGGCAGGCTCGACCCGCCGCTGCTGATGGCGCTGGACGAGGTGACGCAGATCTGCCCGGTGCCCGTACCGTCCTGGCTCGCTGACTCCGGCGGCAAGGGCATCCAGATCATCACCGTCGCCCACGGCGAAGCGCAGCTCCGCGGCCGGTGGGGAGCCGACGGTGCCCGGGTCATCATGGACACCTCCGGCACCAAGATCTGGCTGCCGGGCATCTCCGACCCCGCGACCCTCGACGCGGCATCCCGGCTCTGCGGCACCACGGCCATGAAGGAAGCTCGCAGCCTCTTTCGGGGCGACGACGGCATCCAGCGGGACTTCTACGCACGCCACCCGGTCATGACACCCGAGATGATCCGCCAGCTGCCTGATCGGTACGCGCTGATCATCCGCGGCGGCATGTCCCCCGCGATTGCCCGTCTTCCGATGGCCTGGAAAGACGCCGCCTACAAGAACGCCCGCCGCGCCCGGCAGGCCACCGCCGTCCTCACGCCCGCTCCCGAGCCCGCGGACCTGCGCTTCGACGTGCCGCGACCACGCGAACCCTGGCCACCGCAAGAGAACGGGCCCGGGACCATCCCCGGCGCGGAACCCTGGGACGACCTCAACCCCTACCCCTGGCAATGACGAGTAGGTGAGTACGCCAGCCCACAGCCCGGACGACGCGGTCACCGCCGTACTGCTGCAGATCACCCAGCACGCTGAGCGCCTCGTAATCCTCGACGAACGGGAAGCCAGCCACTACCGGGAAATCATCAGCCGGCTCACCGAACTGGCCCGGCAGCTCGCCGAAACCAGCGACCGGGCTAACGCCGCGCACGCCATGGCGGCCAGGCAGGCAGCCATTCTCGATTCCCTCGACGGGCTCGACCAGCAGGTCGCCGCGCTCACCACCCAGCTGACCGGCATGGCGGCAACCAGCAACGGCGACGGCGGGCAGGACGGCGAGGTCGGCCAACCCGCCCGCGCTCCACGCTGGTGGAAGCTCCACGGTGAGGAACGGGACGAAGCGCTCGGCCGCCTCCGCGCCTGGGTCGAGCAGATCTACCGGCCTGGCTATGGCCACATCGCTGCCGCCCTCAGCCCCTGCTGGGAACTGCATCCGCTCTGCCTCTACGGACTCGACTGGCTCATGGAACTCTGGTCCGCCCTCTACCTCGGCTCCGCCCGGGACGCACCCATCCTCGCCAGCCAGGCCGAATGGCAAACCCGCCTCCTTCCTGCCCTGGCCGAGCAGATGCACATCGAGACCACCCGCTGCCAGCACGCCGACGCAGCTTCTGCCCGACATCGGCCCGCTGCGGCCATCCCAGCTGCGGGCAACGATGGGCTCCATCCTGGTTACCCGGGTCGTGACGTGACACCGTGACCGGGCCCGTTGCTGGCCGCAGCAGCCCTGACCCCTGTAAGGCACGGCTCCGCGCTCCTGACGGCGTTCGGCTCGAACCTGCGCAGACTGGCGGCAGCTGCCGCTGGCATCGGCAAATCCCCCCGCGCCTGCCGGCCGATGCGCCCTACGGTGAACGCTGATGCCGATCGCCAAGACCGCCTACATCGACGAATCCCTCCGCGTCCGCGAGGACTTTACGTGCTTGCCGCAGTGATTGTCGCCGACACGGAGGCGGACAGGCACCGGGAGGCCCTGCGGGCTTTGCTGTACCGGGGGCAGGTACGGCTGCACTGGCGGGATGAGGGAAGCCAGCGCCGCGGGGACCTGATCGCCGCAGTCTGCGGTCTGCGCCATACCGGAGCGGTAGTCATCGCAGCGGGCATGGCGCCCGGACGGCAAGAACGCGCGCGGCGTAAATGCATCGAACGGCTGCTGCGCGAGCTGGCCAGCCGGGGAATCGCCGAGGTGACCTTCGAGCGGCGGCACAAGGACCTGGACGCCCACGACCGTGCCATGGTCGCGGCGTTGCAGCGGCAGCAGTCCCTCCCGGCTGCCTTGCGCGCCTCCTGGCAGGCCGCCGCGAGCGAGCCGCTGCTGTGGCTGCCCGACATCGCAGCCGGAGCGGCATCACTCGCCGAGACCGGCGACGAAACGTACTGGAAGGAACTATCCAAGGCATTTTCTGTGGAAAGATTCTGGCTCAGGTGAACCCGGTGTTCACCACTGCCCTTGGGCGAGGTGCCAGGCGTTTGACCGAACGGAGCCCGGAATCTTCTCGTCGGCGTCGACAGTTTGGTGAGATAGTCGATCGCTGGCCTTCCTGCCCAGCTGGTGCCAGCTCCGGCGCGATCCGGCGAACGTTGCGGGCACCATCGGAATCTGCCCGCTGACAGCCATCCACCCGGCAGAGCGGCCGTCACGTACGGTGAGCCTCCGCCATGCGCTAGCGCCTGGCGAACAGCGCATATCGACTATGAGCTGCTTGTGTGGCGCCCCCTACGATCCTTGCCGTATGCCGATGTCCGTCAAAGCGGGTCAGGCTCAACCCGGTTCTGTTACTGGTCACCCGGATCACTGGCAAGGAGCTTGATCAGCTGAGAACGACGTGCCTGGAAAGGCAGCGAAAGCGAAATCCCCGTTGACGCTCCAGAGGATGTCGGTGCAGAGAGCCGCCCGCAGAGTCACTGCAACACTGCAATGTTGTCAGGCTGGAGGGGCCTGCGGGAAGGGGATCGGTTAGCGGCCAGCGACGGGGTCTACCAGGTGTTAATGCGCTGATCAGCGTTCAAGATCGTAGCTACCGCTTCGAGCACAGAGTCGGCCTCGATGTCGGGGGGAGGTACCTCGCCATCCCATCGCCGTCCTCGGCGCAGCCAGGCAGTTCGGAGGCCCGCCTGCGCTCCGCCGCCGATGTCCTCAACTGGTGCGTCACCGATCATCCACCCGGACAACTCAACTCCACAGCGGCGAGCCACCTCGTCGAAGATGCGCCGATCCGGCTTTGGGACGCCCACCTCCGCAGCGACGCACAGCGCATCGATCAGTGGCGCGAGCCCCGCATGCGTTAGCTTCTCTGTTGTCCGCTCTTGCGAGCCGTTTGTCACCACGCCGATCTTCCAGCGCGCAGCGCGCAGCGTGGTGAGTGCTCGGATCGACTCGTCTTCGACCCCGTAGCACGACAGGTAGCTTCCGGCATACCAATTGCGGAGTTCGGTAACGGTCATGCGCATACCAGGCAATGAATGCACGACTGCCAAGAACTCGTCGCGCGGCGCCGCCCCATCGCGGTCGATACCCACGATTGCCCCTATTGCGTCGGCGGACATCCCTTCCCGTCCGACCAGCAACTGCGCCCAGCGCCGGATTGCGGACGAACGGTCAACCAGGGTGTCATCGAGATCAAAGACGGCGAGCATCAGCGCGGCTCTTTTCCCTGCCGCAGAGACCCGGAGACCTCCAGCACGGAGTTGGCGAGGAAGCGACGGTGCCCGAACAAACGGGTCACACCTGGATCGTCAACCTGGCTAAGCTCGTCAGAGCTGCGGCAGGCGAACACTGCGCTGCGCCGCGATCGACCCGAGATGTTGCGCCCCACGCTGTGGAAACACAACATGTTGAGCAGCAAAACTCCGCCAGTTGGCATTTCGACGGGTAGTTCCTGACCGATCAAGTGTCGATACTCCTCGTGTTCGTCGGCCCAGTTGCCGCCACCGTTGCCGGACTGCGGGCCAGCGTACGGTAGACGGTGCGTGGCCGGGACGATGGTTGTGCATCCGTTCGCGACGGTCGCGTGCTCCAGATAGAAAAAGACGGCGACGAGCGGCTGCGACCAATGTTGGATGTCGCGGTGCAGCCGAAACGGGATGTCGCCAGGATTGTTGAGCGTCGCATGGTTGTGTCGGTTGATCACAATGTCGACGGTTGGGCCAAGTATTTGACGCAATGCCCCGGTGACGGACTCGTGGCGGAGCGCTTCGAGAAAGACTGGATCACGTTCCAGCAGCGCGTCGAGCCGGGAGGGCTCTCCCTTGCTGTTCACCCGATACGGTGGGACAGCACGCGCGAAATGGTCGTCTATCACCAACCGCATCCGATCGATGAGCGACGTCGGCAAGCGGTTGGGTAGCTTCGCGTAGCCGGTGGTGTCGAAAAAGCAGGCAAGATCGGTCATGGCTGTCCCCGATCGGCGAGCCCGCGCGTCTCATCGTCGGTCCACATAGCCTCGAATTGACTTCTGAAGCGCTCATACCACAGCTCGTCGGTCGCACGGGCAACGAGGAATCCGGGCCGCCATGCGGAGGGCTGCCTCCAGGACCAAAACCAGATGTAGGCGTGCGCGGTCTCGTCGTTCGGGTTGAAGAAGTAGGCGGTGAACGGCGGCATGATGTCATAAACACGCAACTGCAGCATCTCGGCGGGCGCTTCGGCGGCGTTCCGGATCGCGATGAACGTGGCGATGCCGCTGCGGTGCTGATGGCGGACGGACTCAGCTGACACCTTGCGTGTGGAACTGCGCCTGTTCGCGTCAAGGACTGCTTGGCCTTCCGGGTCCTGCATGAGGACGCGGACTTGGCCTCCTGACTTGAGGACGCGGCCGATTTCGCCGGAGTAAGCGACGGCCATCCGATTGTGCCCAAAGCCGCACATATCGACGGCGCGTGCGGCTTCCCAGGAGGCGGTGAAGCGCGGGCTGTTGCGCACGTAGTCTTCGGTGAAGAAAGTAAGCGTGGTACCTGTCGTGGCCTGCGTAGTGGCGATGATATCTCTGTCAGAAGTGGGCACAGGCTCAAACTCGGCGGCTGGGCGAGAGCGCATCAGCAGCTGCAGGAGGGCGAGATCCGCCTGGTGACGGACGTTGCGCGAGCTGCCGCTCCACTCGTGATCGAGGGTGAAGTTCTCGGCCCGTTCGAGCCAGTTGAAGTCGCCGAAGGCGCGATCAATGTTGAAGCAGAGTCTCAGCAGTTCGCGCTCGTGTGGCGGCGACTTGTTGATGAGCTTCTCGAGGTTTTCCATCCCGCGCTTGAGCTGGCTCTCTGTGTCCTCTCGGATGTGGAGCACTTGGCGCTTGATGTAGTCGGAGAGATAGCAGAGATCTTCAGGGCTGGTGACGCCCCTACCGCGGCGCAGACGCTGCAGGCTATCGAAGTCGTCATGCAGGGCCTGCGCCCTTGCCAGCACCGCCGGATTGACCCTCATGCCGCCACCGTACGACACAGGGATGGTGTCCAGTGGTGTCCAGCGCGGTCCACTGAACCCCCAGTAACAGGCTGTTGTGTCCAGCGCGTCCCACGGCACGCCAGTGACGGGCTGTTGGGCATCAGAACGCGCGGCGCAGGGTTTGGCTATCGCCAACCCGATCGGAGGTTCCCGTGACACCGTCGCCCCCCGACCCGCTCCTGACCGTTCGTGCCGCCGTCGTGCTGCTACTGGCCCTTGTCGTCGGCCTGCTCGCCGGCGGCCTGTCGTACCTGATGGGCCATTCTTTGCCATCGGCGGTGCTCTCTGGCGGCGGTGCCGCTGGCGCCGGTCTCATGCTGTTCCACAGCGTCATCGGACGGTGAAACGGTGTGGCCACCGCTGCCACATCAGATCACGCAGAGTCGGAGGCGCTGAAGGGCAATCCCCTCCAAGGTCTCACATCCATCGTGAATGGCGGGCGCCAGGGAGCGCGAAGCCCGGGCTTCCGTCGTCCGGCGGTCCACCCGGGCTCACTTCCGGCCCTCCAGGGAGAGCGGCTGCTGCCAGCTTACATGGCCGACTGCGCCACCGTCGATCGCCTTCTGGGTGGCAGCGCCGCCCTCAGCTGACCGGGCGAGGTGCTCACGAGCCATGCTTACGCTAGCGGCAGGGCGTCCGTCCAGATGCGTTCGAAGCTTTCGAGATAGGCGATGATCAGGTCACCGTCTTCGACTGGGCGCAGGTGGAGGACGGGAGCGCGCACGTCGGGGATGCCGTATGCGTGCTGGCTGACGAGGAGCTGATCGTCGGCGCGGTATATGGAGTTGTAGAGGGGCGCCCGGTGCAGGCGGATCTCAACGCCGCTGCTCCCGCGTAACTGCCCGTACAGGGCAACGGCGTCGTGGATGTCGGCGACCGTGACGCCACCAGCGCCTGGCCGAGGGCCGCATTCCGCAGCAAACGGGCCGTCCGGGTCTCGGAGGCAGATCCGTATCCTGACCCCGGCTCGTGCTTTGCCGACCAGCGCGCGCAGGATTCCAGCGTCCTGGGCGAGGAACAGGCCACTGCAGGCAAGGATGCCGATCTCGCGTATCGCCGAGCCGAATAGCGCCAGCCACGCATCGCGAGGCACGGCCTGGCGATTCGGGTAGATACGCGCGATCTCCGCGGGCCTGGACCTGGCGGCGAGCGCAGCGCGGATTTCTGGCCACAGGTCGGCTTCGTCGGCGTCGAGCAGGCCGGCGAGCGCCCACCGGTGGCGTAGGTAAGGCATGCGGCCCTCAAGCCAGCGCCGAACGGTCTTGGGATCGACCTCTAGGCGCGCGGCAACGTCCTCTTCGCTAGGCCGGGCGCGCAAGAGCGCGCGTCGCAAGGTCTCGTTCAAAGCCTGGTGCCTCCAGAGCGCGAGGACACCACCGACGCTAACAGAAGAAGTCCCTAGTCGTCCCTCCGCGCGGTACAGAAGTTCCGTCGTTCCCGCGAGCCTGGTCCTAGCCATGAAAGCGACTGCCGTACAGCTGACAGTCAGATACATCTGGAACGGATGGGACGGCGTTGAACACGACCACCAGGCGCGCGGCAACCGCGCCGAGCCAACAAGAAATCCCTGCCGCGGTGACGCGGGCCGGGAGCAGCAAGGTGTGCACGCTGGCTAGCGGCTACGAACCGCAGCCGGGAGGTGCAGGACGGTGAGAAGGGATGCGCTGGCCGTGCTGCGGGATGACTACCCCGGTTACAAAATCTGGCGCGAGATCACGCCCGGCCGGGAACGTTACGTCGCCCGGAGCCTCCGCATGGGCCTGAACCCGCACACGGTCGTCACGGCTGACTTAAACGAACTGCGGGACGTGCTGGAACCCGCCGGGAACCCGGATCTTCTCGCGTTCACGACAGCCCGGGCGAACATCGCCCGGATGTATGACCGCTGGCTCGGCGGCAAGGACAGCTTCGAAGCCGACCGCGCAGCCGCTGACTCTGTCCTAGACCGATTCCCCGAGGTCGCTGATGTCGCCCGCGCGAACAGGTCGTTCCTGGCCCGCGCCGTGCGGCATGTGGCCCGGCAGGGCATCTGCCAGTTCGTGGACTTCGGGGCCGGGCTGCCGGCTAGCCCGAATGTGCACGAGATCGCCCGTGAGCATGTACCGGCCGCGAGGGTGGTCTACCTCGACCATGACCCGGTTGTCCTTACCCATGCCCGGGCGCTGCTCGCCGTCGATGAGAACATCGGCGTCGTTGCGGGAGATCTCCGCGATCCCGGCCAGGCACTCACCGACCCGACGCTGACCGGGCTCATCGACACCGCCGAGCCGGTCTGCGTCATTCTCGGTGCTGTGCTGCATTTCCTGATCGCCGATGACGCTGACATGGCCGTAGCGGTGTTCCGGCGGTGGATGGCGCCGGGCAGCTACCTGGTCATCAGCGCGGACACCACGACTGGCACCGACCCGGAGCTGCTGCGGCAGCTACAGGCCGCCTACGGCGACACCGCGCCGGTCACCGGCCGGACCGCGGCGGAGATCACGGCCTGGTTCGACGGGTTCTGCCTGGCCCGGCCCGGCGTGGTCGACGTCTGGGCATGGCGGCCGGACAGCCTCCAGCGGCCGGCCCAGTCCCGGGCGCGGATCCTGGCCGGCATCGGTCGTAAGCCCGCCGCCGGGAATGGCTGGCCGATGTGAGCCCGGACGAGACGGGACGCGGCGGTCCGCACGAAGACGTCCCGAGATGGCCCAGCCGCGTCCGTGCACGTCCGGCGGCATCGACGTAACGTCGGCGCATGACGCAAGCGGAATGGGCGGAAGCTACCGCCTGCAGCCTCCTCGCTGAACCACTGCCGCGCCGGTGGGCCCACACTCAGGGAGTCGCCGGCGCAGCACGCGCCCTCGCCCCGGTTCTCGGCCGTGAAGCCGACCTGCTGACCGCCGCCGCATGGCTGCACGACATCGGCTACGCCGCCGGCGTCGCCAGCGGCCCGCCAGCTAGCCGCCGAGTTCAAGCCCGCCCGCCGTGATCTCGCTGACGCGCTGACCTATTGCGACATGACCACCAGCCCGGATGGCCAGCGCATGCCGGTCGTGCGGCGCCTTGCTGAGATCCGCGCCCGCTACGGCCCGGACCACCTGGTCAGCCGGGCGATAACCCGCTCCGCACCGGAACTGACGAGCGCCGTCGCGCGCGTCACCAGCCGACAAGCCTGCTCCGCCGAAGCTCATGTCATGACAGCGGCAGGCAGGACCCGGATCCTTGCCACAGCGAGCTAGCCGATATAAGGCAGGCTGCGGTGCTCGCAATAGTGCCGGACGCGCAAACGCATCGATTGATCCATCTCATAAGCCTCAAGGTCGCCCGGTGCGGCCCAGCTGACCTCGGACGTCTCGCTGCTGGGCGTCAGTTGGCCGCCCGTCGCACGCGCGGTCAAGACGATGGAAAACTCCTGCCGGACCTCGCCGTTGCTGGTGTAGAGGAGCACATGCGCGGGGTCGGTGTAGATGCCAGACATGCCGGTGATCTCGCAGTCGACGCCCGTCTCCTCCCGGGTCTCCCGCACGGCAGCCTGGGCGAGCGATTCGCCGATATCGACAGCGCCGCCGGGCAGCGCCCAGTTGGCGTTGTCGGACCGGCGGATCAGCAGCACCTCGCCCGCATCATTGGTGACCGCGACGTTGACCGAGGGGACGATGCTGTTGGCCTGCGGGGCGTCCAGGTCGCCGTAGTAGTCGATCCTGCGGCCCATTGCCTACTCTCCCGGCACCGGCACGGCGGTCTCCCAGACGCGCTCGAAGCTCTCCAGGTACGTGGCGGCGATCTCGCCACCCGCGACCTTACGCAGGTGCCAGACCGGGGCATGGGCGGCGGTCACGCCGTAGATATGGGTGTTGACCAGCAGCTGGTCATCGCCGCGGTAGATCGAGTTGTACAAGATTGTCTGGTGGAACCGGAACTCCGCGCCATCGGTGTCGCGCAGCCGCCGGAACAGCACGAGCGCGTTGCGGATCTTCGCGGCCATGGCCTCACCTACGCCCTCATCCGCGCCCCGGTCG
>WNGB01014417.1_pt1 | contig 10552 bp, 10 predicted proteins | sample 5400681 | NCBI WGS metagenome assembly WNGB01 (sample SAMN13153367, study PRJNA577476) | soil metagenome | isolation source: 115 cm soil or saprolite under grassland replicate 2 | place: USA:California | collected 2016-06-15 | reverse complement strand
TCACGCACGGTCCGGGAGACGACGATCTCGCCCGCGCCGGCGGTGGCCATGACCCGGGCGGCGATGTGCACGGCGATCCCGCCGACGTCGTCGTCGCGGAGCTCGACCTCGCCGGCGTGGAACCCGGCGCGGATCTGCATGTCGATGCCGCGCAGCTCCTCCCGCAGCGCGGCCGCGCAGCCGACCGCGCGGCCGGGACCGTCGAAGGTCGCCAGGATGCCGTCGCCGGTGGTCTTGACCAGCCGCCCGCCCCAGCGGTCGACCAGCCGGCCGGCCAGGTCGTCGTGGACCTGGAGCAGCTCGCGCCAGTGGCGGTCGCCCAGCTCGGCGGCCCGCTCGGTGGAGCCGACGATGTCGGTGAACAGCACCGCGGCCAGCACCCGGGCGGGATCGACGCTTCGGCGAGCCCCGACGAGGAACTCCTCCACCAGCTCCGCCACCGCGTCCGGCTGCTCCCACCACAGCGGCAGGTCGCCCGGCAGCTCCACCAGCCTGGCCCCGGGGATGTGCTCGGCCAGGTAGCGGCCGTGCGCCACCGGCAGGAACCGGAAGTCGGTGTGGTGCAGCACCAGCGTGGGCGCCTGGATCAGCGGCAGGATCGGGCGGACGTCGACCTCCAGCAGCGCCTGCAGGTAGGCGCGCACCACCCGCGGGCTGGCGATCGCCCGCTCGACCCTGGCCGCCCAGCGCAGGAACCGCTCGTCGCCGGCGCGGCTGGGGCGTAGACACCCGCGACCGTCTCGGTGCCCCACAGCTCCGCGGCGCGCGCGACCATCGCCTCGGTGGCCTCGGGTGAGAACCCGATGGGGTAGTCGTCGTCGGCCAGGTACCTGGCGGTGACGTCGGCCAGGATCAGCGCGCCGGTGCGGTCCGGCCTGGTCCCGGCGAAGCTCAGCGCCAGCGGCCCAGCCTCCGGACCCGCCACCAGCAGGGCGGCGCGCTGGGAGCCGACCGCGTCCATGACCGCGACCAGCTCCTCGGCGTAGGCCTCCCACGGCAGCAGCGGGTCGGGTGGCAGGGGGTCGGAGGCGCCGGTCCCGCGCCGGTCGAACCGCAGCAGCCGGCAGAACGACGCCAGCCGCCGCAGGAACAACGCGGTCTGCGGGTCCTCCCAGACGATGTCGACGTGGCTGAAGGCGCCCATGGTCAGCACCAGGTCGGGCGGTCCCTGCCCGAGCACCTGGTAGGCGATCCGGTCCGGTCCGACCCGCGTATACCTGGTCTCCGGCGGCCCGGCCCCTCCAGCCACGGGCAGCGGCCTCTAGGCGAAGCGCCGGACGAACGCCAGCGCCGTGTCGGCGACCTCACGCCAGCCGCTGTCGATGGTGAGCGCATGCCCGCGGCCCTTGATCTCGACGATCTCGGTCACGCCCTGGTTGCCCTGCTGTTGCTTGTAGGACGCGTTCGCGATCGACCACGGGACGGTGTTGTCCTTCTCACCGGAGATGATCAGCAGCGGGCCCCGCTCCGGGTTCGCGGTGTCGACCTTCGCCTCGGTCCAGGGGTTGAGGTTGGCGGTCGCGGCCTGGAACAGCGGCAGGCCGGAGGCGGGCACCGCGTAGGTCTCGTAGAGCTCCTTGGCCTCGTCCTCGCTGACCGCGTTGGCGAAGCCGAAGCGGAACTGGTCGAAGGTGAGCGGGACCGCGCGGTTGCGGTTGGCCGGGTTGCCCAGCACCGGGAAGGCCGACTTCAGCGACGAGATCGGCAGCGGCAGCACCCCGCGGAACGGGGCCGGGTCGACCGCCACCGACACCGCCGCCAGCCCGCGGCCCGCCAGGATCTGCGTCAGCAGCCCGCCGAAGGAGTGGCCGACGATCGCCGGCTTCCTGGCCAGCCCGCGGATGATCTGCTCGAAGTGGTCGGCCACCTGGCCTACCGACTTGTGCGCGAACACCTCCGGATGCGCCGCGGCCTCCTCGACCGTCTCGGGATCGTCCGGCCACCGTTCCTGTTGCGTCAGCGTCTGTCAGTCAGCGCTGACGGGTGGCCCCGAACGGTCCTGGGCCGCCTGGTCCCCAACGGTGTCCTGTTCGGGCAGGCGGGTCTTGTGGGCCGATGGCCCTGCCCGCTGTCCTCCTGGACCGCCGGGTCCCTGTGCCGTCGGACCGGGTACGACCCTCTGCGCGGCAGTAGTCGCGCAGAGGGTCGTGGCCTGCCTGGCGGAGTCGGCAGCTCTCTGTCGGCGATCCTCCGGTCGCCGCCAGGCACACCATCCCCGTCGCCGGGCTCGGTACCCAAGCCCACGCCTGCCGATCACCACCGCCGCCGCATGATGCCGCGACACGGTGACGGAGGTCTTGGTCGATTGATGGAGCGGGGCCTGCCAATACCGCGCGCCCCACACCGAGGTCCAGGCCGGGTCGACCGCCACCACCCACAGGTCTGCGTTGGCGGCCATCCCCACCAGCAGCTCACGGAACCGTCGGGTTGGCATTCCCGCGACCAGCCGCCGGAAGCGCCTGCCGCGAGCGCCCCGGCCCAGGGTCTCCCGGCCGGTTTGGCGAGCGTCAGCGAAGTCGAGGTCCTCGACCACGATGCACCGGCAATCGGCGGCCTTGGCGAGGTGGACCACCTCGGCAACCGCCGCCCGCAGTCTGCCGTCTCGGGTGCTTGTCGCCAGCCCCTCCAGCGCCAGCGGGATGGTGTGGGGCGCACCAAGGGGGTTGCCGGCCGGGTCGAGCACCCAGCTGTCCAGATGGTCGGCGTTGAGGTCGATCGTCAAGGCCCCCTGCCGGCGCAGCTCCTCAAGGGAGGGGGCCGGCCGGGCCGTATGCCGCCAGCTCGCGTCGGCATACCAGCGACCCCGGGCTGGATCACACCACAGGTCGTAGCGGACCGCGCCGCTGGCCGCCTGTGCGGCCCACTCGTCTACGCGATAGCCGAAGGTGACTGGGCACGACAGGCGGTAGCGGCCGTGGGGCCGGTTGGCCAGGTGCGCCAGCGGCGTAGGCAGCCGCAATTCCAGCCAGCCCGCCTCCGGATGGATTCTGATCGTCTCGTTGCCCCAGGACTTGTCGGCCTCACCATCGGCGGTCAAAAACAATCGCGCCGCCTGCCAGCGACCGCGCCACTCAGCCTCAGTGAGCGGCACCTCACCACGGTCAACGGCGTGGCGGAGCTTGGCAAGCCGCCGGCCACCCCGGCACACCGCCACGCGCCCGACCGCAAGCCGTTGCTCCACCCGGGCAAGCCGGGCCTCAAGATGCTGGAGGCGGCCTTGTTTTTGGAACCGCTCCGCCCGCGACGCATAGCCTCGCACCCGGCCACGGCGGCCCCCGACCGGCACCGCCAATCGCGACCGGACCACGCGGCAGGCCCGGCGCAGCCCCTCCCGGGCGTCCAGGAGGTTGCGCCGGCCGCGCTCCCACTGATCATTGGAGGTCCTGGTAATGGCCCCCGCCCACCGCGACGAGGCCACAGGCGTCACGGCGCGCTTGCGCTCAGCCCGTTGGTCGTCGCCGGCGCCAAGCCGGCAACGCACCGCCAGGTCCTGCCCGGCGAGCCCACCGAGCCAGGCGCCGACCGCCCACAGCACCCGCTGGTCATCGGGGTTGGGGCGCAGCCGGGTACGGATACGGGCACCAGCGGGTGCGGCGACCACAAACGGGGCAATGACCGGACGCATCAGCCGACGACCCGACCGCCATCGCCATCGCCACGTGCGGCTGCGGTGTCCACCCCCACCGGCCCCACGTCACGTTCGGCGCAGCGCACCGCCTTCAGCGCGCGGTTGCGCGCCGACCGGCGCCCATACAGCCGCGCACAAAAGCTGGTAAGCACCTCCACCATGTCGCGGATCAGGTCGTCGGTCACCTCGCCATCATTGAGCACCACCAACCGCCGGCCGTGGGCCGAAAGCGCCGCCTCGACCAGCTCGGCGTTCATCCGCGCCAACCGGTCCCGATGCGTCACCACCACCGTCTGTACCGCCGGGTCGGCCAGCAGCCGCCGCAACTTCGGACGGCGACCCGTCATGCCAGAGGCGACCTCTGCCTCGACCCGGACCACCGGCGCCGGCGCCGTGGCCGCCCAGTGCGTGAGCCGGCTGACCTGCCGATCGAGGTCGGCACGCTGATCGTGAGAGGACACACGGGCATACAGCCCAAGCCCGCCATCACTCCGTAGCCCGGCGTCGGCGTCGGGCTGGACCAGGATCGTGCCTGAGGGGGTCTGCAGCGCGGGGACCGGCAGCTTGCCGTCCCGGAACCACTTCCACGCCGTCTGGTAGTGGATGCCCTGCTGCCCTGCCCAGTCCTTCAGTCGCATACAAGCAAACTAGATCATACGTTCGATGATAGTCAATGACCAGCCTTTGAGCAGTTCACACCCCGGCGTCAACGCCACGTAGCCGTTGTCCTCGAACAGCGTCGCCCAGCGGTCCCAGCTGCTGGGCAGCAGCCACAGGCCGTGGACGAACACGACCGGCTGACGCCCGGTCGCGTTCGCGTGCTCGCACTGCTCGAGCTCGTGCTCGGTGATGGTCTTGCTGCTCACGGCGGTCCTCTCGGTTGGAACCGAGTCACCGACCCACACAGTAGGTGCCGGCGCTGCGATCTGGCTACCGCTCAGGTCTTGGCCAGGTCCTGCTCCAGGATCGCCTCGACGTCGACGGTGACGAACACCTCGTCGCTCACCACGATGCCGCCCTTGTCGATCTGGTCGTTCCAGCTCACGCCGAAGTCGTGGCGGTTGATCCGGGTCGTGGCCACGAAGCCGGCCCGGCGCATCGTCGCCTTGTTGACGCCGTCGACCCAGTAGGGCGTGGTCCACTGGCCCAGGTACTGCACGTCCAGGGTGACGGTGCGGGTGGTGCCGCGGATGGTGAGGTCGCCGGTCGCCTTGTAGGTGGTCGAACCGACCTGCTCGATCCTGGTGCTGGTGAAGGTGATCCGTGGGTGGTGCTCCACGTCGAAGAAGTCGGCGCTGCGCAGGTGGGCGTCCCGCTCCGGCTGGCCGGTCCAGAGCTTGGCGACGTCGATGGTGGCCTGGAACGAGGAGTTGGTCGGTGTCTCGAAGTCGAGCTCGACCACGCCGTGGACGTCCTTGAAGTGGCCACGGACCCAGGTGATCATCATGTGCTTGGCGCGGAACTCCGCGGCGGTGTGCCCCGGCTCGAACACCCATCGGGCCATGGCCGTTCCTCCTGCTCGGCGTCGCCGCCGCCCATCTTCTCAACAGCGGGGAAGAGCCGCCGATGAGTCCCGACTGGCCAAATCGGCTCGTCGGGAGGTGTGTTGATGCACCGGGCGATCAACCGAGTCCTCGTCGCCGTGTCCGTCCTCCTTGTGGTGCTGGGCGCCAACCCGGGCGCTGCCGCCACGGTGCCTTCGCCAGGCTTCGCCGTCTTCGAGTGGTACAAGCTGAGCCAGGTCAACGCCAGGGTGAGCGAACCGCGACTCGACACCCTGCGCACCGACGGCTTCAGGACCGTCTACGCCGACGTCGGTGAGTACCTCGAGGTCGCCGACCAGCCGGACAACCGGACGCAGCGGACCCGCCTCAACCAGCTCAAGAGCGACCTCAAGCGGTTCGTCGCACGCGCCTCCAGCCTCGGCTTCGCGGTGCACGCGGTCGGCGGAGGACCGAACTGGACCGACGTGACACACCGCTACCTGGGCCCCAAGCTCGTCGAGCTCGTCGCTGACTACAACGGGGCCGCCGCCCCCAACGAGCGCCTTCAGGGGGCTCAGTTGGACATCGAGCCGTATGTCGATCCGAGCTTCTTCGACGACGTGGAAGCCTCCCTCCAGGACTATCTTTCGACGCTCGCGAGCATCGTGGACACCTACCAGCAGGCGCGGACCCAGCCCGGCAACAGCGGCCTGCGGCTCGGCTTCGCGATCCCCTTCTGGTTCGACGGGGTGCCAGAGGCGCCACCTGTGGAGTTCGGCCCCGAGCGCAAGACCGCGCCGGCAGCCTTCCACCTCATCGACATGCTCCGTACGCTCCCGGAGGCGTACGTCCTGGTTATGGCCTACCGCAACTTCACTTTGGGCCCCGACGGGTCGATCGAGCATGTCCGGCGCGAGTTCGACTATGCGAGCCAGGCCAGGGCTGCGTGCGGGATCGTGGTCGGCCAGGAGTTCGGTCGGGTGTATCCCGAGAAGATCAGCTTCTGGTGGGCGGGCCGTGCCGCCTTCCGGCAGGCGGCCGAGGAGATCGCCGCGGCCTACGGCCAGCGCCAGCAGTACCGCGGCATCTCGGTCAACGACATGAACTCGTACCAGGCCGTGGGGGAGTAGCCCGCGGCGGAGCGTCCGGCCACCGGCCCGCGCTCGCCGGGTCGCGGCGTGGGGGATCGCCGGACCCGGCGTGCTGCTCGGGTTGGGGTGGACCGGCAGCCAGGGAGTCGCCGCTCGACCTGGCCACCGGCCCGTGCCCCGCCGGGCCCGGCCGCGTCGCGCCGGCCCGGCGTCTCAGCCACCAGCCTGGGAGCGGCCACGCTCGAACAGTTCCACGACGACGTCGTCCGTCTCGCGAGAGCGTACGTCTGCACCCCGCTGTTCCCGGTCCTCCGTGAAGCGTCAAGAGTCCGGAACCGCACATAGCTGTTGCTGAGCCGAGCGCAGCGGGCCACAGCAACGACGTGACCTGTACCTGGTTGCCGGGCAGCTCTGCGCGCTCCTCGCCAGGGCCAGCTTCGACCTTGAGTACCCCGACGCGGCTGCCGTCCAAGCTCGCGCCGCATGGACCTACGGCATGCTCGCCGAGCACGACGAGATGCGCGCCTGGGCCGCCGGCATGCAGGCGACGGTCGCGCTGTGGGCAGGGCGTCCGCAGGAAGCGATCGACCGGATCGATGTCGGACTCGCCAGCGCCCCTCGCGGCAGCCCACGGGTGCGGCTGATGTGCATCAAGGCCGCGCCTAGGCACGACTCGGAAGCAGGGCCAACACCTAGATGTAGGGTCCGCATACACCTGTCCACTCGGCGCTGGCCCAACTGGCCGTGTCCACCCTTTGATGGCCACTTGCCGCTTGGGCATGCTGCCCAATCCCTCCGGTCGTGCCGGCGCGGCTACTCGGACCCGATGGGAAGGACCTCTGCCTGCAGCCAGACATCGGTGTTGCCCTTGTTACCGCCGCAGATGTCCCTGAACTCGATGGTCACCTCGTTCAGGCCGGGACCCAGCAGTTCGGCCAGGTCCAAAGGTCGGTGCTCGACGATGCCGCTGCAGCTCCCGCCGCTGTTGAAGTCGATGGAGCGAGTCTTCACCGTGCCGTCGGCCCGCCTCACGGTGATGTCGATGGCGTCATCGACATACCAGGAACCGGTACCGTCCTCGCTGCCGCTCAGCCTGAAGCCACCGGATTCCTTCATCAGGATCGTCGTCTCGACAAACACCTCACCGTCGTTGGCAACCGGTTCATCGAGGTACTCAGCGATCCGGATCGATGGCGGCGGTGGCCTGCTGGCGAGCCCCACGGGATCGCCCGAGGCGTCGGGCGCGTCGGTGAGCCTGGTCAGGTCGACGTGGCTCCACTGCCCACCCGGCTGTTGGAACAGCTCATGGACATGCCCGCCGTTGCGGTAGACCACGCGCAACTGGTCGCTGAAGAAGGGCGTGGCATAGCCGCTGACCCCACTGTCGGCGCGCCTCGGGCCGCCGGCCGCACCATGCAGGTCGGCGTGGACCCAGTCACCATCAGGCTCTTGGACGAACTGCTGCACCCTTCCCCTCGGATCGCGGAAGGACACCCGGGCGAGTGGGGCTGCGAACCCGTCAGGATCTCCTTCAGCCTTAAACGCATCGGCGTTGGCGCCGAAGGCGAGCCGATGCAGGTCGGCATGCACCCAGACCCCGTCGTCGGGCCGCTGGAAGAGCTCGTGCAGGTGCTGGTCGCTGCTACGGTAGACGACCCGCGCACCCGACGGCGATGCATAGCCGATCGGGTTGCCTCGCACCCTCACCGCCCCAGGGGCCAGGATGTTGAGGTCGGCGTGGACCCATCGACCGTCAGCGTGCTGGAAGAACTCGTGCACGTGATCGTCGTTGCCCCGGTAGACGACCCTTGGGGCCGGTGAGGCGTAGCCCATCGGGTCACCCTCGACCACTGCGCCGGACAGCCCCGCGGCATTGGCAAGACCATGCAGATCCGCATGCATCCAGTCACCCTGCTCGTTCTGGAACAGCTCGTGCACGTGGTTGTCGCGTCCTCGGAAGACGACCCGCGCCTGCGGGGAGGCGTACCCGGCCGGATTGCCACGCGCGCGTGCGCCATCGACTTCGGCGATACCGGCGAGGTTGTGGAGGTCGACATGACGCCAGCCGCCTTGGACGTCCTGGAACAACTCGTGAACGTGGTTGTCGGTTCCCCGGTAGACGATGCGGACCTCGCTGCGCCTGGTGAGGAAGATGGCCGGGTCGCTTGCGGCACCTCTGGCACCCGTGACTTCGGTGAGGTCCGACCAACCCACTCCCTGCCCGGTGGTAGCAGCAACTGGTAGATGTGCCTGTCGGTTCCGCGGTAGACCACCCGCGCCGAGGGGTTGAGTGGACGTTCGACCATCGTCGCGATCACCGGAAGGTGATCCGAGAGCATCCAGAGGAACCTCAGGCCGACCCTGGTGCTTCGGGAGGGCACGATCGTCTCGTCGACGGTCTCGCGATCGCGCTTGTCGAGGAACACGAAGTCGATTCGGGTGTGCGGAATTACTTCTCTGAAGAGTGGGTCGCGCAGTTTTGGTTCTCTGCGGACTGGGTTGGTGTGGCCGCACCCGCGGGGGGCGCCAGCTTTGTTCTCCGGATGGTTCACGCACTTACGGGTGAGCGCTTCCGGATGCTGACTCGGAGTCGTCCATGCATCCGCCAGCGCATTACTCAAGGTAACTTATCTGTAGCGGCCCCAGCGTCTAGGTTTGAGGGCTTTCTTTTTGTTCCTGTTCTTCCTCGCGTTTGGGTGCGACGGCCCGGAGCCGGGGTCATGGTGGAGCGCCCGCAGGCGCAGCCGAGGACGAACGACCTTGACGCCGACGAGGGGTGGCGCATGCTGGCCGCGGGAAGAGCAGGAGAGCCGGGCATCACGTCATCGCGGCATCACCGCCTTGGTCGGTGCGGCTGCGGTGGTGGCGGCGTCGGCCGGTACGGTCGGCAGGGTCGTCGTGCGTGAACGCCCGGACTTATCTCGGTGCTCGGACCCGTGGGCCCGGCGACATGATGATCGATGGGGTGCCCCACACAAGGCGCGGCCGCTCACTCTATTCGGGCCGTCCAGGCGGGCCTGGCGGCGGTTACGCGAAGGAGCCAGCCGCGACGCCACCACGGCTGATCGGCGGGCAGGCACACGCGCGACGTGCATGACTCACACCGGGGCGAACGCCTGGTCGCCGAGCTCGCGCAGCGCGTGGTGACCGCGCCGGGCCAGCTTGCGGGCCACCGACAGCGTGGCGCGGTTGGCGCCGGCACGCTCGGCGACCTGGAGGTAATAGGCATGGTCGGGGGAGGTGCGCTTGGCGGCCGACTTGGCGGCCTCAAACAGCGCCCAGCGCAGCAGCGGCGGGCCCTGGCGGGCGAGGTGGCCGCGGGTGCGTTTGCCGTCGGAGGCATACACCGAGATATCCAGGCCGGTGTGCCGGACGGCGTGGCGAGAGGCGGAGAACCGGCGCGTGTCGCCAAGCTCGGCCCAGATGATCACGGCGGTGACCTTGCCGATCCCATACTGGCGCTGCAGCGCCTTGCAGCCGGGCTGGATCGCGGCGAACGAGCGGATCTCGGCGAGGAGGGCGTCGATCTCGACATCCAGCCGGTCGATCTGCCGCAGCGCGACGGCGACCGCCTGCGCGCCGGCCGGGGACAGTCCCGCACCGGCCTCCAAGGCGGCCCGGTTGCCGGCCGCCAGCACGCCCCCGGGCAGCGCGGGCACGCCCTGGTGGTAGAGCGTGGCGCGGATCCGCTGGATCCAGTCGGTGCGCTCATCGCGCAGGTCCTTGTACAGCCGCACCTTGGCGCGCACCTCCAGGACCTGCTCAGGCGGGATCCATGACTCTGGGATGCGGCCCTGGACCAGCAGCTCACGCAGGTGCTTCGCATCCAGCTTGTCGGTCTTGGCGTGCCGTTTGGGACCGCGAGCCGACGCGGTGTCGGCCGGCTCGGCCACGTGGATGTCGATCCCGGCCCGCCGGCACTCCTCGACGACGTACCGCCACCCGGTGCAGCCCTCCACCACCAACCGCACCGACTCCGGATAGTCGGCGAAGCGGCCCAGCCACTCGCGCAGCGTCCGCCGGTCCGCCGGCGTGATCTTGCCGCGGCGCAGCTCTCCGGTCACGGTGTCGAGGTAGTCGAAGGTGATCTGCTTGCGGTGCATGTCCAACCCGCCCACGATGCTCATCAGGGCCTCCTCATGCTCCTGCCGGTGGTTGGCCAACCCGCCAACTGTGCACCTGTGCTGGGGAGATCCCCGCTACATGTCATCTATTCAGGAGCCTTGGGTCGTGTTGTTGTCGGGTCTCAGCGAAGGCGGCGGAGTCTCAGCGCTCGTGACGCTGGATCTGCGGGCGTCGCACCGAACCTGACCAGCAAGGCAAGCTCAGCCGCACGTGCCGGCCTGCGC
>WNGB01029063.1_pt1 | contig 10553 bp, 19 predicted proteins | sample 5400681 | NCBI WGS metagenome assembly WNGB01 (sample SAMN13153367, study PRJNA577476) | soil metagenome | isolation source: 115 cm soil or saprolite under grassland replicate 2 | place: USA:California | collected 2016-06-15 | reverse complement strand
AAGGAATACGCGTTCCGGGTGCATCCCGAGGCGACCAAGCCGCAGATCAAGGCGGCGATCGAGTCGCTGTTCAAGGTCTCCGTGACGGGCGTCCGCACGTTGGTCGTGCGCGCCAAGCGCCGCACCTACGGGCGCTTCGCCGGCCGGCGGCCGTCCTGGAAGAAAGCGATCGTCACCCTCAAGGAGGGCGACGCCATCGAGGTGTTCGAGGGCTGATATGGGCATCCGACAGTTTCGGCCGATGACGCCGGCCACGCGGTTCCGCTCGGTCTCCGACTTCGCCGACGTGACGAAGGGGGAGCCCGAGAAGTCGCTGCTCGAGCCGCTCCGGCGGACCGGGGGGCGGAACAACAAGGGCCACATCACCAACCGGTGGCAGGGTGGTGGGCACAAGCGCCAGTACCGGCGGATCGACTTCCGGCGCGAGAAGTTCGGCATTCCGGCCAAGGTGGCGGCGGTCGAGTACGACCCCAACCGGACGGCGCGGATCGCGCTGCTGCATTACGCCGACGGCGAGAAGCGCTACGTCCTGGCGCCTCAGGGGCTCGCCGTGGGCGACAGCGTGGTCTCCGGTCCCGGCTCGGACATCCGCGTCGGGAACGCGATGCCCCTGTTCGAGATCCCCCTCGGCACCACGGTGCACAACGTGGAGCTGAAGATCGGCCGCGGCGGCCAGCTGTGCCGCTCGGCGGGGACGGGCGTGCAGGTGGTGGCCAAGGAAGGCAACTACGTGACCCTGCGGCTGCGCTCCACGGAGATGCGGATGGTGCGCGGCGAGTGCCTCGCCACCGTCGGCGAGGTCGGCAACGCCGAGCACGAGCTGCTCTCGGTCGGGAAGGCGGGCAAGAGCCGGTGGCTCGGGCGGATGCCGCGGGTGCGCGGCGTCGCCATGAACCCGGTGGATCACCCGCTGGGCGGGGGCGAGGGCAAGAGCTCGGGCGGCCGCCCACCCACCAATCCCTGGGGCAAGGTCGAAGGGAAGAAGACGCGGCACAAGAAGAAGCGCTCTACGAAACTCATCGTGCGCGGCCGGAAGCGCGGGAAGGCGACGCAGTAATGGGACGCAGCGTCAAGAAGGGTCCGTATGTCGAGGAGTCGCTCCTCGTGAAGATCCGGGCCCTGAACGAGAAGAACGAGAAGAAAGTGTTCAAGACGTGGTCGCGGCGCAGCACGATCACGCCCGACTTTGTGGGGCACACGCTTGCGGTGCACAACGGGAACAAGTTCATCCCGGTGTACATCACCGAGAACATGGTGGGCCACAAGCTGGGCGAGTTCGCGGCGACGCGGCTGTTTCGCGGCCACAGCGCCAAGGGCTCGGCGGCCGAGCGCGAGGCCGAAGCGGCGGCCGCGGCCGGCGCGCCGCCGCCCTCGGGCCCGGGCGCGAGCCCGAGCGCGAAGGAGTAACGCATGGAAGCCCGAGCGATTCAGCGCACGGTGCGCCAGTCGGCGCGGAAGATGCGGCTCGTGATCGATCTGATCCGGGGGCGCGCCGTGGCCGAGGCGGACGCCATCCTGCGGTTTTCGAAGAAGCGCGCCGCCAAGCAGATCCACAAGGTGCTGAAGTCGGCGGTGGCGAACGCGCAGCAGGCCGCGCAGCGCCAGAACACGCCGTTCGATGCCGACCGGCTGCGGGTGAAGTACGCCGTGGTGAACGAGGGCTCGACGCTGAAGCGGTTCACCGCGGCGGCCATGGGCCGCGCCATGCCGATCCTGAAGCGCACCAGCCACGTGGAGATCCACGTGGCGGAGGACGCCGCGGCCGCGAAGCCGGCGCCCCGGCCGGCCCAGGCCCAGGCCGCGGCGGCCAAGCCCGAGGCCAAGACGTCACGCAAGGCGAAAGCCCCGGCCAAGAAAAAGGCCGCGGCCAAGTCCAAGAAAGCGAGCAAGTAAGTGGGTCAGAAAACGCATCCCTATGGCTTCCGGCTCGGCATCGTCAAGCAGTGGCGGTCGCGCTACTTCGCGCGCCGCAACTTCCCGGAGCTGCTCAAGGAAGACGAGCTGATCCGCAAGTATCTGAAGACGCGGCTCAGCCACGCGGCGATCGCGGACGTGCACATCGAGCGCAAGCCGGGCAAGGTGACGGTGACCGTGCACACCGGCCGGCCGGGCGTAGTGATCGGGAAGCGCGGCGCCGAGGTGGACAAGCTGCGCGACGAGCTGGCCCAGCTGACGGGCAAGGAAGTCGGGATCAACGTCGAAGAGATCAAGCGGCCCGAGCTGGACGCGCAGCTCGTGGGCGACAGCGTGGCGCACCAGCTCACGCAGCGCATCTCGTTCCGCCGCGCCATGAAGCGGGCGGTGCAGAGCGCGATGCGGATGGGCGCGCAGGGGATCAAGATCAAGACGGCGGGCCGCCTCGGCGGCGCGGAGATCGCGCGGACCGAGGGCTATCACGAGGGGCGCGTGCCGCTCCACACCCTGCGGGCCGACATCGACTACGCGACGTCCACCGCCAAGACGACGTTCGGGACGATCGGCGTGAAGGTGTGGATCTTCAAGGGCGAGCGCACCGAAGACTTGCACGGCCGCACCTATTCCACGGGCGTCTGAGGGGGGGGGGGCCATGCTCGCACCAAAGCGCGTCAAGTTCCGCAAGCGGTTCAAGGGCCGCACCAAGGGGATGGCCACGCGCGGCAACACCGTCGCGTTCGGCCACTACGGCCTGATGTCGCTCGAGCCGGGGTGGATCACGAACCGGCAGCTCGAGGCCGCGCGGGTGGCGTTGACTCGGGAGATGAAGCGGGGCGGGAAGGTGTGGATCCGCCTGTTTCCCGACAAGCCGATCACCAAGAAGCCGGCCGAGACGCGGATGGGGAAGGGCAAGGGCAATCCGGAGGGGTGGGTGGCGGTGGTGAAGCCGGGCCGGATCATGATGGAGCTCGAGGGGATCGAGGAGAGCCTGGCGCGGGCGGCGCTGGCGCTGGCGGCGGCGAAGCTGCCGGTCAAATCGAAGTTCGTGAAGCGGGAGGAGCGGTAGCATGCCGGCCAAGAATCGGCCCGACGAGCTGCGCCAGCTGAAGACCGATGAGCTGGAGCAGAAGCTGACCGTGCTGACCGAGGAGCGGTTCCGGCTGCAGTTCCGCCGGGCGACCGAGGCGCTGTCCAACCCGCTCCAGCTGCGCACGATCCGCCGCGACATCGCGCGGATCCAGACCATTCTGCGGGAGAGGACGACGGCATCATGAGGGGGAGCCGCAAGGTCCGGACCGGCGTCGTGGTGAGCGACAAGATGCAGAAGACCGTGACGGTCTCGATGGTGCGTCGCTTCGCCCACGGCTTCTACGGCAAGCAGATCAACCGCACCAAGACGGTGGCCGCGCACGACGAGCACGGCGCCAAGCTGGGCGACAGGGTCCGCATCGCCGAGACCCGGCCGCTCTCCAAGCGCAAGCGCTGGCGGGTGATCGAGATCCTCGAGCGCGCGAAATAGGCGGACGGGCGAGCCATGGTACAGCAGGAAACGATTCTCAAGATCGCGGACAACTCGGGCGCGCGCACCGCGCTCGTGATCCGGGTGCTGGGCGGGTCCAAGCGCCGCTACGGCGGGCTGGGCGACATCGTGGTCGTCACCATCAAGGACGCCATCCCCACCGGCCAGATCAAGAAGGGCGAGGTGGCGAAGGCGGTGATCGTGCGCACGGCCAAGGAGACGCGGCGCAAGGACGGCTCCTACATCCGGTTCGACGAGAACGCGGCCGTTCTGATCACGGACCAGGGCGAGCCCCGCGCGACGCGCATCTTCGGCCCCGTGGGCCGCGAGCTGCGCGAGAAGAAGTTCATGAAGATCGTGTCGCTCGCGCCGGAGGTGATCTGACATGAAGCCGCTGGTCTACAAGAAGTCGCGGCGCGTGCGCGGCATGGAGCCCAAGCGCCACAAGCTGCACGTCGCCAAGGGCGACACGGTGCGGGTCATCCGCGGCGAGCACCGCGGCAAGGAAGGGAAGATCCTCCGCGTGTACCCGAAGCAGTTCCGGATCGTGGTGGAGGGCGTGAACGTCGTGAAGAAACACAAGCGGGCCACCACGCCGCAGGGGGAGAGCGGGATCATCGAGTTCGCGGCGCCGATCGCGGCGTCGAACGTGATGCTCCTCGACCCGAAGTCGGGCGTCCCCACGCGGGTGCGGCGCCGGCTGGACAAGGACGGGAAGGCGGAGCGGATCGCGGTGCGATCGGGCCAGCCGATCCCGCGCGTGAGGTAAGCATGGAAGACCAGGAAAAGCGCGACGCCGCGCCCGAGCAGGGGGCGCCGGCTGACCCCGGGGCGGTGCCCCGGGGTGAACAGCCTGCCGCCGAAGTGGCGGCGCCCGCCGCGCCGAAGGAGCCGAAGGAAAAGAAGCCCCCCAAGGAGAAGGGTTCCAAGGAGGGCAAGGGCGGCAAGGGCGGTAAGGGCGGCAAAGGTGAAGCCCCGCCGCCGGCGGCCGCGGAGCCGGAAGGCCCGCCGCCCGAGCCGGCGCCGCGCGCGCGGCTGCTCGACTTCTACGAGCAACGCGTGCGGGCCAAGCTGCAGCAACAGTTCGGCTTCACGAACGCGCATGAGATTCCGCGCCTCGCGAAGATCGTCCTGAACGTGGGGATGGGCGACGCGCCCAAGAACCCGAAGGGGCTCGACGCGGCCGTGGCCGAGCTGGGGGCGATCACCGGGCAGCGGCCCGTCGTGACCAGGGCCAAGAAGTCGATCGCGAGCTACAACCTGCGAGAAGGACAGGCGATCGGGTGTGCCGTGACCCTGCGCGGCGCCCGGATGTACGAGTTCCTCGACCGGTTCATCTCGGTCGCGGTCCCGCGGATGCGCGACTTCCGCGGGCTGCCCATCGACAGCTTCGACGGGCGGGGCAACTACACGATCGGCATCAAGGAGCAGATGATCTTCCCGGAGATCGACTACGACAAGGTCGAGCGGATTCACGGGATGGATATCACCTTCGTGACCAGCGCCGGGCGCGACGACACCGCCCTGGCGCTGCTCCGGGAGCTGGGCATGCCGTTCCGCGGCGAGACCCCGGTCGCGGCGGCCTAGGAGACCACATGGCGAAGAAGTGCTGGATCGAGAGGGTGAAGCGGACGCCCAAGTTCAAGGTGCGCGGCTACTACCGCTGCCAGCGGTGCGGCCGCAGCCGGGGCACGCTGCGCAAGTTCAAGCTGTGCCGCATCTGTTTCCGGGAGCTCGCGCTGCGCGGGGAAATCCCCGGCGTACGCAAGGCCAGTTGGTAAAGGACGGTAGGCGAGATGAGCGTGACTGATCCCGTCGCCGACATGCTGACCCGGGTGCGCAACGCCTGTATGGCGGGCCACCGCCGGGTGGACATGCCGGTGTCGAAACTGAAGGTCGAGATCGCGCGGCTGCTCCGCGACAACCACTACGTGCAGGACTACAAGGTCCTGGACGACGGACGTCACGGGCTGCTGCGGCTCTACCTCAAGTACCACAACGACGCGCCCGTCATCCGCGAGCTGCAGCGCGTCTCCACGCCCGGCCTGCGCCGCTACGTCAAGGCGCGGGAGATTCCGCGCGTCAAGAACGGCCTCGGGATGGCGATCCTCAGCACGCCGCAGGGGCTCATGACCGACCGCGAAGCCCGCACCGCCCGCGTGGGCGGCGAGCTGCTCGCGGTGGTCTGGTAGGGAGGGGCCGCATGTCGCGCATCGGCAGAAAGCCCGTTCCCCTCCCCCAGGGCGTCACCGCGCAGCTCGACGGCCGGCGCATCACGGTCAAGGGACCGAAGGGCGAGATCAGCCGCACCGTCCACGCCGACCTCGCGCTCGCCGTGGAGGAAAACACGGTCGTGGTGCGGCGCCCGTCCGACGAAGCGCGGCACAAGGCGCTGCACGGCCTGACCCGGACGCTCGTGGCCAATATGGTCGAGGGCGTCACCAAGGGGTTCGCCAAGTCGCTCGAGATCCAGGGCGTCGGCTACAAGGCGGAGCCGAAGCCGTTCGGCGTGCAGCTGGTGGTGGGATTCTCGCATCCCGTCCCCTACCACGCGCCGCAGGGGATCAAGATCTCGGTGGACAACAACGTCCTGGTGAAGATCGAGGGCGTGGACAAAGAGCTGGTGGGCCAGGTGGCCGCGGAGTTGCGCAACATCCGGCCCCCGGAGCCCTACAAGGGGAAAGGCATCCGCTACGTGGGCGAGCAGGTCCGGCGCAAGGCCGGTAAGACCGCCCAGGCGGCGAAATAAGCCATGCGATCGATCCGTAAGATCAAGACGTCGGCACACCGTCGGTCCCGCCGCCACCTCCGGGTCCGCAAGAAGGTGCAGGGGACGCCGGAGCGGCCCCGGCTGGTGGTGTTCCGCTCCTCGAAGCACATCTACGCGCAGCTGGTGGACGACGAGCGCCGCGTCACGCTGGCCGGCGTGGCCGACACGTCCGAAGGGATCGCGGTCGAGGGCAAGGGCAAAGTGGCGCGGAGCTTTGCGCTTGGCCGGCTCATCGCGGCGAAGGCGAAGGAGAAGGGCATCGTCAAGGTGGTCTTCGACCGCGGTGGTTACCAGTATCACGGGCGCGTGAAGGCGGTAGCCGACGGCGCCCGCAAAGGGGGACTGGAGTTCTGATGGCCAACGAACAGGGGGGGGGGGGGGGGGGGGGGGGGGGGGGGGGGGGCGGCGGCCGGGGCGGCCGCGGCCGCGGGCGGGGCGGCGAGCGCCGCGACTCGAGCGAGCGCCAGCGCGAGGGCGACGGCTTCGTCGAGAACGTCATCGCCATCAACCGCGTCGCCAAGGTCGTGAAGGGCGGCCGTCGCTTCAGCTTCAATGCGCTCGTCGCCGTGGGCGACGGGCAGGGGCACGTGGGGATCGCGACCGGCAAGGCGAACGAGGTCAGCGAAGCGGTGCGCAAGGCCGTGGAGGCCGCGCGCCGCAAGATGTCGGACATCCCGCTCACCGGCGGCACGATTCCCCACGAAATCGTGGGCAACCACGGCGCGGGCCGCGTGCTGTTGAAACCGGCGGCGTCGGGCACGGGCGTGATCGCCGGCGGCCCGGTGCGCGCGGTCCTGGAGTGCGCCGGCGTGCGCGACATCCTGACCAAGAGCCTGGGCTCGACCAACCCGCACAACATGGTGCGGGCGACGATGGACGGGCTGCAGCGGCTCACGACCGCCCGGCGCGCCGCCAAGGAGCGGGGCATCGAGGTGGAGGCCATCCCGTACAAGGCGCGGCAGGAGTCGCCCGGAGGGGTGAGCCATGGGTAGGCTGCCGCCCACCAGGAAGTATCGGAAGCGGAAGTCCGGGCGCGACCCCGTGCTCCCGCCCGTGGGTAAGGGGAAGCTGCGGATCAAGCAGGTCCGCTCGAGCAGCGGCCGGCCCGGCCCGATGCGCCGCACGCTGGAGGCGCTCGGGCTCAAGCACCATCAGGACGTGGTGGTCCAGCAGGACCACCCGGCGATCCGCGGCATGCTTCATCAGGTGCGGCACCTCGTCGAGGTGACGCCCGAGAAGGAAGGCTCACAGTAATGGCTGCGCCCAAGACGAAGGCGAGAAGGAAGAAAGAGGCGCCCGTCGTTCAGCGACTCGCGCTGCACGATCTGCGTCCCCCCAAGGGCTCGCACCGTGCGCGCATCCGCAAGGGGCGCGGGCCCGGCTCGGGCATCGGCAAGACGGCGGGCCGGGGCGGCAAGGGCCAGACGGCGCGGGCGGGCAAGAAGATCCGCCCCGGGTTCGAGGGCGGGCAGATGCCGCTCATCCGCCGCATCCCCAAGCGTGGCTTCACGAACCCGTTCAAACAGGCGGCGCAGGTGGTGAACGTGCGCCACCTCGGCCTGCTGGCAACGGGCGCGGAGGTGACGCCCGACACGCTGTTCGGGGCGGGGCTGGTGCGCCGGCCCGATCAGCCGATCAAGCTGCTCGGCATGGGCGACGTGCAGCGCAAGTTCGTCGTTAAGGGCGTCGCGGTGTCGGCCAGCGCCAAGACCAAGATCGAGCAGGCCGGCGGGACCATCGAGGCGTGAAGCCGTGACGTCCCCGATCCCCAACCTGTTCAAGGTCCCGGAGCTGAAGGAGAAGCTGCTCTTCACGCTCCTGTGCCTGGTGGTGTACCGCGTCGGCGCGCACATCGCGACGCCCGGCGTCAACGTGGACGCGCTCGCCGACTACCTGGCGAACGCGGGCTCGGGCACGCTGTTCGGGCTGTACGACCTGTTCGCGGGCGGCGGCTTCGGCCGCGCCACCGTGTTCGCGCTCGGCATCATGCCCTACATCTCGGCGAGCATCGTGTTCCAGCTCGCCGGACCGGTGTTCCCGATCATCGAGAAGATGCAGCGGGACGAGGAGGGCAAGAAGCGCCTCACGCAGTGGACGCGCTACCTCACCGTCGTGCTGTGCATCTTCCAGGCGTACGGCTTCGCGATTTTCACCGAGCAGCTCGCCGGGGCGGTGGCGGAGCCGGGCTGGGGCTTCCGCATGCAGACGGTGCTGACGCTCACCACGGGCGGGGTCTTCGTCATGTGGCTGGGCGAGCAGATCACCGAGCGCGGCATCGGGAACGGGATGAGCCTGCTCATCTTTTTCTCGATCATCGAGCGCATTCTCCCCGAGTCGATCCGCACGATCGAGGCGTTGAAGGCGCGGACCCTGTCCTTCCCTGTCCTGCTCGTGGTGCTCGGCCTGATGGTTCTGGTCGTGGCGGGCACGGTCGCCGTGACGGTGGCGGCGCGCCGCATTCCCATCCAGATCCCGCGCAAGGTGATGGGCCGGGGACGGATCCGGGAGGGTCAGAAGACGTTCATCCCGCTGCGCATCAACAGCGCGGGCGTGATGCCCATCATCTTCGCGCAGTCCCTGATCATCGTCCCCGGCACGGTGGCGCAGTTCAGCGGGGTCACCTGGCTCAAGGACTTCGCGCAGTACTTCAACACGACGTCGATCTGGTACGTGCTGGCGAGCGCGGTGCTGATCGTGTTCTTCGCCTATTTCTACACGTCCATCATCTTCAACCCGGTGGACCTGGCGGAGAATCTGAAGAAACAGGGCGGGTTCATTCCCGGCGTGAAGCCGGGGGCGGCGACGGCGGATTACATCGACGAGGTGCTGTCGCGGATCACGTTGCCCGGCGCCGTGTTCCTCACGTTCGTGGCGATGTTGCCGATCGTGGTCGGCAACGTGTTGAACATGCCGTTCGGCTTCGGGGGCACGGCGCTGCTGATCGTGGTCGGCGTCGCCCTCGACACCGTGCAGCAGGTGCAGCAGCACCTCCTGCTGCGCCAGTACGACGGCTTCATGAAGGGCGGTGGGTCAGGCGGCGGTACGTCGCGCGTCCGCTTCCGCCGGTAGCACCGTGTTCATCTTGATCCTCGGCGCACCGGGTTCCGGCAAGGGGACGCAGGGCACGATTCTGTCGGAGCGGCTGGCCCTCCCGAAGATCACGACCGGTGACCTCATTCGGACCGCGATGCAGGACGGTACCCCGCTCGGCCGCCAAGCGAAGGAGTTCTACGACAAGGGCCAGCTTGTCCCCGACGCCCTTGTGCTCGATCTCATCAAAGGCGAGCTGACCAAGCCGGACGCCAAGGACGGCGCCATCTTCGACGGCTTTCCCCGCACGGCGCCGCAGGCCGAGCTCGTGGACAAGACGCTGGCGGAGCGCGGCCAGCGGTTGAACCACATCCTGCTGCTCGATGTGGACGAGGACGAGCTGGTCCGCCGGATGTCGGCTCGGGCGTCGAAGGAACGTCGCTCCGACGACACGCCTGAGGCTATCAGGACCCGCCTCAACGTCTACCGGCGCGACACGGCACCGCTCATCGCTCACTACGGCCAGCGCGGCATCGTGCATCGCGTGCCGGGCGGCGGGACGGTCGAGCAGATCGCCGAGGAGATCAAGCGGATCATCGGGCGATGATTACGATCAAGTCGCCGCGGGAGATCGAGACGATGGCCGCGGCGGGCCGCATCGTGGCGGAGACCCTGGCGCTCGTGGAGCGGCACGTCGCGCCGGGGGTGACCACGGCCGAGCTCGACCGCCTCGCCGAAGACTTCATCCGCAGCCATCCCGGCGCCCGCCCGTCGTTCAAGGGGCTGTACGACTTCCCCGCGACGCTGTGCACCTCGATCAACCAGGAGATCGTGCACGGCATCCCATCTTCCAAACGCGTGCTGCACGACGGCGACATCCTCAGCGTGGACGTGGGCGTGTGGCTGGACGGGCTGCATGCCGATTCCGCCGCCACATTCCCTGTGGGCGACGTCACGCCCCAGGCGGCGCAGCTGCTGCGGGTGACGCAGGACGCGCTGGCGGCGGGGGTGGCGCAGGCGCAGGGGGGCAACCACGTGGGCGACATTGGCCACGCGGTGCAGGGCGTGGCCGAAGCGGCCGGGTACTCGGTCGTGCGGGAGCTGGTGGGCCACGGGATCGGCGCGGCGTTCCACGAAGAGCCCCAGGTGCCGAACTACGGCAAGCCCAAACGCGGCCCGCGGCTCGCGCCGGGCATGACCATCGCCATCGAGCCCATGATCAACGTGGGCACGGCGGATATCCGCACGCTCGACGACAAGTGGACGGTCGTGACCCAGGACGGGTCGCTGTCGGCGCACTTCGAGCATACGGTGGCGATT
>WNGB01025871.1_pt1 | contig 10553 bp, 9 predicted proteins | sample 5400681 | NCBI WGS metagenome assembly WNGB01 (sample SAMN13153367, study PRJNA577476) | soil metagenome | isolation source: 115 cm soil or saprolite under grassland replicate 2 | place: USA:California | collected 2016-06-15 | reverse complement strand
ACACGGGTATGGAGTACGCGGGGCATGTGCCGCGCGGGGCGTCGTACGAGGTCGTCCTGAGGGGTGATCCGGGCAGCGGGGCGTGGATGGCGTTCTACCTCGGCGAGGGAGACCGGCTGCTCGCGGGGATGCATGTGAACACGTGGGACACCATCGACGCCGTACAGGATCTGATCCGGTCCAAGGCGGCGCTGGACCGGTCCCGGCTCGCCGATCCACAGGTGGCCCTCACGGACGTGCGCGCCTGACCTAGACTCACCGCGTGGCAGGCAGGATCCGGGACGAGGACATCGCGCTGGTGCGCGAGCGCGCCCGGATCGACGAGATCGTCGGGGCGTACGTCACACTGAAGAACGCCGGCGGCGGGTCCCTGAAGGGCCTGTGCCCGTTCCACGACGAGAAGTCGCCGTCGTTCAACGTGACGCCGGCGCGCGGATTCTTCTTCTGCTTCGGATGCCAAGAAGGCGGCGACGTCATCGACTTCGTGCAGAAGATCGACCAGGTGTCGTTCGCCGACGCGGTCGAGATGCTCGCCTCGAAGGTCGGTGTCCAGCTCCGGTACGACGAGAGCGGCGGGCCGGTGCCGAAGCGCGAGTCGAACCAACGGCCGCGGCTGGTCGCGGCGCACAAGGTGGCCGCGGAGTTCTACGCCGAGCAGCTGTTCTCGTCGAACGACGCGATGGCGGGGCGGAAGTTCCTGGACAGCCGCGGGTTCGACCGGGACGCGGCCACGCATTTCGGGGTGGGGTTCGCACCGCGCGACGGCGAGGCGGTGCTCAAGCTGCTGCGGGGGCGCGGGTTCACGAACGAGGAGATCGTCGCGTCGGGGCTGTGCGCGCAGAACCAGCGCGGGCTGTACGACCGGTTCCGGGGGCGGCTGTTGTGGCCTATCCGCGACGCGAGCGGCGATGTCATCGGGTTCGGCGCGCGGCGGCTGTTCGACGACGACCGGATCGAGGCGAAGTACCTCAACACGCCCGAGACGCCGATCTACAAGAAGTCCAAGGTCCTGTACGGCGTGGACCTGGCGCGGCGCGAGATCGCGCGGTCGCAGCAGGCCGTCGTGGTCGAGGGGTACACCGACGTGATGGCGTGCCACCTCGCCGGCGTGACGACCGCGGTCGCGACCTGCGGCACGTCGTTCGGCGAGGATCACGCGCGGGTGCTGCGGCAGCTGCTGCTCGACCACGACCAGTTCCGCGGGCGGGTGATCTTCACGTTCGACGGGGACGCCGCCGGCCAGCGGGCGGCGGTGAAGGCGTTCAACCTGGACCATGCCTTCGCAGCGCAGACGTATGTGGCGGTGGAGCCGGACGGGCTGGACCCGTGCGACCTGCGGCTGGCGCGCGGCGACGAGGCCGTGCGGGAGCTGATCGGGCGGCAGGTGCCTCTCTATCGATTCGTGCTGAACAACATGTTGTCCCGCTACGACCTGGACCGCGCGGACGGGCGCGTGGACGCGCTGCGCGAGGCGGCGCCGCTGGTGATCAGCGTGCGGGACAAGGCGAAGGTGGACGGGTTCGTCCGCGAGCTCGCCGGGCGGCTCGGCATGGAGGTCGAGCAGGTCCGGTCGGAGGTCTTCCGGGCGGCGAGCCGGCCCGCGCCGCGCGACGGTGGTGCTGTTCGCGGCCCGGTGGTGGTGGCGTCGGAGCCGGAGCCGCCGAAGCGGCCGCAGGTCCCGTCGCCGCGCGAGCCGCGGTTCGCGGTGGAGTGGGAGGCGCTGAAGATCGCGCTGCAGTACCCGCACCTGGTGAAGTCGGCGTTCGACGAGCTGGACGACGGGGACTTCACGCACCCGTGGCTCGCGGCCGTGCGGACCGGGATGGCCGCGGCAGGTGGTCCGGCGAACGCGTCGCCGGGGGAGGCCTGGGTCGTCGCGGTGCGGGCCGCGGTGCCGAACCCGCAGGCGACCGCTGTGCTGGGAGCGCTGGCGGTGGAGCCGGTGCGGCTGGACCGGGAGCCGGACGAGCGGTTCGCGGTGGCGCACTTCGCGCGGCTGCAGGAGCTGACCTGCCTGCGCCGGATCACCGAGCTGAAGTCCAAGCTGCAGCGGACGAATCCGGTGGACCAGGCCGAGGACTACAACCGGATGTTCGGCGAGCTGATCGCACTGGAGCGGTACCGCACCGAGCTGCGCGAACGCGCCATCGGCGGTGCCCTCTGAGGCTGCCTCTACGGCGCCGCTGGGTCCACGACGGCGCCGGCGGACTCGGCCAGGGCGACCGCGCCCGTCAGGTCGAGGCGGGTCTGTGCCAGCCGGGCGGTGAGCAGGTCGACATCCGTGAGGGTCGCGCCACGGAGGTCTGCCCGGCGGAGATCGGTTTCGCGCACGGTCGCGCGTGACAGGTCGCAGCCGCCCAGCGTCGCGTGTTCGAGACTCGCCATCGACAGGTCGGCATCGTCCAGGCGAACGTTGCTCAGGTCGAGGCCGCTCAGATCGGCCCCGCGCAGTACGACGCCGGTCCAGGCGCCGCCCTTGACCGTCAGCGGCTGGAACACGCAGTCGCTGAAGGTGGTGCCGGTGAGCTTGCATCCCGTGAGCGTGGCGTCGAACCACGACGTACGACGGATGTCGCAGCTGACGAAGGCGGTGTCGACGTGCTCGGACGCGTTGAACCGGCAGTTGGAGAACCTGCAGTCCTCGAAGACCGCACCACGGCTCCGGGTCTCGGTGAGGTCGACGTTCACGAACTCACAACGCAGGTAGCGCGTGTCGCCGAGGTCGTCGCCGTACCAGTCCTCTCCGTGGAACGCCTTGTCCTCGAACATCGGGCGGTCGCTGCTCATGACCCGATCCTTCCAGTTCGCCGAGAGCGAAGCGGTGCCAGCGCCTCCGGCAGGGCTGGGGCGTTCTGCTGGGAACCCCGGGGCGTCCTGTTCCGGGAAATGGCCGGGTACGGCACCCCGGGGTTCCCAGCAGAACACCCCGGCCCGGGGCTGGGCATGGTCAGCCGGGGTAGCGGCGTGGGGTGAACACGACCTGGCCGCCGTCGCGGTCGACGACCTGGGTCTGGGATGAGCCGATGATCAGCAGGCATCGCATGTCGACCTGGTCCGGGTCGAGGTCGCCGAGGGTGGTGACCACCACGGATTCGGAGGCGCCACCGACGTCGCGGCCGATCACGACCGGGGTCGACGCCGCGCGGTGCTCCAGGAGCAGGTCTCGCATGGCGCCGACCTGCCAGGTGCGTGACGTCGACTTCGGGTTGTAGATCGCCAGTGCCAGGTCCGCCGCGGCCGCCGCGGACAACCGTGTGGCGATCACGTCCCACGGCTTCAGCCGGTCGGACAGTGAGATCACCGCGTAGTCGTGCCCGAGCGGCGCCCCGATCCGGCTCGCCACCGCCTGCGCCGCGGTGAGGCCCGGTAACACCTCGACCGAGACATCCGCGTACGCCGGCTCGCAGGCCACCTCGACCACCGCGCTCGCCATCGCGAACACGCCCGGGTCACCTGACGACACGACCACGACCCGCGAACCCTTCAACGCCAGGTCGAGCGCGAACGCCGCCCGCTCGGACTCCACGCGGTTGTCGGACGGATGCTTGCGCTGCCGCACGTTGGCCGGCAGCCGGTCCAGGTACGGCCCGTACCCGATCAGGTCGTCCGCCGCCGCGATCGCTGCGCGCACCTGCGGCGTCATCCACTCCGGTCCCGCCGGCCCCAGCCCGACCACGGTCACCGAACCCCGCTCGACCGAACCCCCGGCCGAGGTCCCGGCTGCCGACGCGGCAGTGGCGCCCGAGCGCGACCCGGCCGCGTGCGACCCTGCCCCGCCGGGCAGGTTGTTGATCGGGCTGGGCAACAGCGCGAGCGAGAAGTACGGCACCGACTCCGGGTCGACCTCCGCCAGTGGCGCCAGCCGTTGCGAGGACGTCGTCGCGCGCTCGACGTAGTACGCCTCGTCCAGCCGTCCCGCCTGCTCGAACGCCTCCCGCACCGACGCGAACGTCCGCCCCAGCTTCATCACCGCCGCCGCGTCCGCCGACGCCAGCCGCGCGGCCAGCTCATCGGCCGGCAGAGTCCCGGGCAGCACCGTGAGGATCTCGTCCCGCTCGCACAACGGCTTCCCCAGTACGGCGGCCGCCGCGCTCACCGACGTCACCCCCGGCACGACCTCGCACTCGTACCGGTTCGCCAGCCGCTTGTGCATGTGCATGTACGACCCGTAGAACAGCGGATCGCCCTCAGCCAGTACGACGACATCCCGCCCGGCGTCGAGGTGTGCCGCCAGCCGCGCCGCGGACTCGGCGTAGAAGTCGTCGATCGCGCCCTGGTACCCACCCGGACGCGTCGTCGTCTCGACCGTCAGCGGATAGACAAGGTGCTCCTCGATCTGTCCCTCGCGCATGTACGGCGCCGCGATCGACCGCGAGATGCTCCGCCCGTGCCGCGCGCTGTGGAAGGCGACGACGTCCGCCTCGCCGATCAGCCGCGCGGTCTTCACCGTCACCAGCTCCGGGTCTCCCGGGCCCAGCCCGACACCCCACAGCCGCCCTGCACCGCTCGCCGGGCCGCTCACCACGCCGTCCACCACGCCGTCCACCACGTCGTCCACCGGGCCGCTCACTCTTCCTCGCTCGCGATCGCGTTCAATGCGGCCGCCGTGATCGCGCTGCCGCCCCGCCGCCCGCGCACCACCAGGTACTCCAACCCGAGCTCGTTCGCCGCCAGCGCGTCCTTCGACTCGGCCGCGCCGATGAACCCGACCGGGATCCCCAGGACGGCGGCCGGTCGTGGCGCCCCGTCCGCGATCATCTCCAGCAACCGGAACAGCGCCGTCGGAGCGTTGCCGATGGCAACCACCGAGCCCGCCAGGCGGTCCCTCCACAGCTCCAGAGCCGCTGCGCTCCGCGTCGTACCCGTCGACGAGGCGAGCGTGGGCACCGACGGATCCGACAGCGTGCAGACGACCTCGTTGTCCGCCGGCAGCCGCCGCCGGGTCACGCCCGCGGCCACCATCGCGGCGTCGCACAGGATCGGCGCGCCGGCCCGCAGCGCCGCACGCGCGCCGTCCACGACCCGGTCCGACCAGGCCAGGTCGCCGACCAGGTCGACCATCCCGCAGGCGTGGATCATGCGCACCGCGACCTGCGCCACGTCCGCCGGCAGCCCGGCCAGGTCGGCCTCCGCCCGGATCGTCGCGAACGACCGGCGGTAGATCTCCGCCCCGTCGCGTACGTAGTCGAGCTCGGTCATTCAGGCACCCCTAGCTGTCGCCACCGCGGCCACCACGTCACCGGCCGTCACGCCGTCCACCTCATACCCGTTGCCAACAGCAACCACGTCGATCGCGTCACCCGGCCGCCCGCAGCGCCGCTCGCACCCCGACCAGTGCACCGCCCGCCCGGCAGGCAGCAAGGGCAGCGCGCGGGTCGCGTCCGACCGTACGTCGGCCAGCGCCTTCGCACACCGCGGCCGCCCCGCACAGCACGTCATCCCGATCCACGGCGACCCCGGCTCGACCACCAGCCCGGCCTCACCGAGCAGCACCCGCCAGTTGCCGGCAGCAACGACATCCGGTACGACGACCGACCGCCACGGCGTCACCCGCACCGTCCCACCGGAAGCGTCCGCCAACGAGGCAAGGGCCCGCGCCTGAACCACGTTCAACCGCCCGAGCGGAACCGCCACCACGACGGCGACGCGCTCATCCACACCGCCCCCGGACCGGATCCCTTCCTGGCCCTGCTCAGGCGGAACGGAAGGTTCTCGAGACGCATCGACGCCACCCCAGGCGACTGTCGCAGCCCGTGCGCCGACCCTGGCGCCGTTCTCGTCGGGCCGCTGAACATGCGCCCCGATCTCCGGGGCAGCGGTTCCGCTCCCGCGTCTCCGGAATCCGTCGTCCGTGCCGTCCCGGTCGGGAGGAAGGGACACCCTGCTCCGCGCCGCGGAACCGCCGACTGCCGGGGCGGCACCAGCCAGGTCGGCGGCGGCGGTGTGGTTCGTGGTGCTGACGGCGGGAGTGGTGCTGTCGCTGGTCGGCGTGGGCGCCGTGGTGATCGGCGCGCCGTCGGAGTGGCGGATCCGGTCACGGAGCCGGGCGGGCCCGTCGTCGAGCTCGGCGACGTGCCAGGCGGTGGATCGCTGCGCAGCTCGTTCGGCGAGGAACGCGGCGGCGACCTCCGTCAGCAAACCGGCGACGCCGGGCCATCGCACGCTGAGACCGGTTCCGGCACCGGCAAGGATCAGTTCGGCGACGACATCGTCGCCGCCCATGCGGACGTCGGGCGTGCGCACGTCAGACCTGGCGACCGCCCGTACGCCGGCATCGGACGGGATGCCGGCCAGGTCGCCGCGGCCGTCATCGAGGGTGAACAGGAACCGCCCGGGGAGCTCGGCGAGCGAGGCAGACGCGCACAGCAGGCGGTCGAGCTCGGCGGCGACCGGCAGGACGTCGTACGACGAGAGCCCGTCGAGGCCGCTCAGCGGCGACGCGACGATGTTGCGGACCCGCTCGTGCGTGAACGACGGCAGCAGCCCGGCGTCGTACAGGCGCTGCGAGAGCTCGGAGGCGGCGGAGGCGGGCAGCGCGCGGATCTGCAGGTTGGCGCGCGAGGTGAGCTCGAGGTCTCCGTCACCGAGCTCCTCGGCCGCTCGCGAGAGCACCTGCAGCTGCGCCGCGGTCAGCACCCCGCCGGGGACCCGGACGCGCGCGAGCCCGCCGTCGGCCGCCTGGTGGAGCGCGATCACCCCAGGACAGGCGTCCGGGCGCTGCCGCGGACCACTCTGCCCGCGCAGGGTGTGCTCGGCCGGCTCGGGTGACACGGGCGCGATCGTACTTTCCGTTCACGCGCGCGGCACCAGAGGGCCACCTGCACTGTGATGACGCACACGCCGCACGAGCCTGGGATCGACAAGTTCTCCCTGCAGTTCTGACCGCAGGCAGACCCGGCCGGACCGGAGCAACGCGCTACGGTCCGGCCGGTCGCTTGCCGGCGCCGCTTAGGCTGGCCGCTGTTCGGGGACGGGCGCAGGCGGCGGGATGGTGGACGGGCGTGGCGAAGACGATGCGGGCCGTGGTGCTGAGCGGGCCGGGGCCGGTGGAGAACCTGGAGCTCACCGAGCTGCCGGTGCCCGGCGTGAAGCCGGGCTGGGTGCGGATCGCGGTCAAGGTCTTCGGGCTGAACGAGGCGGGCGGCGTCATCGACGACCCGTCCGACTCCGGCCTGCGCCGCGGCCAGCAGGTGGTCGCGATGATGGGCGACATGGGCCGCACGTACGACGGCGGCTACGCGCAGGTCACCGTCGTACCCACCTCGCAGGTGGTGCCGTTCGAGTCGGACCTGCCGTGGACCACGCTGGCCGCGGTGGGGGAGACGCTGCAGACGGCGTACGGGTCGCTCACCACCGGGCTCGACCTGCGGGCCGGGCAGACGCTGCTGATCCGCGGCGGCACGTCCGGGGTCGGGCTGGCCGCGGCCGGCATCGCCAAGGACCTCGGCGCGACCGTGCTCGCCACCACCCGGCAGCCGGAGCGCGCGGACTTCCTCGCCGCGCACGGGGTGGACCACCCGATCGTCGACAAGGGCGAGGTGGCGGCGCAGGTACGCCGGATCGTGCCGGACGGCGTCGACGCCGCCCTCGAGCTCGTCGGTACGCCGACGCTGCCGGACACGCTCAAAGGCGACGAGGGTGCACGGCACCGTCTGCTTCACCGGGATGCTGTCGAACCAGTGGATCGTGGAGCGGTTCTACCCGATCGGGTACCTGCCGACCGGGGTCCGGCTGACGGCGTACTCCGGTGACGCGCTCGACCTGCCGCCGGCAGTGCTGCAGCGCTGGGTCGACGGCCTGGCCGACGGCAGCCTGAGCCTGGGGCCGGTCCGGGTCTACCCGATGGACGAGATCAGGACGGCGCACGACGACCTCGAGCACAACCGCGGCGTCGGCAAGATCGTCGTCACCACCGGCTGAGGGTCGCAAGCTCACCACGGAAGGGCAATCGATGACCGAACGTCCATGGACCGTCGCCGTACTCGGACCCGGCGGGGTCGGCGGGCTGCTCGCCGCCCTGCTGGCCCGCGCCGGGCACCGCGTGATCTGTCTCGCCGGTGAGGAGACGGCTCGGTCGCTGCGCGAAGGCGGCCTGCGCGTGCGCAGTCCCCAGTACGGCGACTTCACGGTACCGGTCGAGGCCGCGACCGAGCTGCGCGAGCCGGCCGACCTGGTCCTGGTCACGGTCAAGGAGACCACCCTGGAGCCCGCGCTCGAGCGCGTCTCGCCGGAGGTGCTGGGCGACGGTCTCGTGGTGCCGCTGCTGAACGGCGCCGACCACCCGGCGGTGCTGCGCCGGCGCTACCGGCCCGAGCTGGTCGTGACCGGCGCGATCCGGGTCGAGTCCACCCGCGTCGCGCCGGGCGTGATCGAGCACGGCAGCTCGTTCACCAAGGTCGACCTGGCCGGCGACACAGCGCCGCCCGGGCGGGTCGACGAGCTGGCCGCGGTGCTCGACGGTGCCGGGGTGGACACGGCGGTCCGCGACAGCGAGGGCGCGGTGCTGTGGTCGAAGCTCGCCTTCCTCGCCCCGTTCGCGCTACTCACCACCCGGTACGGCGTGCCGGTCGGCGAAATGCGCACGACCCACCGCGACGAGCTGACCGCACTGCTCGGCGAGACCACCGCACTCGGCCGCCCGAGGGCGCCGACGTGTCCGTCGAGGGCCTGCTCCCGCTGTACGACGGGTTCGCGCCGGAAGCCAAGTCGTCCATGTTGCGCGACGCCGAGGCCGGCCGCCCGCTGGAGCTCGACGCCATCGGCCACGCCCTGATCCGCGCGGGGGAGCGGCACGACATCGCCGTCCCGGTGGCGACCCGGCTGGTGGGCGAGCTTGCCGCCGCATCACGGTCTGTTCACGAGACCCCCGAGGTCTAGCAAATGACATCCATTTCCATTTAGTGTCTGGGGCAGGGGTCTCGACCAATGGAGTGGATGGAGCACGTGAAGATCGCGTTCGTCGGCAAGGGCGGCAGCGGAAAGACGACGCTGTCGTCCCTGCTCATCAGGCATCTCGCGTCGACCGGCCGGCCGTTGCTGGCCGTCGACGCCGATATCAACCAGCACCTCGCCACGGCGCTCGGCGCCACCGAGGCCGAGGCCGCGGCGCTGCCGACGCTGGGCGGCCGCCTGGCCTTCGTGAAGGACTACCTGCGCGGCAGCAACCCGCGGATCGGGTCCTCCGAGGAGATGATCAAGACCACGCCGCCGGGGTCCGGGTCGCGGCTGCTCGGCATCGACGACGACAACCCGGTCTGGCGGGAGTGCGTGCGGCTGGTGCGCGGTGTACGGCTGGCCGTCACCGGGCCGTTCGAGGACGCCGACCTCGGCGTGGCCTGCTACCACTCGAAGGTCGGCGCGGTCGAGCTGCTGCTGAACCACCTCGTCGACGGCAAGGGCGAGTACGTCGTGGTCGTCCGTGACTCGCTGCCGTACGCGTGGCAGGTGATCAGCACCGTCGCCGCCCAGCTCGAGGACGCCGACCGCGAGGTGCCGTTCGCCGACCACGAGGTGGCGCCGCCCAGCGAGGAGCACCGCGGCCAGCTGCTGCGCGCGCTCGCCTCGGACGCGATCCGCGGCGGCCTGGAGCGGCACTTCGGCGTCCGGCTGGCGTTCCAGAACTGCCACCGGGTGGCCGCGTTCCGGCCGGCGGCGGTCGGCGGCGCGTCGTACGAGGCCTTCGTCTCGCCACGCGGCCAGCTGCTCAACCAGAGCCCCGAGCTGCGCGACTGCTGACAGCTCCACAACCGAGCCTGGCGTACCGGCTCCTCCTAGGCCTTGGGCGGGCGGGAGGGGCCGGTACGTCGTACCTTCTCGTCGTGCGCTGTCGCGATGTCGGAGGCGGTTGGTAGAAACGGATCCATGGCGAGGGTGCGGCGTGGGGTGACGGCGGAGGAGCTGCGGGAGATCGTGACCGGGCTGCCCGGGGTGCGACTGAAGGACCACGGGACGTGGGTCGGGCTCGGTGTCGGCGGCAAGGGTTTCGGCTACCTGTCGGAGGACGAGGAGAGCGTGCTGCTGAAGGCGCACCTCGACGAACGGGAGGCGCTGGTCGCGCAGGACCCGGACACCTTCGAGGAGTCCTTCACCGCCGGGCAGTTCGGCTGGGTGCGGATCCGGCTGGCCACCGTCGAGCGCGACGAGCTGGTCGAGCTCGTCACCGAGGCCTGGTGCCAGACCGCCCCGCGGCGCCTCGTCAACGAGCACGCGGAAGCCCTGGCCCTGCCGGCGGATTCGGCCCCTCGAGACTGAGAAGCGTTGCTCCTGATTGTCGGGCCGGAAGCCCGGATCTAGCCTGAGGGCATCCGAAGGGAGCCTCCGATTGACTGAACCGGGCGCGAACGCCCCAACCCGTTCAGGGAGAAACACCGTGCGCGCCGGGTGGCGTGAGGACCAGGAGCGGAAAGGGCGAGCTCGGCCGACGGGTTCCTGGTGCTGCAGGCGGTCGGCATCGAATCCGAGGCCGAACTCGCGTTCGCGGGTCTGCACCAGCTGCTGCGTCCTGAGATCGACCGGATCGACACGCTGCCCGCCCCGCAGTCGGCCGCCCTGCG
>WNGB01024129.1_pt1 | contig 10553 bp, 7 predicted proteins | sample 5400681 | NCBI WGS metagenome assembly WNGB01 (sample SAMN13153367, study PRJNA577476) | soil metagenome | isolation source: 115 cm soil or saprolite under grassland replicate 2 | place: USA:California | collected 2016-06-15 | reverse complement strand
ATACCTCCGCTCGGGTTACACTCGTCTACAATTTTCAGGTTCCTACCAGCTGTTACGAACTACTTGCACGCTTCGCCCGCGCAAACGAGCGCAGCTCGCGCTGATCGGCGCGCGCGCCTTGACCCGCCTTCATTCGAAGCCTCGACGACCCAAGGAGGCCAGAGGTCAGCGTCTGCTCCTGACCGATCAGCCTTGCTCGGTTGCTCGCGAAAGCTTTCGGAGTTCGCCGAGGCGTTGTTAGGCGGACGCGGAGCCAAGGGTCAGAGCTTACTCTTGATGATGTGGAAGCAGGCTCTGATCGTTTCGGACTTAATGATTCCTCAGCCGAGAAGCGCGAAGATTTCGGTTGGGATTTGTTTTCCCTTCACCGCCACTTCGCCGAGCCGACGGGTGCGATACTTCTCTTTCGCTTTCGCCAGCGTGGCGCCGCTGACAATGACCCGCGCTTCGTATTCCGGTGTCTTCGTCAACTCTTCGAGACGCGAGGCGAGGTTCACTCCATCGCCGATGACGGTGTAATTGAGCCGCTTTTCCGAGCCCATGTTGCCGGCAACTACAACGCCAGTGTTAATTCCAATGCCGATACCGACCGTGGGTAAGCCGCGCCGGTGCCATTGCTGGTTCAGCTCATCGAGTGCCGTGCTCATCTCTAATGCAGCGCGCAGCGCGCGGTCGGCATCGTCCGCGGACGCGACCGGCGCGCCAAATAATGCCATGAGCGCATCGCCGACATACTTGTCCACCACACCGCCGTGCTTTTCCACAATGGCGGCCATCCGAGTGAAGTAGTGGTTGAGAATCGCGAGCATCTCTTCGGGACCGAGGCCTTCGCTCATTCTGGTAAAGTTTCGCAGGTCCGAAAAGAGCACTGTCACTTCCCGCTGCTCACCGCCGAGCGTGACCTTCTTCCGAAGTAACTCCGACGCGATCGCCGGGGAGACGACCTTGCCTAACAAGTCGCGAACACGGTCGCGTTCTGCCAGGCCAGCACTCATTTGATTGAAGGAGGCGGCAAGCGATCCGATTTCATCCTCCTGCTTAAGTTTTACTCGGTGATTGTAATTTCCGGCCGCAATCTCACGCGCGCCGCTGGCCAGCTCCAATACCGGTCGGGAAACGCCGCGCGCGATCCACACGCCAAGTATGGCGGATACGCCCAACCCCAGCAGCGCCAGGATCAGGTAGATTCGTTCAAGTCGAAGATAGGGCGCGAGTTCCTTGTCGAGCGAGCGTTGCAGCAGCGCGACGGGGCGTGCGTTCTCGGCCGGAAGCGGGACGACGTAACTAACGAAACTTTCCCGGGCGAGGCGCAGATCAATTACCTGCTTCGGCGGGAGTACGCGATTGCGCAGCATCTGAGTGATAGCGCCTCGGTTCGGCAGCGTCGTGCCAAACAAGTCGGCGCCATTGAGAAAAGTGATCTCGAGGTTGGTGTAGACTTTGATTTCACGCGCGAAATCGTCGTCGACGCGGAACATTGGACAAAGCCACGCAATGGGATCGGGCGCGAGCAACGGCGCGACCGCGATGGCGTAGAGTTCGCGGTCGAGCACAACAAACGCGTAGGTGGCGTCGTTCGTCTCGGCCTTCTCGATCAGTTTTGGAAACGGAAACGGCACGCCGTGCAATTGTGGGCGGCGCGTGTCAAAAAGAAGTTCCTTGTCGAGAGATGCGATCAATACCGCATCGGCTCTGACCCGGCCGCGGAGACTCGCTAACGCAGATAGCGTAGTCTCACGGTCCTGATCGGCCCCGGCGAAGGCTTCCTGAAACGCGTGATCACGCGAAAGAATGGCGGCCGCGGTGGTGATCTGCTGGTTACGCTGTTCGATCAGCTTTTCGAAAATGCGGGCACCGGCGCGGAGGCTGGATTGAATCTGCGCCATGGCATGCTGTCGATTAGCCTGCCGGACGAGAAGATAGATTGCGCATTGCAACAGCGTCAGGAGCGCAATCAGGAAAAAGAGCAGCCGGCTTCGAAAACTGCGGAATCGAAGTTTCAGCGATAGCCTCCAGTGGTTAAGCCGGGGGCCCGCTTGGCACGCACGTCGTGCTTGAGCGGCAGAGTGAACAGCAAACTCTTTGTGCCGCCGCCGACATCAATCCGTTGGGCGAGGGCTTCCGGCTGGCCTTTCAACGCCGGATGCCACACCTGCACGGTGTATTGCCCGGCCGGCAGATCTTTCAACACGGCGCGTCCGTCTTGTCGCGTCACTTGAAAATACGGCGTCGGCAACACGGCGACGTAAGCAATCATCCAATCGTGAATGTTACAGCCCAGAGTGATGAAGCCGACCTTATCGAACACCACCGGTTCGGCGGGAACGCCGCTGTAAAGCGGCAGCTCGAATTTTTTCGCGGGCGAAAACGAGTAAACGTGATGTCGAATGTTATCGCTGTTCGGGAAAATGACCGCGGTGCCCATTTGTACTGCCGTCAGGTAAGGAACGAATTGTTTGTCGCGTTGATCGACGACGGCCTGCTTTTTCGGCGCTGCGCTCGCAGCGCCGGCGGCAGTAGCATAGGCAACGGCATCGGAACCCGGCCGGCCTTTGTCGTCCTTGACGATGATCTCCAGCGATCCGGCTAGGAGATCGCCGGCGAAAACCAAAACAGTAAGCAGCACGAATCCGCGCGACGGCCTCATCTCAATACGCCACGGCGATGTCCGCTTCCACCAAGTGGTTCTGGTATTGCAACGGATCGTGCGTGGTGACGGCATACTCGTAGCCGAGCTGAACCGACGCGTACTTCATCAGTTGATAGGCAACTGAAAACGAAAGTGCATGCGTGCGTCCCAACAATTTGTAGGCGGTACGCAGCGGCTGGCCGAACACGTCTTCGTTTTCCCGTTCGATCGAGAATCGGGCAATATCGGGCCGCGGCGGAACAGCGTATGAAATCACATCACCCTCGCGATAGGTGTAGCCAGCGGTGACCTGGAGGGACGAGGTGACATCGAAGACCATGCGCGCATTGCCGCGATGAACCTGCCGATCGTAGAAATCGTTCGGCGCGACAAAACTTTCAAACGCATAACCGCCTTCCAGCGCGATCCGGTCGGAAAGCGCAATGCCGGTCTGAAAATTGAGCACGTTGTCGTAACCGCTTTGCGCAGTGTCCTGGAACCGATCGTAGCCAAACCGGTCCTCCAGCAAAACCCAGGGCGCCTGGCGGCCCAAACCGAAGCGATAGCGTAAGCCAGCGGAAGCGCCCGGGCCGATGGTATTAAACGCACCAAAACGATCCCACACTTCGCCGCGCACATCCCCTCCGAGATTCAGTCGTAAATCACGGGTAAGCTGGAGACCATTGCCGGCACTTATATCGCTCCTCCATGCCCAGTCATCGCGCACATCGGCGGAGCGATCGGAATTCGAGAGATTGCTGTTATAAACCACTCCCGTCTCCCCTTCGAACCGCCACTCTGCGCGCGCAAAACTCGAAAGCAAGATCAGGAGAACCATGCTTAGCGTCATTCTCGTGTCCATACGTCAGTGAAGAGCTGAGCTACTCGCGCCCGCGAACCTTCGCGCAAATGCCGACAAAGGCGAATGGTAGCAAGCGGAAAAAGCATCGGATGCTTAGATCGCGATTCCTGATCGTAGAAGGTGCCGCGAGCGTTCTTGAACTCGCCGACGCAGGAAATTAATTGCGCAGCGCACCCGCTGGCATACTCGTCAACTCACTCAGGTCCGCGCGGCGATTATTTTTGCCGCGCGAAGGTGATCACCCAATTTTTCTCCCAATTTTTGCCGGCATCCGCCGAGAAGGCCTGCTCAAAGCGCGCCCCATCGGCAGTGATATCGGTGTAGGTGTTGCGGACGAAGATGTCTCGTCCGTCAAGTAGCTCTTGGTCGAAAAATTCGCCACGACCATCCTTGAACGTGCCGACCGTCGGTGGAATACCAATCATACCGTCGCGACTGCTGGCCCAATTCAAGTTCCACTGGTGTGCTTCCGGATCGTAAAGGCGCAGGCCGAGACCTTCTAGGTGACCGGCTGGCCCATCTGCCTGCACTTCGATCAGACTAGCGCGTCCATTCCAAATGGGAGTTACCTCGGAGAGGCCGTCGTACTCCAGCCATTTGGTGGAACCGACCAATTGCTCGTCGAGCCGCGACACGTGCACCTTCCAATGTCCGTAATTGAAATCGAAGTCATGGTTACGGTCATTCGCAGCCAGTGACTCGGCGGCAGGGTCAGCGGCGGTACGGGTAAGATCAACAATGATATTCGGCTCCCATGTCCTTCCCTGGTCTTCCGAGAATGCCTGCTCAAAATGATGCGAGTTTGGTGTGATATCGGAGAAGATCTCCCTAACCAAAACGTTCTTGCCATTGATGACCTCCTCGTCGTAGAACTCGCCGCGACCATTCTTAAAAGCACCGAACGCGGGCGGATCTGAAAGCACACCTTTCTTTGCGTTGGCCCAGTGAAGACGCCATTGATGCGTTTTCGGATTGTAAAGCCGCAGGGCCAGACCTTTCAGATGAGTGTCGCCCGTATCCATGGTGAGTTCTTCGAGTTGGGCGCGTCCGCCCCAAACTTTTCTCGTTGATACTGTCCCTGTGCCTTCGACCCAGTCGTTCGATCCGGAAAGCGGTTTCATCAGGCGGCGCACGCGGGTCTTCCATGTTCCGACGGCAAAATCGAAGTCGTGCTGTCCATTGGGTTGTGTGGTGCCCGCTTTCGTCTGCTCCGTATCGGTCGCCCTCGCTGAATGCGGAGTGATGCTCAAGAGTAACAGGGTTAGGATGGAGATTGAGATGCAGGCTTTCATGTTTGCTTTGATACCACGGCGGTGGTTACCGTAAATGACCAGTCTAAGTCAATTCTGTATAACCACTTTGAAATCTCGATTCCGCGGCATTTCCAATCTCATCACCATCAACCGCCGTGCGTCGAAGCCGCTTTATCAGCAGATTTACGATTCGTTCCGTAGCAGGATCATTCGCGGCGAGCTTCGCGCCGGTGATCTTGTTCCATCGTCGCGCGAGCTCGCGCGCGAATCGCGCATCTCACGTCTGCCCGTCCTGACCGCGTATGCGCAGCTTCTCGCTGAAGGATATTTCGAGAGCTGGGTGGGCGCCGGTACTTTCATTTCCAGTTCGCTTCCGAGCCGATCAACGGGGTCTTTGCCGAGCGCCGCTCGGGGGCAGCGCCTGCTATCGGCGCAGGTCGCAGCTCTTCCGAAATATGAGCGGCCTTCGTGGGCGGAGAGCCTTGGCCCATTTCAAGTCGGGCAGCCCGAGCTCCAGAAATTTCCAATCGAGATTTGGTTAAAGCTTATCGCGCGCTATTCGCGCCTGATGCGTCTGAAAGCGTTGCAATACGGCGATGCGATGGGATTGCGCGAGCTCCGCGAAGCGATCGCTACTTATCTCAGGACCTCGCGTGGTGTGCGATGTGAAGCACAGCAGATCATGATTGTGAGTGGATCACAGCAGGCGCTTGATCTTGCAACCCGCGTGCTGCTTGAGGCCGGAAGTACGACCTGGGTCGAAGAACCTGGCTACTGGCTTGTGCATCACGTTTTGAAGGCTGCCCTGTGCCGGATCGTTCCCGTGCCTGTAGATGCGGAAGGTCTAAACGTGACCGCCGGTATCAAGCTAAACCGAAATGCTCGAGCGGCCTTCGTCGCACCGTCTCACCAATATCCGCTCGGGGTCACGATGAGCGCGTCGCGCCGCCTGCAATTACTTGAGTGGGCGCAGCGATCGAGGGCATGGATTATCGAGGACGACTACGACAGCGAGTACCGATATGGCAATCTGCCAATTGCTTCCCTCCAGGGGCTCGATGGCAACGCTCGCGTTATTTACATCGGCACCTTCAGCAAGGTGATGTTTCCATCGCTGCGACTGGGATACCTGGTCATTCCAGGCGATCTGGTAGAACGCTTCGCAGCCATGCGGCAAGTGATGGACATATGCCCGACCCACATCACTCAGGCTGTGATGTCCGATTTTATCCGCGAAGGGCACTTTGCTCGACACGTCCGGAGAATGCGTCCGATCTACGCTGAAAGACGGCGTGTGTTGGTCGCAGAACTCGAGCGCCAGCTCGGAGACAACGCGACGATCATGGGAGATCAAGCAGGAATGCACCTGGCCATCTACCTCGCTCCCGGCCGAGACGATCGAAAAATCGCGGCGACCTCCGCTCGGCAGTCGCTCTGGCTCTCCGCGCTATCGTCGTCCTACGTCGGAAAGAAACCGCGTCACGGTTTTGTTCTGGGGTTCGGAAATACGAAGGCGAACGACATTCCCCAAGCCGTTCGGCATTTGAAAAAGTTGATCTACCAATAGAAGAAGAACACGGCGGCAATACGCAACTGGGGCGAAGAATTTTCGTCGCTGGAGCTATGGCATGCCTAGCGAGTGACAACCACAAGCGCGATTGCAACCGATCAAATTCAAGAAATGGAAATCAAAAGTCACCGACGAACAATACAGCCAAAAAGGTTGAGACTTGATGGTTGAGAGTTGAGGGGGCGAACCACGCTATGACGACCGGCAGTTCTACCATCCCGCCCGATGATCTCGCGCGAAACCTCGCAGTCGCGCGGCCTAACGAAGATCAGACGTTGCACCATGTCGCTCTCGCCGGCGACACATACACGATTCTTCTCACTGGCAATGATACTGCGGGCCGCTACTGCCTCATTGACATGCTAGTCCCGCCTGGAGGCGGTCCTCCACCGCATCGTCACGATTTCGAGGAGATGTTCACCATTCTCGAAGGCGAGATTGTATTCATTTTTCGCGACGGGAAATCGATTTTGCAAACGGGCGAGACGATTAACATCCCGGCCAATGCGCCGCATTCATTCCGCAATCAAACCAAACAGCCAGCACGGCTGCTCTGTCTTTGCTCGCCGGCCGGCCAGGAAGAATTCTTCATTGCGGTCGGCATCCCGGTTGCGAATCGAACGACACCGCCACCCAAGCTCGACGCCGAAGCTCAAGCGGCATTGAAAGCAAAAATCGAGGCGCTCGCTCCACAATACAGGACAGAGCTTCTGCCTCCATAAACGGAGCTCAGATCTTAGTGGCCGAATTTGCCGACGGGGAAGAACAACAGGGGTCGCGTCTAAACTCCGAAAGCGTTCGCGAGCAGGCTATTTAAGATTGGATGCGCAAAATCTGAAACGCTAAAGGGAACGGTGGTGCGATACTCTTTTGAATGAGCAGGGCGTTCGTCAAAGAAGATGTCGATCTTCCTGAGCGAAGCGGACGGAAACGATCGGCGTTGTCGATCCTCCGGACCCGGCGTCGAACAGCGTTGGCTTCGGCGCAACGGTAACGGTAAAAGATAAAAAAGGTGGGACCGAAACCTATACCGTCGTCGGTGTTGACGAACTCGATCTCGAACCGGACGCCGTCAGTTGGATTTCTCCGATGGGCAAAGCGCTCCTCGCCGCGGACATGGGCGACTGGATTACGTTTGAAGATGGACGCGCCGCGAAAATCGTGAAGATCGAAAGAAAAAGTGACACATGACCAGACACGAGAGTCAAAACAGTTGAGAGCTGAGTGTTAGTAGTTGAGAGATTGAACCGAAAATATGTCCGACACTTCCGAATTCGTGCAGCTCGATGTTTTCACGCGGCCGCTGCTCACCGGCAATCCGCTCGCCATTTTTAGCGACGCGTGCGACGAGTGACCAGCCTTTCGCCAGGACTACGGCGGGCGATGCGAGTTTAGCGTCCGCTTATTTCAATTGGTCGTCCGCCAGGCCCATCGTGCGCAGGAATGCATTCCAGCGCGGATCGTCGTGGAGATTCGGTAGGAGCGGATCTTTGCGCAAACTGGCCAAACCCGGGTCGCGTTGCCGGCGCGCACGCTCCAGCCATTCGAAAGCCCGATCCTTGTCACCTCGATACGCATAAACCTCGGCAATTTGATACGCAGCTGTTTCGCTCTCGTTTGCAGTTAACTGGGCGAGTGCCGCGTCGGATTCTGTCACGCGCTTTTGTGCCCAACGCGCGCAGCTCACGATGAGGAGCCGTGCCCACTCGCCCGCGTCGGCTTGCGCCGCGTTGGCGGCTTCTTCGAATTTATTCTCCAGCAGATATGATAAACCGAGACCGGCATGCGCCCAAGGCGCCGCCGGATTCAATTCCACTACGCGCGGGAATTCGGCGCGCGCTTCTCCGAATCGTTTCGTCACCGCCAGGTTAAATGCGAGAAATGAACGCGCTTGCGCGTTGACAGGATCCAGGTCGACTGCTTTGCGATAGAGTTCGATTGCTCGATCCATGTTTCCGCGTGCTATCTCGAGGTTGGCCGCAGCGATCACAATATTCGGATCGGCCGGAGCAAGTGCCAGGGCCTTGCTTACGGTTTGAGCCGCCGCGTTCCAGCTAAAATCGAAGTTGGTCTCGATCGTCGCCCGGGCGAGCAACCCGTTAGGCAAGTCAGGCTCAATTGATAAAGCCCGCGCCACGGCGTCACGCGCACTGGCCAAATGCGCATCGAAGCCTTTTTGTCCACCTTCGGTTGAAAACGCGGCAAGCCAGAGATTCGTCTGTGCGACGCCGGCCCACGCCAGAGCAAACCCAGGGTCCAACGCAACCGCGCGTTGGTAAGCAGCAAGAGCCTCACGGGCGCTTTTTTCCGAGTGGCGGTTCTCATAAAAGCGGCCCTGCAGGTAATACTCGTGGGCGTCGAGGTTTTTTGTTCCGCCTTTTTCTGCCGCTTGTACTTCCGCTTGAATTTTCTGTTTGTCGGCGGAACCCGCCCCGGCACCAGTGAGCTGACCGCGCAACTGTGCCACGATCGTCTCCGCCAACTCGGTCTGGACTGCGAACACGTCTTTTAAGTTGCGGGTAAAATTCTCCGACCAGAGTTCCTCGCCCGTATCAGCGCGGGTGAGCCGCGCCGCGATCCGCACCGCTTCGGCGGCTTTGCGCACGCTCCCTTCGACCAGATGTGCCACACCGAGTTTCTGTCCAATCTCCTGCGCCGTCGCATTCTTGCCTTTGAACGAAAACGCCGACGTCCGCGCGGCCACATGCATCCCCGGAATTTTTTGCAGCACGGTCAGCAGCTCTTCACTGACGCCATCGGAAAAATATTCGCTTCCTTTTTCGTCGCTCAGGTTAACAAAGGGCAGGACGGCGACGGATTTTTGATCGGGCGTATTCGTTGGAGCGGCCGGCAACGCGTGAGCCGCCACCGACTGCTGGTTTTTACTCGAGCGCTGCATCCACCACAACCCCGCGAATTTCTTTGAAGCTCGCTTCGCCGGAGATTCAGGACCTTTCTCCCACGGCAGGACGATCCGGAACAGATCCATCGGCAGCTTGATGTTCTTCAAATCCGCCGAGCCGAACTTTTCAAATCGCGCCTCGAGCGCGTTACGAATCTGCCGCTCGACATCCATCGAGACGCAAATGCCGCCCGCGCCGGCCAATTGTTCGATGCGCGACGCGATATTCACCCCGTCGCCATAGACGTCGCCGCCGCGATGCATCACGTCGCCGATGTGAATGCCGATCTTGAGTTCGATCCGACGGTCGGCGCTGACGTCGTGATTCCGCTTGGCCAGGGTGCGCTGGATCTCGATCGCGCATTGCGCCGCTTCTAACGCGCTCCCGAATTCGACCAGGAAAGCGTCGCCGATGGTTTTGATTTCGGTGCCGTGAAACCGCGGAAAGATTTCGCGCAACAAACGGCGATGTTCCTCCAATAGCTCGAGAGCGACTTTGTCGTCGCGTTGGGCGAGCGCGCTGTAGCCCACCATGTCGGTAAACATAATGGCGGCGAGCTTGCGCTCTTCGGTCGGGTCGGTCGGCATCACCCTTTTTAATGACTATCTCTGTAAATGACAATGCCCGAGCAGTCTTGAGCGAGCCAATCGCATTTGGATCCCGCCGACGGCCATGACATGAATTGCGAATGATGGTGATCAGCCCTCGCTGAAGCTACGGCTTGGAACGCGAGTGACCAGACACGTGAGTCAAAACAGTTGAGAGTTGAGTGTTAGTAGTTGAGAGATTGGACCGAAAATATGTCCGAGACTTACGAATTCGTTCAGCTCGATGTTTTTACAAAGACACCACTTACGGGCAATCCGCTCGCCGTTTTCACTGACGCGCGCGGTTTGACCGACCAGCAAATGCAGGCTCTCGCCCGCGAGATGAATCTTTCCGAAACAACTTTCGTTCTGCCACGCGAGCCACAAGTTGAAGCACAGGAGGGGAAGCGGGTTCGCATATTTACGGTGGAGGAAGAGTTGCCGTTTGCCGGACATCCGACGCTGGGCACAGCTCTGTATTTGTACAGTACCGCGGCTTCCGGCGCGGATGAGATCGTCCTTGACCTGAATGTCGGGAAAATTGGTGTCCGATTCAGAACTGACTCAAATCACAGGAGCAATCGTGTCGCCGGCGATGTCTTTGGCGAGATGCGTCAGCGCGATCCAGAGTTTGGCCCCACGTTGCCGCCAGACAAAGTCGCCAGTGTGCTTGGAAGTGAGGAAATCGAAGCCGAATGGCCAAGCCAAATCGTGTCGACAGGACTGCCTTTTGCCATTGTGCCGATTCG
>WNGB01014717.1_pt1 | contig 10553 bp, 9 predicted proteins | sample 5400681 | NCBI WGS metagenome assembly WNGB01 (sample SAMN13153367, study PRJNA577476) | soil metagenome | isolation source: 115 cm soil or saprolite under grassland replicate 2 | place: USA:California | collected 2016-06-15 | reverse complement strand
TTTCCCGAGCCGGAAGCGCTGTCGCAACGGCTCAGAGCCGCCGGATTCTCGCGCGTCGGGTTCGAGCGCCTGACCGGCGGCATCTGCGCCCTGCACTATGGCACTCGATAACCTGCGGGAGTTCGTCGGCGCGATCGTTTCCCGAGCCGGAAGCGCTGTCGCAACGGCTCAGAGCCGCCGGATTCTCGCGCGTCGGGTTCGAGCGCCTGACCGGCGGCATCTGCGCCCTGCACTATGGCACTCGATAACCTGCGGGAGTTCGTCGGCGCGATCGACCAGACGGGCGATCTGACGCGTGTCACGCGCCCGGTTTCGGTCGACAAGGAGATCACGGAAGTCGCCGACCGCTGCATGAAGTCGCCCGGCGGCGGACCGGCGCTGCTGTTTACGCAGCCGACGCTGCGCGGCGGCGGGCCGTCGCGGTATCCGGTGGCCGTCAATCTCTTCGGCTCCGAACGGCGCATGGCGCTTGCCCTCGGCGTCGAATGCCTCGATCACGTCGGCGCGCGCATCGCCGAGTTGCTCGCGATGAAGGTGCCGGAAGGGTTGCTCGGCAAGTTGGCGCTGCTGCCGCGGCTCGCCGAAGTCGCCAAGTTCCCGCCGAAAACCGTCGGTCGCGCGGCCTGCCAGAGTACGGTGATCGAGGAAGCGGATGTCGACCTCACGCAGTTTCCCGTGCCGATCTGTTGGCCCGAGGACGGCGGGCCGTACATCACCCTCGGCGGAGTCATAACGAGGGATCCGGGATCGGGGGTTCGGAATGTGGGGATGTATCGCGTGCAGGTGCTCGGAAAGAACTCCCTCGCGATGCATTGGCAGCGGCATAAGGTCGGCGCGGCGCACTGGCGCGCGATGGCGGAGCGCGGTGAGACGATGCCCGTGGCGATCGCGTTGGGCGGCGACCCGGCGAGCATCTATGCGGCCTCGGCCCCCCTGCCGCCGACCATCGACGAGTTCCTGTTCGCCGGCTTCCTGCGCGGCGAGGGTGTGCGCCTGGCCAAAGCGGTGACGTCCGATCTCGAGGTTCCGGCTGAAGCCGAGATCGTGATCGAAGGGCGCATCGATCCCCGCGAGGCGCTGGTGCTCGAAGGACCGTTCGGCGATCACACCGGGTTCTACTCGCTCGCCGACTACTATCCGAAGGTGCACGTCACGGCGATCACCTTCCGCGACGATCCCATCTGGCCGCACACGATCGTCGGTCGCCCCCCGATGGAGGACTATTACCTCGGCCACGCGACCGAGCGGATTTTCCTCCCGCTGCTCAAACTCACCATCCCCGAAATCGTGGATCTGCACATGCCAGCCGAGGGGATCTTTCACAACCTGGTGTTCGTGAGCATCGACAAGCAGTACCCGGGGCAGGCCTATAAGGTGATGAACGGGTTGTGGGGGCAGGGGTTGATGTCGCTGGCGAAGGTCATCGTGGTGGTGGACAAGGATGTGAACGTGCGCGATCCCAAGGAGGCCTGGTGGGTCGCGCTCAATCACATCGATCCCGAGCGCGACGTGCGCTTCACCATGGGGCCGATCGACGTGCTCGATCACTCGAGCCGCGGCTTCACGTATGGATCGAAGATGGGCATCGACGCGACGCGGAAGTGGAAAGAAGAAGGGTTCACGCGTGAGTGGCCGAACAGAATCGTAATGGATCCGGTAATCAAGCAACGTGTCGATGCAATGTGGAAGGATTTGGGAATTGACCTCTGACGGCGAGAGAAAGTCGGACGGTTGGAATGTTGGAACGAAAAACCCTTCCAACATTCCGACATTCCAACATTCCAACCGCGAGGGTCAGACGTTCGGTGGCGAGTCACTCCTCATTCGATACATCAACTTCGTCAAGCTCCCACATACGGTCTTTGCCCTGCCATTCGCGCTGCTGGGCGTCATCGTCGCATCCTACAAGCAGCCGGTCACGTGGCGTGCCGGAATCCTCGTCGTCATCGCATTCACCGCGGCCCGGTTCGTGGCGATGGGATTCAACCGCATCGCCGACCGCGACTTCGACGCGAGAAACCCGCGGACGCAAAGCCGCGACCTGCCCAGCGGCCGGTTAACCGTCCGCCAGGCGTGGGCCGCGGTGCTCGGTGCGATGGTCGTCTTTTTGTGGGCGGCGTGGGCGTTGAATCCTTTGTGCGCGGCGCTCGCGCCAGTCGCCTTGATATGGATCGCGGCGTACAGCTACACCAAGCGGTTCACCGACTGGTCGCATCTGTGGCTGGGCGGCGCGCTCGCGATCGCGCCGGTCGGTGGCTACATCGCCATCACGGGCGCCTGGAGCGAGCCGCCGTGGCTGCTGCTCGTCATCGCAGCGGGCGTCGCCTGCTGGGTCGCGGGGTTCGACATCTTTTATGCCCTGCAGGACGAAGCCTTCGATCGTAGCGCGGGGCTGCGCTCGCTGGTGGTGCGACTGGGGCAGGGTTGGGCGATCATCGTGGCCAAGCTGCTGCACGGCGCCGCGCTCGCCGCACTGATCGTGTTCGGCAAGGGCGCCGGGTTAGGCTTGCCCTATTTCGCCGGCGTCATGCTCGCGATCATCGTGATCGGGTGGGAGCATCGGCAGGTGAAGCCCGGTGACCTGTCAAAACTGAATGCGGCATTTTTCACCGCGAACGGGATCGTCAGTATCGTCGTGTTTCTCGGTGCGTTGGTGGACCGGGTCCTATGAACAGCGTGCGCCGTGCGCAGTCCGCCGTGCGCCGGAAACCCGATGCCTCCCGGCGCACAGCGCACGGCTCACGGCGCCCGCCTCCGCCACCACGCCCCCCAGCCCACCCGAAACGCTCCCCCACGCCGAATCGCCGCGGGCGCTAGGGAGTCGGCTTATCTCCCAGTCCGGCCAGGTCGAGCAGGAACGCATACTCGAACGCGACATCGTGCCAGCGCTTGTAGCGGCCCGACGCGCCGCCGTGCCCCGCTTCCATATTCGTCCGCAGGATCAACCGGTTGCTATCGGTCTTCATCGCCCGTAGCCGAGCGGTCCACTTGGCCGGCTCGACGTACAGCACCTGCGTATCGTACAGACCGGCCGTGATCAGCAGGTTTGGATACGCCTTCCGCTCGACGTTGTCATACGGGGAATACGACAGCATGTACCGGTAGAAGGTCGGGTCGTGCGGGTTGCCCCACTCATCGTATTCCCCAGTCGTCAACGGGATCGTGGAGTCCGACATGGTGGTGATGACGTCGACATATGGCACGCCCGCAATGACGCCCTTGAACAGCTCCGGTCGCATGTTGACGACCGCGCCCATGAGGAGCCCACCCGCGCTGGCTCCACGCGCAAACAGGCGGTTCGACGACGTAAGCCCGCGACGGATCAGATCGTCCGCGACGTCGACGAAATCAGTGAAGGTGTTCTTCTTCTGGAGTTGCCGGCCGTTTTCGTACCACGCGCGACCCATTTCCGACCCGCCGCGAATGTGCGCGATCGCGAACACGAAGCCGCGATCGAGCAGCGAGAGGCGGTCCGACGAGAACGTCGGATCTGCGCTCGAGCCGTACGACCCGTAGCCGGTGAGCAGCAATGGGGCGGGGCGCGCGATTCCCTTGCGGTATACGAGCGAGACGGGCACCCGCGCGCCGTCGCGCGCGGTCGTGTAGAACCGCTCCGTCACGTAGTTCGCCGGATCGAAGCCGCCGAGGATCTGATCGCGTTTGAGCAGCGTCTTCTGCCGGGTTTTCATGTCGTAGTCGTACATCGACGACGGGGTCGTCAGCGACGTGTATCCGTAGCGCAGTACGGGTGTGTCGAACTCGAGGTTGGTGCCGACATACGCGAGGTACGCCGGCTCGCCGAAGTCGAGGTAGTACTCGTTCTGGCCGCCCCCGGTCCAGGGACGCACGCGCAGCTGCACCAACCCGTCCTTCCGCTCCGTCAAGACGAGGTACTCGCGGAAGAATTCGAAATCCTCGAGCAGCACGTCGGCGCGGTGCGGAATGACTTCTTCCCAGTTGTCACGCCCCGGCTTCGCGACCGGCGTGCGCATGAGCCGGAAGTTTTTCGCGTGGTCGTTGGACAGGATGTAGAAGTAGTCGCCGAAATGGTTGGCGGAGTACTCGTGCCCACGCTCGCGCGGGATGAGCACGCGGAAGGGGGCATCGGGTTGGTCGGCGCGAACGTAGCTGTACTCGGTCGCCATCGTCTGCGACGACTGAATCATGATGTACGAGCGGGACTTCGTCTTGAAGACGCCGACGTAGTACGTCTCATCCTTGTCTTCGTACACCATCTGATCGGTCGCTGCCGGTGTGCCGAGTTTGTGCCGATAGACCTGGTAGGGTCGCACCGAGACGGAATCGGGCTTCGTATAAAAGAGCGTGCGGTTGTCTTCGGCCCAGGCGATGCCGCCGATGGAGCGCGGCACGACGTCGGACAGCATTTCGCCGGTGCGCAGGTTCTTGAATCGAATCGAGCTGACACGGCCACCGGTGGTGTCGGCCGCGAACGCGAGCAGATCCTCGCCCGAGCTGACCGCCCACGCTCTGATCAGGAACGTCGCCTTCCCCTCGGCGAGCGCGTTGGCGTCGATCATGATCTCTTCCGAGGCACTCACGGATCCGCGTTTGCGGGCGTAGATGGGATAATTCTTCCCTTCCACGAGCCGCGTGTAGTAGAAGTAGTTGCCTTCGCGGAACGGCACGGACTGGTCGTTCTGGAGCACGCGCCCCTTGAGCTCTTCATAGAGGCGGTCCTGCAAAGTCTGCGTATGCGCCATGACGGCCTTGGTGTAGGCATTCTCATCGTCGAGGTATTTGATGACTTCCGGATTACTGCGATCCTTGAGCCAGTAGTATTGATCGATGCGCACGTTGCCGTGCTCGTCGAAACGGTGCGGCCGGACCGCCGCGACCGGCGGCGAGAGTGCGGGCGCGGTGGCAGCGGCTGTCGGAGCCTGCTGTGCAACGAGCACCGCGGGGGTGAGCGTCGCGAAAGCCAGGGCGAGCGAGCGCATGCGTGCGGGCATCGGAACCTCGAGAAGAAAGGAGCTGTACGCTCGAATTAACGCGTGCGCCACCGCTCTGGCCAGAGGGTATGTTTGAACCGTGACATTACTCTTGCTGATCGTCGCCCTGCAGGGCCAAGGGTCCCTGCGCGGCGTGGAGCAACAGCTCGCGCGCGCTGAGCGCGCCGAGTTGCGTGAAACCGGAAGCGAGAGGTTTGTCTATTGGGACTCCGCGACGCTCGCTCGGGAGCGCGGACAAATCGAAGCCTATCTCAAGACCAAGCCGGACGACCCGGCGGCTTTGGTGCTGCTCGGCCGGGTGGGGCGATTCCTCCTTCAGCCAGCGCGGAGCGCTCAGTGCTCACCCGAGCATGGGTGTGTGCTCGACAGCACGTTCGACGCCACGCCGTTTCACGCGGCACTCGATAAAGCGCTGAGCATTCGCGGGGACGATCCGGAGGCGCACTTCTGGAAGGCTCGCTTGATCGCCGATGGGCAACCGGCGATTCGCGATGGCGAGTTCGTCGTCGAATACGACACGTCACAGATGCTCGTTCACGCACGGCGCGCGGTCGCGCTCGACTCGCGCAATGTGCGCTACCGGGAGTTTCTAGCGGTCAAGCTGACGGATATGGGGCGCTATGCGGAGGCCATCGAGGTCATCCGCGCCGCCGCGGGCGGCAAGCATCCGCTGCACCTGATCCTGCAGGATTTCGAGCGGCTGCCCGTTCCTGAGGGCGCCATATCCTGGCCCGGCGGTCACGCCGGATTTGCTGCCGTCGGGATGGACGAGAATCCACCCCGTTTTGCGGGCCAGGCGGGACGGAGCTGGATCGTGACGCTCTCGGTGGACCAGCTCGAAGCGTTCTATCGCCGCCGGTGGCCCCGGTTCTCGTTCTTCTCCACGGTCGATTCGGTCGACGGACGCAAGAGTTGGTTTCAGTATTTTCGTGACGACCGCAGCGGGAAACTCCAGCCAGCCCAGGATTCAGGATTCATGGCTCAGCTCGAAAATGCTGACTCATACGACGGTCTGATCATGGGTGTGGGCGAGGCCGGCCCCGGCGTCGATCGGCTGGGCGAACGATATCCGGCAGGCGTGCTGGGGAAGGACCGGTTCCTGGAAATCGTCATCGTGACCGGCCGGCGCGGGCCACGCCCCGGGCGATGATGTCTGCTCCTCCGCTCGTTTTCGCGATCACCGGCGCCTCGGGGGCGCCGTACGCCGTGCGCCTGCTCGACATGCTGGCGACCAATCATGTGCCGACCTGGTTGCTCGTCTCCGCGCACGGTTGGCGTCTGCTCGCCGAGGAATGCGGGATCAAGGATCAAGCAGCGTTGCAGCAGGCGACGGGCGGCGATTGGGGCTGCGTGCGCTTGTTCAATGACTCAGACCGCGGCGCCCAGCCGGCATCAGGATCGGTAAAAACGTTGGGAATGGTGGTTTGCCCCTGCTCGATGGGCACGCTCGCGGCGATTGCCCACGGTACGAGCCGGTCCTTGATCGAGCGGGCGGCGGACGTCACGCTCAAGGAACGGCGTAGACTCGTCCTCGTCCCGCGTGAGACGCCGCTCTCGCTCGTGCATCTGCGAAACATGGCCCTGGCGGCCGAAGCGGGCGCCGTCGTGATGCCGGCGGCGCCGGGGTTCTATCAGCGACCCAAGGAGATCGGCCAGCTCGTCGACTTCATTGTGCAGCGCATCGTCGACCAGCTTGGGCTGGAGATCAAGTTGATCCAGCCCTGGCAAGGCTGAGATGGACGTCCGAGAGCTGCTGTCGCGCGAGGTGACGCCGGAGCTGTATCGCGAGATCCGCGAGCTGTGGAAGGCGCATTCGATTGCCGAGGACAAACGCGACATCGCCGGGCTCATCGCCACGCTGACCCCAGACTGCGTCTATGAAGTTGTCGGCGAGCCCGGCGCGCGCTGGGAGAGGCACGCTGGCGCAACCCAGTTCTACACGCAGCTCATCGGCGCCATCCCCGACATTCATTTCGACCTCCAGCAGATCGTGATCGGCCCGCAGGGGGTATGCGAAGAGGCGAAGGTCACCGGAACGCAGAGAGGGCCCTGGCTCTCGCGCGCCGCCAGCGGCAAAGCCGAGTTTCGCGTCGTGATCTTCTTCCCCTGGGATCCTCGACTCAAGAAGTTCAAAGGAGAGCGAGTCTTCGTATGGTTCTGATGGCATTGATCTGGTTCCAGGCGGTAGCGCAGGATACGACGCGCTACACCCACGCCGACACGCTGCGCGGCTCGAACGGCCCCGCGCGCGCCTGGTGGGACGTGCAGTTCTACGATCTGCACACGCGCGTGAATCCCCGCGATTCCAGCATCGTCGGATGGAACGGCATCACCTACCGCGTGCTCCAGCCCGCGCGCGAGATGCAGATCGATCTGCAAATGCCGCTGGTCGTCGACAGCATCGTGCAGGACCGCCGGAAGCTCAATTACCGGCGCGACGGCAACGCGTTCTTCGTCACGCTGACGGCGCCGCAGCGCGCCGGCGCGACGCGGACGATCGCGGCCTGGTACCACGGCAAGCCGCGCGTGGGCCGGCGCCTGCCCTGGGATGGCGGGTTTACGTTCCCCACGGACAGTCTCGGCCGCCAGTGGATTGCCACTGCCAATGAAGGCCTGGGCGCCAGCGTCTGGTGGCCCACCAAAGACTATCTGGCCGACGAGCCGGACAGCCAACGCATTGGGATCACCGTGCCGGATCCGTTGATCGACGTCTCGAACGGCCGGCTGCGCAGCACCACGAAGAATCGCGACGGCACCACCACCTACGAGTGGTTCGTTACCAGTCCGATCAACAACTACAACGTGACGATCAATGCCGGCCAGTACACGCACTTCAGCGACACGCTCGACGGCGAAGCGGGACGCCTGACGCTCGATTTCTGGCCGCTCGACTACCACGCCGACACTGCGCGCCGGCAATTCCAGCAGGTGATCCCGATGCTGCGGTGTTTCGAGCATTGGTTCGGACCCTACCCCTGGTACGCCGACGGCTACAAGCTGATCGAGACGCCGCACCTCGGCATGGAGCATCAGAGCGGCGTCGCCTACGGCAACCACTTCCTCAACGGCTACTTGGGCCGCGATTTGTCAGGTACGGGGCTCGGCCTGCAGTGGGACTTCATCATCGTGCACGAAAGCGCGCATGAGTGGTGGGGCAACAACATCTCGGCGCGGGATCATGCCGACATGTGGGTGCACGAGAGCTTCGCCAATTACGCCGAGGGGATCTACACGGAGTGCCGGTTGGGGAAGAGCGCGGGCGCGGCCTATATGATCGGTGCGCGCCGCGGCGTGCGGAACGACCGGCCGGTCGTTCCGGTCTTCGGAGTGAACGCGCAGGGCTCGGGCGACATGTATCCCAAGGGCGGGAACATGCTGCACACGATTCGCGCGATCATCGACGACGATGCGAAGTGGCGCGACGTCCTGCGCGGGCTGAACAAGACGTTCTACCACCAGACCGTCACCGGCAGGCAGGTCCAGGACTACATCAGCCGCGAGGCGGGGATCGATCTGAGCAAGGTGTTCGCGCAGTATCTCACGACGACGCAGATCCCCGTGTTCGAATATCGCGTCGAGGGTGGGAAGCTCGCCTACCATTGGACGAACGTCGTATCCGGGTTCGACATGCCGGTCCGGGTGAACGTGCCGGGGCAGGGCACACGGATCCTGCATCCGACGGAGACGTGGCAGTCGCTGGACGCTGGCTCCCCCAACGCGGGCGACCTGAGTGTCGACGAGAACTTCTACGTCACGGCGCGGGCGATCGGACCGGCGACCGGCAGGTGAGACTTGGTGTCATCTCGGATACGCACGGTCTGCTGCGGCCGAGAGTTTTCGAGATCTTCCGAGAAGTCGATCACATCCTGCATGGTGGGGACGTCGGGCGCAGCGACCTGTTGATCGAGCTGGGAGCGTTGGCGCCCGTGACGGCCGTATACGGAAACACCGACGGCTTCGACCTCCGATCCCGGCTCCCGCAGGTCGCCGAGATCGAGCTCGACGGTTTTCCCATCGTCGTCACGCACGGCGATCAGTTCGGCAGTCCCAATCCTGCCAAGCTGCACGAGGCTTTTCCCGATGCCGAGATCATCGTCTTCGGGCATAGCCACCGGCCGCTGCTCGAGTTGGTGGACAAGACAGTCACGGTGATGAACCCGGGCGGTGCCGGCGCGCCACGGTTTGGGATCCCGCCGAGCGTGGGGATTCTTGAGCTCGAAGCAGGGATTCCGCCGCGGGGCAGGATTGTAGCCCTTCGGTGAGAGTCGGCGTTGGGCTCTTGCTCGTCGCTGCTCTTGGGTGCGCCCGCCATGCGGCTCCTCCTCCAGCTCGGGGCCCCGCCCCAAGTCGCCCGAGGCCGGCGTCACCGTCCGCCGCAGCGTCGCGTGCGCTGGACGACATGCTGCGCGGCGATCTGGCCGCAGACCACGCGTTCGCGTGGTCCGCACGGCGGCGGCTCGTCTGGAGCGACTTCCAGGGGTCCCCGCCCTCGGAGGGCTCGGAGGGCGCGAAGACCTCGTATACGTTGTATTCCGCCTGGAAATGCAGAGGGGAGGTGTTCGAGTTTCGGGTGATCGCCGGATTCCGGCCGCGGCAGTCCTGGGTCAAGGCGATCGTCCTGAACGACAGCACGCAACGCCGGACGGTTCTGGGCCACGAACAGACGCATTTCGACTTGGCGGAGGTGCACGCCCGCCTGTTGCAGCGGGCGTTCGGGGATCTGGCCCGTCCCTGCGCACGGACCGATGCGGAGCTGAGCGCCCTGGCGCAGCGGCTCGCCCAGGAGGAGAAGGCCGAGCAGCGCCGTTACGATACCGAGACGGACCATGGGCTCCTGGCGGACCAACAGGCGGCCTGGAGCCGGGATGTCGCGCGGCGGCTCAGCGGCTCGTAGGCCATCTAGCGTGGAACGGAAACCGGCTGGATCGTGTCTAACGTACGGCTTCCCCGTGAGGTAACACCATGCGTGCGCTTCGACTTCCCTCGCTGGCAACGCTGCGGGCGTTCCGTCCCACTCGGCGGCAACTGATCGGGATCGGAATCGCCATTCTCGTCCCCAGTGCCTGGCTGCTGGCGCGCGGTCCCGCAGCCCCGGACAATTCCCTCGTCGCGCGCGTCAAGCGCGGTCCGTTTGCCGTCACCGTGACTACCTCCGGCGAGCTGCGGGCGCGGCAGTTCGTCCAAATCACGGCACCCGCCGGCGCGCAGCAAGCCGGCGCGTGGCAGATGAAGATCCAGTCCATCGTGCCGGAAGGGACGATCGTAAAACAGGGTGACGTGGTCGCGGAGCTCGACCGCTCGACCCTGGCGAACAAGCTCGACGAGACGCGCCTCGCCCTCCAGAAGGCGGAGGCGCAGTACGAGCAGGCGATGCTCGACTCCACCCTGACGCTGTCGACCGCACGCGAGAACATTCGCACGATGGAGTTAGCGCTGGAGGAGAAACGTCTCGCCAAGGAGCAGGCGGTCTACGAGGCGCCTACAGTGCAGCGCCAGGCCGCGATCGACTACGAACGGGCGGACCGCGCGCTGACCCAGGCGCGGTCGGACTACGACACCAAGACGGAGCAGGCGCGCGCGAAG
>WNGB01014415.1_pt1 | contig 10553 bp, 6 predicted proteins | sample 5400681 | NCBI WGS metagenome assembly WNGB01 (sample SAMN13153367, study PRJNA577476) | soil metagenome | isolation source: 115 cm soil or saprolite under grassland replicate 2 | place: USA:California | collected 2016-06-15 | reverse complement strand
CCCTCTCGCCCTCAAGATCAACGGCGCCGCGCGCACGGTGACGGTCGAGCCGCGGGTCACGCTGCTGCGGGCTCTGCGCAATCACCTGGACCTGACCGGGGCCAAGGAGATCTGCGACCGCGGGGCCTGCGGAGGGTGCACGGTGATGCTCGACGGCAAGCCCATCGCGTCCTGCCTGATGCTGGCCGCGGATGCCGTCGGCCACGAGATCACGACCGTCGAAGGCCTGGGCACGCCGGAGAAGATGAGTGCGGTCCAGGCCGCCTTCGTGGAAGCGGACGCCTTGCAGTGCGGCTTCTGCACGCCGGGCTTCGTGGTCGCCTCCACCGCGCTCCTCCGCCAGAACCCCAGTCCAACGCTGGAGCAGGTCAAGGACGGCCTCGCCGGCAACCTCTGCCGCTGCGGGACCTACTCCCGCGTGTTCGAAGCCGTGCTCAAGGCGGCCAAGGCGACGCCGTCCAAGGGCCGAGCCGCCGAGCTGGATTCACTCCAGCGAGGCGGCGGGGGTCTGGGGGCCGCGACGCAGCGGCCCCCAGTTCAAGAAGGGAAGGCCTGACATGACGCAAGAGGCCTCTCCGAAGCCGCCGGAACCGACCGTCACCTACGTCGTCAAGGTCGGGCACGCGAGCGCACCCCAGACGCTCGAGGTCCACGCCGCCGAAGGCGACATCAAGCCCTGGGACCTCGATTCGAAGCTGCGGGTGGTCAAGGGCCGGCAACCCCGCCTGGACGGCCCGCTCAAGGTCACCGGCCGCGCCAAGTACACCTTCGACATCACCATGCCCGGCATGCTGTGGGGAAAGATGGTGCGCTCCAGTGTGCCCGCGGCGGAGATCGTGAAGATCGACACGTCCAAGGCGGAGAAGCTGCCCGGGGTGAAGGCGGTCTGGACGACGGAGGCGCGGGCCGTGCGCTTCGCCGGACAGGACGTGGCGGCGGTGGCCGCGATCTCGCCCGAGGTGGCGGAGGACGCGGCCCGGCTCGTCGAAGTCACCTACGACGAGCGCCCGTACGTCACCGACCTCCAGAAGGCGATGGAGGAGGGCGCGCCGCTCGTCTACAACGCCGACCAGGTCCCGGGCAGCCCGAAGGCGCCGGTCAAGGGCAACGTCGTGGGGCCGATCGTGCCGCGGCGCGGCGGCCAGCGCGGCGACGTCGCCAAGGGCTTGGCCGAGGCGGACGTCACCGTGGAGAGCACGTACTACGTCCCCGTGCACACGCATTCCCCGCTGGAGACGCACGGCGTGATCGCGAAGTGGGAGGGCGACCAGCTCACGATCTGGGCCTCGACCCAGAGCATCTCCACCGTGCGCGAGGGGATGGCGGAATACCTCGGCATCGACCGCAAGAACGTCACCGTCATCACCGAGCACATGGGCGGCGGGTTCGGCAGCAAGCTGGCCGCCTCCGCCACCGGCTCGAACTTCGCGGGCGTCGCCTGCAAGCTGGCCAAGCAGGCGGGCGCGCCCGTCAAGCTGATGCTGGACCGGCACGAGGAGCACCTCTGCACGGGCAACGCGCCGGCCGCCCTCATGACCGTGCGCCTGGGCGCGAAGAGGGACGGCACGCTCACCGCGATCCACCACCGCTCGTTCGGCACGGCCGGGATCGCGGGCGGCGCGGGCACGGGCGGGCCCTCGGGCAACCTCTACGCGAACACGCCGAACTGCCTGGTCGAGGAGCACGACGTCTTCACGAACGCGGGGCCGGCGGCTCCGCTGCGCGCGCCCGGCCACTCGCAGGGCGCCTTCGCGCTGGAGTCGGCCATGGACGAGCTGGCGGACAAGCTCGGCATGGACCCGCTCGAGCTGCGGAGGAAGAACGAGTCGAGCCCGGTGCGGCGGATCCAGTACGACATCGGAGCGAAGGCGATCGGGTGGGAGCGCCGCAACAAGAAGGCCGGGGAGACGGCCGGACCGCGCAAGCGCGGGATCGGAATGGCCAACGGGAACTGGTACGTCTTCGCGCGCGGCAGCGGCGTGGGCGCCGAGGTGAAGATCCATCGCGACGGCTCGGTCGAGGTCTTCCAGGGCTCGCAGGACATCGGCACCGGCTTCCGCACCGCGATGGCGATGGTGGTGGCGGAAGAGCTCGGGTTGCAGACCCGCGACGTCACCCCGCACGTGGGCGACACGCGCTGGCCGGAAGGCGTGGGCTCGGGGGGCAGCAACACCACGAACTCGGTCGCCCCCGCCGTGCGCCTGGCCGCCCACGACGCGCGCACCAAGCTGTTCGCGGTGGCGGCGCCCCTCCTCGGCGCGAAGGCCGAAGACCTCGACGCCGCGGGCGGGAAGATCTTCGTGGCCGCCGCTCCGTCGAAGTCGATCGGCTTCCGTCAGGCCGCGGCCAAGATGCCGAACGAGGTCATCAGCGCGGTCGCGGAGCGGAAGAAGCAGTACGAGACCTACCGCCAGGACCTCGCGGGCACGCAGTTCGCCGAGGTGGAGGTCGACACCGAGACCGGCAACGTCCGCGTGCTGAAGGTCGTGTCCGTGAACGACTGCGGGATCCCCATCAACACCCTGACCACGGAGAGCCAGATCATCGGGGCCATGATCCAGGGCGTGTCGTGGGCGCTGTTCGAGAACCGCATCCTCGACCGCAACGTGGGCACGATGGTGAACCCCAACCTCGAGGCCTACAAGATCCTTTCCTCCAAGGACATGTTCGAGGCGGTGGCCATCGTCAGCGAGATCGCCAACGCCGGGAACAACACGTCGGCGGCGGGCATCGGCGAGCCGCCCATCGTGCCCACGCTGGCCGCGATCGCCAACGCCGTGTTCAACGCGACGGGGGCGCGCGTCCACACCCTGCCCCTCACGCCGGACAAGGTCCTGGCCCATATCAATGCGGCGAGGAGGGCCTGATGAAGAACTTCGAGCTGGCCCGGCCGTCGTCGGTCGCGCAGGCGCGCGAGCTCCTGGCCGACCGTCCGGGCGCGGTCTTCAAGGCGGGCGGCATCGACCTGCTCGACCACCTCAAGGAGCACCTCGTCGAGCCGCCGCGCCTCGTCGACCTCAAAGGGGTCGCGGGGATGCGCGACATCGCGCCGCAGCCGGACGGCTCGCTGCGCATCGGGCCCCTGGCCACGCTGGCCGAGGTCGCCGCGCACGCGGGCGTACGCGCGACGCATCGCGCCCTGGCCCAGGCCTGCGGCGAGGCCGCGTCCCCCCAGATCCGCAACGTCGCCACCATCGGCGGTAACCTGCTGCAGCGGCCGCGCTGCTGGTACTACCGGCAGGAGTCGTACAAGTGCCTCAAGAAGGGCGGCGACGTGTGCTACGCGGTGGGAGGGGAGAACCGCTACCACGCAATCTTCGGCGGGGGTCCGTCCTACATCGTGCACCCGTCCAACGCGGCCGTGCCCCTGGTGGCCATGGGCGCGCAGCTCGTGCTCGAAGGGGAGAAGGGTCCGCGCACGGTGGCGGCCACCGACTTCTTCACCTCGCCCTCCAAGGACCCGGAGCGCGAGAACCAGCTCCAGCCCGGCGAGGTGCTGACGGAGATCCGCGTGCCGGCGGCGGCGGGCTGGCGTTCCGCGTACGACGACCTGCGCGAGCGCGCGGCGTTCGACTGGCCCCTGGTGGCGGCGGCGACGGCGGTGCGCGTCGAGGGCGGCCTGGTCAAGGAAGCGCGCATCGTGCTGGGGGCGGTGGCGCCCGTGCCATGGCGATCGGTGCGGGCGGAGCAGGCGCTGGTCGGCAAGGCTCTCGACGCGACCTCGGCGGCCGCGGCCGCGAATGCGGCCACGGTGGGGGCCGCGCCTCTCTCCGAGAACGCGTACAAGGTCGGTCTGGTGCAGACGCTCCTGAGGCGGACCCTGCTGGGGCTGGCGTCGTGAGCCGCGAGGTGAACATGGACGACCTCAAGGACGTGCCCGTCTGCCGTCGGCTCCGCACGAAGATGTACTACGTGATGGGCCGCGATCACGTCGACCTGAGCGAAGCCTCGCCGACGGGACAGTACTGGTGCTCGCGGACGGCCACCGTGCTCGGGCCCGACGATGTCTTCTGCAGCCCCCAGGTCTGCCAACCGTACCGCGCCTGCTTCGAGCCGGTGGACTGACGGATTACTGAGTCACGGTTCAATAATCCGTATTAGTGGAGCCGGGATCCATCGCATTGGAATCCAGGTGTCTCTCGGGCCGGCGACCCTGACGACAGAAACTCCACGTATCGAGTAGGTTAAGGGGTCGCGTCCGCGTCCCACGACGTGGCCCACTGATTGCTACCCAAGGCCAGCGCTGCCTTTCTCTCAGCCGGCCCTCAGGTGGCGCTAAGGTTTGGCGGCGTGTCCGTGGGTTCGTCGAGGCCTTGTCTTTGCCGCATGTCTAACCAATAAGGAGTCACACACTGATGAGACGTCAACTCGTTTGGGCACTCCTGCTGGTCGTCGCGAGCTTCGGTCTCGCGTCGGCGCAGGAGACGACGTCGGGCACGATCACCGGCCAGGTGGTCGATGCCCAGGGCGCCCCCGTCCCCGGCGCCACCGTCACGATCACGTCGCCGCAGGGTCCCAAGACCTTCGTGACCGACGCCAACGGGCGCTTCTTCGCGCCCTACCTCTCGCCCGGCCGCTACTCGGTCAAGGTCGAGCTGACCGGCTTCTCTCCGGTCGAGCAGAAGAACATCGACGTCCACCTCGGGCAGCGTCTCGAGCTCGGCGCTCTCAGCCTCAAGGTCGGGGGCGTCAACGAAGTCGTCGAGGTGGTCGGGGCCGCGCCCGTGATCGACACGTCGTCGACGACGGCGGGCGGAGTGCTCGATTCCGACACGCTCTCCCGCCTGCCCGTCGGGCGGAACTTCACGGACACCCTCTACCTGGTGCCGGGCGTCAGCGACAGCTCGGGTCTCGGCCGCGCCAACCCCTCCATCGCGGGCGGCAGTGGCCTCGAGAACAACTACGTCGTGGACGGCGTCAACATCACGGACACCGGGTTCGGAGCCATCGGCGCCTACAACTCCACCTTCGGCTCCCTGGGCAGCGGCGTGACCACGGACTTCATCAAGGAGACGCAGGTCAAGACCGGCGGCTTCGAGGCCGAGTACGGCCAGGCCACGGGCGGCGTGGTGAACGTGGTCACCAAAGGCGGCGGCAACGAGTTCCACGGATCCGTGTTCGGCTTCTTCCGGCCGGATGCCATGGAATCGAGCTGGAAGAATTTCCAGGCCGCGAACGGCATCGTGAACACGACCGGTCGCCAGGACGGGGACGTCGGACTGTCGCTGGGCGGGCCGCTCGCGAAGGACAAGCTGTTCTTCTTCGGTACGTTCAACCCCCAGTTCCAGAACCGCAAGTTCATCGCGCCCGATCCTTCGACCCAGGCCGACGGCACGGTCGTGACGTTCCCGTATCGCGCGCTCGGCCCCGTGTCCCAGAAGCGCAAAGTCTACTCGTACGCCGGCAAGCTGACCTTCCAGGCCACCTCCAACCACCGGTTCGACGTCTCGGTGTTCGGCGACCCCTCCAAGGGTGAGGCCGGCCTGCAGCGCTTCACCACCCTCCGTCGCGTGTCCTATGCGGGCGCGCCCGGAACCCACGACATCAACGGCGGTTTCAGCGAGATCAGCTACGGCAGCAACAACCAGACGCTGCGCTACGACGGCATCATCAGCCCCAAGTGGCTGATCGAAGGCTCGGTCGCCCATTCCACGAACAAGTTCGACGAGACTCCCGCCGTCGCCGATCAGCCGCTCTTCACCGACGTGCGCTTCGTCCCCAACGGTGCCACCGGCGGCCTCGGCTTCTGGGAGAACAACAACGGCCGGAACTACCAGGCCACGCTGAAGTCCACCAACATCTTCGACCTCGCTGGAAACCACCAGATCCGCTACGGCGTCGCCTACGAGGACATCGAGTTCACGCGCGACACCCAGTACAGCGGGACACCCCTCCATCTCGCGGATGGCCAGACGACGGTGACCGGCGGTCCAATCCAGATCCGCACCGGCGGCGGGGTGACGTTCTTCCGCGCCACCCGCGGCAAGATCTCGCCCGCCGGCGCGACGACGCAGAAGTACTACAACGCGTTCTTCCAGGACACGTGGCAGATGGGCCGCCTGACCTTCCGCCCGGGCATCCGCTACGAGCGCCAGAAGCTGGTTGGAATCGAGCCCAGCCTGATGAGGTTCCCCTGCCACGCCGACGACACGCGCCCGGGCGAAACCAACGGCACGGGTGCGACCATCCCTTGCACCTATACCTGGAAGGACCTCTGGGCCCCGCGCATCGGCGCCACCTTCGACATCACCGGGAACGGCAAGGCCAAGCTCTACGGGTCCTGGGGCCGCTTCTACGCCAAGATCCCCAACGACCTCGCGGCGCGGTCCATGTCCGCGGACGCGGGCATCACTCGCCAGGACTTCCGTGACTCCGCCCTCACCCAGCCCGTGGCCAACGGCGTCTCCTTCGCCGGAGGCACGACCCATCTGCTGCAGTCGAGCGCCTCTCCGTCCATCATCGACCCCAAGGCCGGCTCCACCTACACCAGCGAGGCGCTCGGCGGCGTGGAGTTCGAGATCAGCCGCAACGTCAGCCTCGGCCTGCGCTACGTCCACCGCACCCTGCCGCAGATCCTGGAGGACATCGGCCAGCTTCCGGTGGTCGGCTACTTCCTCGACGCCTGCGGGGACACCACCGTCGACTACTTCATCACGAACGTCAACGCCAGCACGCCCACCGTCAACTGCGGGCTCTCCTCGCTCAACTCGTCGTTCGAGGACCCTGCCCACAAGTACGACGCGTTCGAGTTCACGCTCAACAAGCGGTTCTCCGGCAACTGGGGCCTGATCGCGTCCTATCGGTACGCCAAGCTCGAGGGGAACTTCGAGGGCTTCTACCGGTCCGACAACGGCCAGTCCGACCCGGCCATCAGCTCGCTGTTCGACTTCCCGACCAACGACCCGAGCTACACCGCGATCGGCGTGCCGGAGTTCGGCTTCGGCGGCGACATCCGCTACGAGGGCACCACCCTCGGCACGGGCGTGCTTCCCAACGACCGGCCGCACCAAGTCAAGATCTACGGCTCTTATGCGTGGGGCGCGCTCAACCTCGGCGCCGGCTTCAACTGGGGCAGCGGCCGCAGCCTGACCCTGCTCGACTCCAACCCCGCATATCAGAACGCCGGCGAGATCCCCGACACGTTGCGTGGCGAGGGCATCCAGACCGTCGACGGCTTCAAGAAGCGCACCGTCTCCGACACCGCGCTGGACGCGCATGCCGACTACACGATGAAGCTCAACGACAAGCAGCGCGTGGTGTTGATGGCGGACGTGTTCAACGTGTTCAACCGGCAGACCGCCACCAACTACGACAACTACCGGGACCGGGGCTTCCAGACGTTCAATCCAAACCTGGGTCTGCCCGTGAACGGCGGCCTCTCGTCCACGCCGTCCTTCCAGGCTCCGCGCGCCGTTCGCGTCGGCGCCCGGTTCGAGTGGTAACCACCTAGACGTCGAAGGTCGTAAACTTTCGGGGGCGGGAGCAATCCCGCCCCCGTTTTCCGTCTGCGGCCAGAGGCGCGGCCGCATCCCTGGGAGATCGGAGACCTGCTCGTGCGCACATTTGTCCTGACCCCCGTGCTCCTGGCGCTGGCCGCGGCCGGGGCACCGGTCGGCGAAGCGCGATCCCAGCCTCCGGCACCGACCCAGGTGTCGACCGCGTTCCCGTCCGGTGTGGACGTGGTGAACGTGGACGTCGTCGTCCTGGACCGCCAGGGCAATCCCGTGGAAGGTCTCACCCAGGCCGACTTCACGGTGAAGGAGGACGGCCGGCCCCAGACGGTCTCCGCTTTCGAGGCGGTCGTCTTCGGCGAATCCCCGGGCGCGGCCCCGCCCGGACGGCAGCGCATCTCCACCAACGCGACGCCCGCCATTCGGGGCGACCGCTCGTTCGTGATCGTCTTCGACGACGCGAACATCTCGTCCTACGCCTCTCCGCGCGCGCGCAAGGCCATCACGGACTTCCTCGAGCGCGGCCTGCGTGATGGCGACCAGGTGTCGATCGTGCCCACGACGGGGGGCGCGTGGTGGACGGGGCGGATGCCGGAGGACCGCGACACCCTGGTCTCGTTCGTGGAGCAGCTTCAGGGGGCCTGGAGGCCCGACACGACCGCCGCGCGCATCTGGGATCACGAGGCCATCGCCATCGCCAACGGCCGCGACCGGCAGCTCGAGGCCGAAGTGGCGAGGCGCTACTTCGAGAACAACCTGATCCCGGAGGCCTACCCGCAGGACCGCGAGCTCGCGTCCGTGCTGAGCGTCTCCCCCGGAGTGGCCATGATCCGGGCCAAGGCGCAGGAGGTGTACCGGGAAGCCACCGTGCGCCTGCGGGCCACCCTCGGCACCCTGGCCCGCGTCTCCACCGCGATGGCGCGGCTCCGCGGCCGCAAGACCCTTCTTCTCGTCTCCGAAGGTTTCATCATGGACGCTTCCCAGACCGAGTTCCGTGAGCTGATCCAGGCCGCGCGCAACGCCAGCGCCGCCGTCTACTTCGTCGACGTGCGCGGCCCGACGGGCTCCGTCGGCCAGCCGGGGATGGCCGGGGGCGGGGCCGAGTCCGGCCGTGCCGTCGAAGAGCAGGACGCGACCACCGCGCTCGCCCTGGCCACGTCCGAGACGGACGGATCGCGCTCCGTGGCCGTGGACACGGGCGGGACCGTGATCGAGGGCACGAACCTCGCCGAGGGGATGGCCAAGGTCGCGCAGGCCCGCGGCTATTACTTGCTCGGCTACTCCTCCAATTCTCCGAGCCGCGACGGCAAGTTCCGCAAGATCCAGGTCTCGGTCACCCGCCCGGACGTGGTGGTCCGGGCGCGGCGCGGCTACTACGCGCCCTCCTCCGAGCCTCAGCGGCCGCTGCGGCGCGACGCGCTGGACCCCACCGTGCGCGTGGGTCTCGATTCGGTGGCGGGCAGCCCCGGGCTCCCGCTGCGCCTCACGAGCTACGTCTTCGGCCCGCAGGCCGACGGCAAGCGGCAGGTGCTGCTGGCCGCCGAAGCCGACATCACGCCCCTGCACCTCGCCGCTCGGGCCGGACGATATACGGCCGTCCTCGACTCCTACGTCGTGCTCTCCGGGCTCGCCGCCGGGACCCCCGAGCATCAGGAGACGCGGCTCGACCTGCAAATGCCCGCCGAGGTCTATCACGAAGTCGAGCGTGCGGGGGTGCCGATCCGGCGGGAGTTCTCTCTGGCCCCCGGCCGCTATCAGGCGCGTCTGCTCGTGAAGGACCAGGCGAGTGGTCTTCTGGGGAGCGTGCGCCACGAGTTCGAGGTGCCGAAGGTCCAGGGCCTCCAGGTCACGACTCCCATCCTCACGGATTCCTTCCAGGCCGTCGAGGGCGGACAGCGGCGCCCCATCCCGGTGGCGCATCGGACGTTCGCGCCCGGCGCGCCGCTCGCCTGTGCGTTCTCGATCCTGGGCGCGGCGCCGGATCCGGTGCGCGGCGGCCCGCGGGTCAGCCTCGCCTATCGCTTGCGCCGGGCGGACGGGACCGAAGTGATGGGGGCGCCGGCACGGGCCCTCACCGCCGGCCCCTTGGGTCAGCTCACGCCCGTCATCTTCTTGAAGCTGCCCGACGACGACGCGGGCCCGTACGAGGTGGCGCTCACCATCCACGACGAGGTGGCCACCACCACTCTCGAAGTGGCCGAGCCGCTGACCGTCGGTCGCCCGTAAGAGGAGCTCTTGTCCCTCGGGAAGGAGGAGCCACGATGTCAGGATGCAAGGCGTGCGTGCTGGCGGTGGTGCTCGGCCTAGCCGCCCAGGCCCAGGCCGTGGAGGTCGACAAGGCCCGAGCAGCCGAGCGGCACTACCGCGCCGGAGTGGAGTCCATGAAGTCCGAGGCCTGGGACGAGGCAGCCGAAGAGTTCCGCGCCGCGATCGCCGCCGATCCGGAGATGGTGCTCGCCCACTACAACCTCGGCCAATGCCGGATGGCCCAGAGGCGCTACGTGGAGGCCGTGGCCGCCTATCGCAGCACCAAGGACGCGTTCACGCGCATGGGGCACCTCTCGGAGCAGGATCGCGAGGAGGGCGAGCGTGACCGGCAGGACGAGATCCGCGGACTGCGCGACAACCTCATTCTGCTGAGTACGATCAAGGACGGCAGCGCCGGCCGCCGCGTCGTCGAGATCGAATCCCGCATCCGACTGCTCGAGTCCATGCGATTCAAGGGCAACCAGCGCCCCGAGATGCCGGCCGAGTTCCCTCTCGCCCTGGGCTCCGCCTATTTCCGCCAGCAGAAGCTCGCGGAGGCGGAAGCCGAGTACGTGGAGGCGGCCCGACTGAACCCGAAGCTGGGGGCGGCCCACAACAACCTGGCCGTGATCTACCTGATGACGGACCGGCCCGTCGACGCGGAGAGCGCGATCAAGCGCGCCGAGAAGAGCGGCTTCCCGGTGAACGCGCATCTGAAGGAAGACATCGAGAAGGCGAACGCCGCGCGGAAGGATTGACTACGTAGGTGGCTCGACGGGAAAGGGCTCCCGGACCTCCAGCGTGCGGCCCGCGATGTCGTCACGGACGTCGAGGACGAGCTCTTACCGTCCCGGG
>WNGB01017077.1_pt1 | contig 10554 bp, 5 predicted proteins | sample 5400681 | NCBI WGS metagenome assembly WNGB01 (sample SAMN13153367, study PRJNA577476) | soil metagenome | isolation source: 115 cm soil or saprolite under grassland replicate 2 | place: USA:California | collected 2016-06-15 | reverse complement strand
CCGGGGCGGTGCCGCTCGCGGTGACGTGGCGCGAGCTCCCCCAGCCGACGCCCCGCGTGCTCCCGCTCGCATACGAGCTCGGACGCATCCTGCATCGCCAGGCCGGCCGGCGCGACGCGAGGTTCTCGCCGACGATCCAGATCCCCGTCGCGCGCGGCCGCAAGGACGACCCGATGCGCCTGCGCCGCCGCATCGTCTCGGCGACCACGAGTGTGCGCTTCACCGACGGCGTGCCCGAACCGTTCGCCGCGTTCGAGGCGCGGGTCCGCGGCGTGTTCTCGCGTGAAGCGGCGGGGACCGGTCTGGTGTCGCGCCTGCTCGCCGCGGCGCGCGCCCTGCCGGTGCCCGTGTCGTGGAAGCGCAGGAGCATCAGCGCCAAGCGCCCGCGCTGGCTCGAGGACGTCGCCGCCTTGATCGGCGGCCGCGCGCTCCTCTCCCGGATCGCGATGGACACGCCGATCCCGACGCTGTGCGCGGTATCGTCGCCATCGCGCCTCGCCACCGACGCGGATCCGATCGGCGGTTGCGTGATCACGATCGTCGACGACGGATGCCACGGCGCGATCACCGTCGGCGGCTCCGGCTTCGCCGGCACCGTCGACCTTGCGTCGGCGTTCCTCGACGAACTGCTCGCCATGACCGGGACCGACATCGCGGTCGCGAAGTGAGCGGGCACGGGCTCGGGCTCGGGCACGAACGAATGAGGGGATTCATCAGGCCCGCGCGCCGGTCCGAGCCGGTCAGGTCTCCTCGAGGAGCGCGCCGGAAAGCAAGAGGTCCGCCGCTCTGCGCAGCGCGCGGAACGGCATCCGCGCGCGCTCGGCCGCGTCCAGGAGGGTGTGCTGCCCGTCGGCCAGCGCGAGCACCCACAACATGGCGAGGTTGAGATCCGGGATGTCGGTGCCCCCCATCGCGCGGTACAGCCCGCGGCGACCGAGTTGCGGCTCTCCGTCCGGCGCAAGACTTCGGTAGCGGCGATTGCCCTCCAGGACATCGACGATGGCGAGGACGAGGTCCAGCGACTGCTCGAGCCGCTCGGCGGCCACGAACGACAGATTGTCGGCAGAGGTGTAGCCGTACGGGAAGAAGTCGATGACGTCGTGGGCGCCCGCGGCGTCGCGGAGGGCGCACACCGCGGCGCGATCGATCTCCGCGGCGCCGGCGAGCGTGCGCTTGTACGTGAACGGGCTGGGATCGCCGAGGCATACCAGCGTCATTCCGTGGCGGATCCGCGCGGCCGTCTCGCGGTTCTGGGCCAGCCATGTGATCGCTCCGATGGTCCCGGGCGCGTACACGAACCGGTAGGTGTATCGGCGCGGCCGCGCGGCGAGCACCTGGGCGACGGCGACCGAGATCGCGATCGCCGACAGGTTGTCGTTGGCCAGCGATGGGTGGCACACGTGCGTCGACAGCAAGACCTCGTCGGCGCTCTCGCCCGGCAGCACCAGCTCGCCGTAGGTCAGGTGCCCGGGCGCCAGGGTCGAGTCGATGCCGACGTCGTATTCGCCGGGGGCCAGGAGGTCGAGCTGGCGCTGGCTCAGGCAGAAGCCCCAGGTCGGCTGATAGTACGACGTGCGATAGGGGATCAAGTCTGGCTGATCGGGCAGGGTGTGGAGGTGCGGCCGCAGCTCGGCGAGCGTCATGCGCTCGCGAACCGGCAGGCTGTAGGAGACGACGTGCAGGTTCGAGCGCCGGAAGTCGATGACTCGGTTGCCGCTCGCGTCGGCCACCCACGCGTCGCGGATGTTCCACTCGTCCGGCACGGTCCAGTCGAGAACCGGCGTGCCGGTCGGGACCTCGGTCAGCGCGAGCGGCGCGGGCAGCCGTGCCCCGACGATTCGCAGCGTCTCGCGAACGCCGTCGCCCGTGATGCTGCGGCAGATCGGGAACAGCTCCTCCACGAGCTCGAACATCCTGTTGCCGCGCTCACTCATCTCAGTTCCTCTGATCGCGCTCGGAAATCGCCGCGGGCGCGGCAGGTCGCGCCTCGCACGGCGCGCGCATTGTACGAGACGTTGCACTCGAGAAGCGCAGACGAGACCCATTGTGCCGCGGATCGGCCACGACCGGTATCGTCGCGTCGGCAAGTCGAGCTTCAGTCAGTAGGTCTCGGCTTGTCTCGTGCGCTTCGATGGACTAGCGTGGCGGTATGGCGCAACCGAGATGCCGTTTCTGCGGCGCCAGCCTCGAGCACACGTTCTGCGACCTGGGGATGTCTCCCCTCTGTGAGAGCTTCCTCACAGCCGAACAGATCGATCAGGTGGAGCCCTTCTACCCGCTCCACGTCTGGGTCTGCCACGAGTGCCTGCTCGTTCAGCTTCAGGCGTACGTCTCCGGTGAGCACATCTTCACGGAGTACGCCTATTTCTCTTCGTACTCGGCCGCCTGGCTGCGGCACGCCGAGGAGTACGTCGGCATGATCAGCGACCGGCTCAGGCTCGGGTCGCGGAGCCGTGTCGTCGAGCTCGCCAGCAACGACGGCTACCTCCTCCAGTACTTCGTGCGCCGCGGCGTCCCCGCCCTCGGTATCGAGCCGGCCGCGAACGTGGCCGAGGCCGCGCGCCAGAAGGGCGTCGACACGCGGGTCGAGTTCTTCGACAGAGACTCCGCGCGCAAGCTCGTCGATTCGGGCTGGGCCGCCGACCTCATCATCGGCAACAACGTCCTCGCGCAGGTGCCGGATCTCAACTCGTTCATCGCCGGCATCGCGATCGCGCTCAAGCCGACCGGCACCGCGACCCTCGAGTTTCCGCACGTCCAGCGCCTGGTCGAGGGCAATCAGTTCGACACCATCTACCACGAGCACTACTCCTACTTCTCGCTCCTCGCGGTCGAGCGCATCTTCGCGGCGCACGGACTCGTCGTCTTCGACGTCGAGGAGCTCTGGACGCATGGCGGTTCGCTGCGCATCTACGCGCGCCCGGTCGCCGACACCGGCCGCCCGGTCGCGGACCGCGTGCTTGCACTGCGCGCGCGTGAGGAGAGGCTCGGCTACCGCGACATGGCGACCTACCACGCGTTCGAGGAACACGTGCGCGACACCAAGCGCAAGCTCCTCGACCTCCTCATCGCCGCCAAGCGCGCGGGCAAGCGCATCGCCGGCTACGGCGCCCCCGGCAAGGGCAACACACTCCTCAACTACTGCGGCATCCGGAGCGACTTCCTCGACTTCACGGTCGACCGCAACCCGTACAAGCACGGGCGCTTCTTGCCCGGGACCCATATCCCGGTGTTCCCGCCCGAGAAGATCGAGGCGGAGCGGCCGGACTACATCCTCATCCTGCCCTGGAACCTCAAGGACGAGATAGTCACGCAGCTCCAGCCCGCGCGCGCATGGGGCGCGCGTTTCATCGTCCCCATCCCCGAAGCGCACATCGTCTCGTAGTCGCGGCGCGCCCAACCTCAAAATCACGCAGTATGGCCGTTACAGCGGAGTTCTCCGGGAAGACAGCGCTGGTGACAGGTGCGGCGGGCTTCATCGGTTCGGCGCTCGCACGCCGGCTGCGCGCGTCGGGCGCTGCCGTCCATGGCGTGTCGCGTACCGAGCGCGCCGGCAACCCGGATTGCGACCGCTGGTGGCAGTCCGACCTCGGCGACCTCGGCGAGGCTCGCCGTCTCCTCGACGCGGTACGGCCGGACCTGGTATTTCATCTCGGCGCTCTCGTCGACGGCGCGCGCAACATCGAGCTGGTCTTGCCGGCGCTGGGGGCGAACCTCCTCTCCACCGTGAACCTCATGGTGGCGCTGGCCGACCTCGGCCGAGCGCGCCTGCTCCTGGCGGGATCGCTCGAGGACGCAGGCCTGGACGCCGAGCCGGTCCCGGCATCACCCTATGCCGCGTCGAAGATCGCGGCGGGGGCCTACGCGCGGATGTTCCGCGCGCTCTACGGTACCGAGCTCGTGTGGGTCCGGCTGTTCATGGTGTACGGGCCCGCGCAGAGAGACGCGCGCAAGGTCATCCCGTACGTCATCACGTCGCTGCTGCGGGGTGAGGGGCCGGCGCTGTCCTCCGCGCGGCGGCTGGTGGATTGGGTCTACGTCGACGATGTCGTCGATGCATTCTTGGCGGCGGCGGTCGCGCAGGGAGTGGAGGGGAAGACCTTCGACGTCGGATCCGGCGAGCTCGTCTCGGTACGCTCGGTGGTCGAGCGCCTGGTGGAGATCATCGATCCGGGGATCGCTCCGCGTTTCGGTGCGATGCCCGACCGGCCGCTCGAACGAGAGCGCGTGGCGGACCTGACCGCCTCTTCGGCGTGGCTCGGGTGGAAGCCCCGGACGTCCCTGGACGAAGGCCTCCGGAAGACCGTGGAGTGGTATCGCGGCAGGGTGGCGGTCGCCCCCGGTCGATGATGAGGGGTCCGCTCAGCGGAGGGAGCGGCCGAGCTCTTCCTCCGCGATCTCCTCCAGGCTCTTGCCGGCCGTGCGGATGCCGAACAGGGCCACCGCCAGCGCGCCGATGACGAGGACGAGGGTCGTGATGACGAAGACGCCGCCGAATCCGATGTGACGAAACGTGTATCCGATGACGATCGGCGCCGACAGTCCGCCGATGCGGCCGAACGACGAGGCGACACCCATGCCGGTCGCCCGGAACGCGGTCGGATAGAGCTCGGGCGTGTAGGCGTAGATTCCCGCATACGTTCCGTTCATGAAGAAAGACAAGAGGAACCCGGCCGTCATGATGGACGCGTCGGATCCGGCACTGGACATGAGATGCGCCGCGAGACCGCCCAGAAGCATGTAGAGCACGATGGTCCACTTGCGGTCGAGTCGCTCCGAGAGGAACGCGGCGGAGTAATACCCGGGGATCTGAGCCAAGTAGATGATGATGCTGTAGCCGAAGCTCTTGGTGATGGTCATTCCCTGCTTCAGGAGCAGCGAGGGGATCCATGTGAAGAACCCGTAGTACGAGAACGTGATCGCGATCCAGAGGATCCAGAGCATGAGGGTGGTGCGCCGCATGGACGGGCTCCAGAGCGCGGCCAGATTCCCGGCCAGGGTCCCGCCCGAGCGGGCGCCGAGCGCGGGGATCTCGATCCTCTCCAGCGGAGGGAGGCTCGCTTGCCCGCGCGGCGCTGCCTGCGCTTCGATGCGTTCGATCTGCGCCTCGGCCTCCGCCGCGCGCCCTCGCTCGATGAGCCAGCGCGGTGATTCCGGCAGCGACCGACGCCACCAGAGGAGCATGACGATGGGCGCCGCGCTGACGATCTGCGCGATTCGCCACCCGTCGTGCCACGCCCGTATCATGAAGTACCCGAGCAGGGCGGCAAACACGAAGCCAAACGAGAAGAATCCGGACAGCGAGCCCACGAATCGACCGCGGTATCTCTTGTGGACGAACTCCGCCAGGAAGGGAGCGATGATCGCGCTCTCGGCGCCCGTGCCGACGCTCGCAACGACACGCGACCAGAACAGGAACTGCCAGTTCGGCGCGAACGCGGCGACCAGCGAGGCGGCGCAGTAGATGGCCAGTGCATGCATCATCACTGCCCGCCGGCCGATGAGGTCGCCCACCGCGCCGGCGAAGAACGCACCGAACAGGTATCCGATCATCGCCGAGCTGCCCAGCAACCCGGTCTGCTCGTCGGCCAGCGTCCAGAGTGCAGTGACCACGGGAAGAATGAAGGCGATGAGCGCCCCATCCATCGCGTCGAAGGTGTATCCCAGGCCGCCCATCCAGAGCAGGCGCCAGTGAAATCGCCCGAACGGGACGCGCTCGAGGCGCCTCAGGATGGTCAGCTCGGCTTCGGTGAGTGGGATCGACGTCCTCATCGTCGGGCCTCCTCGTCGCCGCGGCACTCCCACGGTCTCCCGCCATGGCACTCTACGCGAAGGACGAGAGCGGGAACAGCTCTCGCACCCCGCCGTGCGGGCACTGCGAGCAGGCGGTGCCCTGCCGGGTCGTGCGGATGGTGGAGCTGACCCGCCCCTTCGCCCCGCGGCGCCCTCGCACATCGTATGTTCAATGTCCGATGGCCGATCGCACGCTCGTCGTCTCAGCCACGAATCTGCTCTGGCGCGGGTTCCTGGTCGTGCCGACCGACCGAAAGTCGCGCGAAGGGACGCCGGTCAACGGCCTCTTCGCAGTGGCGCGCGCGATCTCGCGGACCATTGCCTACAAGATGCCCGCGCGCGCGGTGGCGGTGATCGATGCGAACGCGGGGACGGAGCCGTGGCCGGAGCCGCTGCGGGCGCAGCTGGCGCCGCTGCCGGAGCTGCTGGCCGCCTTCGGCCTGCGTGTGGTCGATGCGCCCGAGGAGGTCCACCTGGTCGCCTCGTACGCGCGGGCTGCCCTCGACCGGGGCGACGACGCCATCGTCGTCGGGGTGGACAAGCGTTACGCGCAGCTCGTGAACGAAAGGCTGTGGTGGTACGACGCGAACAAGGACACCCGCTACACCGCCGAGATCGTGCTGAAGCGATTCGGCGTGCCTCCATCGCAGGTGGCGGAATGGCTGGCCCTGGTGGGCGACGAGGATGCGCTGCCCGGGATCGCCGGGGTGGGGGCGAAGGGGGCGACGGCGCTTCTCGAGACTCACGGCTCGGTGGCGGGCGCGCTTGCGGCGCTGGCCACAATCAAGGGACGGCTGGGCAACGCGCTGCGGGCGGCCGGCGAGGCGCTGCCGGGCGAGCTGGCGCGCGCCCGGCTCGACACCAGCCGGCCGCTGCCGGTTCCCCTCGACGCGCTCGCCTACGAGCCGCCGGCGCCGGCGCCGCTGAACCAGCTGCTCGAGCGGCTGGGGTTCACCGAGCTCTTGCTGTCGGACGGCGCCTCGACCCGGACCGAGGTCCTGGAGACTCCCGCCGAGGTGGCGGCGGCGCTTGCCCGTCTGGGCAGCGGCCCGATCGCGCTGCACGCGCTCGTCGAGGACCCCGCTCCGCTTCGAGAGGCCCTGGCGGGCGTCGCTCTGTCGGCGGGCCAGGGAGACGCCTTCTACGTCGCTCGTGAAAGCCCGGCCTGGGCGGCCCTGGTCCCGTGGCTCGAAGATGCGCGCAGCCCGAAGCTCGGCCATGACCTCCTCCCCGCGACCGTATGTTCGAGGCGCTCCGGCATCGAGATGGCCGGCGTCGTCGGGGACTCGGCGCACGCCTCGCACCTGACCCAGCCGAGCAACTGGGCGCCCCACGAGCTCGTCGGGGTCGCCAGGCAGGTGCTCGGGCGCGCGCTTCCCGACGAGGATTCCGTGCGCGGGGTCGGGCAGAAGCGAAAGGCGTGGGCGGCGTTGCCGGCCGGCCGGGCCGCGGAGCTGGCCGGCGGGCGGGCGGAGGCCACGGCGGAGATCTGGCGCGCGCTCTCCCCTGGTGTCGACGCGGCGCTTCTGGCCGAGTATCGCGAGCTGGCGGACACCTGCGCCCGCATGGAGCTGACCGGCCTCGTCGTCGATCGCGCGGCGCTCGACCGGGCCGAGCTGGCGTTTGCCGGGATCGAGTCGGAGCTCGCGCAGCAGATCGAAGCCCTGGCAGGCCATTCGTTCAACATCAACTCGACCAAGCAGCTCGGCGCCGTGCTCTTCGCGGAGCTGAAGCTCCCGGTCGCGAGCCATACCAAGACCGGCTGGAGCACCTCCACCGAGGCGCTGGAGAAGATCGAGCACGCCCATCCCATCGTGCCGCTGGTCATCCGCTGGCGGCTCTTGCGGCGACTGCGGGACAGCTGGGTGATCGCGCTTCGCCGCTGCATCGATGACGACGGCCGCGTGCACTCGCGCTTTCACGTGGCCCGGTCGTTCTCCGGGCACCTGGTCAACACCAGCCCCGACCTGGGCCGCGTCCCCGGCCGGACTCCCGAGATGGAGATGATCCGCCGCGCCTTCGTCGCCCCGCCGGGCTGCGTGCTCATGTCGGTGGACTTCAACCAGCTCGGGCTGCACGTGCTCGCGCATCTGACCCGGGACCCGGCGCTGGTCGAGCCGCTTTCCCGACGCGAGGACATGCACCGGCTCACCGCGTCGGCGATTCTGGACAAGCCGGTGGAATCGATCAGCCCCGACGATCGCCAGCTCGGCAAGATCGTGAACTTCGCGACCTTCGCGGGGCAGGGCGCGAGCGCTCTGGCCCAGGACCTCGGCGTGTCGGCGCAGGAGGCGAAGGAGATGATCGACCGCTTCGATCGCCGGTACGCCAGGGTGCGCGAGTTCCAGGACGAGCAGCTGCGCCTGGCCCGCGAGCGGGGCCACATCGTCACGATCGCCGGGCGCCGATGGCCCATCGGAGGGCTCGAGTCCCTCGACCCGCACGACCGCTCGTATGCCGAGCGTCTCGCCCGCCGCGCGACGCACGAGGGCTCGGTCGCCGACGTGGCCCGGCGCGCGCTCCTCGAAGCCGACCGCGCTCTGCGCCGCGCCGGCCTCGCCGCCGTCCCGGTCCACGAGATCGTGGACGAGGTGCTGTTCCAGGTGCCCCAGGCGGAGCTGGAGGCGGTCGCCCGGACGGCCGCGCAGGCCATGCGCCACGCCTTCGAGCTCGAGGTGCCCCTGGTGGTTGGCGTCGAAGCGGGTCCCAGCTGGGCCGACCTCGAGCCGGTGCGGCTGGAGAGATAGCACGGACATGGGCTCCTCCAGCCAGCACCCCGCAGACAGCCACGACCTGATCCGCGTGCAGGGCGCGCGGGTGAACAACCTGAAGGACGTCAGCGTCGAGATCCCCAAGCGGCGGCTGACGGTGTTCACCGGCGTCTCGGGATCGGGCAAGTCGTCGCTGGTGTTCGGCACCATCGCGGCGGAGTCGCAGCGGCTGATCAACGAGACCTACAGCGCGTTCGTGCAGGGCTTCATGCCGACGCTGGCCCGGCCCGAGGTCGACGTCCTGGAAGGGCTGACCACCGCGATCATCGTCGACCAGGAGCGAATGGGTGCCAACTCCCGCTCGACGGTCGGCACGGCGACCGACGCCAACGCGATGCTGCGGGTGCTGTTCAGCCGCCTCGGCAAGCCGCACATCGGCTCGTCCAACGCCTTCTCCTTCAACATCCCGTCGGTCCGCGGGGTCGGGCAGATCTCGATCGAGAAGGGAGCCGGCCGGACCGAGAAGCGCACGTTCACGGTCGCCGGCGGCATGTGCCCGCGATGCGAGGGCATGGGCTCGGTGACCGACATCGACCTGGCCCAGCTCTACGACGACAAGAAGTCGCTCAACGAGGGTGCGCTCACGATCCCCGGCTACACGGCCGACGGCTGGTACGTGCGCATCTTCGGGGAATCGGGCTTCCTCGACCCTGACAAGCCGATCCGCAAGTACACCAAGAAGGAGCGCCACGACTTCCTCTACAAGGAGCCGACCAGGGTGAAGGTCGGGAACATGAACCTCACCTACGAGGGCCTCGTCCCTCGGATCCAGAAGTCGTTCCTGTCCAAGGACGTCGACGCGCTGCAGCCGCACATCCGGGCCTTCGTGGAGCGCGCGGTCACCTTCACGACGTGTCCCGACTGCGGCGGCACCCGGCTCAACGAAGCCGCCCGGTCCTCCAAGCTCAAGGGGATCAACATCGCCGAGGCCTGCGCGATGCAGATCAACGACCTGGCCGAGTGGGTGCGCGGTCTGGACAAGCCGTCCGTCGCACCGCTCGTGGCGTCGCTGCGGCACACGCTCGACTCGTTCGTGGAGATCGGGCTGGGCTACCTCAGCCTCGACCGGCCGTCCGGCACGCTGTCGGGCGGCGAGGCGCAGCGCACCAAGATGATCCGCCACCTCGGGTCGTCGCTCACCGACGTGACCTACGTCTTCGACGAGCCGACGGTCGGGCTGCACCCTCACGACATCCAGCGGATGAATGACTTGCTGCTGCGGCTGCGCGACAAGGGCAACACCGTCCTCGTGGTCGAGCACAAGCCGGAGACGATCGCGATCGCCGACCACGTCGTCGACCTCGGCCCCGGCGCCGGCACCGCCGGTGGGGAGGTCGTCTTCGAGGGTACCGTCGACGAGCTGCGGGCCAGCAGCACGCTCACCGGGCGTCACCTGAACGACCGGGCTTCCCTCAAGCCATCGGTGCGGACGCCGTCGGGTGTGATGGAGGTGCGCGGCGCCCGGACTCACAACCTGCAGGACGTCGACGTCGACATCCCGCTTGGCGTGCTGGTGGTGGTGACCGGCGTGGCTGGGTCGGGCAAGAGCTCCCTGATCCACGGCTCGGTGTGTGGCCGGGACGGGGTGGTGTCGGTCGACCAGACTCCGATCCATGGCTCGCGGCGGAGCAACCCGGCGACGTATACCGATCTGCTGGAGCCGATCCGCAAGGCGTTCGCGAAGGAAAGCGGCGCGAAGGCCGCCCTGTTCAGCGCCAACTCCGAGGGCGCCTGTCCGACCTGCAACGGCGCCGGGGTGATCTACACCGACCTGGCGATGATGGCCGGCGTCACCACGGTCTGCGTGGAGTGCGAGGGCCGGCGGTTCCAGGCGTCGGTCCTGGACTACCGGCTCGGTGGGCTCAACATCGCCGACGTGCTCGACCTGTCCGTCGATGGCGCCGTCGGCTTCTTCGGCGCCGGCAAGACGCGGACGCCGGCCGCGCACGCGATCCTGCAGCGCATGGCGGACGTGGGGCTCGGTTACCTG
>WNGB01015647.1_pt1 | contig 10556 bp, 7 predicted proteins | sample 5400681 | NCBI WGS metagenome assembly WNGB01 (sample SAMN13153367, study PRJNA577476) | soil metagenome | isolation source: 115 cm soil or saprolite under grassland replicate 2 | place: USA:California | collected 2016-06-15 | reverse complement strand
GTGGCCGACGACTTCCCCGCCTACGTGCAGGACGCCCAGGGCCAGGTGCAGCGCCTCGGTGAGCGCTTCGGCCAGCACTGGGAGCCGAACCTGGACGCCGGCCGGGTCAGCCAGTGGCTCAGCGAGGCCGGTAACCGGCAGACCGTGTCCAGGTACCTCATCGGGCTGCGCTCGTTCACCACCTCGCTGCTGCACGCCCTGGTGGTGCTCGTCCTCGGGCCCATCATGGCCTTCTACCTGTTGGTGGACCTGCCGCGGCTGCAGCGGGGGGCGCTGGCCATGATCCCGCCCGCCCACCGCGAGGACATGCGCGAGCTGGGCGACCGCATCGGCAGGACGGTCGGCGGCTTCTTCCGTGGCCAGCTGCTGGTGGCACTGTTCGTCGGCATCGCCTCCAGCCTCGGGCTGTACCTGATCCACCTGCCCTTCTGGCTGCTGGTGGGCATCGTGGCCGGCCTGTTCAACCTGGTGCCGCTGATCGGGCCGTTCATCGGCGGCGGCCTGGCGGTGGTGATCGCGCTGCTCAACGGCAAGCCGGCACCCGGTGGTGGTGATGCTGGCGCTGCTGCTGGGCGCGACCGTCGGCGGCCTGTTCGGCATGCTGGTGGTGGTCCCGCTGGTGGGCGTGGCCAAGATCGTCTTCCTGTTCTCCTGGACGCGCCTGGTCGACTACGGCGACGAGCTGGTCGAGGTGACCCCACCAGCGGCCGTGGCGCCGGCGGACCCGGCCGGGGCGAAGCGCTAGAATCCCGCCCTTCCCGCACGCTGGTGGCGCCGTGAGCCGTCCGGCGCGTCCGCCGCGGCAGTGCACGCCCATGATGCTGCCGAGCGCTCGAGTGTAAGGAGATGGGCGTCCCATGACGTACGGCCCCGATCCCGGCACGCCGGCCGGCCAGCCCGCGCCCTACCAGGGCCAGCCACCCTACGGCCCCCAGGGGCAGCCGCCCTACGGCCCGCCGGAGCCGCCCGGCTACTTCATGGGCCGCAAGCTCGCCGGCTGGGGCGCGCGGGTCGGCGCCAGCCTGCTCGACAGCCTGTTCATCGCCGCTCCGACCCTGGTCATCGTCGGGCTGGCGTTCGTCCCGCTGCTGCTCGCCACGCGCGGGCTCGGCCCGGACGAGCAGCCCAACGGGGTCGCGGTCACCGTGACCGTCGTGCTGTTCTGCCTCGCCTTCGTCGTCCAGCTCGGACTCACCATCTACAGCCGCTACTACCTGCAGGGCACGACCGGCCAGTCGTGGGGCAAGCGGGTCATGCACCTGCGCCTGGTGCGCATGGCCGACGGCCAGCCGATCGGCGGCGGGATGGCCTTCGTGCGCGACATCGCCCACACCGTGGACGGGCTGATCTGCTACATCGGCTACCTGATGCCGCTGTGGGACGACCGCAGGCAGACCGTCGCCGACAAGATGCTGAACACCGTCGTGCTCGACGAGCGCTGACCAGCCTGCCGCCCGGACGGGCCCGTCGGAGAGCGCCGTCAGGCGCTGGCCGACGCCTGCCTGCGGGCGGTGAGTGCCCCGACCGCCTCGGCCCAGCCCGCGCCGGCCGGCGACGGGGTGACCACCACCGGCACCCCCGGGTCGCCCTCGGTGGCCGCCCAGGCGCCGTTGGCGACCAGGAACATCATCCCGGTGACGGCGCCGACCTCCAGGTCGGCCGGGGCGTCGCCGACGGCGGCGGCCTGGCTGGTCGCGAGCCCCCGCCTGGCCAGGTAGGCGGCCGCGGCGGCCGCCTTGCTCACGCCGGCGGGGGCGAGGTGGTAGGCGTGCGTCTCGCCGTCGCCCAGGTGCGGGTAGTCGCCCCGCAGGCGGCCGTTGTCGCGCAGCCGCGCCCAGCCGAAGCCGGCGGCGGCCAGGACCTTGTCCGCCTCGGCCACCGCCACCTGGCCGCGCAGCAGGACGGTGCCCTGGCGGCCCTCGGTCCACGGCGTGTGGGGTTCGAGCCGGCCGGGGAACGCGTCGAGCAGCGCCGCCGACGCGCCGGAGCGGACCAGCGCCGCCGCCGGGGTGGCGCCCAGGTCGCGCGGGCAGGCGCCCCACCGCAGCTCGGCCTCGCGCCCGAGCAGCAGCACCGCGCCCAGCTCGGCGATGGCGTCGCGCAGGCCGAGCAGGCGGCACGCCTCGAAGAGCTGGGCGCGGGTGCGGCCGGAGACCAGCACCACCTCGAGCCCGGCCTGGCTCGCGGCGACCAGCGCCTCGGCGGCGGCGAGGCTGGGGCGGCCGTCGAGGTCGGCCAGCAGCGACCCGCCGCGCCCGACCAGGGTGCCGTCCACGTCCGAGAACAGCACCACCGGGTCGAGCCGGTCGAGCACCGGCCCCGCGTCGGCCACGGCCAGCGGCTGCATGGTCAGGCGCTCGACCCGGCGGCGATGGCGCTGCGGTGCTGCCGGTAGCGGTCGACGGTGACCATCGGCGGGCGCTGCGCGATGGCGATGTCGCGCGGCTCGATGTTGTACTCGCGCAGCCGGTTGGCGAACTGCAGCAGGGTGGTCGACCAGCTCTCCGGGGCGACCTTGCCCTCGTCGACCAGGCGGCTGAGGGCCGCCTGGATGATGCCGAAGCTCATCCGCGACAGCGCCTGGACGTCCTGGTTGCGGTGCACCCGGCGCTCCAGGTCGACCTGGGCCATGGCGTTCACCCCGGAGTGGCGGGCGATGTCGATCAACATGCCGAGCTCGACGCCGTAGCCGGAGAGCATCGGGATCTGCTCGAGCACCTCGCGCCGGCCCGCGTACTCCCCGGAGAGGGGCTGCACGAAGCCGGCCAGCTCGGGCCAGAACAGGTTCAGCAACGGCCTGGCCACCAGCTCGGTGACGCGTCCACCGCCGGTCGCCCGCAGGGTCCTGCGCTCCTGCAGCGGGCGCTCGTAGAACCCCTTGACGTAGACGATCCCCGGGTCCTCGAGCAGCGGCCCGAGCAGGCCGTAGACGAACCGTGGGTGGATGTTGCGGATGTCGGCGTCGATCCAGCAGATCAGGTCACCGTGGCAGACGTAGAGGCTCTTCCAGAGACCCTCGCCCTTACCGGCAACCGAGCCCATCTCGGGAAGTACGTCCTGCTCGCGGTAGACGGCCGCTCCCTCGGCGTCCGCGATCTTCATGGTGTCGTCTTCCGACCCGCCGTCGATGACCACGAGCTCGTCGACCAGGCGGGACCGCTCGACCAGGGCCCGACGCAGCACGCGCACGATCGGGCCGATGGTGGCTGCCTCGTTGCGCGCCGGCAGGCAGACCGAGATGGTCGTGCCGGTACGCTCCCGAGCCGCCCGCAGCTTGGCAAGCGGCTCGAACTGGCTGTAGTGGAAGGTCCGGTGCCCGAACCACTCCCACGTGTCGAGTTGGGTCACTGCCGTCTCCTGGCTAGGGGGAGGCGCCTGCGCCACCGCCGCCTGGGCTACCCTTGTTCCCCCCATGATCGGGGTTGACGCCGAATCGCGTTGACGGTTTCGAACATGCCAGGGCAAGCTGGCAAAGACAAACCGAAGACGGCGACGCATCGAGAGGGGCGGAGGGACTCGGCCCGAAGATGCCCCGGCAACCTCCCCACCAGTGGGAACGGTGCCAACTCCGACCCCGGCCGGCGCGCAGTGTGCCACGCCGGGGAGAGATGCGCGAGCGGTCGGGGTGACCGTGGCGCACGCGATCGCCGGAGGTAGCTGAGCTACCTCGCAGACGCGTAGGAGGTCACCACATGACCGCACCCCTGGATCGTGACGGGTTCGTTGCCGGGCGGGGGTTCGAAAGCCCCGAACGCGATATCCAACCCGCCACGGTCGTGCTGCGCTGCCGCGGCTGCGGCACGCCCTACCCGCCGGGGCTGCGCCACGCCTGCCCGGCCTGCCTCGGCCCGCTCGACGTGGACCGCGGCCCCGTCCCCGCCGCCCGGCTCGACCCGCGCGCGGTGGCGGCCGGACCGGCCTCGATCTGGCGCTACCAGGAGCTGCTGCCCGCCCGCCCGGGTGAGGGCGACCTCGCCCCCGGGCTGACGCCGCTGCGCCCGGCGCCCCGGCTGGCCGAGGCGCTCGGCGTGCCTGGGCCGCTGTGGCTCAAGGACGACACCGGCAACCCGACCAACTCGTTCAAGGACCGGGTCGTCGCGGTCGCCCTCGCCAAGGCGCGCGAGCTGGGGATCTCCACCGTGGCCTGCGCCTCGACCGGAAACCTCGCCGGCGCGACTGCGGCCGCCGCCGCCGCCCAGGGGCTCAACTGCGTGGTGGTGATCCCGGCAGGGCTCGAGCTGGGCAAGGTCGCCTCGGCGGCCGCCTTCGGGGCCATGGTCGTCGCCGTCGAGGGCTCCTACGACCAGGCCAACCGGGTCTCGGCGCAGGCGGCCGAGGAGTTCGGCTGGGGCTTCGTCAACGTCAACCTGCGCCCCTGGTACGCCGAAGGCTCGCTCACCGTCGGGCTGGAGGTGGCCGAGCAGCTCGGCTGGTCGCTGCCCGACCACGTGGTCGTCCCGGTCGCCTCCGGCGCCCTGCTCACCAAGGTCCACCAGGGCTTCGGCCTGCTGGCCGAGGCCGGGCTGGTGGACGGCGGCCCGGTGCGGGTGCACGGCGCCCAGTCGGACGGCTGGGCGCCGGTGGCGGCGGCGTTCGCCGAAGGCCGCGACGAGGTGCTGCCGGTCAGGCCGAGCGGGATCGTCAAGTCGTTCGGGATCGGCGACCCGGCCGACGGGCCCGAGGCGCTCGCGGTGGTGCGCGAGACCGGCGGGCGCCTCGAGGCGGTCTCCGACGAGGAGGTGGTCGAGGCGATCACCCTGCTCGCCCGCACCACCGGCGTGTTCGGGGAGACGGCGGCGGGGGTGACGATCGCCACCCTGGCCCGGCTCGCCGCCGCCGGGGCGCTGCGCCAGGGCGAGCGCGTCGTGGCCCTGGTCACCGGGCACGGCCTCAAGACCACCGAGGTGCTCGACGGCCGCGTCGGCCCCACCGTCACCATCCGCCCCAACGTCGACGCGCTGGAGGCGGCCATCAAGCCGATCAGCCCGGGCCTGCTCACCACGCCCTGACCTGGGTCGTGCGTCGCCGCCTGCTTGACGGCGGGCGTTGAGGGTCAGCCAGGAGCCGCGGGACGGGTGGACGCCCCTGCGAGGGAGGAAGCGGTGACCGAGGAGCACGACCTGATCGTGATGGGCCTGGGGGTCGGCGGGGAGGAGGTCGCCGGCCGCGCCGCCGAGGCCGGCATGGACGTCCTGGGCATCGAGCGCAAGCTGGTCGGCGGGGAGTGCCCCTACTGGGGGTGCATCCCCTCGAAGATCATGGTGCGGGCGGGCAACTCGCTGGCCGAGGCGGCCCGGGTGCTGCGCCTCGCCGGCGACGCGCGCGTGTCCCCGTCCTGGCGGCCGGTGGCCGAGCGGGTACGCGAGGCCACCGCGGGCTGGGACGACCAGGTCGCCGTCGACCGCCTGCGCGGCAAGGGCGGCACCTTCCTGCGCGGCCAGGCGCGGCTGGTCGGCCCGCGCGAGGTCGAGGTCGACGGGGAGCGCTACCGCGCCAGGCGCGGCGTGGTGGTCGCGACCGGCGGCGTGCCGGCCACACCGCCGATCGACGGCCTCGGCGAGACCGGCTACTGGACCAACCGCGAGGCGATCGAGGCCGACGAGCTGCCCGCGTCGCTGGTGGTGCTCGGCGCCGGGCCGATCGGGCTGGAGCTGGCCCAGACGTTCCAGCGCTTCGGCACCGAGGTCACCGTCGTCGAGGTCGCCGACCGCGCGCTGCCCCTGGAGGAACCGGAGAACGGGGAGGCCATTGGCGAGGTCCTCCGCGAGGAGGGCATCACCCTGCACACCGGGGTCGGCGCCAGCGCCGTGCGCCGGGCCGACGGCAAGGTCACGGTGGAGTTGGCCGACGGCCGCCAGGTCGACGGTGAGCGGTTGCTGGTGGCGACCGGCCGGCGGCTGGAGGTCGCCTCCCTTGGCCTGGAGGCGGCGGGGCTCGACCCTGGGGCACGGTCGATCGCGGTCGACGAGCACCTGCGCGCGGGCGACGGCATCTGGGCCGTGGGCGACGTCACCGGCAAGGGCGCGTTCACCCACCTGGCCGTCTACCAGGGCCGGATCGCGGCGGCGGACGTGCTCGGGCAGGAGCACGCGCCCGCCGACTACCGTGCGCTGCCGCGGGTCACCTTCACCGACCCGGAGGTCGCCAGCGTCGGCATGACCGAGGCGCAGGCGCGCGAGGCCGGCCTGGCGGTCCGCACCGGCGTGGCGCAGACCGCCTCGTCGGCGCGCGGCTGGATCCACGGCCCGGGCGCCGAGCACGGCGTCGCCAAGCTGGTCGCCGATGCCGACCGAGGCGTGCTGGTCGGCGCGTCGGTGATGGGGCCGGCCGCCGGTGAGGTCATCGGCCTGCTGGTCCTCGCCGTCAAGGAGCGCGTGCCGATTGGCGCCCTGCGGGAGCTGATCTATCCCTACCCCACGTTCGTCCGCGGCCTAGAGGACGCCCTGCGCGAGCTGCCGTAGCAACCTTGACAGTGTCATATAACAGTGTCATCGTCTTCGTATGGACCGAGCCCATGCCACCTGGACGCTGGCCGAGCTGACCGACCGGGTCGCCGAAGCGCTCGCGGTCGGCTACCGCGGCCAACGCAGCGGCCGCGTCCGTGACGTGCCCGACCAGCGCGCGATCCGCTGGTACACCACCCTCGGCCTGGTCGACCGTCCCGCCGCCATGCGCGGTCGCACGGCGCTCTACGGCCGCCGCCACCTGCTCCAGCTCGTCGCCATCAAGCGCCTGCAGGCCGAGGGCCGCTCCCTGGCCGAAGTCCAGGTCGAGCTCGCCGCCACCGGCGACGAGCGGCTCGAGCGCATCGCCCGCCTACCGGCCACCCCCTCGCGCAGCGAGGCCGCCACGCTTGCCCGGCGGTCCTCGCCGCCGCGCACCGCGGCGACCTTCGCCCCCGCCCGCGTCGGGTCCGCGGGCGAGCAGGAGCCCGCGGCGGCGGCCGCCGACCGGACCAGGTTCTGGGCGGCCGGCCCGGCCGCTCCCGAGGCCGGAGCCGGCGCGGTCCCGCCCGACCGGCCGGAGGTCACCCAGATCCAGGCCATCCAGCTCGGCGACGGCGTGACGCTGCTGCTCGGCGCGGCCCGGCCGCTCGGCGGCGACGACCTCGACGCCCTGCGGGCCGCGGCCGCGCCCCTGCTGGCCGCGCTGCGCGCTCGGGGGCTCGACTCCGCCACCTCTCGAAGGGAGCTCCCATGACCAACGCCCGCCTTCCCCTGCTCCCCGACGACCAGCTCGCGCGGCTGCTGCCGGCGGGTGACGAGCCCGGCGTCGGCGCGCTCACCACCGAGCGCGGCAACCTGCCGCTCGAAGCGATCGACGTGCGCGCCGCCGTCGCCGGGCTGCTCGCCCGCACGGTGCTCACCCAGACCTTCGCCAACCCCTACGACGAGCCGCTGCAGGCCACCTACGTGTTCCCGCTGCCCGACAGGGCGGCCGTCACCGAGTTCCGCATGGAGGTGGCCGGGCGCGTGGTGGAGGGCGTGCTCGAGGAGCGCGCCAAGGCGCGGGCGGCCTACGACCAGGCCATCGCCGAGGGCCGGCGTGCCTCGATCGCCGAGGAGGAGCGGCCCGGCGTGTTCACCATGCGGGTCGGCAACCTGCTCCCCGGGGAGCAGGCCACCATCCGGCTCGCCATGGCCGGCCCGCTGCCGTACGGCGATGGCGAGGCGACCTTCCGCTTCCCGCTGGTGGTGGCGCCACGCTACGTCCCGGGCAGGCCCCTGCCAGGCCAGTCGGTGGGGGACGGCACCGTGCCGGACACCGACGCGGTGCCCGACGCCTCCCGGATCACCCCGCCGGTGCTGCTGCCCGGGTTCCCCAACCCGGTGCGGCTCTCCCTCGAGGTCGAGGTCGATCCCGCCGGCCTGCCCCTGCGCGGCCTCGCCGCGAGCCTGCACGCCGTCCGCGTGGAGGAGGGGGATCGCCTGGTGGTGCGGATGCAGCCGGGGGAGCGGGCCAACCGCGACTTCGTCCTGCGGCTCTCCCTCGGCGAGGAGGCCGTCGCCGGCAGCCTCACCACCGCGCCGGACGCCGAGGGCGACGAGGGCACCTTCGCGCTCACCATCCTGCCGCCGCCGGCCGAGCGCGCCGCGCGGCCGCGCGACGTGGTCCTGGTGCTCGACCGCTCGGGCAGCATGGCCGGCTGGAAGATGGTCGCCGCCCGCCGGGCGGCGGCTCGCATGCTCGACACCCTCGGCGATGCCGACCGCTTCGCCGTGCTCGCCTTCGACAACGCGGTCGAGCGCCCGCCGGCGCTCGGCGGCGAGGGCCTGGTGGCGGCGAGCGACCGTCACCGCTTCCGCGCGGTCGAGTTCCTCGGCTCCATGGAGGCCCGCGGCGGCACCGAGATGGCCGCGCCGCTGCGCCAGGCGGTCGACCTCCTGACCGGCGGTTCGGACTCCGACCGCGACCGTGTGCTCGTGCTGGTCACCGACGGCCAGGTCGGCAACGAGGACCAGCTCATCGGCCTGCTCGCCCCGCGCCTCGGGGAGGTGCGCGTGTTCACCGTCGGCGTCGACGTGGCGGTCAACGAGGCCTTCCTCAAGCGCCTGGCCGGCCTCGGCGGTGGCGCCTGCGAGCTGGTCGAGTCGGAGGACCGGCTCGACGCGGTGATGGAGCGGATCCACCGGCGCGTCGGCACGCCGGTGCTGACCGACCTGGTCGTCGAGGACGCCGGCCTGGGGATCGAGCCGGATTCGCTGACCCCGTCGGGGGGGTCCGGGGGGCTCGAGAGCGAGGCCGGAGCCCGGGCGGCGGGCGGCCACGCAGGGCCGAGCGGTAGCCCCCCGGTGAGCAAAGGCCCCGCCACTCGCCTGCCGGTGCTGTTCGCGGGGGCGCCGCTGGTGGTCACCGGTCGCCTGCGCGGGCGGGCGGGCGCGGCGCGCCGCGAGGGTGCCCTGGTGGTGCGTGGCCGCCTGGCGTCCGGGCGCGGGTGGCGCACGGAGGTGCGCGCCCGTCCGGCGGCCAACCCGGCGCTCGCCGCCGTCTGGGCGCGGGGTCGCCTGCGCGACCTGGAGGACGCCTACGCCGCCGGCCGCGGCGCCGACCCCGGGCTGGAGCGCCAGATCGTGGCCACCTCGCTGCGCTTCGGCGTGCTGTGCCGCTTCACCGCCTTCGTGGCGGTCGACAGCGTCGTGGTGAACGAGGGTGGGCACCTGCGCCGGGTCACCCAGCCGGTGGACGCGCCCCAGGGGTGGGACATGTTCGCGCCCCAGCCGGTTGGCGCCGGCGTGGCCATGGCCGCATCGGCCACCTCGCACGGGGGGCCGGCGGGGGGGATGGCCCGCCCGCTGCTGGCGAAGGCCTCGCCGGCGCCGCGCGGCCGGGGCGCCGCCGAGCCGGTGGTCGTCCCCCTCGACGCCTACCGCCGGCGGGCGCGCGAGCTGCGCGCCCGCCTCGCCGAGGCCGGCGAGGCCGAGCGGGGCGGCCGGCTGGCCTGGCTGCGCCGCCAGCTCGGCGAGCTGCTGGACGACCTGCGCTCGGTCGGGGCTCCCGACGAGGAGCTGCGCCCGCTCGGCGAGCTGCTGGCCGAGCTCGTGCGCCTCGACGTCGCACCGGTCCCGACCACCGAGGCGCTCGCCGCGGTCTGGGGGCGTGCCCTCGGTGCCCTGGACGCCTTCGCCGGAGCGGAAGGGGTGGCCCAGGTCGCCGCGTCGGGCCGCGACCGCGCGGCCGACTTCTGGAAGCGGCGCCCCACGAGCTGAGCGGTGCGCCGACGCGGCGCCGGTCAGGTCAGGGACAGCCTGACCCCGCGGCTGAGGGGCGAGTCGTGCAGCTCGACGGCGCGCGGGCGGAAGCTCGTCGGCACGTCGTAGACGAGCGTCCCGTTGACCGAGTTGCCGGGGTTGACGCGCGCCAGCGGCAGCCTGCTGCCAGCCCGCAGGGTGGCACCGGCGTCCACCTGGTTGCGGCTGCCGCCGACCGCGTAGAGGTACTGGGCGTTCGCGTCGACGTTCTGGGGCTCCCGGCCGATGTTGCGCACCCTCATGGTGAGCAGGCAGAACTTGCCCTGGGCGCGGACCGCGGTCGCGCCGGTCCCGAGCACCCGTGGACCGCAGCCGAACCTGGCGACGCGGAACTCGAACTTCCCGTCCCTGACCGGCGCGTACGGGGCACCGGCACGGCCGCTCTGCGAGCCGCTCTGGGACGACGACCGCGTGACCGCCGTCCCACTCTGGTAATCCGAGCCGTCCCGGTCGCTGTCGGACCCGCCCTGGCCGCCTCCTCCATGGTCGCCGTTGTTGAGCGACGCGAGCACGGCGAACACGACGATGGCAGCGGCCACCAGCACGCCCCGGAGGCGCGCCTTCCCCGGCACGGGTCGCCCGGCTGGCGGCGGCACGCCCCAGCCGGGCGACCCGGCCGGGCCCGGTCCCCAGCCCGCCGGGAGGGCCGGCCCGGACCCCTGGCCGGTCGCCTGGGCCGGCGGCTCGGGCCTCGGCGCCCAGCCCGTCGGCTGGGCGCGCGCGGACCCCTGGCCTGGCGCTGGCGCCGGCTGCGGCGCCGACGCCCTGCGCGGCTCCGATGAAGGCGTCCAGCCGGCTGGCCGGCCC
>WNGB01014408.1_pt1 | contig 10557 bp, 3 predicted proteins | sample 5400681 | NCBI WGS metagenome assembly WNGB01 (sample SAMN13153367, study PRJNA577476) | soil metagenome | isolation source: 115 cm soil or saprolite under grassland replicate 2 | place: USA:California | collected 2016-06-15 | reverse complement strand
CGGCGGCAGGTGGTGAGCAGCCAACTTGAAGAACGCAGTGGGCATACGGGCTGACGCCATGACAGGTGCCTCCTTTCAGGCAACGCTCTCCTGTCATAACCTCAACTCCCGTGCCAAGTGGTTTTGTCAGAGCCTCTAAGTGTTGTCGGTGTAGTTGAACAGGATGTCGCCGTTGGTAGTGCCGCTGTTCAGCTGGAGCCACGCCTGGAAGGTGAGGTCGCCGCTCGCGGTGCCGCCGCTGAAGAAACCGATGCCATGCCAATCCACGATCAGGTAGTCGTTGATACCGTTCCCGTCAATATCGACAAAGCGGCTCAGGATGGAGCCGCTGCGCAGGTGCAGGTCGTCCCAGAGCGGGGCAATCGCCGCCTGGGTGGGGCCGCTGGCCAGGGCAGTGTTCGTATTGGCAGTGTTCGCGGTGAGGAAACTGATGAAGCCATTGGTGCAGACGAACAGTTGGCCGGTGCCGGTGTAGGTGGTGCCGTAATACCGGAAGGTATTCGTGCCCAGGTCAATCGAAGCAGTGCCGTCGTCCACGCTGGTTGGCGCGAGAGTCGTCGTCCCGGAGATGCTGGCGGTCAACGGGAGGTTGGGGGCCGGCACGTCATAAGCGCGATAGCCCGCCGTGTTGGGGCCAGCAAGGACCGAGGGGCCGTAGTCGGTCAGCGTGTAGGTGACGTTGAAGTTGTCAGACGCGGTGCCGGTCGGGTTGTCGTCCGCGAAGTTGTACGTGTGCGGGACGCTGAAGGATTGGGCGCCTGCCGCCAAGATCACGTTCTGGACGGCGGAGCCGTCGCCCCAGTTGATCGCCAGGAGGATGTCACCGACGCTGCGGCCGACGATGGTGCCAGCCAGGGTCTCGGTGGCGGCGACGCCTTCGTTGATGACCGGGCCGGTTAGCGCGACGCCGGTGGCGGTGATGGACGGGCATTCGCGCCGCTCCAGTTCTTCCAGCCGCAACTGTGCCCAATTCCTGCCAGCGAGGAACTGGGCCGACTGGGGGGACTTTTTGGCGATTTTCCTTGACGACTGCTTCCACCAGGTGCGTGCCACGGGGGGCTCCTGAACAACAAATGGAGAATGAACCGCGAGAAAAAGTGCGGACTGCGGGGCGTGGGGAAAATAAAGGGGTTATGCGGGAGAGTACAGCGTTTTACTGAAGATTGAAATTAACCGGCAGGTAGGCGCGAGTCAAGTCTCATCTGTACACATTAATGCGATTATTCGGGCGGGGATCGCTACAGGCACTCCCCAGGAACCCGTGAACAATAAACAAGGACGCGAGAAGACAGCGTCAGGGCTGGCTGCTCACGTCCTTGTCTACTCGTTACCGTTCACCGTTCACTGCTGCGCGGCAGCGAAGATCCGATCGAGCGCTTGCGTGTGCCGCTGCCCCGCGGCCAGTAGGTTCCCGTCCTCCGCCAGTCCTGCGAGACCGGCCAGCTCATGCAGCACCGCGGTCAGCAAGTCTTCCCGGCCGTCGGCCGCTCCCGCCGGCAAGGCCAAACCGTCGGCAAATTCCTCGTCCTGCCCGGGCGTCGCATCGACGAACCAGCCATACCCGGCCCCGTCCGGACTGAGGACGATCTGCCTGGCCTGCGGGAGCACCACGCCCAGCTGGCCTGCAGGCAACTGTTGGAGGACGGCGGTCACGCCCTTCAGCCGGTCCAGCACGGCCTGATTGACACCGGCCTGCTGCAGCCGATCCAGCGCCCCCGCCACGGTCACCTCCACGGCCGTCTGACTGATCGGTGCGGCGCCCGATCCCGCGCCGCCGGCCGCCAGCAACAGCTGCACGCCGGCACTGAAACGGCCCGGCACCGGCGTCCATCCCGGCGCACCGTAGGCGAACGGAGCGATGTCCGGCGCCCCCGGGCTGTTGCTGTTGCGCAGTTTCCAATCCCCAGAGATGGTGTTGAACACACCAATAGTGGTCGCGCCAGTGCCTTGCCAGTCTCCCACGATCGGCGCATCTCCCACCCCGCCGTAGGCGAAGGGGGCAATGTCCGGAGCACCGGGGCTGTTGCTGTTCTTCAGATACCAGGTCATGGTGGCGGGATCGACAACCCCGATGGTCGTGGTTCCGTCACCGTCCCAGTCGCCGACCACTGGAATCCAGCCCGACGCCCCGTAGGCGAACGGCTTGGAGTCGGGAGCGCCAGGGCTGTTGCTGTTCTTCAGATACCAGGTCATGGTGGTGGGATCGACGACGCCGATGGTTGCGCTTCCGTCACCATCCCAATCGCCGACCACGGGAATCCAGCCTGGCGCTCCATAGGCGAAGGGGGCAATGTCGGGAGCACCGGGGCTGTTGCTGTTCTTCAGATACCAGGTGGCGGTGGTGGGATCAAAGACGCCGATGGTAGTGGTACCATCGCCGTCCCAATCGCCCACCACGGGCTGCCAACCGGAGGCCCCATAGGCGAAGGGGGTGATGTCGGGAGCGCCAGGGTTATTGCTATCGCGCAGATACCAAGTCGCCGTGCCCGGGGCAAAGACACCGACCGTGCTCGGTGCGAAGGGAATGACCACGGGCAGAGTCGTGGCGGGAGGCGGTGTCGTCGTCTGGCCGCCGCCGGGCGGAGTCGTTTCACCGCCGCTGCTTCCAGGCGGAGGAGTGGTCTCGCCGCCTCCGCCGCTGGGCGGAGTGGTTTCGCCACCGCTTCCCGGTGGTGTGGTCGTACCGCCGCCACCGCCTCCACCCCCACCGCCGGAACTCGGCAGTTGCACCAGGATGAACGCCTGGATGGCAGGCGGTGTCGCTTGCCGCAGACCGACGTTGTCGGTGGCGACACTATCGAAGCCGTAGGTATGCCCGTCCTGGCCAGTGAACGTCGCCGAGGTGGCCTTCGTCTTTGTCAGGAACGGAGTGAACGGACCGCCATTGTCCGAGACAAAGATATCAAAAGTCGCGAGGCCCGAGCCGCCCGTGTCGTCCTGGCCGGTCCACTGCACGAGGAACTGAGCCGTGGCCGTGGGGGACGTCAGAGGCAAGACATTGCTGGTCGGTGCGACGGCATCGATGGTGACGAGGGCTTCCTTGTTCGGGTCGGTGCCCTGGCTCGGGTCGTGCTCGTCCACCTGGTTCGTGGCGATGATCGTATTCGCGTCGAACTGGATCAACGCCACGTTGCGGATTGCTGTCCCGGTGGGCAGGCCACTCTTCGGATGGACCAGGTAGCTAACGTGTCCCTGCCCGCGGCCGGTGCCGTCCTCGGGCGGCAAGAAGCCGGTCAGAACGTCGGGCGGCAACTGCGTGGCGGGATCGATGGACTGGAAGGAGACTGTGACCAACCCCGTCACGGGGTTCAGGTCCGCAACGACGACCACGTTGAACGTGTGGGCGTTGAAGGTCATGAAGACCGTGTTTTCGTAGTGCTGGCTGCCCGGCGGCGCGAGCAGGCTTGTATCGCCCCAGCCGATATCGGTGAACTCGAAGCTATTCCAGTCGAGGTTGGTGCTCAGTTGATTGGTGACGACCACGCGCTGGGCCGGTGCCGACGCGGTCGCGGCATTCTCGAAGTCGATCCGATACGGGAGGATCGAAGCCGGAGGCATATAGTGCTGTGGCCCAAACCCGGACGGGCCGACGAGGCCGTTGGGATCCTGCGACTGGACGGTGCCGCTGTCGCCGTTGTCACCAGAGGGACCGGGGGGCTGCGGCGGGGGCGGAGGGGGAGGCGGCGGGTCGGGGCAGTCGCCCCAGCCGAAGATCCAACCGTTCGTCGAGCCCTGGCTGTAGCCAAAACTGGCCCCGGCGTTGTATCCATACGAGTACCCGGCGGACGCGTTCAGGCCCGCCGAAACCCCCGCACCGATTTCCGCGTGTGCTCCCACACCAGCACTCGCGATCCCGGCGCTGGCGATCCCAGCGTTCGGTCCGACGGACACGCTCGGGCCGATGACGCCGCCGACTCCGACGCCGGCGGTGGGGCCGATCCCCGCCGAGGCGCCCACCGTCACGCCCGCGCCGACGCCCACGCCCACTCCAACCGAATGTCCCGTCGATTCGCCGAAGGAGAACCCGAAGAAGTGATTGGGACCACCCTGGACGTGCGGATCCTGCCCCCACGGGCCGTACCAGCACCAGCGGGTTCCCGCCGGATCAATGATGTCCACAGGGTCATTTCCGGCGTAGCGGTACAGGTTCGTGTCCGCTCCCCCAAGGCGTAACGGATCCGGGCTGTCGAAGCGGCCCAGGGTGAGATCGTAAAACCGCGCGCCCATGAAATCGAGGCCGTTCCCTTCCGCCGTCACGCCCGCGGCGCCCACGAACTGGAACGGGTTGGCAATTGTCCCTGTGCTGAGCAGCGTTGCTCCGAACGGATCATAGGCGTAGGAGTTGGCGTAAGTGCCGCCCGCACCGCTGATGCCGGCGGTCGATCCCAGGCCATCGAAGTCGTAATAATCCCAACCGCCCGAGACGATGGTTCCTTCCAGCCCCAGGCCATTCGCGTAGGTTGCGGTGCGGTTGCTCGCCCCATCGTAGGTCGCCTCGACACTCCCCTGACCCTGGGCATCGAGCAGATACTCGGTGCGCTGCCCGTTGAAGACAGTGGCCACGCGGTTGCTCAGGGCGTCGTACTCATACTGCCAGGTGCCTTGCGGGGTGACTGCCTGAGTCAGCCGGTTCAGGGCATCGTAGGTGTACGTCCGCGTGCCACCCGATCCGGTTTGCTGGATCAGGTTGCCGTCGAGGTCGTAGGTATTGGTCGTGCCACCGACGGCCGAATACTCGTTCAGATTGTTGGTGGTGTAGCCCGCGGTCGCACCATTGAGGACAGTCTGGATGCGGTTGCCCAGCGCGTCGTACGAGTAGCTCAGATCCTGGTTGGGAATCTGCGCATTCGTCGAGGCGAAGCCCGCATGGGTGAGTTGGCCCGTCAGGTCGTAGGTGTAGTTCCAGGTTCCATCCAGCGTAACCAGGGAGGTCCGGCGGCCGAGGGCATCGTAGGTGTAATCGAAGCGTGAGTTGATCGAGTTGTCCGGCGCGCGATTGACAATGCTGGCGACGCGGCCGGCACCATCATAGCTGTAAGTCGTGTAGGTGCCGTTGCCCTTGTCCTCGCGCTGCAGCCGGCCAGCCTGGTCGTAGGTGTAGAGCACGATGCGGGTCTCGGTCGCTGTGCTGGCGTCTTTCAGTTCACTCAACCGGCCCGCGGCATCATAGAGATAGTGGACCTTGAAACCCGAGTTATCCTCCATGAAACTGCGCCGGCCCGCGGCATCGTAGGTGTACTGGATCCACCGGCTGTGCGGGTAATCCACCCGCTGGAGCCGGCCGGCCTGGTCGTAGGTGAACGTGGTTGTGCCGTGGCTGTCGGTGGCGGTCGCCAGCCGGCCACGGGCATCGTAGGTGTAGCTGTTGCTGGAGCTGTCCGGGAAGGTTTCCTGCGTGACCTGCCCGGCGGTGTTGCGCGTCAGGGTGATGGTCTGCCCGCGGCGGTTGACGAGCGAACTGGGATTGCCCAGGGCGTCGTCCACGACGCGATCGACGCTGCCATCGGCATAGGTGGTCGTCGTGAAATTGCCCTTGGCGTCATAGCCGAAGTGGGTCACGTGGCCGTTCGCGTCCGTGAGGGCGGTCGGATCGTTCTCCGGTCCACCGAGGGTGTACTTGGTGAGATTGCCGAGTTGGTCGGTAATCGTTGTCGGCCGGCCGCAGTCGCAGCGGGTGTAGTCCACCGTGTGGCCCAGGGAATCCGTCGCGCGGATCAGTTACCGGAGGGAGTTGTACTCGTAACGGATATAGTTCCCGAGTGCGTCTTCCGTACGCACGACCAGCCCGCGATCATCGAAGTAGTTGGTCGAGGCGATCCCGCCAGCATCCGTCGCGGTGACGGAACCGAGATGGTAGCTGTACGTCACACGCTGCACGTTGCCGGTCAGGGAGGTGGCGATCAGCCGCCCCTGGGCATCGTATTCGTAGGACTGAGTTACCCCGCCTGGATCGGTGACCGAGAGGAGGGCATTCTTGCTCGCCGGGTTGGAGCCGGTGTCGTAGGTGTAACTGGTGGTTCCCTCCGGCCCCGTCGCCGACGACAGATAGGTATTGGTTGCGTCGTAGGTGTAGCTGATGGTTCGGCCCGTGATGTCCGCGGCGGTCGCGAACGACGTGATACTGCCAATGAGTCCGGCGCCGTTGTAGGTGATGGCAATCGACCCGCCGCTGGAATGCGTGAGGCTGGTGAGCTGCCCGGCCGTGAAGCCTGCCGTGATGCGGTTGCCGTTGATGTCCTGCAGGTACTCCACTGTGTGGTCCGCCCGGAAGCGCATCACCCGGCCGCTCGTCTCGGTCAATTCCCAGGCGCCGCCGCTGACCTTGCGCAGCACGCCGGAATCGCCCGGCTGGCTGAAGTAGGCTCCCGCGGTGCGGCTGTCCGGCTGGAAAATCCGCTGGGCGTTGGCTGCCTCGTGAACGACGATCGTGCCGTCGGCCTGTTCTTCCAGCGAGATTTGCCAGGGAGCAGTCCAGCCGCGTCCGAACGGTCCCGTCTGGTAGCGGCTGAGGATGTCGTTGCCGAAGGAACGGGTGAAGTCCAGGGCCAGCCCCGGCGTCGGCACGTAGGCATCCCCCGCGGAGGCGAGCGGCGATACCGAGTTGAGGCCGAGCGCTTGCTGCATCGCGAACGAGAACAGCTCGTTGACGTCGGAGACCTTCAGGCCGAGCTGCCCGAGGTAGACCGCGTTGGCGTGGAGCATGCTGACGTAGTCGCCCCAGGTGGTGCCGATCACGGCCCTGAGATTGGCGAAGACGCCGTCCCAGGCGTCGGCCGGAATCCACGAAGGCCGCATGGCGTCTTTCATGCCCGCCCAATCGACCACCTCGGTGCTGCCGGCATCATGGATGCGGATGTCATAGTGTTGCACATTGTCGTTGCTGAAATCCCAGGGCTGTTGCAGTCCGGCGTAATAGACGGGCACACGGATGCGTTCGCCCGGCTGGAGCACGCCGGCCACGGCGCCGCTGGCGTAGATCTGCACCGAGTTGCTGAACCCTTTCGGCAGCGCTGACGTCCAGAAGCCTTGGGTCAACAGGGATTGATCGAGCGTCAACAAGGGTCGCAGGCCATTCGTGTTTTCCAACGTGAGGATCGGCGCCGGCATGGAGACGTTGCCCGTGTTGGCGTACTCGACGTACAGCGTGGCTGTCGCGTGCCGGCCCAGCACTCCGGGCAGAATGAGGTGGGTTTCCAGGTGGGCTTGACCGGCAGCCAATACTTTGAACGCGCCCGCGAGCAGGGCCGATGTGCCGCCCGGCAGCGTGACGCGGACGTCATAGGTTCCGGTCGGGACTCCGTGCAAATCGAACGTGGCGGTCAACTGGCTGAACGAATTGACCTGCACCTGCTGGGCGGTGGCAGCGGTCGTGCCTCCCAACTCCAGGGTGACATGGGTTCCGGGGAGGAACCCGCTGCCCGAGAGGGTCATGGCGACAGTCTGGTCCGTCGCGTAGCTGTCGGGAGTGACCGTATTCAGAAAGACGGGGTTGGTCCGCGCCACGAGGGTAAAGTGACTCGGACTCGGGACCGTGCGCGAGTAGACGAGGATGTACCATGTGCCGGGCGTCGCGAATGGCACCTGAACGTCCTGGTCGGCGCCGGCCTGCCCGAACCGGTAGTCGTAGGTGCCGCGGGTCGGCGGCGAGCCGCGGCGCACATAGACCTCGTTGTTGTCGGTATCGGTGCTATCGTCGAGCCGGACCAGGAGTGGGTTGCCGGCGGCGACGTCCACCTTGAAGAGCTGAATCTGACCGCTCGCCAACAGCGTGCCCGTGTAGGGGGTGCCGAGCGTCAGGGTGCTCACGGCGATTTGATTGAGGCTGAACGAGTAGGCCCCCGCCTGGCCGTTGGCACTGTGGACCGTCAGGACATAATCCCCCGTGGTGGGGAGGGTCACCGGGTCGGAGCTGGCGGTGAGATTGCTGAAGAGGGTTGCACTTCCCGCGCCGGCGAGGTCGAACTGGATGCCGGTATTGGCAGCGCCGAGCAGGTTGAACTGGACCTGCTGATTGGCCGTGCCGGTAAAGGTCCAACGGTCGATGGCAAAGGGGGAGTACAGTTGCCCATGCTCGACCTGGTCGAGGGTGAGCGGGTAGGTGTGGGTGGTGGCGTCGCCCGCGAGGATGATGTAGTTACCAGTGCTGTTGGGCTGGTCCGGGCTGGCGGTGACATGGACATGGTAGACCCCATCGGCCGGTAGCGTGACGCCGACGATGCTCACGTCCGTGCCCGTCTGGGTATTGGCGGCGGTCCCCAGGACATGACCCTGGTCGTCCAGGAGTTGCACCTGGGCGTAGTTCAGCGCCGGCGACAGGGGGTGAGGGGCAGACCCCTGATCGCCGGTGTGGACGTTGACGGTGACCGTATGATTGGCTCGGTCGAAGAAGGTCCAGTCGTTGGAGGGATTAGTGGCGTTGATGGCACCTGAGACCGACAGGTTCAGGGGCAGCGGCATCGCGAGCACTTCGCCGCCGTGGACGGAGAACACGAAGCGGCCCTCGACGTCGCTGTTGAAATGCTGGTGAATCAGGCCGGTGAACTGGCTGCTGTCGAGGAACGCGCGGGTGGCGCCGGATAGCTCGAAGTAGGTGCCGGCATTGCCGCTGCCGCTGGTGTAGCCCAGGCGCGCGGCCGTGCCGCCGAGCCCGCCCGAGCCGCCGCTGGCGTCGCCGGTCTCCCACTGGATCTGATCGTAGTTGAGTTGGATATCGAAGTCGCCGGCGCCGCGATCCGCGCGGCTGACCAGCACGATCTGGAACTTGTTGAGTTTGTCGATGTGAGTGCCGTAGTAACCCACACCCGGCCAGTTCGCGGCGAACGCCGCATGACTATCGACCGTGCCGGTGCCGTAGGTCACTGAATTGCCGGCCCGCGTGTCCACGTCGGCGAAGAATGCCGCAATGCGGGGTGTCTGGCCGCTGTTGGTGAGGGCCGAGGGGGTGAACTGCGAGGACGCTGACCCGAAGGTGATGTTGCCGTTGTTGTTGACGAAGACTTGCGAATAGGACGTCCCGAAGAAGTTGAGGGTGAACCCGAGATTGACGGCTCCGGTGGAGCCGTCATCGTTCCCTGCGAGTGTCTGGCCGTCGAAGCCAGGCAGCATGGCTGCGGGAACCAGCCGATCTTCGAGCAATTCGACTCGCGGCTTGACAGAGAATCTGCGGACCGGCGTCTTGACGGTGACCCGTTTGGGCATTGCTGGGCTCCTGGGCAAAAGAAGTGGGTTTCGTCGAGTCTGCACCCATTCATGCAGATATACTCCGCAAACCGGCGGGATTTTTGCGAATGATTTTCGTGATTCGTCACTCATTCGCGTGTGGCTCGCGAAGGTCGCTGAACCACTGAATGACGTAGAAGAAGACTGGCGTGAGGAAGATGCCGAACAGCGTCACCCCCAGCATCCCGGCGAAGACAGCCGTGCCCAGGGTGCGTCTCATTTCCGCACCAGCCCCCTCGGAAATCATCAGCGGCACCACCCCGAGGATGAAGGCGAACGACGTCATAATGATCGGCCGCAACCGCAACTGGCACGCCGCGACTGTTGCCTCCAGCCGCGAGCGGCCGGACTCGTGCAGCGCCTTCGCAAATTCGACAATCAAGATCGCGTTCTTGCAAGCCAGGCCGATCAGCACGACGAAGCCCACCTGCGTGAAGATGTTGACGTCCATCTTCGCCATCACCACCCCGGCGATGGCACACAACAGACACATGGGCACCACCAGAATCACAGCCAGCGGCAGCGACCAACTCTCATACTGGGCCGCCAGCACCAGGAACACCAGCACCACCGCGAGGAAGAAGACGTAGATGGCAGTATTGCCCGTCTGGAGTTGGAGCAGGGCCAGCTCGGTGAACTCGGCTCGCATGGTCTGCGGCAGCTGGTCATTGTTGGCCGCTGCCTCCAGGCCGGCGATGGCCTGGCCGGACGACGTCCCCGGCCCGGCATCGGCGTGGATCGCTGCCGCCTCGTACATGTTGTAGCGCATGATCGTCACCGGCCCGCTGACGAAGCGGACCGACGCGAAAGTCGCCAGCGGCACGCGCTCGCCCTGACTGTTACGCACTTCAATGAGCTTGATGTCCTCGGGTTTCTGGCGGAACTCGTGCCTGGCCTGGACGTTCACCTGCCAGGTGCGGCCAAAGCGGTTGAAGTCATTGATGTAGTACGAGTTGAGCGTTTGCTCCAACGTGGTTCGCACATCGTCGATCGAGACTCCGCGATCCTTGGCCTGGGCGCGGTCAACGATCAGCTCCAGCCACGGAGTATCGGCTCGGAAACTGCTGAATAGCCCGTGCAGATGGGGATCGGTCTCGCCGACGGCGACCGCGTGGTCGGCGGACTTCTGCAGGGTCGCCAGGCCAAGATCGCCCGTGTCCAGGAGGACAATCTTGAACCCGCCTGCCGTCCCCAAGCCCTCCACGGGCGGCGCCCCGAAGATATTCACGATGGCGTTGGGCACTTCCTTGTGGAACCGCTCCTGAAGGTTCGCGGCGATGGCTTCGCTCGACAGCTTCGGCCCGGTGCGGTGCTCGAAATCATCGAGCATCAAATACA
>WNGB01033770.1_pt1 | contig 10559 bp, 10 predicted proteins | sample 5400681 | NCBI WGS metagenome assembly WNGB01 (sample SAMN13153367, study PRJNA577476) | soil metagenome | isolation source: 115 cm soil or saprolite under grassland replicate 2 | place: USA:California | collected 2016-06-15 | reverse complement strand
CTCACCGACTCGCCGGTCGGCCAGCTCGCCTGGATCGTGGAGAAGTTCAAGGAGTGGACGGATTCCTCGGAGCGGCCGGAGGACGCCGTCGACCGCGACCAGATGCTCACCAACGTGTCGCTGTACTGGTTCACCGCCACGGCCGGCTCCTCCGCGCGCCTGTACTACGAGGCCGCGCACGGCGGCGGCTGGGGCGCGCCCGAGGAGCCGTCGGTGACGCCGACCGGCGTGGCGGTCTTCCCGCGCGAGATCTCCCTGCCCATCCGGCCGCTGGCCGAGCGGACCAACGCGATCATCCACTGGTCCGAGTTCGACCGCGGCGGCCACTTCGCCGCCATGGAGGAGCCGGACCTGCTGATCGCCGACGTGCGCGAGTTCTTCCGCGGTCTGCGGTGAACCGGGCGGGCACCATGGCCGCCCGCCCGGTTCCGGGTCGCTTCGCTCCTACCGCAGCGTGAAGGTCGCGGTCAGGTTGTCGACCATCGCCTGGTAGGCGCCCGGCTCGACCGCCGGCCGCCCGTCAGCGTTGATGTCGGCCGGAGTGACGGCCAGCCTGCTGGCGGGGAACGACACCTGGACGGTCTGGGACTTGCCCGGGTCCAGGGTGACCCTGGTGAAGCCGACCAGCCGCCGGTCCGGCGCGACCACGTCGCTGACCGGCTGGTGGACGTAGACCGGGACCACGTCGGTGCCGGCCCGGTCGCCGGTGTTGGCGACCGTGAAGCTGACGGTCACCGTGCCCCGGGTGGACACGGTCCCGTTGGTCTGCAGCCCGCTGGTCTGGAAGGTGGTGTAGGAGAGCCCCGTGCCGAAGGCGAACAGCGGGTCGTAGCCCGACCCCTGGCCGAAGTTGGTGCCAGGGAGCTGGTCGAAGAACTTCGGCTGGTCACCAGGCACCGACGGAGCGCCGGGGTTGAACTGCGACAGCGGCGGGCTCTGGGCGCCCTCCGACGGCCAGCTCACCGGCAGCTTGCCGCTGGGGTTCACCTTGCCGAACAGCACGTCGGCCACTGCCGAGCCGCCCTCGGTACCCGGCAGGTAGGCCATCAGCAGGCCGTCCGCCTTGGTCCCGGGGCCGAGCGCGAGCGGCCGGCCAGCCATGACCACCACGATCACCGGCTTGCCGGTCGCCTCCAGCGCCGAGATCAGCGCCTGCTGGTCGGCGGCAAGCGCCGGGGCGGGGTTGTCGCCGAGGCCCTCGGCGTAGGACTTCTCGCCCACCACCGCCACCACCGCGTCGGCGTCGGCGGCCTCCCTCACGGCGCTCGCCTGGTCGCGCGCCAGCACCACGTCGCTGGAGGGCGCGGCCGCCTTGATGCCCTGGAGCACGGTGGTCGCCGAGGGGATCTGGTCGGGCGGCCCGATGCAGCAGTTGCGGTGGTCGGCCGGGTCGAGCGGCTGGAAGGAGCCCTGCCAGCTCACGCTCCAGCCGCCGAGCTGGTTGGCGACCGGCGCCGCGCAGTCGGCGCTCCCAGGGGTCTCGCAGCCGGCGCTGGGCCCGGCCACCACGATCTTGCCGAGGCTGGTCGACAGCGGCAGCGTCGGCGTACCGGCGGCGTTCTTCTGGTTCCGCAGCAGCGTGATCGACTCGTCGGCGGCCTTGCGCGCCAGGTCGCGGTTGGCCTGGACCGCGGCGTCGGCCTTGTCCGGGTCGACGAACGGGTGCTCGAAGAGCCCGAGCTCGAACTTGAGGGTGAGGATCCGGCGCACGGCCTCGTCGACCCGCTTGGTGGAGACGGCACCGGACTTCACGTCGGCCAGCAGCGCGGCGTTCCAGCCGGCGGAGTCGAACGGGGTCATCGACATGTCGACGCCCGCGTTGACCGCCTTGGCGACCGCCCCGGCCATGTCCGCGGCCACGTGGTAGCTGCTCTGCAGCGCGCCGACGTCACCGAAGTCGCTGATCACCACACCCTTGAACCCCATCCGGCCGCGGAGCAGGTCGGTCAGCAGGTAGTGCGAGGCGGTCGCCGGGATGCCGTTCAGCGAGCCGGAGTCGACCATCACGGTGGCGGCGCCGGCGTCGATCCCGCCCTGGTAGGACGGCAGGAACACGTCCTGGAGGTAGCGGATCGGGAGCTGCGCCTCGACGCGGTCGTGACCGTTGATCGACTCCGAGTAGCCGGCGAAGTGCTTGACGGTGGCCGCGACCTTGGGCGAGTCGAAGCCGCCGCCCTGGAGCCCTTGGATGTTGGCGCCGCCGAGGGCTGCCGACAGCGCCGGCGCCTCGGACCAGGTCTCGTAGTAGCGGCCCCAGCGGTTGTCCCTGGCCAGGTCCTGGACGGGCGCGAAGTCCCAGTTGCCGCCGGTGGCCAGCAGCTGCTGGCGGGTGGCGGCGCCGGCGGCCTCGGCCATCTCCGGGTCCCAGGTCGCGCCCATGCCGATCGACTGCGGGAACAGCGTGGCCTCGAACGGGTGGCCGAACCCGTGGACCGCGTCCACCCCGAAGATGATCGGGATGTGGAGCCGCGAGTTGTCGATCGCGAAGTGCTGGATGGTGTTGTACTGCTCGGCCCAGCCCTTGCCGGTGTTGTCCTTGGGGTTGTCGGTGCCGCCCGCGAGGATCGAGCCGGTCAGGTTGGTGACCAGCACGTTCTGGAGGCAGACCGGCTGCAGCGGGTCGTTGTTGCCGCCGTTGCAGTCGCCGTTGGCCGGGGCGCTGGCGGCCTTCAGCTTCCCGACGACGATCTGGTCCATCTGGCCGACCTTCTCGGCCAGGGTCATCCGCTTCATCAGGTCCTTGACCCTGGCGCCGATCGACGCCCCGGAGTCGAGGTAGACGGGCGTGCTGCCGCGCTGGGCGGCGATGGCCGGCACGCCGAGGGTGGCGGCGACACAGCAGGCGGCGAGCGCCGCGGCGGCCAGGATTCTGGCGCGCCGGCGGCGCGGCCAGGGAAGGGAAGGAAGGGATGGTCGGGGGAGGTGGCGGAGCTTGCCGAGCGGCATGGCGGTCCCTCCGTCTTTGGATGCAGAAGCCCCGAAAGGCCGGCTTCGACCGATCGAAGCGCAGTCTGGAACCGCTCCCAAGACCTGTCAAGAGCTTGGATCGCCGTACTTTGGAAGCCATTTTGGAATCGCTCCCAGGCCTGGTCAGGACCCACACCTCCTCTCGTGCTGCTCTCATACGCTATCGCCGAGTTTGACGGCCCTCGACCCAACAAGGTAGTTCATGCTGTTTCGCTGGGTCGGCGTCGCTGCCGGCCTCGCTCTCCTGGCAGCCACTTCGTCCCGAAGCGCGCCGCAGCCGGCTCCCCGTACCGGCTGCGGCGCCGCTTCCTGCGAGGAACCACGGCCGCCGTTCCGGTTACCATCACGCGCGCGACGGGCACACCCGTTGGTGGCGTGACGAGCCGGAGGCGAGGCGGCAATGGAGCGGCGAGGGTTGGGGTACAAGACCGGCCTGGAGGTGCCGGCGGTCGGGGTCGGGACCTGGCGGGTCCTGGAGCGTGCGGCGGCGCGGGGACGGAGGGCCGTCCCCGATCTGGTCGACGCGGCCCTGGACGCCGGCGCCAACCTGTTCGACTCCTCGCCGATGTACGGGGAGGCCGAGCGGCTGCTCGGCCAGGCGCTGAACGGCCGTCGCGAGCAGGCGCTGGTCGCCACCAAGATCTGGACGCCGTCGGCTGAGGAGGGAGCGCGTCAGGCCGAGCGCGCCCTCGGCTGGTTCGGCGGCCACGTCGACCTCTACCAGGTGCACAACCTGGTCGCCTGGCGTGAGCACCTGCACCTGCTCGAACGGCTCCGCGCCGAGGGGCGGGTGAGCGCGATCGGGGTGACCCACTACGCCCCCTCGGCCTTCGACGAGCTCGCCAAGGTCATGCACGACGGCCGCGTCCAGGCGGTCCAGGTGCCGTACAACCCGCTGGAGCGCGAGGTCGAGCGCGAGATCCTGCCGCTGGCCGCCGACCTCGGGCTCGGCGTGGTGGTGATGCGTCCCTTCGCCGAGGGTGCCCTGCTGCGCCGCCAGCCCGACCCTGGAGCGCTGGAGCCACTGGAGGCCTACGGCATCACCTCCTGGCCGCAGGCCCTGCTCCGATGGATCTCGCCGACCCGCGCTGCCACGTGGTCATCCCCGCCAGCTCCAGGATCGACTCCCTCCGGTCCAACGCCGCCGCCGCCGGCCGACCGCCCCTCGACGACGACGCCAGATCCCTGATCGCCCGCCTGGCCACCGGCCGCTAAAAAATGCTTCCCGAGAGTGGTTGCGCGTGCTGGTTGAAAAGGGGCATGGTCAAGTCTCCTGATCGCAAGGGGGACGATCATGGCACCGCCGCTGCGCGTGACGTTGGACCCGGCCGCCCACGACGAGCTGGACCACCGCTACCAGACCACCCGCGACGCCACCACCCGCACCCGCTACCAGATGATCCTGTTGCGCGCCGAGGGCCACCAGGTCGTCGAGGTCGCGCGGCTGACCCGCTGCAGCCCCGACACGGTCCGCCGGGTGCTCAAGCGCTACCTGGCCAGCGGGCCCGACGCCGTGCCGCACCGGCCCCACCTTGGCCAACCACCCCACTACCCGCCCGCCTGGGAGGCCGAGCTGGTCCGGGTCGCCGACCTGGATCCACGCTCGGTTGGGGTGGACAGTGCGCTGTGGACCTGTCGGCTGCTGGCCGACTACCTGGCCGGGGTGACCGGGCATCGGGCGGGGATCGAGACGGTGCGGATCGCGCTGCACCGCGCCGGGTGGGTGTGCAAGCGGCCCCGCTGGGTGCTGTCCCGCAAGGCCCACGCCCAGCCGGGGTGGGCAAAAAACGCCTAAGGGTGGAGGCACTCCTGGCAGCCGCCGCATCACCGGTGCCTCCACCCGCCGCCGACCTGGTCCCCGATCCGACCCTGGCTGACGACCTGTTCCCCACCGATCTGCCCCGCCTGCTGGGCCTGCTCGCCCGTGCGGACCTGTACCTGCAAGACGAGGTCGAGGTCGCCCTGCACCCCACCCTGACCCGGGTCTGGTCCCACGCCGGCAGGTCGGGCCAGCGGCTGGTGCAGGCCCCCGGCAAGAACGACAAGCAGTCCGGCTTTGGGCTGGTGGACTGGCGCGACGGGCACCTGGACTGGGCCGTGGCCGACGGCCGCCGCGCCGTACCATTCTGCGCCCAGCTGCGCCGCGCGGTGGACCGCTCCCGCTCCCGTGGCCGGATCGCCATGGTGATCCTGGACAACCTCGGCATTCACACCCCCAAGGGGTCGCGGCTGCTGCGCGCCCTGCTCGCCGAGCTGGGCGAGCAGCTGGTGCTGGTCTACACCCCGACCTACGACCCGGACGCCAACCGGATCGAGTGGCTGTGGCGGGCCTTGCGCCGCACGGTCACCCACACCCACCAACGTCAACGCCTTGAAGACCTGGTGGCCGACGCCGACCGGTGGGCGCGCACGATCCCTGCGGCGCAGGTACTGTCGCAGATCGGCAGCCCGTTCGCACCCAACCAGCAGCCCCCTGTCGAGGAGGTACTCAACCATGCGGCATGAACTCCCAGGAAGCATTTAGCCGGGGCTTGGGGCGTGGGATCGCTCGCGCGTTCGCCGAGGCTGGTGCTCCGGTGGTCGCGGTTGCCCGGACCGGCCCGGCACTTGCCGAGCTGGCCACCACCAGCGCGAACATCCGGACCGAGGTCGCGGATGCGGCCGACGCGACGGTGACGTGGAGCCTGCTGGACCAGTACGAGCCGGAGGTTCTCATCCTGGTCGCCGGCGCCAACCCGGTGATGCGTCCGCTCCAGCACCAGACGTGGGAGACGTTCTCCGTCAACTGGCATACCGACGTCAAGATCGCGTTCACCTGGCTGCGTGAGGCACTGCTGAAGCCGCTGCCGCCTGGCAGCAGGGTGGTGGTAGTGAGCAGCGGAGCTGCCATCAACGGATCACCGGCCAGCGGAGGGTACGCCGGGTCCAAGGCCACCCAGCGGTTCATCGCGGGATACGCCCAGGACGAGTCGCGCCGTGCCGGGCTGGACATTACCGTCACGGCGGTGATGCCCAGGATGACTCCGTTCGGAGACGTGGGCAGGCGGGGGGTTCGGGCGTACGCGGCCCGCGGCGGCCAGACCGAGGAGGCATACCTGAAGCAGCTGGGGGAACTGTTGACCCCCGAGATGGCCGGGTCCGCCCTGGTGGACCTGGTACGGGCAGACCCGGCGACCACTGCCCCCGGGTACCTGCTCACCGCCGCCGGGCTGCAGAAGCTGCCATGAACACCGGCGCGGGGCCGGGTGCCCATCGGTCCCGCGCTCCCGTCCGCATTCCCCATGCGACTGATGGAGGAGCCGATGGAGCTTCTGCAGGTTGTCCGAGAGAGCGAGTCGCAGGCTTCTCGGGTTGGACATTGGCGCCGCTGCGGCTACCAGCTGTTCGATCCGGTACCGGACGGACACGACGCCGACTCCCCGCTCCGCCGCCATGACGAGCGCTAGGACAGCCGCGACGGCAGCCGCGCTGACGGCGACGCTCGGGCTCGCCGCCGCATCCTGGGTCGTCGCGGTCCGGCAGATGAACGGGATGGACATGGGGGTTGCGACCGGGCTCGGTTCGTTCGCGTTCTTTGTCGCCCTATGGGTGTCGATGATGGCGGCGATGATGCCGCCGGGCGCGGCCCCGGCAGTCTTGAGACGCGCTCATGCCAGCGGTCGTGTGCGCGCCGTGCCGCTATTCGTCGGGTCGTACCTTGCCGTCTGGACACTCGTGGGCGTCGCGGTGTATGCGTTGTACCGGCCGCACGGGTCTTTCGCCGCCGGCGCGGTTGCGATCGCGGCAGGTGTCTACGAGTTCACGCCGCTCAAGCAGCACTTCCGCCGGCGCTGCCGCGAGAGCGTCCGCTCTGGATTCGGGTTCGGGCTCTACTGCGTCGGCTCGAGCATCGGACTGATGCTGATGCTGGTGGCGGTGAGCGTCATGAGCGTCACCTGGATGTCCGTGATCGCCGTCCTCGTCCTCGCCCAGAAGCTCCTGCCCGCGAAACCCGCCATCGATGTGCCGCTGGCGCTGGCGATCGTCGGACTCGGAATCCTGATCGTCCTCGCGCCCTCGTCGGTTCCCGGACTCACGCCACCGATGTGAGACATCATCGCTCGCGCGGGCCAAGCCAACCTGTTGGGACGACAAGAAGGAGAGAAACAATGACCAATCACAAGATCGGAACACGTGAAGAGTGGCTCGCCGCACGTGAGCAGCTACTCGTCCGCGAAAAGGAGCACACCAGGCTCGGCGACGAGATCGCGCAGCAACGACGCGAGCTGCCGTGGGTGCGGGTGGAGAAGGAATACCGCGTCGACACGGACGACGGCGAGAAGACGCTCGTCGAGCTGTTCGACGGGCGATCCCAGCTGCTCGTCTACCACTTCATGTTCGGACCGAGCTACGACGCCGGTTGCCCGACATGTTCGTCGATAGCCGACGCCGTCAACGGCGTGCTCCCGCACCTACACGCTCGTGACGTGACGTTCGTCTTCGTCTCACAAGCACCGCTGGAGAAGCTGCAGGCCTACAAGCGCCGCATGGGCTGGAGTTTTCCCTGGGTCTCGTCCGCGCGCACCGACTTCAACCTCGACCTCGGCTTCTCGCGAACGGAGGAACAAACCCGCGAGGATGTGGCGCCGATGATGGAGACTGCGCTACCGCCGATCGTCGCGCACAACGCCAGCTCGACGGGCACCGACATCGTTGGTTACCTCAGTGAGGGCTTTGGGTTCAGCACGTTCGTACGCGACGACGGCACCGTCTACCACACTTACTCGACGACGGCCCGCGGAGTGGAGTTTCTGATGGGCTACTACCCGATCCTCGACCGCGCACCGAAGGGCCGCGACGAGGGCGACGCGTGGCAGGTCTGGATCCGTCGGCACGACGAATACGACAGCGAGTGAACTGGCCGCCGGCCTCGCCGACAGCGATGGATAGTCCAAGCCAGGTCATCGAGGTCGGCTCGGCGACCGCGAACGCGCCCGGATACGCGGCCAGTCGCCGTCGAAAGCGCACCGAACAGGCATTATGCGAGCGAGGCCCGGCGATCTCCCACCACTGTAATTCCAGGTCAGAACGTTGTGTTCCAGCTCAGCTGGATGCGCGGTTGGTCAGATGATGCCGCCGTTGACACGGACGGTCTGCCCGTTGATCCAGTGACCGGCGGGACTGGTGAGGAATGCGACGGTCTCGGCAATGTCGGCCGGGGTGCCCAGCCGCTCTAGCGGGACGGCGTGCGCGAACCGGTCGATGGCCTGCTGGTCCTTGCCCTCGAAGAACATCGGTGTCGCGGTGGGGCCGGGGGCGATGGCGTTCACGTTGATGTCGCGGCCGCGCAGCTCGTGAGCCAGGATGAACGTCATGGCCTCGACGGCGCCCTTGCTGGCGACGTAGCCGGTGTAGCCGAGCAGGATCCGGCCGATCACCGAGGAGGAGAAGTCGACCAGCGGGCCAGGTCCATCCGCCCGGCGGCGTTAACGACAACGTCGACGCCGCCGAAGGCCTTCTCGGCCTGGTCAAACAGCTCAGCGACAGCTCGCTCGTCGCCCACGTCGGCGCTGGCGGCGATGGCGGTTCCGCCGGCCGTGGTGATGGTACCGGCCAGACGCCCTTGCTGATGGTGCTGAGCAAGGTCTCGGAGACCCGGTACCACGATCACGCCTTGCGGGCGATCGTGGTGGGAGTCGTTCAGCGCGGCATCGATGCCCCTCGGTCTGTGCTTGCCTCGTCAACGGTCTCGTCCGCGACTCCCAGGTCTTGGAGCGCTCGGCACAGGCCGGTTGCGAAGACGGCCAGGTCAGGGCAGGCGTCGGCGTCGCCGATGATGTCGAAGCCGAGCCGGCCCGCGTAGGAGAGCACCCCGACCGCAAGAGTGACGTTCCCCTGGATCACACCGATCTGGAACACCTCGAGGATCCTTGCGCCGGCCAGGTAGGCGGGCGTTGCGGGGCCGGTGAGGTTGCTGGTGAACAGGTTGACCAGCCGCTGGATCCGAAGAGCGCCAGGGCGGCGGTCCCGTCGGCGACCACATGGTGCAGGCGCAGGAGCATGCCCACGTTGCCGCTGGCCAGGCCTTTCAGGAGCCAAAGTTCCCACAGGGGCCGTGACCGGTCGAGTGGTCGCTGGTTGAGTTCCGCGCAGGTGTCCAGCAGCGATGCCTCGTCGCCGGGTGGGGCGATGGCGCCGGTCAGAATGTGCTGGTCGATGTCGAAGCCGGCATCGTCCAGCCACAGCGCCGGTCCGAGTCCGAGACCCGGCTGGTGGAGGACCTGGCGCAGGCGAGGCGCCAGGTGCAGACGCGCCTCGATCCGCGCCTCGGCAGCCCGCGGGTCTCCACCCGCAGGTTGCTGAGGTCCTCCGGGCTCAGCCGATCGAGCCCGCGGGACCCAATACGTCGACGAGTCCGCCACATGGTCGGCTCCGGTCAGCCGCGCCGGGCTCGCCGGTGGACCATGCGCGCCGCCCGCCGCTCCACCCAGTCGGGCGAGAACACCGGGAGCAACGTCGTGGCCAGGTGGATGACGACCGCCACGCCCCAGCCGAGCAGCACCCAGGAGAACCACCAGGTGCCGTCCGTCCCGCGCGTGGCCCAGTTGATCAGGAACAAGCCGGCGTTGACCACCGCGAACACGAACAGGTGGACGTACATCCCCTGGATCGACTTGGCCCGCCCGCCGGCCTGCTCGTACTCAGCGTCGCGGGACGAGGTCTGGTCCGATGCGGTAGCGCTGCCCTCTTCCAGCTTCGACGACATCTCGTTCACCTCCTCAACCAGCTTGGCCTCTTGGAGCGACTGGCGGCAGGGCCGAGCGCCCCGCCCCACAAGGGCCGCTCGGCGGTGCCAGCCCGAGCCAACGCGCCGGCCTCGCCGGGTGGGCTGGCGGTCGGGTTCCTCGCGGTTCCCGCCTCGGGTCGTGGTCGCAGCAGCGTTCCCATGGTCCTTGCGGCGCTCAGGGAAGGCGAACGTAGCCGTTGCGGACCCTCCACAGGAAGTACTTCCCGTGCGGCTGTCGGGCAGGTGGAGACCATCAGGCTCGCGGTCACCCACCTGCACACGGACGCCTACGAGATCGACATACGCGGCCATCGCCTGACGGTGGACCGGCCGGTGGAGGCTGGTGGCGCGAACCTGGGTCCCACCCCGACCGAGCTGTTCGCGGCGAGCCTGGCCGCCTGCGTCGGGTTCTACGCCGGCCGGTTCCTGCGCCGCCACGGCCTGGCCGTCGAGGGGTGTGGTGGCTGTGGCGCAACCACGGCGCCAACGTCGTCCACGTCGGCGAGCGGCCCAACCGTTACCTCACACCCCAACACCGCGACGCCCGCAACCACAGCCCCAGCGACCACCACCGCACCCAGTTGCCTGGCATGGCCACCGGCGGGTCCTGGCGCGCGCCTTCGGGTTCCTCGGCCCGCTGGAGGCCGCCGTGCCATTGGCGCTGGTCCCGCTCGGCCGCGGTCCTCCTCGGCTGGCGTCCCGGCGAGCCGCCCTGGCATTCGCGGCGATCGTGGCGATGCAGATGGCCAACGCCTTCGAATGCCACAGCGCCCGCTCCTCGCTCTGGTCGATCGGGCCGCTGTCCAACCGCCTGCTGGTCGGGCGG
>WNGB01015172.1_pt1 | contig 10559 bp, 8 predicted proteins | sample 5400681 | NCBI WGS metagenome assembly WNGB01 (sample SAMN13153367, study PRJNA577476) | soil metagenome | isolation source: 115 cm soil or saprolite under grassland replicate 2 | place: USA:California | collected 2016-06-15 | reverse complement strand
GCTCGACGAGCCGCTGGGGGCGGCCACCGTGATCGGGCTCGGCCTGATCCTGGTCGGCTCCTGGCTCGCCGCCCGCGCCGGCAGCCCCGCACCGGTCCCCGCTGCGCGCTCAGTCGGTGGCGAGTTGAGCGCCGCGTGCGGAGACGTCCAATGACAGTGCCGCGAAGCCGTCGCCGGCGAACCCAGCGAGGTCCTCCCCCGGCTTCGCCAGCGCCAGCACCGCCGGCCCGGCCCCGCTCACCACCGCGGGTACGCCGGCCGCGCGCAGATGCCGGATCAGCGCCGCGGAGTGTTCCATGGCGGGCGCCCGGTAGTCCTGGTGCAGGCGGTCCTCGGTGGCGGTCAGCAGCAGCGACGGATCCGAGGTGAGCGCGTGCACCAGCAGCGCGGCGCGGGCGACGTTCGCGGCCGCGTCGACATGCGGCACCCGCTCCGGCAGCAACCCGCGCGCCTGCGCCGTCAAGCCCCGCTGGTCCGGTACGAAGACCACCGGCCGCACCTCCGGCGAGGGTTCCAGCCGTACGGCGTGGGCGCCGTCCGAGGAGGTCCAGGCGATGGTGAAGCCACCCAACAGGCACGGCGCCACGTTGTCCGGGTGGCCTTCCAGGCCGGACGCGAGGCGGAGCACCGCCGGGTCGTCCAGCAGGCCGTCGCCATCGACGGACAGGGCGCGGGCGGCGAGGATGCCCCCGACGATCGCGCCGGACGACGATCCGAGCCCGCGGGCGTGCGGGATCCGGTTGACGCATCGAAGGGCGATGCCCGCCGGCCTGCCACCCAGGTGGTCGAAGGCGGCGTGCATTGCGCGTACCACCAGATGATCTTCGGAGTGGGGCACCTCGCCGGCGCCTTCGCCGCTCACCTCGACCGTCACCCCGGCCGGGATCACCCGCGCGGTGATCTCGTCGCAGAGATCCAGCGCCAGGCCGAGCGAGTCGTAGCCCGGGCCGAGGTTGGCGCTGGTGGCCGGGACCCGCACCCGTACCTCGCCGTCGGTGAAGCTCAGCGTCATGCCACGCAGGCTAACCCGCGGCCTGCTCCACGGTCTGGCGGAGCAGCCGTACGGTGGCGAGCCGCCACAGGATCCCGTACATCAACGTCACCGCGCCGCAGACCGAGATCACCACCTGCGGGCCGAACCGGTCGGTGAGCGCGCCCGCCGCCGCCTGGCTCAGCGACACCGCCACCATCGCGATCATCATGTCCGCCGCGAACACCCGGCCCCGCAGGCTGTCCGGCACCTCGGTCTGCAGCGCGAAGTTGGACAGCACCCAGTTGCCCCCGCCGGCGAGGTGCGCGATCACCACCAGCACCAGCACCATTCCGAACCACGGGGTGAGGCCGACGAACAGATAGCAGACGCCGTACGTCATCATCGACAGCGCCAAACTCGTGAGCAGCCGGCGCGGGTGGGCCAGTACGCCGCGCAGCAGCAGCGGGCCGATCAGCGCGCCGAGACCGCGGGCGCCATACAGCAGGCCCATGCCGAACGGCCCCATCCCGAACACCACCGTCGCCAGGATCGGGAACGCCGCGAGCACCCCGTTACCGAAGCCGACCGCGGACTTCACCGTCACCAGCGCCATCACCCGGGGCCGCGCTCCGATGTAACGCAGCGCCTCCCGCAGCGCCGCGACCGCCCTGACCGGCGGGTCGTCGCCCCGCGCCGCCTGGAACGGACGCCGCACCCGCACGGTGAGCGTCGCCGCCATCGCCAGGCACGCCGCACCGATCACGAAGCTGGGGTACGCGCCGACCAGGCCGGCGACGAGGCCGCCCAGCGACGCACCGACCACCAGCATGGTGCCCCAGGCGCTGCCGGCAATCGCGTTCGCGGTGGGCAGATCCTCCGGGCCGACGAGGTTGGGCAGCGCGGCCTGGGAAGCCGGTGAGTAGAGCGCCTTCGCTGCGGCGACCGCGACGATCCCGGCGACCGCGATCGGGGCGGCGGCCGCGCTGCGGACGAGCAGCAGCACCAGCGAGGCGACGACGCTGATCGTGTTGGCGGTGACCAGGATCTTCCTGCGGTCCAGCCGGTCGGCCAGGGTCCCCGCGTACGGCAGCAGCAGCGCCAGAATGCTGGTGTCGACGGCGAGCACCACCCCGCCCCACACCCCGCCACCGGTCAACTTCGCGAGCAGGGCGAGCAGCGGAATGATGACGAACCAGTCGCCCCCGAAGACCACCAGTTGTGCGATGAACAGCCGCCGAAAGTCCGCATTGCGGCGAATGAGAGATAAGGCCCGGCCCACGTACCGGCAGCTTACTGAGGTTGGTCGCCGGCGGGGCTGCCGGGCGAGCGTTTGCCGTGGTAGACCTCTGAAATGGCGAAGCTTTCCCGGATTGTGGGCGCGACTTGCGTGGCAGCCGCGCTGACCCTCGCACCGTTGCCCGCGCTGGCCGCCGACGGGCCGCTGGACCTCACCGGCGACCTCGACGGGGTGGCGTACGAGATCCGGGTTCCCGCCGACTGGAACGGCACCCTGGTGATGTACGCGCACGGCTACCGCGACGCCGCCGACCACCCGGGTGAGACCGACGACCACAGCGCCCAGGCGTTCGCCAACAACGTCGTCGAGGACCAGCTGCTCGCCGCCGGGTACGCGGTCGCCGGATCGGCGTACGCGTCCAACGGTTGGGCGGTGAAGGACGGGATCCACGACACCAAGGAGTTGGTCAACTACTTCCAGGACGTCGTGGGGCAGCCGAAGACCACACTGCTGGCCGGCTTCTCGATGGGGTCGCTGGTGGCGTACGAGAGCATCGAGAAGTACGGCGGCGTCTACGACGGCGCGATGCCGTCCTGCTCGGTCGGCGCCGGTGCGCCGCGGGCCTGGGACGGCAGTCTGGCCGTGGCGACGGCGTACGACGCGGTCTTCGGATGGCCCGCCGCCTGGGGTACGCCGGCCAACGTACGCGACGACCTGGACTTCGACAGCGAGGTCCTGCCCGTGCTGTTCAGCCAGCTCAGCGCACCCGGCGGCGCGGCGAAGTTCGAGTTCCTGCGGCTGGTCGTGGGCGTACCGAAGGGGCCGGAGTGGCCGTTCGGCGTGTGGTTCTTCACCACCGAGGGCCGGGCCGAGCTGGAGCGCCGCGCGGGTGGCCCGGTGGCGCAGAACGCCAACCACACGTACGGGCTGTCCGCCGCCGACCGGGCCTACCTGGCCGGCCTCGGAGTCACCGGTGAACAGGTCGACGGCTACCTGGCCACGATGATGGCCAACCGGGTCGCCGCCGTGCCGGGCCCCCGCCGGTACGTCGAGCGGTACGCCGACTACACCGGCAATGTGGACGGTCCGGTGCTGACCCTCGGCACGACGACGGATTCCCTGGTGCCGCCGGCGCACATCAGCGCGTACGACGCGACAGTCGCCGCCGCCGGGACCTCCGATCTGGTCGCACACGCCTGGACCAGCGGCGTCGGCCACTGCAACTTCACCCCGACACAACTGGTCACCGGCGTCAGGGCACTCGATTCGTGGGTGAAGACCGGGGTACGCCCGACAGACTTCCCCGCCGACCAGGGCTTCGTCAGCTACACCCCACCGCCCTGGCCCCAGCCGTAACCGCCCCGCCCCGGCGGACCGACCGTCGGGCGCCGGGGGTCAGGCGAGTTCGAGGGCGGTAGCGGCGATCAGGGGGTCGACGGGGATCGTGGTCGGGGCCGGGGCGATGGATACCGCCCAGTCGGGGTCCTTGAGGCCGTGGCCGGTGACCGTGCAGACCACGGTCTCGCCGCGTTCCACCTCGCCCCGCGCGACCGCTGCCAGCAGGCCGGCGACACTCGCCGCGCTGGCCAACTCCACGAACACCCCTTCGGTACGCGCCAGCAGCTTGTACGCCGCCAGGATCTCCCGGTCGGTCACCGCCGTGATCGAGCCGCCCGAGGAGTCCCGCGCGTCGAGTGCCTTGGTCCACGACGCGGGATTGCCGATCCGGATGGCCGTCGCGATGGTGGTCGGGTTCCGTACGGCTTCGCCGGCCACGATCGGGGCGGCACCGGAGGCCTGGAACCCGAGCATCCGCGGCCGCCGCGTGGCGTTGCCGGCCTCGGAGTCCTCGCAGTACCCCTTCCAGTACGCCGTGATGTTGCCCGCGTTGCCGACCGGGATGCAGTGCACGTCGGGCGCGTCGCCCAACTCGGCGACGATCTCGTACGCGGCGGTCTTCTGGCCCTCGATCCGGTGCGGGTTGACCGAGTTGACCAGCGCCACCGGGTAGTCGATCGCCAGCTTGGACGCCAACGCGAGACAGTCGTCGAAGTTGCCGTCGACCTGCAGCAGCTTCGCGCCGTGCACCAGCGCCTGCGCCAGCTTGCCGAGCGCGATCTTGCCCTGCGGTACGAGCACCGCGCAGGTCAGGCCGGCGCGTACCGCATAGGCCGCCGCGGACGCGGACGTGTTGCCGGTGGACGCGCAGATCACGGCCTTGGCGCCGGCTTCGACGGCCTTCGAGATCGCGACGGTCATCCCCCGGTCCTTGAAGGAGCCGGTCGGGTTGCTGCCCTCGACCTTCAGGAACACCCGGCAGCCCGTACGGTCCGACAGGGTCGGCGCGGGCAGCAGCGGCGTACCGCCTTCGTGCAGCGTGATCACCGGCGTCGTCTCGGTGACCGGCAGCCGGTCCCGGAACTCTTCGATCAACCCACGCCACGCCATCGGATCCTCCGGTGTTCCTCAGCGGGCCGCCCGGCCGGGCGGCCCGGTCGAGTCACTCGCCCTCGACGCGCATCACGCTCGCGACTTCACGTACCACGTCCAACTTGGTGAGTTCGGCGACGGTGGCGCGCAGCGCCGCGTCGGTCGCCTGGTGGGTGACCACCACGAGCAGCGCGTCCTCGCCCCGGCCTTCCTGCCGTACGGTCTGGATGCTCACGCCCTGGGCGGCGAAGACATTCGCGGCGGCGGCGAGTACGCCCGCCTTGTCGTCCACGTCCAGCGAGATGTGGTAGCGGGTGGTGATCTCGCCCATCGGCCGTACCCGCAGGTCGGCGTACGAGGATTCGGCCGGTGCCCGGGAGCCGGTGAGCCGGTTGCGGGCCACCGCCACGATGTCGCCGAGCACCGCGCTCGCGGTGGGCGCTCCGCCGGCGCCCTGCCCGTAGAACATCAGTTGCCCGGCGGCGTCCGCCTCGACGAACACCGCGTTGAACGCGTCGCCGACACCCGCCAGCGGGTGCGACCGCGGAATCATCGCCGGGTGCACCCGCACCCCGACGCTGTCCCGCACCGCGCCGCCCACACCCTCGGCTGGGCGGGCCGAGAAGCGTTCGGCGATGCAGATCAGCTTCACGGTGCAGCCCATCTCCCGGGCGCTCGCCACGTCGGCGGCGGACACCTCGGTGATGCCTTCGCGGTAGACGTCGGCGGCCGTCACCCGGGTGTGGAACGCCAGCGACGCCAGGATCGCCGCCTTCGCCGCCGCGTCGAAGCCTTCGATGTCGGCGGTCGGGTCGGGCTCGGCGTACCCGAGTTCGGTGGCCTCGTCGAGCGCTTCGACGAAGCCGGTGCCCGGGCTGGTGTCCATCCGGGACAGGATGTAGTTGGTGGTGCCGTTGACGATGCCGGTCACCCGGGTGACCCGGTCGCCGTGCAGCGACTCGCGGAGCGGGCGTACCAGCGGAATCGCCCCGGCCACGGCGGCCTCGTAGTAGAGGTCGTTGCCGGACTCGGCCGCGGCCGTGTGCAGGGTTGCGCCGTCCTCGGCGAGTAGCGCCTTGTTGGCGGTGACGACACTCTTGCCGGTACGCAGCGCCGTGGTCAGCCAGGTGCGGGCCGGCTCGATCCCGCCCACCACCTCCACCACGATGTCCACGTCGTCGCGCTTGACCAGCCCGAGCGCGTCCCCGGTGAACTTCTCGCGCGACACCGGCAGGTCGCCGCGGTCGCGGTCGGGACGGCGTACCGCGATGCCGGCGAGCTGAAGCGGCGCACCGATCCGGGCGGTCAGGTCGGCGGACTGCTCGTGCAGCAGTCTCACCACCTGCGTACCGACGGTGCCGCAGCCCAGAATCGCCACCCGCAGCGGGCCAGCCATGCTCACCCCACGTCCAGCGCGAGCAGGTCGTCCACGGTCTCCCGGCGTACGATCACCCGCGCCACCCCATCCCGTACGGCGACCACCGGCGGCCGCGGTACGTGGTTGTAGTTGCTCGCCATGCTCCGACAGTAGGCACCGGTGCCCGGCACGGCGACAAGATCTCCCGGCTCGACGTCGCCGGGCAGGAATTCATCCTTCACCACGATGTCGCCGGCCTCGCAGTGCTTTCCCACCACGCGGGCCAGCACCGGGCCGGCCTGTGACGCACGCGACGCCAACGTGCACGAATACCCCGCGTCGTACAGGGCGGTACGGATGTTGTCGCTCATCCCGCCGTCGACGGAGACGTACCGCCGGGTGGCGCCGGCGTCGAGCGCGATGTCCTTGACGGTGCCGACCTCGTACAGGGTGAACACGCTCGGGCCGACGATGGCCCGGCCGGGCTCCACGGACAGCCGCGGCACGGCCAGGCCGTACGCGGCGCACTCGTGTTCCACGATCTTGATCAGCTGCTGCGCGATGGCGGCCGGCGACAGCGGATCGTCCTGCGTCGTGTACGCGATCCCGAAGCCACCACCGAGGTCCAGCTCGGGCAACTCGAGGCCGTGGTCGTCGCGGATCCGGGCGTGCAGCCCGAGCACCCGCCGGGCGGCCACCTCGAACGCCGACGTGTCGAAGATCTGCGACCCGATGTGCGAGTGCAGCCCGATCAGCTCCAGGCTCGGGTGGGCCAGGATCCGGCGTACCGCGTCGGCGGCCGCACCGCCGCCGTCACCGTCACCGTCGGCACCGCCGTTGGCGAGCGAGAAGCCGAACTTCTGGTCCTCGTGGGCGGTGGCGATGTACTCGTGGGTGTGCGCCTCCACGCCGACCGTCACCCGGACCATCACCTTCGGCCGTACCCCCAGGTCGACCGCCAGCGCCGCCAGCCGGTCGATCTCGTCGTACGAGTCCACGATGATCCGGCCGACTCCGGCCTGCAGCGCGCTGGTCAGCTCGGCGACGGACTTGTTGTTGCCGTGCAGCCCGAGCCGGTCGGCGGGGAACCCGGCGGCCAGCGCCACGGCCAGCTCGCCGCCGGTGCACACGTCCAGGTTGAGACCCTCCTCGGCGACGATCCGGGCCACCGCCCGGCACAGGAACGCCTTTCCCGCGTAGAACACGTCCGCGCCCTCGAAGGCCTGCCGGTACGCCCGGCACCGGGCCCGCAGGTCGTCCTCGTCCAGCACGTACGCCGGGGTGCCGTACTCGGCGGCCAGGGTGCGTACGTCGACTCCCCCGACGGTCAGCACACCGTCGCCGTCCCGCCGTACGGTGGCGGGCCACAACTCCTCCAGCAGCGCGTTGACGTCGTCCATCGGCCGCAGCCAGGCAGGTCCGTGGTGGCCGATGTCGCCGTGCATGGCGCCGGCTTCATGAGCTCGCACTGTGCGCCGCTCCCTTACATCCGCTCGGGCGCCGAGACGCCGAGCAGGTCCAGTCCGTTGGCGATCACCACGCGGGTGGCGTCGTTGAGCCACAGCCGCGCCCGGTGCAGGTCGGTGACCTGCTCGTCGCCGCGCGGCAGGATCCGGCAGTTGTCGTAGAACCGGTGGTACGTACCCGCCAGTTCCTCGAGGTAGCGGGCAACCCGGTGTGGCGCCCGCAGCTGCGCCGCCGTGGCCACCACCTGCGGAAACTCGGCCAGGGCGAGCAGCAGATCGCTCTCCTTCCCGTGCCCGAGCAGCTCCGGCTTGAAGTCCTCGGCCGCGCCCCGGGTGACTCCCGCGTCTGCCGCGTTCCGCGACACCGCAGCGGTACGCGCCGCGACGTACTGCACGTAGAACACCGGGTTCTCGTTGGTCTGCCGGGTCACCAGCTCCACGTCGATCGTCATCGGCGAGTCCGCCGAGTAGCGAGCGAGGGTGTACCGGGCGGCGTCCACTCCGACCGCGTCGACCAACTCGTCGAGCGTGACGATGTTGCCGCCGCGCTTCGACAGCTTGACCTCCTGGCCGTTGCGTACCAGCTTCACAAGCTGGCCGATCATGACCTCGATGTGCTCGGCCGGGTCGTCCCCGGCGCACGCGGCAAGGGTCTTGAGCCGGCCGATGTACCCGTGGTGGTCCGCACCGAGCAGGTAGATGCAGCGGTCGAAGCCCCGCTCCCGCTTGTTGATGTAGTACGCGGCGTCCGCGGCGATGTACGCCTTCTCGCCGTTGGACCGCACCAGCACCCGGTCCTTGTCGTCCCCGAAGTCGGTGGTACGCAGCCACACCGCTCCGTCGGCGTCGTACACGTGGCCCTGCTTGCGCAACTCCTCAAGCGCGTGCTCGACCGCGCCCGAGTCGTGCAGGCTCCGCTCGGAGAACCAGATGTCGAACTCCACCCGGAACCGGCGCAGGCTGGCCTGGATCTCGGCGAGCATCAGCGGGTAGCCGTACTCGAGGAAACCGGCGACGGCCGGCTCACCGGACTCCTTGCCGACCTCGGGGTGGTTCGCCACCACCTGCTCGGCGATCTCGGCGACGTACGCCCCGCCGTACCCGCCCTCGGGCGGCGGCTGGCCCTGGCTGGCGGCGTACAGCGACTCGGCGAACTTCCGCATCTGGGTGCCGGCGTCGTTGATGTAGAACTCGCTGGCGACCTCGGCGCCGGCGGCCTCCAGGATCCGGTGCAGCGAGTCGCCGAGCGCGGCCCACCGGGTGTGCCCCAGGTGCACCGGCCCGGTCGGGTTCGCCGAGACGAACTCCAGGTTGATCTTCTCGCCGCCCAGGGCGGGGCTGTGGCCGTACTCCCGGCTCTGTTCCACGATCGTGCCGGCCAACGCGCCCGCAGCGGCCGACGAGACCCGCAGGTTGAGGAACCCGGGGCCCGCCACCTCGGCGGACGTAACCCCCTCGACCCGCTTCAGCTCTTCGGCGATCCAACCGGCCAACTCCCGCGGCGGTACGCCGACCCGTTTGGCCAATTGCATCGCAACGTTCGTGGCGTAGTCTCCGTGCTCGGGGTTGCGGGGTCGCTCGACCGTCGTCGCCTCCGGCAGCGCAGCGGAATCCAGGCCGTGCGAGCTGAAAACAGTCTTAACGGCGGCGAGTACGACATCGGCGAGCTTGGCAGGAGTCACTGCGCAATGCTAACGAGGGTAGAGTCTGTGGCTCGGTGGTATCCCGTCGTCGCGACCACCAGGCGAGACCATCGGTGAGAGACCAGGGCATAGTTTCGGGTGAAGCCTCACCCAACACCCCAAACCGGAGCGTGGGAAGTCCATGACCAGGAAAACGAACCCGGAGCTCGACGAGCAGTCCGAGGAGGTGCTCGACCTCGACGAGGCCGACACCGACAGCGACTCGGACCAGCCGTCACGGAAGCCCAGCCGCTCCGGTTCCGGCACCACGAAGCGTGCCGCCGCCAAGAAGACCGCGCGTGGCAGAGCCACCAAGTCCAGCGGCTCCAAGTCGGCGTCCAGCGGCTCCAAGTCCGCCTTCGTGAGCGGCGGCAAGCGACCCGCCGCCAAGGGCGGCAAGTCGGGCCGCCGGCCGGTCACCCCGGTCAAGGTCAGCGCCCAGCGACCCTGGGGCACGATCGCGATGTTCACCGTGGTCGGGCTGCTGTTCGTCGCCATCGTGGGCTACACCGGTTACGTCGCCTGGTACAGCGCCAAGTCGCCGGCCGAGCGGGCCAACATGATCAGCGGGGTCAAGGACTACAGCTCCAAGACCAAGGCCTGGACGCAGCCGCAGCACAAGGCCGGCAAGCTCAAGTTCCACACCTCGCCGCCGGTCGCCGGCACGCACAACCCGATCTGGCAGAACTGCATGGGCGACGTGTACGACGCTCCGATCGCCAACGAGCACGCCGTCCACAGCCTGGAGCACGGCGCCATCTGGATCACGTACCAGCCGGGGTTGGCGAAGGACCAGGTCGCCGCGCTCGCCAAGCGGGTGAAGGGCAAGGAGTACATGTTGATGAGCCCGTACAAGGGGCTCGACACACCGATCTCGGTGCAGGCCTGTCAAGGCGCTGCGCAACCAGGGGCCCGAGAAGGGCGCCACCTGCTCGCAGGGCATCACGGTCACCGGCACCAAGCCGCACGACGTACAACCCCAGCAGCCGACGCAGCCGGGCGGCTGACGTACGGGTCTCCGCCGGGCCGGACACCCCGGCCCGGCGGGATCTCGGTCGACGTACCTGCTATCTTCGTTAAGGCCTGAGCCCCCGTAGCTCAGGGGATAGAGCACCGCCCTCCGGAGGCGGGAGCGCGCGTTCGAATCGCGCCGGGGGCACAAGATCAACAATTGCCACTCTAGGCCTCTGACCAGCCCAAACGCCGGTCGGAGGTCTTTTCATGGGTACGCCACCCGTCAGCTCGGCTCGGCAGGTTTCGTGCCCTCGGGGTGGCGGTGGCGGTCAGCGGACCTTGCCGTACGTCAGGTAGAGGATTCCGCCGAACGGGATCGTGACCAGCATGATGACCGCCCAGGTCCAGCGGGAGAGGTAGCGCACCTGGTCGGCGCGGGCGCAGTCGACCAGGCAGTAGC
>WNGB01014405.1_pt1 | contig 10560 bp, 10 predicted proteins | sample 5400681 | NCBI WGS metagenome assembly WNGB01 (sample SAMN13153367, study PRJNA577476) | soil metagenome | isolation source: 115 cm soil or saprolite under grassland replicate 2 | place: USA:California | collected 2016-06-15 | reverse complement strand
CTGGCTACGAAGCCGCAACCCGCGCCGAGATCGCCACGATCGTCGCCAGGATCCCGGCGCGCGAGCTTGCGATCCAGTGGGACTGCTCAACCGAGATTCAAGACTCCTACGGCGCCATCCCGGGCTTTCCGCTCGACGGCGCGGTCGAGCGCAGCCTCGCGCAGGTGCGCAACCTGTCGCCACAGATCCCGGAGGAGGTCACACTCGGGTATCACTTCTGCTTCGGCACGCTCGGCGGCTGGCCGCGCTTCCGGCCGGACGACCTCGGCCAGGCGGTCAAGCTCGCCAACGCCTGCATCGACGCCTCCGGCAGGCGTGTGGATTGGGTGCACATCCCGGTGCTCGATCGTAGCGACGATGCCTTCTTCGCACCGCTCAAGGAGCTCAAGCCCCAGGGCGCGCGCGTCTATCTCGGCGCGATCCACGGCATGGAGGGTTTCAAGGAAAGGATCACAACGGCGCGCAAGTATCTGCCCGAGTTTGGGCTCGGCGCCTATTGCGGGTTCGGGCGGCTAGCGCCAGCCGAGCTGCCGAATGTGCTGGCGGACCACATCAGGGCGGTGGAGATCGCCGAAAGCCGCTGAGGACCGCGATCCGGCATTTTGATGGAGTTAGGGAGTTTTAGGGAGTTTAGGGAAATTTTGTAAATTGGGATAAACTCGCCATAACCTGGGCTAAGCCGCATCAGACGCAGTGTGATAATACCCGCATGACATCTCTCCTCGACCGCATCTCGATCAATCCGGAGGTCTGCTTCGGCAAGCCGTGCATCAAGGGCACGCGGATTTGGGTCTCGCTGATACTCGATTTTCTCGCCAGCGGCGAGACTGAGGGCGGGATCCTTGCCGCCTATCCGCAACTGCAGCCGGAGGATATCCGTGCCGCGCTCACCTATGCGGCGGAGATTGCGCGCGAGCGCATCGTGCCAGTGCCAATCACGGCAGCCGAATGAAGGTCAAGCTCGATGAGAACCTCGGCCTGCTTGGAAAATTCTTGCTGGAAGCCGACGGTCATGACGTCATGACCGTCGCTGAGCAACGGTTGAGTGGCGCGCAAGACGAGCACATTTACAAGGTCTGCCAGGAGGAAAATCGCGTGCTCGTAACCCTCGATCACGATTTCGGTCAGACGATTCGTTTTCCACCGGAGGCTACCGCCGGAATCGTGGTGATCGAGTGCAAGGGAAGGGTTTCGCAGAGCATGATCCTTGCCCGGATGAATGAGCTCGTCAGACTGCTCCGAACAACGCCGATCGATCGCGAGTTGTGGATCGTCGAGCCTGGTCGCGTTCGCATACATGAGCGTAAGGCGTAGGCAGCCAGACCTCATTCTGGGTTACCCCGGCTATTCCTACAACTCCCCTTCCCTGCCCGGCCGGAATGGTCTAAACAGCGCCCGCGCGCCGGGGCGGCCCCAAGGCGCGAACCCAAGGGGACGCGCAGAAGCGCGCCCTTTTTTTGTGCCTTCCGCTTAATATGCGTAGGACCTCAACCCCGATGGCAAAGTCGTCCCACTCCATCCGAGACGCCGAGGTTCGCCGAGTATTGGCGGAGCATGGCGACGATGGCCAGGTACCCCGCCACACGTTGTTCTATTTCTACGGCGGTCGCATCGACGAGCTTCGTAAGGTAGCGGTCGGCGCAGGCTACAAGGTTAGTCCAACTGTCGCGCAGGATGGCCTCGTGCTCGAAATAACGATACGCGTCGATGCGGAGAGGTTCGAGGCACAATCGCAACAAATGCAGGCGTGGGCGGATGAGTTCGGCTGCGACTACGACGGCTGGGAATGCAAGGTGGTGAACCAATAATATGCCCAAGCGAACCGACATATCCTCGATCCTGATCATCGGCGCCGGCCCGATCGTCATCGGCCAGGCCTGCGAGTTCGACTACTCCGGCACGCAAGCCTGCAAGGCGCTGAAGGAGGAAGGCTACCGGATTGTGCTGGTCAATTCCAACCCGGCCACGATCATGACCGATCCGGAGCTTGCGGACGCCACCTATATCGAGCCGATCACGCCGGAGATCGTCGCCCGCATCATCGAGAAGGAGCGGCCCGACGCGCTGCTGCCGACCATGGGCGGGCAGACCGCGCTCAACACCGCGCTCTCCTTGCGCCGCATGGGCGTGCTCGACAAGTTCAACGTCAAGATGATCGGGGCGGACGCCGCGGCAATCGACAAGGCCGAGGATCGCGAGCTGTTTCGCGAGGCCATGCGCAAGATCGGGCTCGAGACGCCGAAGTCATCGCTCGCCAACGCCTCCGACCTCAAGCAGCAGGATCGCGACAAGCGCGCGGTCGAGATCGCGGCGATCAAGGCGCGCGGCCTCGCGCCCGACGCCGAGCAGGCGGCGCTCGACGGCTACATCGCGCTGTGGAATTCGCGCGAGCACGAGCGCCAGAAACGCTACATCGAGAAGGGCCTGATCGAAGCGCTCGAGGCGCTGCCCGACATCGGTCTCCCGGCCATCATCCGGCCGTCGTTCACGCTCGCCGGCACCGGCGGCGGCATCGCCTACAACAAGGCCGAGTTCATCGAGATCGTCGAGCGCGGGCTCGACGCCTCGCCGACCACCGAAGTGCTGATCGAGGAATCGGTGCTCGGCTGGAAGGAATTCGAGATGGAGGTCGTTCGCGACCGGAACGACAACTGCATCATCATCTGCTCGATCGAGAACCTCGATCCGATGGGCATCCACACCGGCGATTCGATCACCATCGCGCCGGCGCTGACGCTCACCGACAAGGAATACCAGATCATGCGCGACGCCTCGATCGCGGTGTTGCGCGAGATCGGGGTCGAGACCGGCGGCTCGAACGTGCAGTTCGCGGTCAACCCGGCCGATGGCCGGCTGGTCATCATTGAAATGAATCCGCGCGTGTCGCGCTCCTCCGCGCTCGCCTCCAAGGCAACTGGCTTTCCGATTGCCAAGGTCGCCGCCAAGCTTGCGGTCGGCTACACGCTTGACGAGATCGCGAACGACATCACCGGCGGCGCCACGCCCGCCTCCTTCGAGCCGACCATCGACTACGTGGTCACCAAGGTGCCGCGCTTCGCGTTCGAGAAGTTCCCCGGCGCCGAGCCGATCCTGACCACCTCGATGAAATCGGTCGGCGAGGCCATGGCGATCGGCCGCACCTTCCAGGAGAGCCTGCAGAAGGCACTGCGCTCGCTCGAGACCGGGCTCACCGGCCTCGACGAGATCGCGATCGAAGGCCTCGGCAAGGATGAAAGCGAGGACCGCGCCGCGATCCGGGCCGCGCTCGGCTCTCCGACACCCGACCGGCTGCTGAAGATCGCGCAGGCCATGCGGCACGGGCTCTCCGATGAGCAGATCTTCGAGGCCTGCAAGATCGATCCGTGGTTCCTCGCGCAAGTCCGCGGCATCGTCGAGATGGAACGCGAGATCCGCGCCAAGGGCCTGCCAACCAGCGCGGCCTCGTTTCGCCGTCTCAAGGCGATGGGCTTCTCGGACGCGCGGCTGGCCAAGCTCACCGGCCAGACGCTCGACGCGGTCGCGGCCAAGCGCCGCGCGCTCGATGTGCGGCCGGTGTTCAAGCGCATCGACACCTGCGCGGCTGAGTTCGCGTCGCCGACCGCCTACATGTATTCGACCTACGAGGCTCCATTCGCGGGCCGCGCCGCCTGCGAAGCCGCGCCGTCGGACCGCAAGAAGGTCGTGATCCTTGGCGGCGGACCCAATCGGATCGGCCAGGGCATCGAGTTCGACTACTGCTGCTGCCATGCCTCGTTTGCGCTGAAGGAGGCCGGTTACGAGACCATCATGATCAACTGCAATCCGGAGACGGTCTCGACCGATTACGACACGTCGGATCGGCTCTATTTCGAGCCGCTCACCAACGAGGACGTGATCGAGATCATCGACACCGAGCGACGTCATGGGACGCTGCATGGCGTGATCGTGCAGTTCGGCGGGCAGACCCCGCTCAAGCTGGCCGAGGCCTTGGAAAAGGCGAAAGTGCCGATCCTCGGCACCTCGCCCGATGCCATCGACCTCGCGGAGGATCGCGACCGCTTCAAGCAGCTTCTCGACAAGCTCAAGCTGCGCCAGCCGCAGAGCGGCATCGCCAAGAGCCCGCAGGAAGCGAGTGCGATCGCCGGCGCGATCGGCTACCCGATCGTGATCCGGCCATCCTATGTGCTGGGCGGACGCGCCATGGAAATCGTGCACGACGCGGCCCAGCTCGATCGTTACATCGTGCGGCTCGCCGGCGATCTCGAACGGCCCTCCGAGCTCGTGGTCTCTGACAAGCGCCCGCTGCTGATCGACCGCTACCTGTCCGACGCCATTGAAGTGGATGTCGATTGCCTTGCCGACGGCAAGGACACGCGCATCGTCGGCATCATGGAACATATCGAGGAGGCCGGCATTCACTCAGGCGATTCGGCCTGCTCGCTGCCACCCTACTCGCTCGATGCCGCGACCATCGCCGAGCTCGAGCGGCAGACGCGCGAGCTTGCACTCGCACTCAACGTCGGCGGGCTGATGAACGTACAGTATGCGATCAAGAACGGCGACATCTACGTGCTCGAGGTCAATCCGCGCGCCTCGCGCACGGTGCCGTTCGTCGCCAAGGTGGTCGGCGTACCGGTCGCCAAGATCGCGGCACGCGTCATGGCGGGCGAGCCGCTCAAGAGCTTCGGCCTCGAGCAGCCGCGCTTCAAGCATATCGGGGTCAAGGAGGCCGTGTTCCCGTTCGCGCGGTTCCCGGGCGTTGATACCGTGCTCGGCCCGGAGATGAAGTCGACCGGCGAGGTCATGGGCATCGACCACTCCTTCGCGGTCGCCTTCGCCAAGAGCCAGATCGGGGGCGGCTCAAGGCTGCCGCGGGAAGGCACCGTGTTCGTGTCGGTCAGGGACGCCGACAAGCCCCGCATCCTGGAGGCCGTGCGGCTCCTGACCTCGCTCGGGTTCCAGCTGATTGCGACCGGTGGAACTCAGCGCTACCTGGAGGGACAGGGGGTCAAGGCCGAAAAAGTTAACAAAGTGGCCGAAGGCCGCCCCCATATTGTGGACGCTATCCGCAATGGCGGGGTCCAGCTGGTTTTTAATACCACTGAGGGCGCCATCGCGCTGGCGGACAGCCGGTCCCTGCGCCGAGCTGCCCTCTTGCATAAAGTCCCCTACTACACCACTCTTTCCGGGGCCGTCGCCGCGGCGCGGGGAATCAAGGCCTATCTCGGGGGCGACCTCGAGGTGCGCACGCTGCAGAGCTATTTCAGCGGCAGGAGCTGACACCGGGACGTCGGAGCTAGTGCCCCGCTTCCGAAGTTCGTGATACGTTGCAACATCCACTGACACGAACTTCGGAAGCAAAGGGTACAAGCAAGTCTCTGTTGCGAGTGCCGCTTTTCGATTTGAGGTTCCTAACCGAGGTTGCTGCAGGTGGTATAGGAACTTCAAATCGGCGGCACCAGTCGCCGGACGGTACGACGTTTGGACCGAGTTCTAAGATCGCGTTGCCAAACCGAGGTTCGGGCGGCGATCGGAATTTTGTCTTGGGAGGCAGGATTTTGGAGGCTTGAAGGACCGATGGACACGATCCCGATGACTGCCGCCGGCTATGCCGTGCTGGAGGACGAGCTGAGGCATCGTCAGCAGATTGAGCGGCCGCGTATCATTCAGCAGATCAGCGACGCGCGCACGCACGGCGACCTTTCGGAGAACGCCGAGTATCACGCCGCCAAGGAGCAGCAATCTCTGAACGAGGGCCGCATCGCCGAGCTTGAGGACCGGCTCGCGCGCGCCGAGGTGATCGACGTGTCGAAGCTTTCCGGCGACACCATCAAGTTCGGCGCGACCGTCACTCTGATCGACGAGGACACCGACAAAAAAATGGTGTGGCAGATTGTCGGAGAGCCCGAGGCGGACGCCAAGAAAGGCAAGATTTCGGTCGCCTCGCCGCTCGCGCGCGCGCTCATCGGCAAGGCCAAGGGCGCGAGCGTTGAAGTCGTTACGCCTGGCGGCGCCAAGGCCTTTGAGGTCAAGAAGGTCGAGTGGCGGTGATGCCCTGTTGCGCGCGAAGGCCCTCCTCGCGCGCTTTCTCTGCCCTTCAATCCGTCCCCACCTGCTCCATCGGCACCATCGCGGCATCCTTGGAATTGCGCAGCGTGAGCGACGTCTTGACGTTGCGAACGTGCGGCGCCGCGGTGAGCTCGGCGACGAAGTCCTGAAACTTTTTCAGGTTGGGCGCGACGCACTTGAGGATGAAGTCGATCTCGCCTGAGAGCATCCAGCATTCGCGCACGAGCGGCTGGCCGCGCACAAAGTCCTCGAACGCCTTCAGGTCCACCTCTGACTGACTCGCGAGATGCACCATGGCGAACACTGTCACCTCATAGCCGAGACGCTTTTCGTCGAGCAGCGCCCGATAACCCTTGATATAGCCGGCGCGCTCGAGCGCCCGCACGCGCCGCAGGCATGGTGGCGGCGAGACGCCGACCCGACGCGCCAGCTCGACATTGGTGAGGCGGCCGTCGTCCTGCAGCTCCTTGAGGATTTTGCGATCGATAGCGTCGAGTCGTGCGGGCAACGGCGGCCTCCGCTGGCTTTAGGCTCTCTATTACCCCCACTCGGAGCAGCGCGAAACAATCTTGCGCGTTAACCGTATTTTTATACCTCAATCACGAAGGCGTGCCTGCTGCTCTGCGAAACTTGCATAGCTCGCCAGATTCCCTACATTACTGGAACAAATGCCGGCGACTTGCCGGCCCCTGGCCCGCCCTGAAGCGGCGCGAGCGCCAACAACCGACAAACGGGGGCGATTCCAGATGGGCAAGACGACCCATACCAAGGTCGTGATCATCGGCTCGGGACCCGCCGGCTACACGGCGGCGATCTATGCGGCCCGCGCCATGCTCGAGCCCATCCTGCTCCAAGGCATCCAGCCCGGCGGCCAGCTCACCATCACCACCGATGTGGAAAACTATCCAGGCTTTGCCGACGTCATCCAGGGCCCCTGGCTGATGGAGCAGATGCAGAAGCAGGCCGAACATGTCGGTACCCGAATCATCACCGACCATGTGACCAAGGTCGAGCTGGCGCGGCGACCGTTCCGGCTGACCTGCGATTCCGGCGACATCTACCTTGCCGAAAGTTTGATCCTCGCGACCGGCGCGCAGGCGCGCTGGCTCGAAATAAAATCCGAGCAGAAGTTCAAGGGTTATGGCGTGTCAGCCTGCGCCACCTGCGATGGCTTCTTCTATCGCGGCAAGGAAGTCGCGGTGATCGGCGGCGGCAATACCGCGGTCGAGGAAGCGCTGTTTCTCGCCAACTTCGCTTCCAAGGTTACGGTCGTGCACCGGCGCGACAGCTTCCGCGCTGAAAAGATTTTGCAGGACCGGCTCGCCAAGAATCCCAAGATCTCGGTGATCTGGGACTCGGTGCTCGACGAGGTGCACGGCGGCGAGAACCCGCTCAAGGTCAATGCCGTCAGCCTGAGGAACGTGAAGACCAACGCCATCACCAAGATGGCGTTGGACGGCGTCTTCATCGCAATCGGGCACTCGCCCGCGTCCGAGCTCGTAGTCGGACAGCTTGAGATGAAGCCGTCGGGCTACATCAAGACCGCGCCATTCTCGACCGCGACTTCGGTTGCGGGCGTGTTCGCGGCCGGCGACGTGACGGATGACGTCTATCGCCAGGCCGTCACAGCGGCCGGCCAGGGCTGCATGGCGGCGCTCGAGGCCGGGCATTTTCTGGCCGCGCATAGCGAGATGGAGCCTCGTCTCGCAGCTGAGTAACGGCGCGGTCCTGCGGGGCGCACCGGGAAGGATTCACGTGTCGATGGATTGGGATAAGCTCAAGGTTTTCCACGCCGCCGCCGAAGCCGGCAGCTTCACGCATGCCGGCGAGCAGCTCGGTCTGTCGCAGTCGGCGGTGTCGCGCCAGGTCTCCGCGCTCGAGCAGGAGCTTGGGGTTTCGCTGTTCCACCGCCACGCGCGTGGGCTCATTCTGACCGAGCAAGGTGAGCTTCTTCACCACACCGCGCACGACGTATTCATGAAGCTCGAGGCTGCGCGCGCCAAGCTCACTGACAGCCGCGAGCGTCCGAACGGCGAGCTCAAGGTGACGACGACGCCTGGCATCGGCGTGCACTGGTTGACCCCGCGGCTCGGCGAGTTCCTCGACCTCTATCCCGACATCCGCGTGACTTTGCTCACCACCGAAGAGGAGCTTGACCTCGCCATGCGCGAGGCGGACGTGGCGATCAGGCTGCGTCAGCCGGTGCAGCCCGACCTGATCCAGCGCAAACTGTTCTCGCTACACTTCCACGCCTGCGCGTCGCCGGAATATCTCAAGCGCTTTGGCACCCCGCGCTCGCAGGAGGAGCTCGACAAGCACCGCATCGTCGTGCTCGGCGGCACGGCGCCGCCCTGGCTGCAGCAGAGTGGAAACTGGCTGCTGGCCCTGGGCCATGACGGCAACGGCGCGCCGCGGGTCCCGTGGCTGACCATCAACAATGTGCTTGGCGTGCTGCGCGCCTGCCAGCGCGGCATCGGCATCGCCATGCTGCCGGACTATCTGGTCGAGGAGAATGGCGGCCTGGTGCAGCTGTTCGGCGACAGCAATAGCTCACTCGCTTACGACGCTTATTTCGTTTATCCGGAAGAGCTCAAGTCGGTCGCGCGCGTGCAGGTGTTCCGCGATTTTCTGGTCTCGAAGGCGCAGCGCTGGAATTTCTAGAGCGGGATGAGTTTAAGTTTGCACCGCCATTGAACAATTCCCGCGAAAGCGGGAATCAAACTCAGTTTTATTCCTCGTTATCGGGACATGATTCCTTGACCCGCGCTTCTTGCGGAGCCCGCATGGCTGGCATGCGGGCCTCCTGGTTGTTCCGACTCATGTGGGCGGCCATATTGATTTTGTTGCTGCTGGCGATCGGTTGTCTATCCTCCCAGATCGCGATCGAGGCGTCGGCAGTGTTCCCCTCTGGAAGGTGATAGTCGGCTCCCGCGCCGACGAACTTGAACCGGACCCGCGAGGGTCCGGTTTTTCTATGATTCGCTGCTTTTCTATGACTCTGTGCCGCAGGGGATTTGCACATCGGTGGAATAATCCCGATTGCGCACCAGGTACCTCCTGTCAGACACTGCCACCGGGCAGACAGGCGAGCGCACCGCAGCCATTGCCCCGGAGGCTTCCATGACGCACCGATTCGCGCCGGTTGGCGCGGTTGTGTTGTCCTCAGCAGCGTTCGCTCTGGCATTGACCGCCATTTCAGCTATCGCCCAGCAACCGCACGACGGCCCGCCCCCGGCGGACGTCACCAGCCGCCTCCGCGGCGTCGCGCAGCCTCCGGCTCCGACCACGGAGGACAAGCTGCCGACGTCTGCGCTCAAGCTGCCGCAGGGCTTCAAGGTTGAGACCTACATTCACGGCGTGATGGACGCGCGCTCGCTCCGGCTCGGCGACAAGGGCACGGTCTTCGTCGGCAACCGCGCTCGCGACAAGGTTTATGCGGTCGTCTCGCAAGGCGCCAAGCGCGAGGCCAAGGTGATCGCCTCCGGGCTCGACCGGCCGAATGGCCTCGCCTTCAAGGACGGCACGCTCTACATCGCCGAAGGCACCAAGATCTCCAAGCTCGAGAAGATCGAGGACAATCTCGATCAACCGCCGAAGCCCGTCGTCATCTACAGCGACTTCCCGGACCATCGCTCGCATGGCTGGAAGTTTCTGGCGATCGGTCCGGACAACAAGCTCTATGTCAGCGTCGGCGCGCCCTGCAACATCTGCGAGCCCCCTTCCGGCAATGCGCAGATCCGCCGCCTCAACACCGACGGCTCGGGCGCAGAGCCTTATGCGCTCGGCGTCCGCAACTCGGTGGGCTTCGATTTCCACCCGATCAACAAGGAGCTCTACTTCACCGACAACGGCCGCGACCTGATCTCCGACGACCTGCCCAATGACGAGCTCAATCGTGTCACCAAGATGGGCCAGCACTTCGGCTTTCCATATTGCCATCAGGGCGACTTGCCGGACAACGAGCTTGGCGCGGGCCACGCCTGCAGCGAATACGTGCCGCCGATTGCCAAGCTCGGACCGCATTCGGCCTCGCTCGGCATGCGCTTCTACGCCGGCACGATGTTCCCGCAGAAGTATCGCGGCGGCATCTTCGTTGCGCGCCACGGCTCCTGGAACAAGTCGGAGAAGATCGGCGCCGACGTGGTCTTCGTTACGCTCAACCGCGACGGCAGCGTCAAGTCGGTCGAGCCGTTCCTGACCGGCTTCCTCAAGGACAACAACTTCATTGGCCGCCCGGTTGACGTGCAGGTCATGCGGGACGGCTCGTTGCTGGTGTCCGACGACTACGCCGGCGCGATCTACCGGATCAGCTATGGCGCGCCTCGGACGGCGGAGCGTAACTGATACTTTTTTGAAGTCCTAATCCTACTGCGTCAAAGGCCTTGCGTGTCCCGGGCGAGCGCAGCGAGACCCGGGACCCAGGGCCAAAACTCGCGAACTCGACAGTCTATCGCCCCTGGGTCCGGGCTCTCGCTCCGGCTACGCCTCCGCTTTCGGCCGGGACACGCAAGG
>WNGB01041986.1_pt1 | contig 10561 bp, 12 predicted proteins | sample 5400681 | NCBI WGS metagenome assembly WNGB01 (sample SAMN13153367, study PRJNA577476) | soil metagenome | isolation source: 115 cm soil or saprolite under grassland replicate 2 | place: USA:California | collected 2016-06-15 | reverse complement strand
CGCCCGCCGGTCTTCGTGGGCGGGAAGGGGGACCGCCTCATCCGACTGGCCGTCGAGCACGCCGACGGATGGAACACGTGCTGGGTGTGGACGCCCGACGCGTACCGCGATCGCCTCGACGTCGTCGAACGATCGTGCGAGAGCACCGGACGCGACCCGGCGACCGTCTGGCGGTCGCTCGGCCTGTACGCGCTGTGCGGCGAGGACCACGCCGATCTCGAGCGCCGCTACGCGCGCATGCGCGACCTCATGCCCGCCGGCGTCGTGACCGGCACGCTCGACGAGTGGCGCGAAGGCCGTCTCGTCGGAACGGTCGACGAGGTCCGCGCCGCCCGCGACGAGTGGGACGCGCTCGGTGTCGAGACGCTGATCGTCGGGGCCGGCCCGTTGCCCTTCTCGGTGACCACGCCCGACGACGTCGAGCTCCTGGCCCACGCGCTCGTCGCGACTTGATGGTCGCCGTCGCGGGCTCCGGCTCCTGCGCCGGCGGTCGGCAAAGCCGCCGCCGTCGCGCGTTGATGGTCACCGGCCAACGGGCAGGGGATACGCTCTGGGTCGAGCCCCCATTCGGAAAGGGCACGTCGTATGAACCTGGGCCTGGTGCTGTTCGGCAGCACCCGGCTCCCGAAGCTCGCCCGCTCGATGGGCCAGGCCTCGAAGGAGTTCAAGAAGGGCATCAACGAGGGCGACAAGGCCGCCGACGAGGACAAGCCGGACAAGGACAACCCGGCCAAGGACAACCCGGCGAGCTAGCCCTGCCTCCCGGCCCCGCTGCCGGGAACCCGGGACCCTCCCCCCGTCGTTCTTCGTGATGGCCGGCGGGGTCCCGACGTGGGAGGAGGTCGCCCGTGATCACGGGCGCTTTCTCTACAACGTCGCATTCCGCCTGGCCGGCAACGACAGCGATGCGCAGGATCTCGTCCAGGAAGCGCTGCTGCGAGTCCGCAAGGGCCTCGAGCGCTACCAGCCGGGATCGCTGCAAGGTTGGTTGGCCCGGATCGTGACGAACGTGTTCTTGGACGAGGTACGGCGCCGCAAGCGGCGCCCGGCCGACGCGTTCCCCGACGACCCCGACTGGGTTGTCCCGCCCGCCCCCGCCGCCGACGAGGTCGCAACCGGGTTCTCCGACGAGGTCCAGGCCGCGTTGGCGTCGCTGCCGGACGAGTTCCGCGCCGCGGTCGTCCTGTGCGACGTGGGCGATCTCCCGTACGAGGAGATCGCCGCCTCACTCGGCGTCCCCCTCGGGACCGTGCGGTCGCGGATTCATCGAGGCCGCCGCCTCTTGCGCGAGGCCCTCGTGAGCACGGGAGAGACGGCGTGAGCGTACGTCCCGCGCCCGACGACCGGCTCTCCGCCTACCTCGACGGCGAGCTCGACGCCGCCGAGCGGCACGCCGTCGACGGCTACCTCGAGGCGTCGCCGGATTGGCGCGCCGAGCTCGAGGAGGTCGCCTACGCGCGCGACGCGCTCCGCCTGCTTCCGACCCACGAGGCCCCGCCGGGCTTTTGGGAGGAGGTTCTCGCGCCCGACATGGCGAAGGCCCGGGCGAGACGCCGTTCGCGGCTGCCGCGCGTCATCGGGATCGCGACTGCCGCGGTCGCGGTCGCGGCCGCGGTGATCGTGTCGGTCGCGATCCCGTCGCCCGATCGTGTCACGCCGCGCGTGCCGGCGCTGTCGGACTCCCACGCCGTGCGGAACTCGGTCAGCGACGATCCCATCAGCCAGCTCGCCACGATGAGCGTGGTCAGCCCGAACAGGCCATGAGCGCGTCCACCGCGCGGGGGGTCGTCGTCATCGCGGCGGTGGCTGCGCTCGCCGGTATCGGCCCCTTCGCGATCGGCGGGGTGCACGCGGGCGCGGACCAGCCCGGACCGGGCGAGCAGCTCCTCGACGACGCCCGCCGCGCCGCGCAGGAGCACGACTTCTCCGGGATCGTCGAAGTGACTTGGGCCGATGCGGCTGGGTCGCACATCAGCGACGTCGCGGTGCAGAGCGCCGACGGCGTGCTGGCGCTAGGGGACCGCCCCCAGGTGATCGTCGAGGGATCGCGCCGGTTCGTGCACGCGCCCGACGGGTGGCAGACGGTCTGGGGCCAGGACGTCCAGGCCGACGTCCCGGCGGCGTCGGCCAAATGGAAGCTCACCGTCCGGGACGGCCCGGAGGTCGCCGGGCGCGCCACCCGGGAGATCGATGCGGCCGACCGCGGCGACGGCCGCGTGCGCGAGCGGCTCTACGTCGACGTGTCGACGGGGCTGTTGCTGCGACGCGAGCAGCTCGACCGCAGGGGACGAACGGTTCGTGCCGTCGGCTTCACGAGCATCGGCGAGCCGGCCGGCACGTTCCTCGGCGAGGCGCCGGCAAACGCGCCCCGGGTACCGCAGCGCAGCACGAGCCGTCAGCCTCACGTGCTCGAGGACGTCTCGGCGCCGTACCGGGCGCCCGGGACCGCCGGCGACCGGTTCCGTCTCGTCGGCCGCTACGACGAATCGGGAAACACCCTTCACCTCTTCTATAGCGACGGCCTGTTCAGCGTGTCGGTGTTCGAGCAGCAAGGGGAGCTCGACTGGAGTGGGCTCCCTTCGGGCGGCGAGCCTCGCACGGTGGCCGGACGCGACGCCCGCCAGTACCGCACCTCGGGTGGCGTCGTGACCGTCTTTCAGGCGGGCGACGTCGTCTACACGACCGTGTCCGACGCCCCCATCGACCAGGTCGACACCGTCCTCGACGACTTCAACCCGTCCGGCTCGCCCGGCATCGTCCAGCGCGTCACGGACTTCGTCGCAGGCCCCTTCAGCTGGTGACGCGGAAGGGGCGGCCCGACGGGGCTCATCGCCGCCTCACCGTTTACGGGCAAATCGGCGGCGACGACCCCATCGGGCCGCCCCAAGCCGAGGGGCCGACGCCGGATCCATCGGCGCCGGCGAGTTTGAGCGAATCCGGCTCCGCCGAAGGCGGAGGCGATGAGGGAACTGCCGAGTCCGCCGTCGATGAGGTCCGGCGTCGGCCCCGGTCGCGCAGACGGACTGGTTAAGAGGTAGGCGCGGTGGTGCGGGCGTCGTAGCGGCGGCGGCGGAGGATGCGGCGGCGCTCCCGCTCCGAGGCTCCGCCCCAGACCCCGTGGTCGATCCGGTAGGTCAGGGCGTATTCGAGGCACGGCTCCTTGACCGGGCAGTCGGCGCAGACCTTGCGGGCCTGCTCGACGCCGACGCCGTCGGAGGGGAAGAAGTCGTGGGGGGCGCGGCCGCGGCACCTGGCCTCGAGCATCCACTGATGCTCCTGGTCGTCGGCCGGAGGTGAGGTCGGAAGGTCGAAATCCATAGTGTTCACGGGTTGAACGACGCCGGAGGCGGCCCGGTTCCCGAGATCTTCGAGAGGGATGATGAGAGGGGGATCATGAGAACAACATGACAATGCCTCCAGGAACCTTCTACGGATCCGGCGACGTTTGAGATGGCGATGCCGTTGTTCCCCTCGATGGAGACAGACTGATGCCTGATGACGTCGTTCCCCCCTCGGACGTCCTGACCGCACCGCCACCCCCCATGACCGACGAGCCCCCCACGGTCCCGCCCTGGCCGACCCCGCCGGCTCCGCAGCCGCAGGGTCCCGAGCGCAAGAGCCGGCTCCGTCAGTTCGTGGTCGGCGCGCTCGTCGGCGGCCTGTGCGGCGCCCTGGTCGCGTCGGGCGCGTTCTTCGTGTTCGGCCGGGACGACGACTCGTCGTCCTCGGCGCCGACCTCGACCAAGACGAACGAGGTCGGGCGCCCGAGCTCGACGATCGCGACCAACGACGTCGCCGGCATCATCGCCAAGGTCGAGCCGGCGGTCGCGGCCGTCACGGTCAACTCGAGTGAGGGCCAGAGCGCGGGGACGGGGTTCGTCCTCTCGGCGGACGGCTACCTCGTCACGAACGCCCACGTCGTGAGCAATGCGCAGACGGCAAAGCTTCAGCTCAACGACGGCCGCACCCTCGACGCGAAGGTCGTCGGCCGCGACCCCAGTGCGGATGTCGCCGTCCTGAAGGTGGACGCCGGCAATCTCCCGGTTGTCTGCACCGACGACTCCGACAAAGTCCAGGTGGGCGACGACGTTGTTGCGATCGGGAACGCGCTGGCGCTCGAGGGTGGTCTTAGTGTCACGCGCGGGATCATCTCCGGGCCGCCGCGTCCCGGCAGCGAGATCGGCACCGCGATCGAGAACGTGCTGCAGACCGACGCCGCGATCAACCCGGGCAACTCGGGCGGTCCGCTGGTCGACGCCAACGGATGCGTGATCGGGATCAACACCGCCGTGGCCGCGGGTACCAGCAGCCAGCCGGCCCAGAACATCGGGTTCGCCATCCCGATCTCGCACGCCAAGCCGGTCGTCGACGACATCAAGGCGGGACGGAAGCCAGCATTCCTCGGCATCGGGACCACCGACCTGACACCGGAGATCAAGAGCGAGGTCGGCGCGAACGTCGACAGCGGCGCGGTCGTCCAGGACGTCACGTCCGGGTCGCCGGCGGACGACGCCGGCATCAGGCGCGGCGACGTGATCGTGCAGATCGGCGACGACCAGATCAAGGACACCGGGGACGTCGCCACCGCCGTCCGCAAGCACCATCCGGACGAGAAGGTGACCGTTACCTACGTACGCGGCTCCGACCGCAAGAGCGCCGGTGTCACGCTCACCCAGCGGCCCGACGTCGGGTAACTGCGAGCACACCCGGTAGGCTGATCGCCTCATGAGCACCGAGGAAGAGGAGCTCGAGCAGCTCCCACCGCAAGGCCACGTCAAGGTCGTCTACCTGGGCGCGGTCGCACCCCACTGGGACGTGCACGGCGTGTTCGGCGACGGGCGGCTGATCGACGAGTTCCGCCAACGGGCGCTGGCCCGGCTCCAGCTCCTCCCGCCGCACGACCCGCAGTTCCGGCGCAACCGGGAGCGGGTGGCGCGTGACGCCGAGCGTGAGCGTCTGATCCTCGAGTGGGACCTCGGTTACGACGAGGCCGAGACCACGTAGGAGACAGGGCCTTTGGCGTCAGCTACCCACGTATTGCGTGGGTGAGTGACGCCAAAGCATCTGGTGGCCCTAGCCGACATCCTCGCCGTCTTCGTCTGGCTGCGGGTGCTCGCCGGTCACCATGAACCCGACGCGCTGACCGATCGTGACCGCGTGGTCCGCGATGCGCTCGTAATGGCGCCCGACCAGCGCGAGCTGCACCGCCTGGAGGATGTTTTCCTCGTCGTCCGAACCGCCGCCGGTCAGGATGTGCCGGAACAGGCTCTTGGTGAGGTCGTCCATCGCATCGTCCATATCGGCGAGCGCGTGCGCGGCCGACGGGTCGGAGTCGGCGAAGGCGTCGAGCGCGACCCGGGTCTGGGTCCCGGCCTGCTCGCCCATCCGCTGGATGATCCCCCGGAGCTTCGGGTCGAGGGGATGCGGGTAGAGGCGCCGGGTCGTCTTGGCGACGTTCACCATCAGGTCGGCTGACCGCTCGAGCTCGTGCACGATGCGCAACACCGCCACGACCGTGCGGAGGTCGCTGGCCATGGGCTGCTGCCGGGCGAGCAGCAGGTAGCAGCGGTCCTCGATCGAGTGGGTGAGGTTGTCGATGTCGTCGTCGTTCTCGATGACGCGCTCGGCGGCGCCGAGATCGGCGTCGAGGAACGCCTGGGTCCCGGCCGCGATGGCCTCGGTGGTGAGGGCGGCGAGCCGGATCACGTCGATCCGCAGGAACCCTTCCTTCGAGGACTGTTCACCGTCTGGCCACCTCGATGCCACGGCCGCGCCAGCCTCGCTCCGTAGCGTCTGCCTCGTGAACTCCCAAGGAGGCGGACTCATCATGAAGCGCATCACTGGCTACCTGCGGTGGCTGGTACCCACGGCCTTGATCGTCGGCCTGGTCCCGTTGGGCGGAGCTGTCGCGGGCGCAGCCGGTGCTCCCGCGCAGGGTGGCTCGGCGACGCTCAATGCGTCCGGCGCCACCTTCCCGCAGGTGTACTACGACGAAGTGATCGGGGCCTTCAAGCAGAAGGATCCCGACATCACCATCAACTACGCAGGGGGAGGCTCGGGCAAGGGCCGCCAGGACTTCGCCGACCAGGTGACGGACTTCGGCGCCTCCGACGCGCCGTACAGCGCCGCCGACGCGACAGGCGTCAAGGGCGGCACCTTCTTCTACTTCCCGACGGTGGCCGCACCGATCACGGTGTCGTACAACCTGAGCGGCGTGAAGAAGCTCCGGCTGTCGGCGGACACGATCGCGAAGATCTTCCAGGGTGACGTCAAGACCTGGAACGACGCCGCGATCAAGGCCGACAACCCCGGCGTGAAGCTGCCGTCGACCGCGATCACGGTCGTCCATCGCGCCGACAGCTCGGGCACGACGGAGAACTTCACGAAGTTCCTGGCCGCGGCGGCGCCGAGCACGTGGACGCTCGGTTCCGGGTCGACGGTGAGCTGGCCGGCGGACGAGCAGTCAGGTCAGGGCAACCCCGGTGTCGGCCAGATCGTCAAGAGCACCGACGGGGCGATCGGGTACGTGGACTTCTCCGACGCCAAGGCGCTGAAGCTGAAGTTCGCGTCCGTGAAGAACAAGGACGGCAAGTACGTGGCGCCGACCGTGAAGGCGACCACGGCGGCGGTCGACCAGGCGCAGGTCAATCAGGACCTGACCTACAACCCGCTCGACGCAGCGGGGAAGACCAGCTATCCGATCGCGGCGCCGACCTGGTTGCTCGTGTACCAGAGCAACTCGAACTCGTCGAAGGCTTCGGCGATCAAGTCGTTCCTCAACTTCGTGTACGGCGACGGCCAGAAGATCGCTCCCGAAGTTGACTACGCGCCATTGCCGAAGAGCCTGCTCGACAAGGCCAAGGCCCAGGTCAAGCAGCTCGGTGGCTCCGGCTCGACCAGCTCGAGCACGGCGACCACCTAACATCCCGCGAATGTGAACGAGAGGGGCGGGCGATCGCCGCCCGCTCCTCTCGCCTTTCCGAAAGCAGTCGATGGCCACCGACGCTCCCGCCCTCCCCAAAGGCCTGACGAAGGGGAAACGACCGCCGGGGCTCATCGCCGACCGGGGTTTCCAGATCCTCGCCCTGGCCGCAGGGCTGATGGTCCTTGTGATCCTCGCCCTGATCGCGATCTCGACGACGCGCGAGGCGATGCCGTGGTTCCGGGAAGAGGGCCTCGGCATCTTCACGGACAACTGGGACCCGTCCCACCACCGATTCGGCGCGGGCGGGTTGATCTACGGCACGTTGCTCGTGGCGGGGGTGGCCGTGTTGCTCTCGTTGCCGATCAGCGTCGGGATCGCATTGTTCGTCACCGACGTGGCGCCGCGGCGCGTCCGTCGACCGATCGTGTACACGGTCGACCTCCTCGCCGCGATCCCGTCGGTCGTGTACGGCCTGTGGGCGCTGTTCGTGCTCGCCGAGCCGCTGGCCAACCTGTTCCAAACGGTGTCGGACGCTACGGCGAGCATTCCGATCCTCAGGACCCTGTTCGCGAACCCGAGCGCGTCGGGCAAGAGCTTCATGACCGCCGGTGTCATCGTCGCGATCATGATCACGCCGATCATCACATCGATCACACGAGAGGTGTTCGCCACCGTTCCCGCATCGCAGAAGGAGGCCGCGCTCGCTCTCGGTGCCACCCGCTGGGAGATGATCCGGGGCGCGGTGTTCCCGCACAGCCGCAGCGGCATGGTCGCGGGCACGATGATCGGCCTCGGCCGGGCGATGGGTGAGACGATCGCCATCGCGCTCGTCATCGGATCGTCGCCGCGCATCACCGCGAACATCCTCGGGCCCGGCGACACGCTCGCCAGCATCATTGCCAACCAGTTCGGCGAGGCCAGCGGCACGCACCGAGCAGCCCTCATCGGATGCGGCGTGGTGCTTTTCGCCATCACGATCGTGATCAGCATGGGAGCGAGAGCGGTCGTCACGCGTGCCGAGCGTCGATCGGCGGGATCTGCTTGAGCTCGCCGGCCGTCTCGCTGACGCGTCGCGCGCGCAAGGGTCGGCGCGAGCTCAAGAACGCCGTCGCAACGGCCCTCATCGTGGGCGCGTTCCTGATCGCGCTCATCCCGCTCACGCTGATCGTTGTGTACGTCGTCCGCGCCGGCAGCACCGTGTTCGGCTGGAGCTTCCTGACCGAGGACCTTCCCTTCAGCACCCGGCGGGAGGGGGGTGGGATCTACCCGGCCATCGTCGGGACGCTCGTGATCACGGGGACCGCAACGGCGATGGCGGTGCCGCTCGGCGTCCTCGGCGGCATCTACCTCAACGAATACGGCGGCAAGGGCATGGTCGCCCGCGTCGTGCGCTTCCTGGCCGACGTGATGACTGGCGTGCCGTCGATCGTCATGGGCTTGTTCATCTACACGATCTGGGTCCTGCCCCGGAAACAGGAAGGGCTCAGCGGCTTCGCCGGCGCGCTCGCCCTGGGCTGCCTGATGCTTCCCATCGTGATCCGCACCACGGAGGAGATCCTCAGGGTCGTACCCGACGAGCTGCGTGAGGGCAGCTACGCCCTCGGGTCTCGCAAGGCGCAGACGATCCGCAAGATCGTGATGCCGAACGCCGCCCCGGGCGTCATCAGCGGCGCCCTGCTGGGCGTCGCGCGCGTCGCGGGCGAGACGGCCCCCTTGCTGTTCACGATCGGCATCGTGTCGGCGCCGAACTGGAACGTCTTCGAGGGGGCGAACACCGCGCTGCCGCAGCAGATCTACATCAACGCCGGGACCTTTGGCGGCTTCGATGCCGCCCAGGACCGGGCGTGGGGCGCGGCGCTGGCGCTCATCCTGATCGTCTTCCTGTTCACGCTGGTGGCGCGCCTCATCACCGCCGTGTACGCCCGCCGTTCGGCGGCGGTGTGATTGAAACTGGAGCTCGCTGTGATCGAGACTGCGACCGTGCCCGCTAGATTCGGGCCTGTGACGACCACCCGCGACGAGTCCGTCGCCCGCGGTCCGGACGAGGCAACTCCGAGCGAGCAGGCGCCAGACGAGACGCCCGAGCGCGCGCGGGAGATCGTCTTCGAGCTCTCGGACGTCAAGGTCAAATACAGCGGCGTCACCGCGGTCGAGGACGTCAACGTCGACATCGCCGCTAACGAGATCACCGCGTTCATCGGGCCGTCCGGCTGCGGCAAGACGACCGTGCTGCGCTCGCTCAACCGGATGCACGACATCACGCCCGGCGCCGAGGTGATCGGGCGGGTCACGTACCACGGCGAGGACCTGTATGGCCCGAAGATCGACCCCGCCGAGGTCCGTCGCCGCATCGGCATGGTGTTCCAGAAGCCGAACCCGTTCCCGAAGTCCGTCTTCGACAACGTCGCCTACGGGCCGCGCATCAACGGCACCAAGCGCAGTGAGATCGGCGACGTCGTCGAAAAGGCGCTCACCCAGGCCGCCCTCTGGGACGAGGTGCACGGCAAGCTCCGCGGGAGCGCGCTGGCGCTGTCGGGCGGTCAGCAGCAGCGCCTGTGCATCGCCCGCGCCCTCGCCGTCTCGCCCGACGTGATCCTCATGGACGAGCCTTGCTCCGCCCTCGACCCGATCGCCACGGCGCGGATCGAGGACCTCATGGACGATCTCAAGAAGCTGTACACGATCGTGATCGTGACCCACAACATGCAGCAGGCCGCGCGCGTCTCCGACCGCACCGCGTTCTTTACCGCCGAAGCCGACCCGGACGGCCATCGTCGCGGACGGCTCGTCGAGTACGACGTGACCGAGCAGATCTTCACCCAACCATCTGACCCTCGCACCGAGGGCTACATCACCGGGAGGTTCGGCTGATCGTCACGATCGCGGTGACGGTCGTGATCGTTGCGCTCGTTGCGGCAGTGTCGTTCCTCGGGATCACCGTGCGCTCTCTGCGCGGCGAGGTACAGCGCGTCGTGTCCGACGACCAGCCGGATACGGATCGTCGATTGCACCCGGAGGTCGAGCGCGAGTCGCTGGCGGGCGCGCTGGCGGCGTTCGAGGACGGTGTGGTCGTCGTCGACGCCACGGGAACCGAGGTGATGCGGAACGCGGCGGCCGAGCGCTTCCGTGGCGCCCGTCATGCCGACGTGCTGGTCGAGGACGCAGTGCGCGCGTTGCTCGAGCCGGCCCTGCGGGGTGAGCGTGCCGAGCGCGAGCTCCAGCTGTTCGGCCCGCCGCGTGAGGTGCTCCAGGTTCGCGCCGGTCCGTTGTACCGCAGCGACCGGATCATCGGCGCGGCGGCGTTCGTGCGCGATGTCTCAGAGCTGCGGCGCGTCGAAAGCGTGCGCCGCGACTTCGTGGCCAACGTGAGCCACGAGCTCAAGACGCCGATCGGCGCCCTGGCGCTCCTCGCCGAGACGATGGCGGCAGGCGACGACTCGCCCGTCAACACACAACTTGCCGATCGGGTGCAGCACGAGGCGGGCCGGCTGGGTCGCATCGTCGACGACCTCCTTGATCTCAGCCTGATCGAGGCGCAGGAGGCTCCGAGCCGCGAGCCCGTGCCGGTCCACGTCGTGCTGCACGAGGCGGCCGAGCGGGTGCGGGGCGCGGCCGACGCCGTCGGGATTCCCCTCA
>WNGB01032253.1_pt1 | contig 10561 bp, 11 predicted proteins | sample 5400681 | NCBI WGS metagenome assembly WNGB01 (sample SAMN13153367, study PRJNA577476) | soil metagenome | isolation source: 115 cm soil or saprolite under grassland replicate 2 | place: USA:California | collected 2016-06-15 | reverse complement strand
CGTAGCACCGACAACGCAAGCTCGTCGGCAGAATCGGCGAACGTTGGCACAAGCACGCAGGAATTTGCGATGTAAAAGTTGGCGTAACTCGCGGGCAAACGCAGCTCTTCCCGCATAATTTTTTTCGGCATCGGCAAAGTTAGCATCTCGATGCTGTCTTTCCCGATTTTCATCTGGCGCAGGCACGCGAGATTTTTCTGGAGCAGCTGGTAATTTTCATCGTCGCGATCTTCTTCGACGACAGCTACGACAGTTCGTTCGGAGACAAACCGCGCGAGATCGTCGATATGTCCGTCGGTGTCGTCGCCGGCAATCCCGTCGCCGAGCCAGAGGATATCTCGGACGCCCAAATAATCCCGTAAACGCTCTTCGATTTCCTCGCGCGAAAGATTTGGATTGCGATTTTTATTTAGCAAGCACGATTCGGTCGTGAGCAGCACGCCCGCGCCGTTAACTTCGATGGAGCCGCCTTCGAGGATCATGTGCGGATAGAAAACTGGAACTTTGAGGACTTCGGCAACGCGGGTCGGCACAACTTCATCGAGGTTGAACGGTGGATACTTGTTTCCCCACGCGTTGTAATCCCAGTCCACCACCCCGAGTTTCGGGTGACGATCCCGTGTGAGAAAGATCGGCCCGTGATCGCGGCACCATGGCTCATTTGTTGGAATGCGATAAAACGTGACGCGTTCCATAGGCAATCCACCCAAAACCGACCGGGCTTCGGCTTCATGCGCGCCGTTACAAACATTGATGCAGATGTGTTCCGACTGGATCAGTGCCTCGACCATCGCTCGTAACGCAGGTAAAACGCGATCGAATGACTCGGGAAAGCTGATCCCCTCGCGCCGCGGCCACGACAGCCACGTCGCGGCGTGTGGTTCCCATTCCGCAGGCATGCGATAACCGAGCGCCGCTGGAGTTTGCGATAGCATACACGAACGTCCAACACTCAACGTCCAGCGCCCAATTTCCAGATCGTAATCGTGGCTAAGACGCCCGCGCAGCTGGCGGCTTGTAGATCGCGCCGACGATTGCGCCCACGATGATCATCTCGATGATCCCGCTCACACTCCCGTAGAGGATCAACTTTCCGGGAATCGGCTGCACCGCGTAAAATCCCATCCGCATCCCAATCGCTGCGATTTCCAGCAGGACACCAAGCTGAATTCCCGCAATCACTCCGCCGCCGGCGAAACCGCTCGCATAGATCATGATGAACGCAAAAACGATCAGCGCCTGGCCAATAATGATCCAGTGAAACAAACTGATCATTTCACTTTGCGACCGCCAGAGATTTGGCGTTTGCGCATAAATATCTTTGAGTAGAACCCCGTTGAGCAGCCAGCCCCATAAGAAGATGAAAATATAGGCGGCGATGAATGCGAGGATGAATCGCTTCATGGAACTAGCACGCAACAAGTCCGATGAGGAAAATTAATCAAACTCCTTGGCGAGGCCCTTCTTTCACGAACGTAACATGCGCGGGCGCCGCTTTGTAGAGGGCGCCGATGATTGCGCCGGCAATGGTGAATTGAATTAAGTCGCCGACGATCCAGCCCCATAGAATTTTCGTTGTCAGCGGCTGCACTGCGAACGTGATCATGTCGGCGCCGGCATATATCAGCGCTACCAGAAGTCCCAGCATCGCACACGGGCCTGCGCCGCCTGCCGGGACAAAACGCGCGCAAAGCAACGTGAGAAACAACGCCATCACGATGTGTCCGAAAACGAGGGACGAGAAGTGATTGCCAAAATCAGCTTCGGTTCGCCAAAGCGTTGGCACTTCCTGATGCGCGCCGTGCATCAGCTTTCCGTACCAAAGAAAGCCAAACAAAAAGATGAAACCGAAAGCTGCGATAAATGCGATGAAGAATTTTTTCCAATTCATAAAGTGTCTCTGTTGAGATTTTTGTTGAGTCCCGATGCGCCCTGAACCTTCATCGCAAAATGGGTAGCCGATGTCGATCCTAAATTTTTGAGCGTCAATCGCTCGCGAAAAAAATGACGAAACGCGAATGACGAATGACGAAAGAAGCCCGAATTTTCAAATGACGAAAATTGAAGCTCACTTGGTGATGTTGTGATTGTAAGCAGTAACTCCAGCAGCCTTGAGTTTTCTCGCTTCTGCTGGCCCGATCTCGCCCAGTGTGACGCATACTTCCATGCCCAGGCGGCTTACTTCCCGCACAATCTCCAGCACACGCTCAAATTTTTCCGAACCGACGTGCACACCGCGCCAGGACGTGCCCATGCAAAACCGCGTCGCGCCTTGTGAACGTGCGCGGCTGGCCGCGGCCATAACGACTTCGCGCGATAGCAAATCCTCACGCTCGACGCCGGTAGAATAATGAGCGGACTGCGCGCAGTAAGCGCAGTCCTCGCAGCATCCGCCCGTCTTGATGCTAAGCAAGGTGCACCGCTGCACCTCCTCGCCACGCCAATGCCGGAGATGAACAGCACGGCTCTGCGAAATCAAATCGAATAGCGGCTGATGATATAGCGCGCTGAGTTCGGCAAATTTCATCGCAACGCGCGATGTTCAATCGCCAATCGAAAATCGGCAATCGAAAATTAGTTAACCCACCTGCCGCCCTCGGAAACAAGGATCGGCAGTTCTTCCATCATGAATTGCGTTTTGCCGATGGCGCCAATCATGCGCGTGCCGGTCGCAGCATACCATTTTTTTGACATTTCTTCGCCGGTGTGGCAGCCCCAGCTTTTGATGTACGCGTGGCGCGCGAAAGCCCGCCGATTAATTTTCGTCAGCTCGCTATCGTGCAGCCATGATTTACAAGCGCTGTCGATGTTGTTGCTGTAATCGAACATGAAACATGCGCGATTGGAGTGACCGAAATATTCAAAGCCACTGACCTTTACCTGATCGCGCGGCTGACCCTTGTTTAGATAATCAATAACTTCCTGGCCTGGGCCGAACCAAACAAGATTTAGATTCAGTTTGTCGCGAACCGTACCGATGAGGCTAATCAGGTCCTGATGTTCCTGTTTGGCGCGGTCCTCGTAACCCTGCCTGTAAACGAGCCAGGTAATCTTCGCGTCCGGCCCGAGCTCGGTGCGTAATTGTTCGGTGCGCAGGCGCGCAGCGCGCACAAAGTTCGCCCACCAGTGATCGTGCGGTACAGCCTTGTACTTTTCCCACTGATACATCGACGGCCCCCCAACCAGAATGATGTATTCACCCGAGTTCGGCGGCGCCGCGCCCTGCGAGGCAAGCGCGAAAATCGAGAACAAAACGACAAGCCAGAGGCGTTTCATATCAGCGGCGAAAGGACTATTTATGCGGCGCGCGAAATTGCGCAAGTGGGAGGTCGCTGTAGCCGCGGTCGGTGACGGCGGGCGACGGCTACAACAGACTTGCTTCCACCTCTCCGCGTACCAGGTCCTCCCAAGTCTGCCGTTGTCGAATCAGCGCGAACTTGTCGCCGCGAACAAGCACTTCGGATGGCAACCGCCGCGAATTATAATTCGAAGCCATCACAAATCCGTAGGCACCAGCGCTCATGATTGCGAGCAGATCGCCCTCGTGCAGCTCTGGCATCTCCCGATCCAGCGCAAAGAAATCACCCGACTCGCATACCGGCCCGACGATATCGATCTTTTCCGTTCTAGTTTTGCTTGCGCGTTTGTTCTGACTCTCGCTCACAATTTCACCCTCACCTGGCGCTTCGCGTCCGCCTCTCCCTTCGAGGGAGAGGGTTGGGGTGAGGGTGCTCGGCTCTTTGACGGGCACGATCTCATGATAGCTGTGATACAGCGCAGGCCGAATGAAATCGTTCACAATGGCAAATTTCTTCGCGCCTGATTTCTTGATGCAAGAAACGCGCGCCAGCAAGACGCCTGCATTGCCGACAAGAAAACGACCAGGCTCGACAAGGATTCGAAGGTTCAGCTCTCGCAACGGCGGTACAATCGCGTCAGCGTAATCGCGAAGGCTGAAGGCCGACGTTTCGCCTCCATGATCATGCCACCATTTGCCTGTTCCGCTCTCCAATGCGCGCCGGTAAATGATTCCCATGCCGCCGCCGATGCTAAAGAACTTGATCGGGTATTTTGATTTCAACTCGCGCACGATTGGCGCCAGCTTCTTAATTGCACTCGCGAACGGTGCAGCCTCAGTGATCTGCGACCCGATATGCATTTGTACGCCAATAATGTCGATGTTGCGCATTTCTGCCGCGCGCTCGTAAGCTGCGGGCAACTGGCCGAGCGCGATCCCGAACTTGTTCTCGCGCGAGCCGGTGGAGATGTACTCGTGCGTGTGCGGATCAACGTCAGGATTGGCGCGCAACGCGATCGGCGCACGTAAATTTTTCGCACCGGCGATGCGATCAATGTGTTCCAGCTCGGACTCGCTCTCGACATTGAAGCTGTAAACGCCTAGTTCGAGCGCGTATTCGATCTCCTCCGGCGATTTCCCTACCCCGGCAAAGGTGCATTTTGCCGGATCGCCGCCCGCTGCAAGCACGCGGAACAGCTCGCCGCCGGAAACGATATCGAACCCGGCGCCCGCGTCTGCGAGTAACTTCAGGATCGACCGATTCGAGTTCGCTTTAACGGCATAACAAATCAGGTGATCAAGCGTCGCGAGTGCTCCATTCAGGCGCGTCAAGTGATCGAGGATTGTTCCCGCGCTGTAAACGTACGTGGGCGTGCCAAATTTCTCCGCCACGCGGGCAAGATCGACATCTTCGCAGTGAAGCTTGCCGTCCCGATAGTGAAAAAAATGCATGTTGTAGCGGCGGTCGCCGCGGCGAAGCCGACAATCAAACTATCAGGCGCTTGGCACAAGCGCCTCTACAACTTCAACGCGCTACCCAAGCACCCTCAAACCAATATTGAGAAGCGCAATTAGCGCGACTCCTGCCGAAAAGCTCGTCAGCACAAGTTTCTTTCCGTGCTTCAACATTTCTCCAAGAAGGGCGTGCGCCGCCAGATAAATGAATCCACCGCCCACATGCGCCATGATCACACCGAGCCAAAAAGTGGAAACCTTCGTCAGGAAAAAATAGCCGATCACGCCGCCGAGCAGGGTGGTCGCTTCAACTGCGGCCACCCAACCGAGCGCCGCTGAGCGGTGCAATCCCGCTCCGATCAAAAGACTGCCAAGCGCAAGGCCTTCGGGAACCTTGTGAATGCAGAGCGCCGAGAACAGCGTCCATCTTGTGACATCCATCGCAGGAGTTTCGATCTGGATGCCCAAAGCCAGACCGTCGGTCGTGCTATGAATCGCCAAAGCGACAATTAGTGCGGTTGCGATTTCGCCGAAATGCTGCGTGGCGTCGGCGTCGAAATGGCTCGCGGCGCAGGCAGGGCAAACATGGTGGACATGTTTACTGATAAAAAAGAACAGCGCGTATCCAGTAGCTACCGCCAGCAACACTGCCCACCAAGAAGAGGCCCCGAAACTTTCCGGCAAAATCGCAAAGATTGTTACCCCGAGAAGCGTTCCAGCCGCGAAACTGATCAGTGCGCAAAGCTGCTTATGCGCCAGTTGCAGCGATGTACTAATCCATCCCCCGGCAACGGCGAAAGTATAAGCTGCAATGACTTGCCAGAAAGCAGAGACCATTTAGGGGCGGGCGCGTCCCCCAGGCGCGGGATGATCTTCGCGGCAAAGGTGCGTCTCGATGGTAACGTGAACCAGTTCGTGATAACCGCGGAGCAATGCTCGATAGGCATCACAGCTCTTCGGTTCGTGCGCCACGATAGAAATCATGGCCGCATATTTTCCGATGCCGACCTGCCAGACGTGCAGATCGGTTACCAGCGAATCTCCGTCGCTCTCGACCACGCGGCGAATTTTGTCAGGCAAATCCGACGCTGCAGGCGTGCGATCGAGCAAAATCCCGCTCGTATCGCGCAACAGTGTGTAAGCCCAGGAAAAAACAACAATGCTGCCGACAATGCCGACTACTGGATCAAGCCAGCTCCAACCAAAAAATTTGCCGCCAGTTAATGCTGTGATTGCCAGCACCGAAGTAAACGCATCGGCCAGCACATGCAGATAGGCCGCGCGCAAATTCAAATCTTCACGATGAGAGCTGCCACCGCCGCTTCCCTGATGGCGATCGGCGAGCAGCCCTGCACAGCCGAGATTTACCAGCAACCCTACGCAAGCGATGCCGATCGCCTCGTTAAAGTGAATTTCAAGTGGAGCAAACAGCCTGTGCACGGATTCGCCCGCCATCAGGAGCGCTACGATCGAGAGCACAACGGCACTGGTGAACCCGCCAAGCACACCGACCTTTCCTGTGCCAAAGCTGAAGCGCGCGTTCCTAGCTTGCGTCCGCGCAAAATAGTAGGCCACGGCTGTAATTAAGAATGCAAGGACATGAGTGCTCATGTGCCAGCCGTCGGCCAACAACGCCATCGAGTGCGACATCAACCCGACGACGATCTCGACGACCATCATCACAGCCGTAACCCCGATTACGATGCGGGTGCGCCGTTCCGCGTGCGAAAAATCCGGAACAAAATCGTGCGCTTTGCGAAAACGCGAATGGTCAGTCCGATGCATCTCGAAGGGAAGCTATTCGCGATTAGGAAACTTTTCTCAAAAAATCAAGCGAGTGACCGTTCAACGCCAACCGATCAGGCGGTCTAGAACGTTGTGCGCAAGCCAACTGCCACGCTGCGGCGGGGCAACGGGAGCACTTCTTGCAAGAACGGCCGCCTCACGTGTTGGACAAGAAATTTCTGCCCGCGTTAGTGGTCACGAGCTTTGCCTTTGCCAGCGACTCTCGTTTGCAACGCTACATGTCCATTAGATCCGAGAGACTTTGAAGCCGCTCGAGTGCGAACGAGCTGCGCGTATTTAGTGTTTTCGAAGTATCGATCTTCATCGGAGAGGACTAGGTTCCAACGAAGATGTCCAAAATGACGCCAACAATCGAGGATCATCCCGCGATCAAACGGGTGTCCTTTCGCCGTGACCACCACACAATTGTTCTCGCGCCACGTGCCGGCGTACGATTCACCCCAGTGAAGTTCAAAAGTCTTGAGTTTGAGTGCATCGAGCGCCACAAGCAGGTCTTCCGTCCATTGGTAACAGTACCCGCGCTTCCTGAACCCGTGATAGACGAGAAAATTGTTAAAGATTGGCGTGCCAAACATTTGGTACTGGCGCCTCAGCCGATCCGCAGTCGCGTAGGCGCATTCCGCCACGAGCGTCGCTTCCTTCGGGTCCACTCTGGGTGAAAGTGCAGCGAGTTGGTTGACCAACGCTTGCGCCTTGGCTGAATCATTTTTAGGCACTTGGAATGAAAGGGATGGTTGTTGTTCGGCCGGAGTCGACGGCACACCGATCGCAAGCATCGCGAGCACAATGATAAATCGTGTGATCGGTCGAATTTCCAACGCAGCGGCGCGTGTCAAAAAGCTCATTGAGCCTGCAATCTGGCCATAAAATCTCGTGCCACAAGCGACATACTCGTTTCGTCTAATCACGACCGTATGTTTGTAATGCTGGGACCGTTTGAAATCGCGCGACGCGAACTGAGACATTTGCCTGGCCTCGATTTCCGCGTAATTCTGAGAACTTTCGTATGCCCGATCGAGCCTATCTTCATTCGATTGATCCTGAGCTTGTCCCTGGTGCGCGCAACGCGATCGATGTTTGTCTTCGATTGAAACCGGAGGAGCGGATCACGATTGTCACGGACACTCTCACGCGCGAGATAGCCGCGGCCCTGCAAAGAGAAGTAGAGCGCATTGGTTCGGACTACAGCTTGTTCGTACTCGAGCACCACGCCCGGCGGCCGCTCAAGTTCATGCCGGAAACAATCCTCGAAGATCTGGCGTGCTCGCAGGTTTCCATTCTCGCAGTGCAAGGCCAGCCGGGCGAACTCGGCGCGCGCACGGAAGTAACGGCGGTCGTGAACCATCATCGGATCCGGCACGCCCACATGGTGAACATCAATCGCCAGATCATGTTCGAAGGGATGCGCGCTGATTTTTGCGCAGTCGATGAACTTAGCCAGCGTTTGGTCGACCGCGCGCGTCAGGTAAACCGCATCACCTGCAAGACACCAATGGGTACCGAATTTGAGGCGGAACTTTCGCCAAACCTCAAATGGCTCAAGACCAGCGGGATCATTACGCCTGCCAAATGGGGCAACCTGCCCGGCGGCGAAATTTTTACTACCCCCATGAACACCAATGGCGTGTTCGTGGTAGATGGCGTCGTGGGGGATTACTTATGTGAGCGCTTCGGTGATTTGGAATCAAACCCACTCACCATTGAGGTGGAAAACAATCGGATCCGAGCGCTGCGCTCCGAGAACAAGGATTTGCGCGACGAATTTCGCGCTTACACCAGAACCGACGAAAACAGTAATCGTGTAGGCGAATTTGCCATCGGCACAAACATCGCCTGCACGCATATCATCGGCCACATTTTGCAGGACGAAAAAGTTCCCGGCGTCCACATCGCTTTTGGTCATCCTTACGCCGAACACACCGGGGCGAACTGGGCTTCCAAAACACACATCGACTGCGTGGGCCGCGATTTCGATGTCTGGTTCAATGGCGAGCAGGTGATGCGGGCGGGAAGATTTTTGATATAGTGCGATCATGATTGCTGACGTTCGCAGACGCCTTGAGCGCGTGCCATTCGTGCCATTTATCATCCGAACGTCGGACGGGTATGAGTACTCAGTGGCCACAGTCGATCATGCCAAGATTTCTCCACGTGGCCATCGCGTGGTTGTGTTCACCGACGAGGATGCAACTGCAATCCTTGGCCCCCTCCATATCAACAGCATCATCGGCTCGCAGCCGGACGGCGAGTAATCCGTAGCGGATCGTTACCATGGATCCGCAACTTCGCGCCGCTTTCAACGCTGAATTTACCCCGGGAAAATACGCGGCGCTGGTGCGCTGCGTGAACGAAACGGAGAAGTGGCCGGCGGATTTCCGGATCTCAGAGACACCGATCTTCCTGACGCGCGAATTCACCGACGAAGTCACGCGCGCGGCGAACGAGATTATCGCTCTCACGCGCACGCCCGAATTTGCGAAGCACGCGACATCATCAGTTCCGAAAGGACTGGCGGTGCCGAATGAATCGGAGCATCCGAATTTTCACGTGGTCGATTTCGCAATTTGCGCCGAAGGGGACCGACTCGTCCCGCGTTTGATTGAGCTACAGGCATTTCCAAGCCTGTTTGGTTTTCAGCTCCTGCTTTTGCATTGCGTGCGCAAGGCGTATCCGGTGATCCCACGAAATTGGACGTCAGCATTCGGTGGAATCAAAGACGAAGCATATCTCAATTTATTACGGCGCACGATCATCGCCGATTCGGCTCCGGAGAATGTAATCCTTCTGGAGATCGAGCCGGAAAAACAAAAAACGCGTGTCGATTTCGCGGCGACGGAAACACTGCTTGGTATTCGCCCGGTTTGCGTGACCAAAATCAAGAGACGTGGCCGCCAATTGTTCTATGACCGCGATTGGCGCGAAGTGCGGATCGAGCGAATCTATAATCGCGTAATCTTTGACGAACTGATTCACCGGCCCGATCTGGATTTGCCGTTTCGGTTTCAAGACGATCTGGATGTCACGTGGGTCGGCCATCCGAACTGGTATTTCCGCATCAGCAAGCATTCGCTGCCGTTTCTGAAGACCGAGCACACGTCGCCGGCTTTCCTCGCCAATGAATTTCCCGCCGACGAGAACATCAACAATTATGTTTTGAAACCGCTCTATTCATTTGCCGGGCACGGTGTGGACATGGAACCGACCCGCGAGAAAATCGCCGCGTTGGAAAATCCGCACGAATGGATTTTGCAAAAGAAAATCGAGTATGCGCCGTTTGTGCCGACGGTCGATAGTCAGAAATCGAAAGCCGAAATTCGGATGACGGATGATGTTTGTATGGCCGGACAACGATCCCGGTCCCACTCTGGTGAACAATGTTGTCCGGATGAGCCAGGGCAAAATGATGGGCGTCGATTTCAACATCGACAAAACCTGGGTGGGCGCAAATATCGCGCTGCACGCCTAACACGGGCAGATCGGTAGGGCGGGCAGTCCTCTGCCCGCCGCTTCGAATTCGGGACCACGGCGCGCACGGAGTGACGCGCCCTACCAATAGGGCCATGCGGCACGTTCGAGCGCGCGATTAGGCTGGTTCAGTCGAAACGGTCGCTTCGCCCGCGCGCTGCTCGAGCGCTTGCTCTACCGCCCGCCAAGGGAGCATCGCGCATTTTACTCGCTGCGGAAATTTTCGGACGCCCTGCATCACGCGAAGATCGCCCAATGCTTTTGACGCATCGTTCGTTTCCTCCGTCACGAGATCGTGGAATGCGCGGAGCATATCTACAACTTCGGCGCGGCTCTTCTTTTTCAATTTCATCGTCATCAATGATGCGGATGCCTGACTGATCGCGCACCCGCGTCCCGTGAACTTGATGTCCTCCAAGCCTCCGTCCGGATCGAATTTTACAGCGAGATGAATTTCATCGCCGCACGCTGGATTATCGCCGTGCACCAGCACCGCCGCGTCAGGCAGCTCGCCAAAATTCCGGGGCCGCCGCGAAT
>WNGB01014400.1_pt1 | contig 10561 bp, 12 predicted proteins | sample 5400681 | NCBI WGS metagenome assembly WNGB01 (sample SAMN13153367, study PRJNA577476) | soil metagenome | isolation source: 115 cm soil or saprolite under grassland replicate 2 | place: USA:California | collected 2016-06-15 | reverse complement strand
TGGACAATGTAGACATACGCCATGACTGCTGATGAATTGCTCGCCTACATCTTCGCGCATGACGCTCACGCGCTCGCGGCGCAGTTCGCCCTGTGGCTCGCCTCGTCGGCACGCTTTTGGGCCTTCGCCGAACAGTATCGCGACAAAATTCGCAAGAAGGTCCGGGGCACCCGCGATCAGGAAGGGCTAAAAGATCTCGCGTTCGAGCTGGAGATCGCGTATCTGATGCTGTCGGAGCAGCGCTTTGCGGTCGAGTACGAGAAAGGCGGCGTCGGCAAACAGCGCGGTCCGGATTTCTGCGTGACTTTCAAGACACATATCCCCTTCAATGTCGAGGTCAAGCGCTTCCGCGCCTCCGCCATCGATCGGGCAAACGAGCCGCCAGAGTACAGCCGGATCGCCAGCACCGCTTGCCAGAAGATCGGCCAGCTACCGGCTGGAATGATCAACATCCTGGCGGTCAGCTCCGACAGCGACCGCTACTACGCTTCGGATGTCGCGGCGGCTATGGCCGGCCTGCGCGCGCGCGCCGAACGCAAGGACAACCCGTTCTTCACCCGGCGAGGCTTCCTCGGCGCGGGCGATTTTCTCAAACAGTACCAGCGGCTGAGCGCGGTGCTGTTCCATTCGCACCTCACGGCTGGCGAAGAGCAGGCCAGCATGCTCTGGCCCAACGCGATCGCACGCCACCGCCTGCCCAACGACCTACGCAACGCGCTCCAGCGGCTTGGCCAGGATGGGTGAATCATGACGTACGCGGTAGACCACCACCCACCGGGCTGAGGCCCTCTATCGACAAAGCCCACCTTCGTGGGCTGAACGAGGCTGCCGGGTATTCTTTGGGTGCCGGCCTTCGTCGATGTAGCCCGCTCGTGTACGGGCTGGCCGGGCTCGTTGATACGATCATTGCGTAAACCCAATGAGTTGAACAGTGATGTCACAAAACCATAGTCTTTCCGGTCTTATATCACATAAGCCTTCCCATGCGCGGCACGCACACCGGGCATGAAAGTGGACTTCGGCGGTTCGCCCAGGGGGCACCCGGCTCTTGGTTCTATGTTCACGTAAATCCATTAATGGAGACCAGCAATGGATACTATCGACGCCGAGCAGTTCGAAAACTATCGCCCGCTCATGTTCTCGATCGCCTACCGCATGCTCGGCAGCATCACCGAGGCCGAGGATATTGTGCAGGAGGCGTATCTACGCTATCAGGCCGCGTCGCCGGAGCGGATCGTATCGCATAAGGCGTTCCTGAGCACGGTGGTGACGCGGCTGTGCCTCAATCAACTTGAGCTGGCGAAGGTGCAGCGCGAAGCTTATATTGGCCCCTGGCTGCCCGAGCCGGCGCTGACTGAGATCGATCAGCGGTTTCTGCCGGCGCAGCAGGCTGAGCTGCACGAATCGCTCTCGATGGCGTTTCTGGTGCTGCTGGAGCAGCTGACGCCCACTGAGCGCGCGATCTTCCTCCTTCGTGAAGTATTCGATTATGACTATCAGGAGATCGCCACGATTGTCGGCAAAGCCGAGGCGGCCTGTCGGCAGCAGCTCAGCCGGGCCAAGAAACATATCGCCAGGCAGCGCCCGCGCTTCAAGCCGACGCCCGACGCACATCGCCAGATACTCAACCAGTTCATGCAGGCGATTGGCAGCGGTGCGATGGCGGGATTGCTGGAACTGCTGGCCGACGATGTGGAGCTGTGGACCGATGGCGGAGGCAAGGCGCGCGGCGCGATCACTCGCCCACTGCGCGGACGCGACGCCGTATCGCGCTTTCTGCTGGCTTCCACGCGCTTCCGCACCGCTGGAGTGCAGTCTGCTGTGGTCGAAGTGAACGGTGCACCGGCGCTCATGGTGCATGCTGGCGGCAAGGCGCTCGTGGTTCTATCGCTCGGCATTGATGCAGGCCAGGTGCACGCGATCTGGGTTACTGGCAATCCCGATAAGCTACAGTCGTTCAATCGAGTATTACACGCTTCGGAAGAGAAAAAAGAGTGAAACTGATCGTATTCGGATCGACCGGCGGCATCGGTAGCCAGGTGATTCCGCAGGCGCTCGCCGCCGGTCACAACGTCACTGCGGTCGCCCGCAACCCCGCCGCAATTACCATCCAGCACGAACGGCTCACGATTGTCCAAGGCGATGTGCTTGAGCCATGTACGCTTGACCAGCCGATGACAGGCCAGGATGCGGTGGTCTCGGCGCTCGGTGTTCGCACACGCACGCCCACCACGGTCTACTCCGAGGGCGTCGACAATATCATGCGCGCGATGCAGGCCACCAACGTGCGCCGCCTGCTGTGTGTCTCCGCGACTGGCCTCGATCCCGGCCCGCTGCTCCAGCGCTGGCTGGCCAAGCCGATCCTCTGGTGGCTCTTCAAATATATGTACGCCGACCTCGTGCTCATGGAAGATGAGGTGAAGCGCAGCGACCTCGAATGGACGATCGTTCGCCCGCCGCGGCTGACCGATGGGCCTCGAACTGGACGGTATCACATGGCTGTGAACCAGCACCTGACGCGCGGCGCTCTGATCTCGCGCGCCGATGTCGCCGACTACATGCTCACGCATCTCGACGACCCGGCGGCCTACCGCGCGCAGGTTGAGATCGCGTATTAGCGGTACTTTTACTTCTTAGTGTACTTCGTTTTTTCGCTCTACGAGCGAAAAAACGAAGTACAAAAAAGGCGAGTACCTTGCTGCCGCAGGCTAAAAGGGCTACCGGGCAGCAACTGTGGATCTCCGCATAGTAATGAAAAGGAAGGAAACAGAATGAACATGTTTATCCGGTTCGCCACGATCCTGCTGCGTGTCTGCGGAACGCTCGCGGCGATCCTGGGCTTGCTGTTCTGGATCGGCATCGGACTGAGCTTCATTGCAGTGCATATGCTGCTGGGCCTGCTGGTAGTGCTTTTGCTCTGGATCGTCGGCGTGGGACAGGCGTTTTCGAAGGACGGCAGCTGGATGCTCGCGATCGGTGCGCTGGCCCTGGGCGCGCTCGTGATCGTCCTCGGCCTCAGACAATCATCGCTGCTCGTCGGGCCATTCCACTGGGTGATTCAGGTGATTCATCTGCTGCTTGGCGTGCTCGCCGTCGGGGTTGGGCAGATCAGCGCGGGGCGCTATCGGAAAGCAACCGCCGGTGTCGCCGCCAACCAATCCAGCACCTAACGAAATTTGACGATCAAATTCGGTAGTGCCAGTAGTGCCGCCTTCAGGCGGAGCATCACTCCACCGCCTGAAAGCGGCACTACCTGTTAGCCATTTTGATTATCAAAAACCATAAGGCGTGCCATCACATCCCTATATGCCAGCTTCAGCGCCCAACCAGCGCCGTCGCATCTTCGACATCGAATAGTAGGCGCCAGTCATCGTACTCGCGCCAGACACCGGTATGCACACTTGGCCCGCCGTCGATCCGCGCGATCACTGGGATGCGCCCGCGCAGCAGGTGGCCCAAACGCTTCAGTGTGCCATACGAGACCATCAGCGCATCGGCGCCGGCCTCGATCAGCTGCCCAATCAACTCGTCGGGGTTTTCCAGGCCGCGCGCCGGCCCATGCACCATGCCAAATATGGCAGAGCGCCCGCCCAGCTCGGTAACAAGCGTCATCTTGCTATCGGACTTTCAGCGCAGTCCTCATTAACCGCGCGTTCATTGACGTGCTAGGGTATAATGGTCTCACCGAGCGCATGGAGAAAGCGAAACGGACACCGGCAACGCGTGCGCAGACGCGGTCTCGTGAAAAGCGCCAAGGAGTATCCTCTTTGTGGAGCGCTTGAAGCTACCCCAAATTCCTATAGGTCGAACGCATTTTGTTATTGTCCCGCCAGCCACGAAACCACATCGCCATAACACCATTTGTGTGACATCAGCACCGGTATTTCCTCATAGCATCTCTCTATTTTTTGGAGGTGCCCGTGCCCATCATTGAGATTGCGCATCTCGTAAAGGCGTTTCGTACACCCACACGCCAGCCCGGCTTTGTTGGTGGGCTGCGGACGCTGTTCACCCGCGATTACACCGTGACGCACGCGGTCAATGATGTCACTTTCGCGGTCGAGGCCGGCGAACTCCTCAGCTACATTGGCCCGAACGGCGCCGGCAAATCGACCACCTTCAAGATGCTCACGGGCGTGCTGATGCCCACCAGTGGTTCCATCACCGTCAATGGACTGGTTCCGACCCAGCAGCGCCGCCACCTCGTCCGCCACATCGGCGTAGTCTTTGGCCAGCGCTCGCAGCTCTGGTGGGACCTGCCTCTCGCCGACTCACTTCGCATCCTCCAGGCCATGTACGGCGTCTCCGACGAAGCCTACCAGGCGCGGTTGCGCCTCTTCAATGACATCCTCGACTTGGATGCCTTTCTGACGACGCCGGTGCGCCAACTCTCGCTGGGCCAGCGCATGCGTGGTGAACTCGCCGCAGCTTTCCTGCACACGCCACCCCTGGTCTTCCTGGACGAGCCGCTCCTCGGGCTCGATGTCGTGGCCAAGGAGCGTGTGCGCCAGTTCATTGCCCAAACCAATGCCGAGTGGGGCACGACCGTGCTGCTGGCCTCCAACGATATGGCCGACATTGAGCGGCTCTCGCGGCGCATGCTGCTGATCGATAAGGGCCAACTGCTGTCTGACGGCACTGTCGAGGCCCTCAAGCAACGCCACGCCCCGTACCGAACGCTCGTTGTTCAGTTCGCTGAGGACTATGCCGACCCGGCAGCTGCTGATGCGCAGATCGTCCGGCGCGAGGGGCGGCGGGTGTGGTTCCATTTCGCCCGCACCGTCAACCCCCAACGGTTGATCACCGAGCTGGGTGGGCGCTATGGCATCATGGATCTGGCGATCGAAGAGCCGTCCCTAGAGGAGGTTATCCGCGGGCTCTACGAGCATACCGATGTGCTGCGTACGGCGCCGCAGGAGGTGCCGGTATGATCGCCGGATATCGCCGGCTCGCGGCGGTCGCGCTCCAAGAACTGCTGGTGTACCGTGTCGCCGTGCTGATCTGGGTGGTCTGGTCGCTCTTGCAGATCTACCTGCTGTCGGTCTTCTGGACAGCGGTCTATGGCGGGGTTGGTGCGGTCGCAGGTGTGACCCTCCCTGGCATGCTGACCTACGCGGTCCTGAGCACAGTGCAACTCAACTTCGTCCAGACGGGCATCTCCTGGTATGTGCAGCAGCGGGTGCGGGACGGCAACATCGTGATGGACTTGCTGCGGCCGGTCAGCTTCTTCGGGTCACGCTTCGCCTACGACCTGGGCGGGCTGGCCGGGAACCTCAGCATCGCGGCGCTCACCGCCCTGCTGGCGGGGCTGTTCGTGCCACTCCAACCCCCCGTCTCCATCGCCATGGCCGGTGCATATTTGGTCAGTCTGCTGCTGAGTTACAGCTTGCACTTTCTGCTCATGGCGCTGCTGGCCTGCACCGCCTTCTGGTTCACCGAGCTGCAAGGGGTGAGCGCGGTATTCTGGTTGGTGCTGAGTCTGCTCTCTGGCGCAGTGGTGCCCTTATGGTTCCTGCCGCCGTTCTTCCAGCAGTTATCCAGCTGGCTGCCGTTCCAGGGATTGGTGTACGTGCCGGTCGCGATCTACATCGGCCGGCTGGCGGGTGGCGCGGTGTGGCTCGCCTTGCTCCAGCAAGTCATCTGGATCGGCGTCCTGAGTGCGGTGCTGGCGCTGGTGTGGCGCGCAGCGCTGCGGCGGCTGGTCGTGCAGGGAGGGTAAGATGACCCCGTGGCGGATGGTCAGGCTACTGCTTTGGGCCGGGCTAAAGAGCCGCCTGGAGTACCGTGTTGATTTTGCAATGTTTGTGCTCCAGGCCGCGTTTGGCAACCTGCTGAGCTTCTTCTTCGTCTGGGCAGTGCTCTCGCGCTTCCCGAATCTGCGTGGCTGGACGCTCCTGGAGTTGTTCTTCCTGTTCAGCCTGCGCCTGCTCTCCCACGGGCTGCACGTTGTCGTGTTCTCAGGCGTGCAGTTCATCGGCCCATACGTGCGGCAAGGAGATTTCGACCGCATCCTACTCCGACCGTTCAACACCTTACTGCAAGTGCTGCTGTGGCGCTATAACCCGATGGGCCTGGGGGACCTGATCACCGGCATCATCTGCTTCGTACTGGCGACCCGGTTTCTGGGGCTGGTCTGGACGCCAGCCAGCCTGGGACTGCTGGCCCTCATACTCGCTGGCGCCTGTCTGATCGAGACGGCCCTGTTTCTGGCCGCCGGCGTGACGGCGTTCTGGACCACCGAGGCGCAGCGGCTGAACTTCTTTCTGTGGACCCTGAATGACAAGTACACGCAATACCCGCTGACGATCTACAATGTAGCGGTGCAGAGCGTGCTGACGTTCGTCCTGCCAGTAGCCTTTATCAGCTACTACCCGGCGACGCTGTTTCTCGGACGCACGGCCGAGGTGCCGTTTACCCCGGCCTTCGCCTATCTAACGCCGCTGGTGGGCGTGGTCTGCTTCGGACTTGCCTATGCGTTCTGGCGGGCCGGCCTGAACCACTACCAAAGCACGGGGTCGTAGCCAATGGACGACATGGACGAGATGCGAGCCATCCTCGGTGGGCAATGGGAACGCTTATTATGAGAAAGGTATGGCACACAAGCACTCACGCCTGACATCCGAGGGTCGCCTCGTCTGGTTCGTGGAGCGACTGTGGAATCTCGCAGGGGAGTTGCCGGTGCGGCAGATTCCGATTGATCAGATTGCGGAGTTTGACCAAAATTGTTGGTTCGGGCCGAGGTCGCTCCCGACCTGTCGAGCCGTTGCCCAGCATGCGCGCCGCATCTTAGAAGCTGATTTGAACTATCCGATCATCCTCTCGGCAGAGGGTTACCTGATGGATGGTGGACATCGGATCGCCAAAGCCTACCTGCTGAAAATGCGTGAGGTTGCGGCCGTTCAATTTCGGCTCGATCCTGAACCCGACTATGTCTTGGCCCCCGAGGCACCGCTGCCAACGGAGCCACGTATTCCGGTACCGGCGCTCAGTAGCGACTCACAGCGAGATTATTACGCCATGGCAGTGGCAGCAGATCCTTCCATAGTGGGCTATGGACCGAACAGATCGAGGACAGGTCGTATGCTTCCACCCAGTTCACTTTTTCTCGCAGGCGTCCCTGCAACTGGCAAAAGTTCCTTTGGCAATTGGCTGGAGGAGCAAAAGGACTATCTCCATCTTGACTTCGATGAAGAGGATATTGTTCAGCAGCAAGGGTTTGGGCAAGAGCAACAACTGCTCTGGCATCAGCACCAGATTGAACCACTGTTGCAGGCATTGATCGCACGCCACCAGCCAATTGTATTGACCTGGGGCTTTGCTCCACACTTTCTGCCTACCGTCACGCATATGCTCACTTGGGGCTTTGTGCCGATCTGGTTTACCGCCGCGCGTGACACGGCCCGCCAGGCATTCATCCAACGCGGTAGGATTGATGTCAAGTATTTCGACCAGTATATGGCCCTTATGACGCCACTGGAGCAGGAGATTATTGCTGTCTTTGGTGGCCACGTGCTTCAGCCTTTGCAGGATGACGGCACACGGCTCCCGTTCAGTGCGATCTATGCCCAGCTGTTGCCTTGGTTCGTGTGAGCCAGCCGGACGAAAGGACTACGCCATGTTTGCCGTCTTGCGTCAACGCAACTTCGCGCTGGTCTGGGGTGGGGGGCTCATCTCCTCGATCGGAAGCTCGATATTGTATATTGCGCTCCCGTTCTATGTGTATGAACGCACCAACTCTGCTTTGGCAAGTGGCGCTATCTTCATCACGCAGATGGTGCCGGGACTGCTGTTTGGCTCGGTCGCGAGCGTGTTCGTCGATCGCTGGGATCGGCGGCGCACAATGATCATTGCCGACGTTGCACGAGCGGTCCTTATCCTGCTGCTCTTCGCCGTACAGTCCGGCGAGTGGCTCTGGCTGGTCTACGTGGTTGCCTTCCTCGAACAGGCGCTCTCGCTGTTTTTTGGCCCGGCCCACAGTGCGCTGGTCCCGCGTCTGGTTGGGGATGAACACCTGATCGCGGCGAACTCGCTGAGCACGATGAGCTTCAACATCACCCGTCTGGTGGGGCCAGTAGTCGGTGGCACGTTGATGGCATTGCTGGGATTACCCGCCCTGGTGCTGTTGGACAGTCTCTCCTATATTATTTCCGGCACGCTGCTCCTCCTTATCAGTGTGCCATCGGTGCCGGCCACCGGACCTGAACAGCACCCGCACCCTGCCAGAGCACCCTGGACCGCATTCTGGCGGGAGTGGCTGGAAGGACTGCGTCTGGTGCAAAGTAACCGGGCTCTCGTTGCCTTGTTCGGGGTGACCGGCCTGGCGATGTTTGCCGACAGCTTCCTGCTGGTGCTCCTCATCCCCTTCGTACGGGACGTTCTCCAGGGCAACGTGCTCGACTTCGGTTGGATGCAGCTGGCGATTGGCGCTGGCGGGCTGGCGGGTGGCTTCGTGGTTGGTTACCTTGGCAGAACCATGCCAGCTTCCCGCCTGCTGGCATCGGCGATTGGCACAGTTGGAATCATCACCCTGCTGCTCGCGAACTCCCATGCCTTCCCGCTGATTCTGGCGCTCCTTGCCATACTCGGCATCCCGGTAACGATCTGGCTCGTCGCCCAACAAACACTACTACAAAGTATGGTTGTGGATCAGTACCGCGGGCGCGTGTTCGGATCCCACGGTACGATGACAACCCTGCTGATGCTGTGCGGGATGGGCCTGGGCAGCGCGCTTGCCGCACCGCTTGGTGTCGTGCCTATGCTCAACATTGCCGGTGGTCTATACATCCTGGCCATGTTCATAGGTCTGGTATTGCTGCGCGAGCGAACGGCAGAAACCGCATCGGGCCGGCAGCCACAGCCCGTGCAGCTCCAAGCGGTCGAAGCAGCGCTCACCGAGCAGCTTTTCGCCTATGTGACCACGCGCCAGGCTTTGCGCGATGCGCCAGACTTCGTGCCCGAGATGGACACGGTGCTTGAGAGCATGGCGCTTGACGGTGTCGAGCAGGAGGAAGATGTTGCCGACTATGTTCGAGCCATCCTTCAACCTATAGGTGAGCAGCATTCAGAGGGCTAGTTCTACCACCGATGGAGGAGTAACTCAGTATCGATATGTCGGTGCAAATCCTGGGGCGAGCTGTGGTATTATGCCGCACCAACACCATTGTGCGACGTTGGTAATCGATGGGGAATTACGGCGGCTGACTAGAGGCGAGACGACTCCAAGCGAGGGCGGCGTACTGATATGAGCGATTCGCAAGAAGAGATTGGGCATCTTAAGAAAGTCCGACAGATTCTCACGGAGCGACGTAGGTGGTTGGAGCAACAGCAAGCTACCCATGGGTTTGCTAACGCGCCGATCAATATTCTCATGGATTTAGATCGTACAAAGGAAGAGATTGAGGCGATAGATCTAAGAAAGTGTCGCCATTATTGATACATATACATGGGAATCACGAGACATTTTTACTACGGAGGTTAAATATGGTTATGGAGAATGGTCGGTACCGGAGAATTTTTTCGATTTAGCCTTTATTAACAATAACTCAATGCTATTCGGCGTTAGAGGCACCGATTGGGGTATTATAAACGTTTGGAATATACCTCTGGACGGAAGTGATCCCAAGATAATTTATAACCCGGCGTGGAAAAAGCAGGCTGATGGACTTGGAGAGGATATATAGCTATTTCTTCGGCGCATGGGAACGTTCAAGCAAGCTCAGCGGGTTTAGCGTGCCGCCTGAGGCTAAGCAAGGTATGTTCGATTTGTAATACGATGCACAGGTTAGCAAAAAGTGGTAGAGGTTCTTGAAATGAAAGACACCGATTATCAAGGCATTGGGTTTTCGACTAAGAGGGCGTTTGGAAATTCAGGCCCATCGTAGGAGCAGGTCGCTCTTATCAGCGCAATTCACAGGAATGAGCCAGCATAGGAGTTCAATCATCTCCGTGAACGATTACTACAAAATTGTTATCTGATGATTCTTGGCGCGGAGTACTTCGCTGCTGCTTGACCAGCGGCCTGCCGCTCTGTAAAGCCACCTTGAACCCACAAGGCTGCAGTGTCACGCGCTCGCCCACGCTTGACACCCTACGTATAATTTGAGTATCAATCGCTTTCCAAATCAACCCGAACTGAAGGGGCCTCGAGCGTGTGGTGGGGGCGCGGCGCGCGAGCGAATCCTACCTATCAGGCTGGTGTTGGTGCCTCCTCGGTTCTCACGATAAGTCTACGTAGCGCGCTACTCTAGCTCCTGCCAGGCTCACTCTTATACACTCGAGAGCGTCACCGGCCGGTAGGTCGTGCTGCAATCATGAGAAGGCGGCTGCCATGAACCGACACGTTACACACCTTGGTCCTTGCATCCTCGTCCTGCTGCTATTCGTTGCGAGCAGCGCCCAGCCTGCCCTGGCGCAAGGCAGCACCGATATTTCCGTCACCATCACGGCGAATCGGGACAAGGCTATGCCAGGACAGCTCATCACCTATACCGTGGTGGCGACCAACCGCGGGCCGGATGATGCCATCTTCGTCGATGTCTACCATAGTCTGCCAGACCAATTA
>WNGB01017294.1_pt1 | contig 10562 bp, 9 predicted proteins | sample 5400681 | NCBI WGS metagenome assembly WNGB01 (sample SAMN13153367, study PRJNA577476) | soil metagenome | isolation source: 115 cm soil or saprolite under grassland replicate 2 | place: USA:California | collected 2016-06-15 | reverse complement strand
TACGGATGCGCGTGCGCAGTTGACCGAATTGCACGATCTCAGCATCGACCATGGAGCGTTGCTGGCGGTGGCCGCGCGGCCGATACAGCCAGACGACTCGCTGTCCAGACGTGAACGTCATGACCATGAGGCTCCAGGGCACTGCTGCAGGCGCACTCGATGGCGGAGACGTGCATAAAAAGTGCCCCTAGTGATGAGCTAGGAGCCTGAACTTCACCAGCGCCATTCTCACGTATTTCGTGACATAGGGTGGACTATGTATGGATGCCGCTCGCAGCGCCGCGCGCTTGCGTCGCCTGCCCTGGCGGCACCAGCGTTGACGACACGCAGCACCGCAGAAGTGGCGCTTGCGACCTCGGGCCGGCTGGACAAGCGGGGCATGGCAGGTGCAGCAGGTGGTGTGCGGCATGTGTGTCGTCATGTGTGGTCCAGTCCAGGTCTACAACGCGTTTGTCGACGGCGCTTCACACTACCCACGCTGATGTGGATGTCGGCGTGCAGGCGAAAAGGCGAACGCCTGTACAAACCAAGCCCAGTGGACAAGATATGCAACACCATGGATGTACAACAGCATGGGAGATATACGACAGCCCACATGTCGTCAACTATAGGTGTCGGACTTTTGGGGCGCTCAGGGCGCATGGGGAAGGCAATCGGCGCAGCTATAGTATAGCACCCGCATCTAGCGGCCTGCCCCAGGCGTCGACTTCGGCGCCGTTGCGGTCGAAGTAGTGCGTGTCCAGGCCGCGAAACGTGACAACCCGGTGTGGGCGCGGGAACTCAGGATCGCGCTCGACCGGCGCAACCCAGGCCGCTGCCGGCTCAGGCTCAGGCTCGGACTGGGCGGCTGCCTCCAGCAGCACCAGCGCGGCGTGGGCCTCGACAAACTGCTCACGCACGCGGGCCAGCTGCGGGGTCAGGCTTTCGACGCGCTCTTGGTGCAGGCGCAGATCGGCGGCCAGCCGGGCTGCTTCGTTGCTCAGGTTCGCCACCTTGTTGCGGACCTTTCGGTCCTGGTTCCGCGTCCGGTCGACTGCAAGCCGGGCTTCTTCGACTGCAGATTGGGCAAAGCGCAGGTCGGTATTCAACTCGCCAGCGCGCTGGTTGTGCCTGGTGTATGCCTCGGCGTCGCTGGCTGCGCGGGCCGCTACTCGGTGCTTTCGTAAATCGGTCGAGTAGCCTTTCAGCCTGCTCTTTCGTCGTACAGCCGGCCAGTTGGCGCAGCTCGTCACTGTTGAGATCGTCAACCCGCACCCGTGGTGCTGGCTTCGGCTGGAGCGCTACAGCGCGATCCATATCGTCGATCACTGAGCGCAGCTCGGACTTGCTCATGCGGTCGTCCGGCTGCTGGGCCTGCGCGAGCCGGGTGAACTCTTCCAAGTACAGGCTAGTCAAGCGCTCGTCCAAAGAAATGGTGAATGCCGCGCGCTCACGCTCGGGCAGCGTCGCCGCGATCTGGGCCAGGCGCTGCGGACTCAACGGTTGCAGGTCGCTCGCGGCGTCGCGCTCGTGGCTGGCCTTGTGAGTTGCGGTCATACGTAGGTTTGTCCTTTCGTTGTCGATTGTTTCGATGAGCCGGCGCGCGGCGCCACGCTCTGCCATAATATCACGTTCTTTATGACTAGTCACGTGGCAATTTTATCATTGCAGAGCAATTCATATCGTCGCAGTAGGCCAAAATTATGTTGAGTACCACGAGTTGTGCGCAGGCCGATCGCAGGGCGGCGCGGCATGCTTCTAACTACGCACCAGGGGCGTTGTGTTGCACGAATCCACTGCTTTGCCTGCGGCGGTATCCTGGCATATCGTCAAAACTGACGAGCGAGGTGCTTGTATGATCGACGGCGATTTGAAGCAGACGGATCTGGTAAGAAGATATCTGGAGAAGCGGACGTGTACGGAACTGATCGATCCTGTGCTCGAAGCCCTCGGCTGGACCGAAGACCTCGGTACACGCGAAGAAACCTTCATCCATATCAGAGATGGCAGGCGAAGACGCGTCGATTACGCGCTCTACGTGCAACCGCAGAACACCGATCAATTGGTGCTCGTTGCGCTACTCGAAGCCAAGCACGAAGGGCTGCCGGCCGATCGCGGGCTTACCCAGGTAAAGAACTATGCAGCCGGGCGGCGCGAGCGCATCCGCTTTGTCTTCTCAACGAATGGCCATCACTTCGTCCAGTACGATCGCTACACAAAGATTCAGAGCGATCTATGTTCACTCGATTGCTTCCCAACACCCGACAAACTTGTCGAGCAACTGGCAAAGAGCAGACAGTGCGAACTCAGACGAAGCGGCATAAGTATCTACGCCCATGTTGTAGCTGTATGGGTGCCGGGATGCGCCCAGGCCAGTCATCGCCAAAACGCCGGTCCACATCATTAAACCCCCAGTGGTCCCAGGTGCGCAGCCCCCACTTCAGCGCCTCGAAGCGCTCCTGGTCGGTCTTGCCTTCAAGCGCCACCGCCCACACCAGCGGCTCAGGCCACGTGTGCTTGTCAGCCACGTTCGCCGCCGGATACCCGCGCTTCAGGTCAGCCCGCACTGCGTCAATCATCTGGGCGATGCGAGATGGTTCGGCGCCATTGCCATTTCGCAGTTCTGCACTCTGGTGCAAATCTGCGAAATAGCTTCGGATGGTTGCTTCTGCAACTCCTGTCCTCTTCTCGTTTCGCTCACGCGGCATTCCCAAAAGCTCTAACTTCAACAGCCTCACATCCCGCTGGCTCTCATACGCTGCCATCAGGTCGCTGATGTGCTCTTTTACCCGGTTGCGGCTGATGCCGATTGCGCGGGCGATCTCGCTCAGGCCCAGGCTTGGGTCGCTGCTGTAGACCTTGCGCGCGATCTCTCGAACCTCGGCGTCCTTCAGGTTCTTCGGCCCCAGCGCCTTCTGCGCGGCGTAGAGCAGGGCGTTGCGGCCATGCAGCGCGACGACCAGCGCCTCAACCTGCTCCTGGCCGATGGCCCTGTATGCGCCAACCCGATTTGACAGAAGAGGGGTAAACGTGACGTAATTTTGGATTCGGTTTGTCGTTTTCAGTCGGGCTTCGAGTCATTGAGAAATACCCTAGTGCATTCCAATGCGAGCACATCCTGCACCAACGTCCCATACGGTTACTTGACGTCAGGATTATAATGAGGGCGCAGGGGCTACCTTCCCAGACCTTCCCGCTTCACTTCGGCCGCTCCACAGCATCCCACATGTCGCCCGCCCCTTTGGTAGGAGCGCACGATGCGCTCACATGGCACGTATGCTACCACGTTCGGGTAGCCACGTGCGTCAGGTCATCCCTTCGCTGTGTTCAGGGCAACGCTTGAGCGCAGCGAAGCATTCCGGCGCCTCTTTCGTACGTCATCACCCGAGATTGGTATGCAGCATACGTGTGCGCTAGCTCCCCAACGCGTCGCTGCCGTAGGCCTGACGGTAGTCATAGCGCAGCAGCCTCGGGCGGTCCGCCCGGCAGAGAGAAAGGACATCGCGCGGACAGCCGTCGGCCAGCGCCTATTGCCAAGGAGGTGGTGCCTATAGTCGACCGGCCATCCAGACGTAACTGTTGACCGATCGCTGCGGCAATCACCGGAGGGACGCACCCGCAGGCGCATCTCAGCCCGCATTCTCCGGACACCATCCAAGGCGCGCGACCGCAGCGGCGTGCCCCGCTCTCACGGGCGCATTCGGAACATCCCCATCGTCCTGACCATGCGGCCGTGCTCGTTGTACTACGCTGAGATCCCTGAGTCACACGGTATTGGCCTCGCGCTGCTCACGCACCCGATGCTCAACAGGCTGCCGGGTCCACTCACAGCACTGGGTCTGAAGAAAGGGGGGGATGCCATCGACCAGCACTGGCTGACCATCACTGTCAGCGGGGAGTGAGATAGGCCCTAGACAAGGAGGAACTGTGCGATTTTTAAGAGGACGCCGGGGCTGGGTTATCGGCGCGCTCTTTGGCTACATCGCGCTGGTGCTGGCCTTCGTTGTCGCGCGCGGGGCCGACGCCTCAGTGCGAAAGATGGCCGACGGGCAGGGCCTCGCCGCCGTCTTCAACCAACCAACCTACTCTAGCCCGATCACCATGTCGGCGAATAACCAGCTGGTCTGGGTAGTCAACCCGGACGATCATAGCGTCTCGGTCATCCGCACCGACACAAACGCGGTGGTCCAAACGATCACAGTCGGCGACGAGCCGCAGAGCGTCGCCGTCGACCCGAACGATCGGTACGCCTACGTCGCCAACGCCGCTGGCCACAACGTCACAGTGATTGCCATCCTCAACCCGAACCCAGGTAGCTTCTTCGCCCAGGTGGCGCCCCAGGCCGGCGTGAATGGCAATATCGCCACCGGCGCCGAGCCGTGGAACATCGTCATCTCGCCGGACGGCAAGCGGGTCTTCGTGGCGAACAGCAGCCAGGACACGATCACGGTAATCAACGCCGAGAACCTCTCGGTGATCGGCAACGTCGATCTGCGCAACAGCCTGTGCAACGGCACGACCGCCGCCGAGCGCCAGCGGCACTTCCAGCCGCGCGGCCTGGCGGTGACGGCGGACAGCCATCGGCTGTTCGTCACCCGCTTTCTGTCGTTCACCAAGTCCGGCGGCGTCCAGGGCGACGACAACGGCAAGGAGGGCGTCGTCTGCCGGCTGGACATCGACACCAGCTCGACCAACATCGCCGCCTACCAGCCCGCCAGAGTGATCCAGCTGGCGTCGGGCGACACCGGCTTCACCGCCACGGTCGGCAACCCGCCCCAAAATGTCGCCACCTTCGCGTTCCCGAACCAGCTCCAGAGCATCGTCATCCGCGGCGGGAGCGCCTATCTGCCAAACATCGCCGCCTCGCCCTCGCGCCCGCTCAAGTTCGACGCCGACACCCAGGCGTTCGTCAATCGGATCGACAATGTCGGCAGCAGCGAGACTGACGCCGGGGCGATCAACCTGCACCTGGGGGCGCGTGATCCGGAGGGCAACCCGCCGAACGAGAAGAAGAAGCTCTTCTTCGCCAACCCCTGGGCGATTGCCTTCACCAACCAGAGTGGCACCGGCGCCGCCTATGTGGTCTCGGCGGGCAGCGACCTGCTGGTCAAGCTCAACGTGGCGGCCGACGGCACGCTGAGCTTTACCGATGATGCCGACACGACGCGCTACATTGACCTGAACGACCCCGCCAACTCAGCTACCAGCGGCGCCAATGCGGGAAAAAATCCCCTGGGGATCGCGATCAACGATGCGGGGACGCGCGCCTACGTCATGAACTTCGTCTCGCGCAACGTCTCGGTGGTGAACCTGACGAACGACAGCGTGATCCAGGTTATCAAGACGACCAACCTGCCACAGCCCGGCTCGCTGGACGAGCGAATCCTGGTCGGCGCCGAGATGTTCTTCTCGTCGCGCGGCAACTTCGTCACGCCGCCGAACGGCACGATCTCGACCCAGCAGCGGCTGTCCAATAATGGCTGGCAGAACTGTGCCAGCTGTCACTTCGCTGGCCTGACCGACGGCGTAGTCTGGCAGTTCAACAGCGGGCCGCGCAAGGCGATCCCGATGAACGGCACCTTCGACCCGAAAGACGGGCAGAAGCAGCGCATCCTGAATTACTCGGCGATCTTCGACGAGGTGCAGGACTTCGAGGCCAACATCCGCAACATATCCGGCCCTGGCCCGCTGGGTGCGGCCCAGGCGTGCAGCGATCCGGCTCCCGGCGCGCCAAGCACCAGCACGTTCGACCCCAACCACGGCTTGCTGCTCGGCGACACCGACGTGAACCAGGCGCCGTGTGCCGTCCCAAATCTGCTGGGCCGGGCGAACGCCGGGCGCAACCAGCTCAAGGTTCAGCTGCCGGGCAGCCAGGTCCAGGTACCGGCGCTGGACGCGTTGAAGGAGTGGGTCCAGTTCGGCATTCGCACGCCCAATCCCGCGCTGACCACCCAGCAACTGACCGCGGGCGGCGGTAGCTCCCAGGGCGGCGTGAACTCGACTGAGGCCCTAGCCGGCCGCGCGCTGTTCTTCCAGGCCGGCTGCCAGAGCTGCCACGGCGGCCGACAGTGGACGAAGAGCATCAAGGACTTCCAATCCCCGCTCGCCGCGGCGGAGGTGGCGGCCGAGACCGACCCGAACGCTGCGGGGGTTGCGCCGGACCCGAACACGACGCAGTACCTGTTCCGCTTCCTGAAGGACATCAAGTCGTTCAACCTGAACGTCCCCGGGCAGGGCAACCCCATCTCCGGCCAGCCGCAGATCGGCGCAGTCGAGTTCGATACCGCGGGCAAGGATGCCCTCGGCAAGGACCACGACGGCGACGGCAAGGGCAACGGCTTCAACATCTCGTCGATTCTTGGCATCTATGCGCTGCCGCCCTACTACCACAACGGCGCCTGCGAGACGCTGGCCTGCGTGGTGGCCAACGTCGACCATCGCCGCGCGGGGCTGCCCTCGGGCCAGCAGGACCCGCTGTATACTCCGGAGGCCCAGGCCCTGCTGGTGAAGTTCCTGGAGTCGATCGGCGACGCCACGCCGCCAGACAACCTCTTCCTGCCAGTGATCGGTCGGTGAGAGCGCAAGGGAAGGGACGAGGGGAGGGCGTGCCCTCCCCTCAACCTCCTTCTCCCATCTCTCAACTCTCACAGGAGTTACGCGGTGCGGAGGTTTGGAGGGGCACTGGCTCCGACCGTTGTGGCGAAATCGCCACAACGGTAGCGTTCTGCTTTAGCGTCGCCATTTGCCGCAACTTCGCGCGTGCCTCTTCAACACTCAACAGCAACCTGGCCTCTCGTCCAAGCTGCTCGTTCGTTTTGGCACGCTGCCGGTTGCTCTCGACCAGCGCCTCAAGAATGTCTAGCTCGCCACAGCAGCCGCAGCGTGGCGCGAGAGGCGCCAGACCGATACGCAGGACGTTGCGATCGGCAGAATGGCGCACAGCGCGTTTGCTGACTAAAATAAAGACTTCTAGCACTAACATACTGGCGGTTGGTGCCGACGATCGCAGCGGCCTGGGCCGTGGCTTCATTCGCATGACGCTCACTGTTAGCCGCTCCGTTGTTGCCGTTCTCGACCTTACTGAAATCTTTCAGCAAGGTGTCGCTTTCGACTTGGCTATTTGGACGTGTTCCTGCCAGGGCAACCTGTCGCTTTCGCGCTTCTTCGGCCAGCATCTTTTCGATGTCCAGCGCCAGCACTGCCTTCTGGCTGCTTGTAAGATGACGACGTTGTAAGTTCAACGAGACGACAAATGCTACCAGCGACGCCATATCAGACGCGCCTGTATATACACGAGTCGGCGGGTCGATGCCGATCTCCTGGCATGCACGCTGGAGGCGGTCGGACTGCATGCGCGTGTTGGGCGGCGACTACTGAGCGATCACCTCGAGTCATAGCTTGACCAGTTGTGCTACGCGCGTTGAGCGTCCTCTAATTCATAGCCAGATTCCATCAATTCCTGCAACCGTCCAATGAACCGTGCCACCGGTGCGCCGTCCGTCACATCATGGTCAAACAGCACGGTCAGACCGAGGTGTTCGCGCATGACCAGGTGATCACTGACGACGACCGCCCGCTGGGTGATCCCCCCAACCGCAACCACTAAGGGATGGATGCCAATGGGAATGCCCCAGCCTATCCCTCCGTGGCCCAGCATGCCAATGGCCGTCACACTGACCGTCCCCATCATGCGTTTCACAAGAAAGGGATTATGCTGCAAGCGCCGCCAGACGAGCAGGTCGCGGGCTAGCTTCGGCAGCATCGTAAAGAGACGGGTCATCCACACGGCGCGTGGCGTACCGACTTGCACTTCACCAGCCGTGACGGGCGCATGTTGTGCAGCGCGGATTTCGGCATGGATGTCAGCGAGGACTTTTTCATTCGCTTTCCGAATAATGTAGGGCATTGGAAGGGTCTCGACCGCGGTGGCGTGGCCGATCGCGCGCTCGACGACGACCGTCACATCCACATCATGAAAGAGGACGAGCTTTCGATTCCCCTTGCGAAGGGCGTGGATGTACGGGTGCTCACTGACGGCTTGGGCAAGACACTTGACAATCCAGCCTGTAAAACTGATTCCTTGGCCGGTCTGCGTTTTCTGTATACGGATGGCGTTGCGGGCGGCGGTCACATCCAGTTCCAACAAGATAGGGACATGATGCCGTCGGCGGCCCCAAGCGAGCGTGTCGAGCGTTGGGGTGCGGAAACGAGGAAAGGCGTGCTCGTCGAAGGTGCCAATGACGTCGAGCGATTTCATCGCATGCCTCCTCCAAACGAGATAGTTACACGGTAGATCCTGGTGCGCCTGTGATTATACAGGAGATCGTTTCGTGTCTTCGCACGACGTGACGTGGAGCGGGTTCATGCCGCCGAACGGCTTGCGTATCAGCCGCCCCTGTGGGTATAGGTTCGATAGATCGGGAAAGCATTTTCAAAATTCGAACGATCTTGAGCGCCACGGCAGGGGCGGTCGGCTGCATATGCGGGTTGGGCCGCAACGCAGACGTGCTTTGCATTCGGTAGCCATAAACGGCCTCAAAAACAACGCCGCAACGCCCGCAACCTGCTCCGTCGGGTTCCGTTCCACGGTAGGAGCGACGAATAGTCAGGGCAGCCTTCGTGTTGCCAACTACCGGCGCTCCGTGAAGACGAGACGCAGCCCTAATCCGAGAAAGATACCACCTGTCGCCCATCGCAGGGGCTTGAGGTAGCGCGGATGCTGCGCAATCCACGTGCCGACGTGGCCCGCGCTATACCCAACGCCGCTGAGGTAGATCACCCCAAAGAACGCGAAAATCAACCCGAGCACGATCATTTGCACAGGCACCTGGCCGTTTTCAGGATGCACGAATTGCGGGAGAAATGCCAGAAAGAACAGCGCAACCTTGGGATTGGTCACATTCGAGAGGACGCCCTGTCCGAAGAGGACGCGCAGTTGGCGCGGTTTGTGTTCGGATGAAAGGGTCAAGCTGCTCCGATCCTTCAGCGTTTTCATGCCGAGATAGAGCAAGTAGAGCGCACCAACGTATTTCACGATGAGGAACGCAAGGGCAGATGTTTGTAACACGAGGGCTAAACCAAAGGCTGCGGCAAGCGTGTGCACAAAGATTCCAAGAGTCACCCCAAGCGCGGAGATGACGCCGGCTTGCTTGCCTTGGGCGATTCCGCGCGTGAGCACATAGAGTGTATCAGGACCGGGCGTAATAATGAGCACCCAGGAGGCGGCAATGAACAGCGTCAAGCTCGGTACGTCAAACATACTCTGTCCCTTTCGCTTGGTGAAGTGGCGGATAATCACAACTATACCACGCGACGAGCGGGTTGTGCAGGAGGCAAGATCATGACCAAGCGACTCAATCGACCGGCCCCTGTGCGGACAGAGCCGTTGGCGTGTTGCCAGTCGACCTGTCCCCAGTGCGGTGGGCCAACCTGGCAACACTATACCAATCGGCGGACGGTGGTCACGCTTGCTGGTGGCGTGCGGCGGCGCCTGAAAGTCCGAATCTGTCAAACGCCGCCGTGGCCCTGCTACCACAACGCCTACCGACCGGAAGTCGAAGGACGGTTTGCCTTACCCCAGCACGAGTTTGGCCTTGATGTCATTGCCCAGATGGGGGCCTGGCGCTAGCAGCAGCAGCGTCCCCGAAATGCACGCGGCCGTGCAGGCGCGCCTCCTGCCCAGCAGCGCGCGCACGGTGACCAACTTGCTCGATCGCGATGATGCACTGGTCGCGCTGTCCGTACTCGATGTCGACCGCCTGCGGCGCAGCACCCGTGCCCACGGACGGGTCATTCTGGCACTGGATGGGCTCCAGCCAGCTGCCGGTCATGCGGTGCTGTGGGTACTGCGCGACTGCCTGTCGGGCGAAATCCTGCTCGTGCGCTCGCTGCTGTCGGCGACGGAGGCCGATCTTGCGGCGCTCCTGACCGAGGTGCGCGACGCGCTGGAGGTGCCAATGGCCGCCGTCATCTCGGATGGCCAGCCCTCGATTCGGAAGGCGGTGGCGCGGGTCTTCCCCGACGTGCCCCACCAGTTGTGTCACTGCCATTACCTGCGCGAAGCCGCCAAACTGGTCTTCGCGGCCGATCGGCATGCGAAAAAGGAAGTGAAGCAGCGCGTCCGCGGGATACGGCCGATCGAGCGGGCGGTCGAAGAGCGCGACGATGGCGCAGCCGCGATCGTGCGCGGCTACGCGGTCGCGGTGCGCAGTGCGCTGACCGATGCTGGCCACCCACCGCTCGACGCACCGGGCCGACGGCTCCAGGAGCGCCTCACCAAGATCGTCGAGCGCCTCCAGCGCGGGGAGGAACAGGGGGCGAAGTAGCCGAACGTGCGTGCCCTGGCGGAGACCGCCGACGTATGGGACCCGATCCGACGCGCGTACCGCTGGGTGCGCGCCGCCGCGCATGTGCTGGCGAATCACGATGGGCACCAACGAGCCGAGGTGCAACAGGCGTTTGTGCGCGTCTTACGCTCGATCGGCGTGACCAAACGCCACTGTGGTGTGCTGGAGGATGCGCTGACGCACTTCCTGAAGGTGACGCGCAGCTACCGTGCGGGCTTGTTTCACTGCTACGACGAC
>WNGB01053735.1_pt1 | contig 10563 bp, 12 predicted proteins | sample 5400681 | NCBI WGS metagenome assembly WNGB01 (sample SAMN13153367, study PRJNA577476) | soil metagenome | isolation source: 115 cm soil or saprolite under grassland replicate 2 | place: USA:California | collected 2016-06-15 | reverse complement strand
GCTGGTCGGGCGCTCGCTCCTCGGCGCGGGCGCCCCCGAGGTGCTGGTGACCAGGAGCCCGCCCGGGATCCACCGCTCGCTCGACGCGGTCAGCTCGTTTCAGTACTTCGTCCCCGGCAACGCGGTCCTGTTCGGCTTCTTTCTCGCCCTCACCGTCGGCATCTCGTTCATCGAGGAGCGCAAGTCCGGTCTCGCCCGGCGCCTCCTGGCCGCGCCGGTCCGGCGGCCGGTCCTGCTCCTGGCCAAGCTCTTCCCCTACTACCTCGTCGGCCTCATCCAGATGGGATTCCTGTTCGGCGTCGGCGCGCTCGCCTTCGGCATGGAGGTGGGCGGCAGCGTGGTCGCGCTCGTCTGCCTGACCGCGGCGGTCGTGTTCGCGACCGTGTCGCTCGGGCTCGTCATCGCGACCTTCGGCGGCACGGAAAGGCAGGTCGGCGCGATCGGCTCGGTCTGCATCCTGGTCATGGGCCTTCTCGGCGGAGGCATGGTGCCGCGTCCCATCATGCCGGCCACGATGCAGACGATCGGGCTCTTCACCCCGCACGCCTGGGCGCTCGAGGGCTACTACGACATCCTCATCCGGCAGGGCACCGGCCTGGCCGATGTGATCCCGGACATCCTCGCCGTGCTCGGCTTCGGACTCGGCTTCGCCCTCGTCGGCGCGCTGCGCTTTCGCTTCGAGCGCTAGGCTGCGGTCGAGCGGCTGCCCCTCTATAGTTGGGGCATGGAGATCGAACGCCTCGACCACCTCGTGCTCACCGTGCGCGACATCGCCGCGACCTGTCGCTTCTACCAGCGCGTGCTCGGCATGCGCCCGGTCGAGTTCGCGCCCGGCCGCTGGGCGATCCATTTCGGCGGCTCCAAGCTCAACCTCCACGCCGCGGATCACCCGGTCGATCCGAACGTCCGCCACGCCACGCCCGGCTCGGCCGACGTCTGCTTCATCACGAAGACAGCCATCACGGACGTCATCGCCGAGCTCGCGGCGGCCCAGGTCCCTGTCATCCTCGGACCGGTGAGCCGCATCGGAGCGCGCGGGTCGCTCCTGTCGGTCTACTTCTACGACCCGGACGAGAACCTCATCGAGGTCGCCAACCAGGTCGACGAGAGGAGGACGCCGTGATCCTCGTGGCCGGCGCCACGGGCAACGTGGGAGGGGAGCTGGTCCGCGCGCTGGTCGGCGCGGGGCGTCCGGTGCGCGGTCTCGTGCGCGCCTCGAGCCGGAGCGCGCTGCCGGCCGGCGCCGAGGCCGTCGTCGGCGACCTCGATCGGCCGGAGTCGCTGTCCGAGGCGCTGGCCGGCGTGCGCGGTGTGTTCTTGCTGAGCGGCTACAAGGACATGCCGGGCCTCCTGGCCGAGATCCGGCGGGCCGGCGTGGAGCGCGTCGTCCTCCTGTCCGGAAGCTCGGCGACGACCGGCGACACCAGCAACGCGATCGCGCGCTACATGATCCGCTCCGAGGAGGCCGTGCGCGCGGCCGGAGTGCCCTGGACGATGCTGCAGCCGACCAGCTTCATGTCCAACGCGCTCCAGTGGGCCGACCAGGTCCGGTCCGGCGACGTCGTGCGCGCACCCTTCCCCAACGTCCGGGTGGCGGCCATCGACCCCGCGGACATCGCAGCGGTGGCGGCTCACGTCCTCTCGACCGACGGGCACGAGGGCCGGAGCCATCTCGTGACCGGCCCGGAGTCGCTCTCGCCCGCCGACCGGGTCCGCGTGCTGGGCCGCGCGCTCGGCAGGGAGCTCCGGTTCGAGGGGCTCTCCGATGCCGAGGCGAGAGAAGAGCTGTCCAGGAGCATGCCGCCCGCCTACGTCGATGCGTTCTTCAGCTTCTTCGTCGACGGCAAGCTGGACGAGTCGGTCGTGCGGCCGACCGTGCAGGAGCTGCTCGGCAGGCCGCCCCGCACGTTCGAGCGGTGGGCGCTCGATCACGCCGGCGCGTTTCGGTGACTGAATCGCACGCGCAAGCGCCGGCGCGCTGATCGGCGGCGGAGCGCGGCGGCTGTGCCGAGCATCGGCGCCGGATATCCGGCGCGGGGCGGTCCGCGCAGGCTGCTTGACGACTTCGCATCGCCTTCTAGAGGAAGGCCATGTCCATGCGGATCGTCCTCCTCTCCCTCTTGACCTCCAGCGTCCTCCTCGCAGGTTGCGCCGCCGGCTCTGGCAACGCGCGAGACGCCCGGTCGCCCGCGCGCGACCAGGCGACCTGCACGTGTCCGGCGTCGCAGAGCAAAGCTCTCCGGTGAGCGCAGCCGATCTCGATCCGCACCGGCACAGAAACGATGCGGCAACTCGCGCGCACCGCAGCTTGACGACCACGCGTCCGCGTCTACAGGAAGGCGATGTCGACGCGAATGAACCTTCTATCCATCTTCGCTGCCGGTGCCCTGTTGATCGGTTGTGGCACCATGAGCAGCAGCGAGCGCGAGATCAAATCGCCGGAGCGCCACGGATCGCCCGGCACGGCCGCACCGGCGCCCCGCAAGCAGGAGACCCCGAGCTCCGAGCCGCCGCCCCACCTGTACGATCCGTGGGCCTCGCGCCAGCCTCAGCACGCAGACTCGCCTCGAGTGGCCTCGGCCGATTCGCTCTAGCAGGACGAGGATCGCGTCCGTCACTCGGTGTCCCCGGCCGCCAGTCGCTGCTGGAATCGCCGCCCAGCGACGCGCAGGGCAGGGGCGATGTCCGCGTGCTCGGACGCCGCCCGGGCGGCGAACCGCGCCCACGCCCCGGTATGGGCGCCGACCAGCGGCATGCCATCCCGGGCGACGCGCCAGCGCACAGCGAGGGGAGCGCGGTCGAGCCGGACCAGGTCGACCGCCACGCCGCATGCTCGCTCGAGCTCGGTCTGCAATCCCAGCTCATCCCCGAGCGACAGAGATGCGTCGGCCGGGATGATCCCGATGTCCACGTCAGAGCGTGCGTGCCGCTGCCCGCGCGCAGTCGAGCCGAAGACGACGGCCAGCTGCAAGCCGGGACCTGCAAGCAAGACCCGCGTCAGTCCCGCGAGGAGCGCGTCGTAGACGACGGCCACGAGCCTAGTATCCCGGGACCCGACCACCCCGGCAAGGCGTCGCCTCGGGGTGAGCGCCAGGCGCGCCCGGAGCGCTAGCGAGGCCGGAGGCCGTCGAAGATGATCGCGAGGGTGCGGGCGTGAAGCGCGCGGTCGGTGGGCGCGTGCTCGGCCGCGTGGGATGCCCCCTTGAAGAGGGCCATGGTCTCGTCGACGCCGACGTCTCGCCGGATCGCGCCGGCCTCCTGCGCGCGGGTGAGGAGGACGGCGATGGCGCGCTTGAGGTCCTTGAGGGCCGGCCCGATGACGCTCCTCACGTCGATGCCGGCGACGATCAGCGCCTCGGCGAAGGCCTTCTTGCTCGCCGAATGCTCCACCATCTGCTGGAAGAAGGAGAGGAACGCGGCGCCCGCGTCCTCGGCGCCGGCCAGCGCGCGCGCCTCCTCGGTGAGCCTTTCCACGCGGGCCACCATGATCGACGAGAGCAGGTCCTCCTTGGTCGGGAAGTGGCGGAACACCGTCCCGATCCCGACGCNNNNCGACGCCCGCCGCGCGCGCGATCTCGCCGGTCGAGGCTGAGGGGCCCTTGGCGGAGAAGACCGCCTCGGCCGCCGCCAGGACGCTGGCGTGGTTGCGGCGCGCGTCGGCCCTGAGCGACTGGTCGTCGCGGGAGCGGGCGTCGGCGCTGCGGGGCGGAGTCCGTGTCACGCCCGGGCGCCTCCACATCTGCGCTTGACAACCGGAGCAGGCGCTCCGTATTCTGCAAGCGGAGTCATGGCTCCGATTGTACCCCGGTCGGGGCCGCCAGCCAGATCATTCCGCACGGAGGAGAGTCCACCATGTTCAGAGCGGCAACTGAAGCGAGGCGTGCCGCCATCCGACCTCGCGAGGTCTTCGAGCGCGTGAAGCGCAGCGTGCTGGACCAGGACGCGGACGGTTTCGCCGACCTGTTCGCGTCGGACGGCGTCATGGAGTTCCCCCTCGCCGGGGCCGCGGTGGGATTGCCCGACTGTCTCGAGGGGCGCGAGCAGATCCGCCTGCACGTCTCGGCGGCGATGAGGCAGGCCCGGCAGGCGGGCCGGCGACCGACCGCCTACGACGACCTGATGCTGCACGAGACCGCCGACCCGGAGGTCATCATCGTCGAGTTCGATCTGCACGGGGAGCTCCGCGGAGCCGGCGCCTACCAGCTCCCCTGTGTCCAGGTGTTCAGGATTCGCGACGGCGCCATCGTCTGGTTCCGCGACTACTTCGCGAGCAACCAGCTGCCCGCCACGGTCGCCCCGCGCGACCGCCGCGTCGCCCCCGGCTCAGAACTCGATCTCGAGGATCCGGCCCTCGGTGCCGACCAGCCAGCCGGTGCGTGAGCTGGCGAATGCGACCGCCCAGTAGTTGGTGGCGCCGGCGAGGGTGAACCAGGTCTCGCCCTCGTCGGGCGACCAGGCCGCGCCGCCGGGTCCGGTGGCCACCACCCGGGCGCGCGCGCGGCCGTCGTCGTCGCCGCGGAGGGCGCGGTCCCGGCCCTCGTCTCCGTCGTCGCCGTCGCGGCCGTGCCCGAGCGCGTAGCTCAGGCCGAAGATGGCGCCGGGAAACGGGCTCGGCGCCGCCAGCTCCCAGGTCCTCCCTCCATCGCGCGAGCGAGCGAAGTTGCTGGACGGCTCGGCCGGGGCGGCCAGCTCGCCGCCCCCCAGGATCCCGTTCCGCGCGTCGCGGAACGCAATGCTGAAGCCGCCCGAGGTCGCCGTCCCCTGCACGATCGGTGTGTCGTGGGCCGACCAGGTCTGTCCTCCGTCGGTGGTGGCGAGGACGCGCGCTCTCGCCGCCGCACCGGTCGCGATCCATGCGCGCCTGGCTCCCTGGGTCGCGACGCAGGTGCCGCTCGCGGCGAAGGCCGCCTCGCCGGTCAGCGCGGCCGGCAGCGCGTCGCCGATGTCCTCCCAGCTGCGGCCGTCGACCGTCCTCAGCACCGGAAAGCGGCCGTCGATCGAGTCGGCCATCGCGACGCCGCGCTGCCGGCTCCAGAACGCGAAGCAGTCGTAGAACCCGTTCGGGTCCTGGTTCTGGAAGAGGAGGGCCCAGGTGGCGCCGCCGTCCTCGGTCTTGTAGATGCGCGAGTCGGTCCCGACCCCGGCCGACAGGAGATAGGCGATCCGGTCGCTCACTCCCTCGACGTCGCGGAACTGGAGCGCCTCGGCGCCGGGCACGACGCGCGCCTGCCAGGTCTGTCCGCCGTCGGTGGTGAGCGCGTAGGTCCCGCCGACCCCGCTCGCCCACACCACGCGCGCAGAGGCCGGACTCACCGCCTGGAGCCGGTTGCTGGTCCCGCTCACTTGCGGCGTGAGCGTGGGCTCGCGCCCGCCGCGCAGGCCGGCGCCGTCGGGTGACGAGACCGGCGCCGACGCGGAGCCGGCCGGCTCCGCCACGTCGTTCGCGCACCCGAGCGCCGGCGCGGCGGCGAGTCCGGCCGGCATCGCGATCCGGACGAGGAAGGGCAGGCGGCTGATGGACATCCGGCTCTCGAGGCGGCGCATGTCGACCTCCGGTGGGGCTGGGCGAGCAGAGCAGCTGGCGAACCTGGGTTATCCCCGCCGCGACACAAGGTCAAGCGAATCATCGCGCGCGATCCGATCGCCTTTGCCCGGGAACTGCCGCAAACTCGTCGGACAGCGTGGGCCTCCATCAAACAGCGCCGGTTCCCGCGATCGACACCGCGCGCCTCAGTCTCCGCGGGCATCGACTCGAGGACTTCGCCGACATCGCGGCGCTGTGGGGCGATCCGCTGGTCACGCGCTACATCGGCGGCCGCCCGCTCACCGAGGAGGAAGCCTGGACCAGGCTGCTCCGCTACATCGGACACTGGTCCTTGCTCGGGTTCGGCTACTGGGTGGCTCGCGAGACGAGCTCCGGCCGGTTCGTCGGCGAGGTCGGGTTTGCCGATTACCGGCGCGACATCCACCCCTCCCTCGACGGTGCGCCCGAGGCCGGCTGGGTCCTCGCACCGTGGGCGCACGGCCACGGGTTCGCGACCGAGGCCGTCGGGGCCGCGCTCGCGTGGGGTGCGGCCTACTTCGGGCCCACGCGGACGGTCTGTCTCATCAACCCGGAGAACCTGCCCTCGATCCGGGTGGCGGAGAAGTGCGGTTTCCGGGCCCGCGAGCGCACGACCTATCACGGGGAGCCGACCATCATCTTCGATCGCTGACGACGCTCTGCGGCCGCCCGTGGCGCAGCCGGGGGTCGGAGACGCCGGGCAACCGGCGCCGGTCAGGTGACTCGCACCATCCTGTCGACCAGGTGCTCCAGCATCCGGGCCGGGTCGTCGCACAGGCCGGAGTGCACCGGCGAGACCTGCGTGATCGTGCTCCGCGGAGAGACCAGCCAGTGGAAGCGCTCGGCCCGGCTCAGCCGGGCGATCGGCCCGGCGCCCGGGTCGCCGGACGAGATGCGGGGAAAGACGTCGAGGGCGCGCTCGATGGCGTCGAGGTCGACGCTCGATGCCGGGAACAGAGCGGCCAGGCGATCGCGGTCGAGCGCGATCCGCGCGTCGAGGAAGTCGAGCGCCCGGCAGTGGAGGATCACGCCCGCGTTGATGAACTCGTCGCGATCGACCCGCGGAACCACGCGGATGACGGCGTAGTCGAAGCTATGCGCCGGCATGGGCGGCCTCCTCGACGAAGGGGCGCGGAGCGGCGAGCCGCTCGCGCAGGTAGCCGACATAGGCCTCGCGGCTCTCCGCGGCCGGCTGCGGCAGCCATGCGTCCGGCACCTGCGCGGCGATGTCGCGGAGCACGTCCTCGCTCAGCCGCGCGGCCAGCTCGTCGTCGACCGCGCGCAGGTCGCTCGCGACCGGAAGCAGGACGTGGTCGCGGAGCTGCGCGAACCGGGCGCGGCTCTTGCGCAGCCCGGCCGGCCAGTCGTGATGGAAGTAGAGCGCGGCCCCGTGATCGATGAGGTAGAGCCGGCGATGCCAGAGGAGGAGGTTCGTGTTGCGCGCGGTGCGGTCGACGTTGGTCACGAGCGCGTCGAACCACACGATGCGCGCCGCGAGGTCGGCGGGCACATCGACCAGGGCCGGCTCGTAGGCGATCGAGCCGGGCAGATAGTCGAAGCCGAGGTTGAGCCCGGCGCTGGCCTGGATGAGCGAGCGGATCTCGTAGTCGGGCTCGTTGCGCCCGAGCACCGGATCCAGCTCGACCTGGACGATCTCGGGCATCGCGAGCCCGAGCGCGCGCGCGATCCCGCCGGCGACGATCTCGGCGACCAGCGCCTTCTCGCCCTGGCCCGCACCGCGGAACTTGAGCACGTAGGTGCCCAGGTCGTCGGCCTCGACGATGGCCGGCAGCGACCCGCCCTCGCGGAGCGGAGTCACGTAGCGGACGGCAGCGACCGTGCGGAGCGGATGCATCGGCCGCAGCATTGCCCCGCCCGCCGGTCGCAGCAAGCGTCGAGATGCGGCGGCTTGACAGGGCTCGCTCCCCCGCTACATCCCGGCTGTGTCCTACGATCGATGGACCGAGGGAGTCCGGCTCCTGCCGGAAGCACGAGCGACCGTGGTCGGGCCGACCGACGCGGAACAGGTGCACACCTCGCCGGTGTCGCTCGTCACGTTCGTGGCGAAGGGCGAGCTGACCGGCGGCCGCTTCGGTCTCTTTCGCTACGACATGTTGCCCGGGCGAGGCGGGCCGGGTCCGCACCTGCACACCACCTTCTCCGAGTCGTTCTACGTCATGTCCGGGGTGCTGACGGTCCACGACGGGAAAGGCTGGGTCCAGGCAGGCGCGGGCTCGTTCCTCCACGTGCCGGAGCGGAGCGTGCACGGTTTCCGCAACGACAGCGACGACGCCGGCCGCAAGCTCAGCGAAGAGGATGGACCGAGTTCTACCGCCGGCACGATCAGTACATGGTGGGCGAGCGGCGCCCCTGATCAGCCGTCGATGACGGCGTAGGCGCGCACGGGAAAGGTGCCCATGCCCTGGATCGGCGCGGGCGCGGCGTGAAACCGGAATCCATGCGGCGGGAGCTGGTCGAGTCCGCACATGTGCTCGACGATCGGGATGCCGGCGCCGAGCAGGACCGTGTGGGCCGGCCGCGAACGGTCGCGCAGATCGTCGATGTTGATCGAGTCGATGCCGACGAGCGCGGCCCCACGCTCGACCAGCCAGGACGCGCCCTCGCGCGTGAGGAACGGCGAGTCCCCGCCGTACTCTTCCGTCCCCCAGTGGCGGTCCCAGCCGGTATGCAGGAGCACGGCGCGGCCGCGCACCTCGTGAGCGAGGAGGAGATTGCGGTCGATCGCCCGGATGCCCTCGCCGGCGACGCGCACCACGATCCCGGGGAGGTCCGCCACGGTCTCGAGCTCCATCGCCGCGAGGTCGACGCCGCCGGCGAAGCGGTGGAACGGCGAGTCGAGATAGGTGCCGGTGTTGGACACCATCGTGATGAGCCCGATCTGGAACTCGGTGCCGTCCGAGTAGCTGGCGCGCGACGCCTCCCGGGCGATGTGATCGGTGATGGTGGGGCCCGGAAGGCCTGGATACGTGACCATCCCGTCGCGGATGACGTGCGAGAGCGGCACCAGACGCCGCCCTTCCGGGGTCGGGCCCGGGCTGCCGCGCGATCCCTTGTGCGGCTCGCGGATGAGCCGCTTGTTCGCGATGCGGACCTGGTCGGTCATGAGCAGGCCGAGATGCCGCACGAAGAGCGCGGCGAGATCGCCGTCCGAGATCTCCTCGCCCGGGATGTCCAGCCGGAACGCCTCCGCCTGGAGCCGGCCTCCGTTGCGAAACGTGACCTCCGCGTCGAACTCGACACGCCACTCGCCGTTCGCTGACCTGGCCATCGTCGATCCTCCGTGCCTCCGTGCCGACGGTAGCAGACCCTCGAGCGAGCGCGGCGGCGAACAGGTAGGCTTGGGCCGATGCGACGAGAGCTGGTCGTCGTCGATGCGCCCTCCAACCTGGGCCTCCGCCCGGCGGCGCCCGGCGCCATCCCGGGCGTCTACCGGATGCCGGATGCGCTCCGCGCCACCGGTCTTCCCGGCCGGCTCGGTGCCGCCGACGGCGGACGACTCGCGCCGCCGGCCTGCTCGCCGGAGCCGGATTTCGAGACCGGCCATCTCAATGGCCCTGCCCTGCGCAGCGACTCGGTCGCGCTGGCCGAGCGCACCGGGCGCCGTCGGCCTCGAGCTCACCATCCACGACCCGGACCTGGACCCGGACGGCGACTGCGCGCGCTCTCTCGCCGATAGCCTGGTGGAGGCGTTCAGGATGGCCGGTCGGATCGACTGGCGGCCGAAATCCGAACGGACTTTCCCGTCGTAGGCATGGTGCCGGCGGGGAGGCTTGCCCCGCCCGACCATTCGAGGCCACTATTGTCTCGCTTTCGGGGCGAGCGGGGGAAGAAACACGAATGATGACCACGCGTTTTGTCGTCTCCGTGATCGCAGCGCTCGCGATCGCGGCCTGCGGCGGCTCGAGCCCGGAGGCGACCAGCACCGCGCCGGCGCGTGCCCCCGCGCCGCGTCCGTCCGCGCCCCGCCCGCCCAGGAGCCTGTTCGTCCGGCTGGGAGGCAAGCCGGCCATCGAGGCGGTGGTCGGGGAGTTCGCGGCCCGGCTCGCCGCCGACCCGCGCGTGAAGTTCCGCTTCGCCAACAGCGACGTCCCCCGGGTCAGCTCCGACCTGGTCGACTTCGTCTGCCTCGCGACCGGCGGGCCGTGCACGTACCGCGGACGGGAGATGGGCACCTTGCACGCATCCATGCAGGTGACCGAGGAGGAGTGGGACGCGACGGTCGAGGCTCTGGTCGGCGCGCTCGACAAGTTCAAGGTCGGCGCCCCCGAGAGGAACGAGCTCCTCTCCGCCGTCGCCTCGACCAAGAAGGACATCGTGGCCCCGCCGTCCGAGACGCCGCCGCCCGAGGAGCTGGCCCGGATCGACGCGGCGAGCGCCGACCTCACCAGCTTCGGCGCCAGGGCCGAGATGCTCGGGGCAGCCTTCAACGCGCTGCGGCGCGGCCAGCGCTCCCATGCCGAGCAGCTGTTCAGCATGGTGGAGGAGGCCGTGGGCGCCCAGCAGGTGGCCGCCATCGCGCCGCTGTTTCGCGCCGGCGGGCCGCCGCGCGTCACCACGCCGCTTCGCCAGCTGCCGGAGGACACCGCCCCGCAGCCCAAGGGCGCGGTCGGCAGCTCGGACGAGGACGGCGCGTCCCCGAAGGCGGCGCGCTCCTCGCTCGGCGGACGCCTGCGCCTGTCCGGGCGGGCTGCGAAGGAGGCGTTCGGCGTCGTCATGCTGACGCCGAGCAAGGGACGATCGCGGAAGCGGACGCCGAAGCACCGCGTCATCGAGCAGCGCGGGCGCGAGTTCGCGCCCCACCTCATGGCGGTGCCGGTCGGCTCGACCGTTGCGTTTCCCAACTTCGACGGTATCTATCACAACGTGTTCTCGCGCTCGGAGGCCCGCCCGTTCGACCTCGGCATCTTCAAGAACGGGCAGTCCCGCGAGGTGACGTTCGACCGGGAAGGGATCGTCCGGATCGCGTGCAACCTGCACGC
>WNGB01029295.1_pt1 | contig 10563 bp, 12 predicted proteins | sample 5400681 | NCBI WGS metagenome assembly WNGB01 (sample SAMN13153367, study PRJNA577476) | soil metagenome | isolation source: 115 cm soil or saprolite under grassland replicate 2 | place: USA:California | collected 2016-06-15 | reverse complement strand
ACTCACTGAGGCGAGTAAGAAGGAGACGTGCGATGGCCAAGACCACCCAGCTCGTCCTGTCGCTCAAGTCCAAGCCCGGCGTTCTGGCCGGCATCAGCCGCGCGCTGTCCGATGCCCGCGTCAACATCCTCTCCCTCTCAGCCGCCGAGGTGAAAGGGCGCGGAAAGATCCGCATGATCGTGAACAATCCGGTCGTGGCCAAGCGGGCGCTGCGAAAGGCGCGCGTTCGCTTCCTCGAGGAGGTGGCCTTCGCCAAGCGGCTCCGGAACAAGCCCGGGGCGCTCGCGCGAGTCGTCGAGAAGCTGGCGCGCGGCCGCGTCAACATCAGGTCCGTCTATGCGACGACCACCGGCCGCGGCGGCGCGACGGTCGTGCTCACGGTTTCGAACGCCGCCAAGGCTCGCAAGCTCATCGGCTCGTAGCTGGCGGAGCCGGCCGGCGGCGGGAGGGGAGGCGCGATCGGGGTCGAGAGAACCACGCGGCACGCGTTCGCTGCCCCGCGCCGGCTGGGCTCCATCTCGGCGCGCGGCGCCCGCCGTCGCGTGATGGGAACGGGTTCCTTCGACCCCGATCGCGCCTTCCCTCCCGCCGCCGGCCGATCCTCGTCTCCCGTCGGTTTGAGGTCTCCCGTCGGACTTGAGGTTCGTCAGCGGAGGGGGTGGAAGAAGGTGCGGATGTCGGCCGCGACGTTCGGCCCAGGCGCGGGGCGGGAGCAGGATTTCGCGCGGGAACGCCGCGTAGGCCGTTGGCACCGTCACGCGCTTGCCGTCGGGAATCGGCCACGGCCGGTGGAAGCGCGCGTAGTACGGCCAGAACGAGGAGTTGATCGCGCCGGTGATCCAGTAGAGCATCACGTTGGTCAGGAGCGTGTCCTTCGAGAAGCGTCGCTCGACCTCGCCGCCGCAATCGCTCCACGTCCGGAACTTCTCGACGATCCACGCGGCCAGCCCGACCGGCGAGTCACTGAGACCGTAGGCGAGCGTCTGCGGCTTCGTGCCCTGGATCCACTGGTAGCCGGTCTCCTCTCGCTGCCAGTGCTGGAGCTGCTGGATATACGCGCGCTCCTCGTCGGTCGGCGCGTCGGGCAGCGCGGGGTCGCGGCGGACGGCAAGCAGGTTCAGATGGATGCCCGCCAGGCGCTCGGGGTATTGAAGGCCGAGTCGCGAGGTGATGAAGGCGCCCCAGTCGCCGCCCTGGGCGGCGAAGCGGCGATAGCCCAGGACGTCGGTCATCAGTCGCGCGAAGACGTCGGCGATCTCCTCGACGCCGAAGCGCGGCTGATTCGGGCGGAAGGAGAAGCCGTAGCCCGGCAACGACGGCGCGACGACCGTGAACGCGTCCGTCGGGTCGCCGCCGAAGCGCGCCGGGTCGGTCAGCATCGGGATCAGCCGCTCGAACTCCACGATCGAGCCCGGCCAACCGTGCGAGAGCACGAGCGGCATCGGCGCGGGGCCGACGCCGGGCTCGTGGATGAAGTGGAGCTCGATCCCACCCAGCTCGACGGTGAACTGACGGAACCGGTTGAGTCGCGCCTCGTGAGCGCGCCAGTCGTAGCGCGCGCGCCAGTGCTCGACCAGCTCCTTCATGTAGGCGAGGCTCGTGCCGTAGCGCCAGCCCGCGTCCGGCGGCTCGTCGGGCCAGCGCACGCGCTCGAGTCGGGCGCGTAGGTCCGCCAGGGCTTCGTCCGGCACCTTGATCGTGAACGGGCGCGGCGTCACGCCGGCTTCACCGCGCCCTGCTTCGCCGCGTCGATCCACGCTTGCCAGGCCTCGGGTGCAAGGCCGATCGCCACGCGAGGACCGCAGCGCACGAGCGGGGTTCGGAGCAGGCGCGGCTCGACGACCGCGCGCTCAAGCAGCCGCTCGGGCGAGTCGCCCGCGACGCGGAGGCCGAGCGCCTTGAAGCGCGGGCCCTCGCGGTCGATCAGCGCGCCGGCGCCGAACTTCTCGGCGAAGCGCCTGAGCTCGCCGCGCGCCGCCGGGCGCTCCTTCAGGTCGACGAAATGCACGGAGACGCCGCGCTCCTTGAAGAAGCGCTGCGCCTTGCGCGTGTCCTGGCAGTCGGTGAAGCCGAAGACCTGGGCCTGGATGGTGATCATGAGCCTGAAAGCGACGCGAGCCGGCTCCGGAGCTCCTGCCAGGCGCTTTCCGGTACGGTCTGCGCGCCCGGGTGACTCGCCCGACTGATTTGCGGGCCGTGGAAGTCGGACCCGCCCGTCGCAACGAGCCTGAGCCGCGCGCACATCTCGCGGTACGTGGTCGTCTGGAGCGTCGAGTGCTCGGGATAGTACGTCTCGATGCCGAGCAACCCGGCCTCGACCAGCTCGGGAATCAGCGCGTCGCGGTTCGCGAGCCCCGGGTGGGCCAGCACCGGCACGCCGCGCGCGCGGCGTATGACGCGCACCGCTTCGACGGGCGTGAGCCGCTTGCGCGGGACGTTCGCCGGGCCGCTCGTCGCGAGGTACCGGTCGAACGCCTCGCGCACCGACTTCACGTAGCCGCGGTCGACCATCACCTGCGCCACGTGCGGGCGGCCGGCCGACCCTTCCTTCACGAGGGCGAACACCTCGGCGGCATCGATCGGCATGCCGAGCTCCGCCAGCCGCGCGGCGATCCGATGGATGCGGCGGCGACGCTCCTCGCGCTGCGCGCCGAGGAACTCCTGGAACCACTCCGCCTCCCAGTCGAGGCAGTAGCCGAGCACATGGATCTCGGCGCCCGGCACGTCGCAGTTGATCTCGAGGCCGGGCACGATCTCGAGCGGCGGGAGCTTTCGCGCCTCGTCTATCGCCTCGTGGAGGCCCTCGGTGGAGTCGTGGTCGGTCACCGCGAGGACGCGCACGCCGTGCCGCGCCGCGAGGCGCACCAGCTCGCGGGGTCCGAGCGTTCCGTCGGACGCGGTCGTGTGCGAGTGCAGGTCGACCGCGCCGCCCACCGCTATTCCCCGAGGTAGGTCAGCACCGTCCGCACGGCGTACCCGGTGGCGCCCTTCGGGGCCAGGGGCAGATCCTTTTCGGAGAAGGCCGGGCCGGCGATGTCCAGGTGCGCCCACGGCGTCTTGCCCGCGAATTCCTTCAAGAACAGCCCCGCCGTGATCGCGCCGCCGCCGCGCGGTCCGACGTTGTTGAGGTCCGCCACGTCGCTCTTGAGATTCTCGCGGTACTCGTCGATCAGCGGGAGCTGCCAGAGCCGCTCGCCCGCGGCGTCCGCAGCCTTCAGCAGTCGGTTCGCCAGCGCCTGGTTGTTCGCCAGCAGTCCCGAGCAGAGCTGGCCGAGGGCCACGACGCAAGCGCCGGTCAGCGTCGCCATGTCGATGATCTCGTCGGGCTGCACGTGCGTGTTGGCGTAGCAGAGCCCGTCGGCGAGCGTCAGGCGCCCCTCGGCGTCGGTGTTGCCGATCTCGATCGTCGTGCCGTTCATCGCGCGCAGCACGTCGCCCGGGCGAATGGCCGAGCCCGACGGCATGTTCTCCGTCGCCGCGATCAGGCCGTGCACTTCGACCGGCGGCTTGAGCGTTGGTAAAACGCGCATGATCCCCAGCACCGCGGCGGCGCCCGCCATGTCGTACTTCATCCGCAGCATGCCCTCGGCGGGCTTGAGGTCGAGCCCGCCCGAGTCGAACGTGATGCCCTTGCCGATGAGCACGATCTTCTTGCGCTTGCGACCGGCGGGGGGCCGCCCGGCCGGGCTGTAGGTCAGGTGGATGAACTTCGGCGGCTGCTCGCTCCCCGCCGCGACCCCGAGGAACGCCCCCATACCCATCTCCTGGCACTCGGCACGCTCGAACACCTTGACACTGAGCCGCGATCCGTTCGCCAGCTCGGTGGCCGCGCGCGCAAGATCGGTCGGATGCACCTCGTTCGCCGGCGCATTGATCAGGTCGCGCGCGAACGATGTCGCCAGACCGAATGTCTCGCCGCGACGCATGTCCTGTCGGGTTTCTCGCGCTTGTAACGGTCGAAGCTGTATGTGCCGAGGATGGCGCCTTCCACCACGGCCTGCGCTCGCTGCCGCGCGGTCAGCCGGTCGCCGAGCACTTCGACGGCGACCGTCCGGGCGCCGAGGTCGCGCGCCCGGCGCACGCCCGCGGCCGCGGCCCGGCGCAGGACTTCGGACGTCGTGTCCGCGCGGGGTCCGAGCCCGACGACGACGATGCGACGCCCATCGGCGTGCGCGTGCGTGACCTGTCCCGATTTTCCCTGGAACTTCTCGGCGTCGAGCACGCGCTTGAGCTGCCCTTGCGCCGCGCGATCGAGCCGCGCGAGCCGCTCGGGAAGCTTCGTTTCCCCGACGTACAGACCGACGACGAGCGCGTCGGCGGCGACGGCCTCGAGCCGCTTCGTGCTGATCTCGACCTTCACGCGGTTGTCCTCCCCTACGCCCCCCCTGGAAGGGGCAAATCACCCGTCATGTGCTATGCGCGAACAGGCGTTCGCGACGCGCAGCGCGATTGAGCCGCGAATCGAACGACAGAAACTCGACCGGCGCGCCCGCCGCCCGCAGGTCCAGCGCCGCAGCGAGCTGCACGGCATCGTATCCCCGGAGTCCGTATCGTTCTGCCAGCGCCCCCCGTCTGACGAGCGGGTCGTTCACGTCGACGATGTTGTACATTCCCCACTCGCGATCCAGCTCCCTGACCGCCCGCCGGAGCCCGACCGGCGTCAGACCCACCCTCTCGGCGGTGGTGTGCCAGCGCCGCGCGCGCCTCCGCGTATGTCACTCGCACGGTGGCCACCGCCTCGGCGGCGCCGACTCGCGCCACAACCGCAGGCGTTCCCGCCTCTTCCACGTAGAGCTTTATCGCGGCACTGGTATCCAGGTAGAGGATCAATCCCGGTGTTCCGCGACGATAGCCGACAGAAGTCGTCGAGGACGCCGCGATCGAACGCGTGGCGCGTTGCCGGGCTTGCCGACGCCCCTCTGAAGCAATCCGCGGGCGGCGAGCCGACCGAGAAGCTCGCCGTCCCTCGAACGGGGCACCGGGACGAGGCGAGCGATAGGTGCGCGTCGCCGATCGCCGACGGTGATGGTCGCCCCGCGCGACACCGCGCGAAGATAGGCACTCAACCTCGCGCGAAGCTCGCGGACACCGACCACCTCGCTGGCGCTCATGTAGTCCCCGTATCATCCGGTTGTGACCACGTCAACGTCCGCGCAACGCCTCGGCCCGCCGGATCATGTCCAGGAGCCCCTGGGTCGTGTCGAGCTCGGTCACCCGCTCGATCTCGAACCACTGCGCATCGCCGGCGTCGCTACCCGCCACGACGTCCATGGAGTCCGGATACGCCAGGTAATCCACCAGCACGTAATGATAGCGGACGCGGCCCGTGTCGTCCTTAACGATACGGTCAAGCATCCCCGCCACGTCGACGATCCGGATCTTGATCCCGCACTCTTCCATGATCTCGCGCGCGATGGCCTCGCGCGTGGTCTCGCCAAGCTCGACCAGACCGCCGGGCAGGCTCCACTTGCCGAACGCGGGCGACTGGCCGCGCCGCACGAGCAGCACCTTGTCTTCGTGCAGGATGACGGCGCCGACGCCGACCCTGGGATAGTCCGGATACTCGCGGCTCATGCGGGACCCGTCAGCCAGGCGTCGCTGGTGTACTTGTCGCGCACGAGGCGCTCGACCGTCGCGGCCTCCTCAGCGCTGAGCCCCTCGGGCCTGAGCTCGAGCCCGTGCTCGCGCTCGAACCCCGTCGCGAGCTCCGCCGCGACGTCGTCGAACTTCGGCCGGTGCCCGAGCGCCGCCTCGAGCGTGGTCAGCGTGGCGAGCGGATCCGCAGTAGTCGGAAAGAGTGCACGCAAGCGCTCTTCGTCGACGCCGAGCAACACCGAGCCGTGCTGGAGGAAGGTGCTGCCGTAGCGCCGCTGCGCGCTCCCGACGAGCTTCCGCCCGTCCAGCTCGATCTCACAGCTCCCGGTGCGCGCGAAGCAGAACGCAGGCGTTGGCCCGTCACCCCGCGCGCCGCCCACCATCTCGACCAGGGCGCCAAGCGCCCGGAGGCCGGCGGCGAGCGCGCGCCCGATCCACTGGTAGCTGTGCAGAAGGTCTCGCGCGCCGCCGCCGATGTCCTCGGCCGCCGCGACGACGCTGTAGGTCAGCTCGCGCTCGGGGCCATCGTGGTAGATCGCGCTGCCGCCCGTCGGCCTTCTCACGATCCCGACGCCGAGCCGCCTGCACGCAAGGACATCGACGTGGTCGTCGAGCGGCTGGCCATAGCCGAGGGACACCGTCGGCGGGGCCCACGCGAAGAAGCGCACGGTCGGCGGCGCAACGCCCACGCGCCGCCCCAGCCAGAGCGCTTCGTCGATCGCCATGTTGGTCGCGCCGTCGGTAGGCTCGGTCACGAGCAGGCGCCAGGTCCGGTCACGCGGCCTGTCGTTCACGCCCTACTCGGCCACGGGCTCATGCTGCGTTGAAGGAGATGCTCAGCAGCTCGATGACTTCGGCGAGCCACTGGCCGTCGTCCTCTCGTTCGACATCGACTTTAAAGGTGATCAAGGTCTCACCGACTCCGAATCAGTATACGACGGGCGCACAGTTCAACAGCGAGCGGGACAACTCCGGAGGGCATGATCCTGCTCAGGAGGGTTCCTTGAGCGCTCGCGCCGACGAACGAGACGTTGACGTCCTTGACCAGGCGTTCCCCGGCCCGTCCCGAGGCTTGCGGCGCCCCCCTCGATCTGGTGGGTGAGCCTGAGGTTCGGGCGCTCCACGATAGCGGCATGGAGCATGCGGACGGCCGTTGGGTTGCCGATCAGCGAGCGGACGGAGAAGACGTCGTCCGTCGTATGCTCCGGCGCTCGGCGAGGCCGCGTCCGCGTTCGCGCTGCAGTGGTTCTTCGCGACGATGAGCGTCGTCGTCGGCCGCGTGGCGTACCCCGCCTGGAAGCACGGCTGCCGGCTGGCGATGATGTGGGTCGTGAAGCCTCGTGACGGATCGGGTGACCGACCTGATCGCGTACACGCTGCGCCTGCGCCGCGTCTGATTGCGACCGCGGGCCTCCTGCCAGCGCGACCCTCACCCACCTCGGTCCGGCCTGGACCAACGGGACCGCGTGGTTCCGGGTAGCAGCACGTCTCGGCCAGCCCCCAACAGCTGGGGCGTATCAATCTTTGGTCATTGTCCGCGTCTCCGTGCTGAGCCTATCTCGCCTCCATGCCTCTCGGCATCGCCGCCGAGTATCGACCGCGAAACGCCGAGCACGGCGTCCTGTTTCGTGTGATCGACGAGCACCTCGAAACCTCGACGCGGCGGCCCCCACGCCGACGGATCTCGGCTGCCGGCGTTCGTCGAACAGGAGTTCAGGGATTTTCTCGCGTGTGGCGTACTGGAGCGGGGCTTTGCCCGGCTGCGGTGCGGCGACTGCGCGTTCGAGCGCCTCGTCCCGTTCTCTTGCAAAGGGCGTGGCTTCTGCCCGAGCTGCGGGGGCCGGCGCATGACGGAGTGCGCGGCCCGCCTCGTCGACGACGTGCTGCCGCGCGTGCCGGTGCGCCAGTGGGTGCTGAGCGTGCCGAACCGACTCCGGTATCTCCTCGCGTGGGATCATTCTCTCTCCCGCGCGGTGCTCGGGGTGTACGCGCGCGTGCTGCTGGGCTTCCATCGCCAACGGGCGCGCCGGCACGGTCTCCGCGACGGACGCTCGGGGTGCGTGACCGTCATCCAGCGGTTCGGCGGTGGACTCAACCTGAACGTCCATTTCCACACGCTCGTCCTCGAGGGCGTCTTCGTGGAAGGTGCGGACGGAGCGCTGCGATTCTGGGCCCTGCCGCCGCCGACGGACGACGAGGTCGGGATGCTGCTCGCGGCAATCGCCGCACGGGTCGAGCGTTTGCTCCGGCGCCGGGATTTCGCGAGCGGCGAGGGCGACGTGTCGGGGCCCGACCCGCTCGCCGAAGAGTCGCCCGCGCTCGCGGGCATCAGTAGCGCCGCGATCCAGGGGCGAATCGCGCTCGGCCATCGCGCGGGCCGACGGGTGTGGCGCATAGGGAGCGACCCGGAGGCCGTGTGGGCGGTGTCGGGCGGTCCGCGGCACGCACACATCGCGGGCTTCGATTTGCACGCCAACGTCGCCGTGCCAGCCGCCGACCGCGCGCGCCTGGAGCAGTTCTGCCGGTATCTTCTGCGCCCCGCGGTGGCCCAGGACCGGCTGCGCCTGCTGGACGACGGCCGCGTGGTGCTCGCCCTGAAGACGGCCTGGACCGACGGCACCCAGCATCTCGTCTTCGAGCCGCTGGAGCTGCTCGAGCGCCTGGCCGCGATCACCCCGCGGCCCCGGATCAATCTCGTGCTGTACCACGGGGTCCTCGCGCCGCACGCGCGCTGGCGCGCCCGACGCGCGCCTCTGGCACCCCTGGCTCCGCATCAACCGCGTCCTGCGCGCGATGCTGCACGAGCGCTGGCCAGGCTTGACTTGCCGCGCTTGGTTGCTATCCTTGCGGCGCCTACCACTGGAGCACCTGGGTTGACGCAAGCCGGCGTCCTGCCCCACTGGCATCTGGCTGATCCATGCCCTTCGGATCGTGGGTGCTCCAATGGCGGAACAGCAGACCGCGACGTGCCCGCACTGCTCTCGGATGATCTCGCCGGAGCACACCATCGTCCTCGGCTACGCACCCCGACATGGCTAGGCCACGACCCGAGAAGAAGCCCGAGTCAACGCTCCTCGACGACCTCGCCGCCTTCTGTCAAGAGCATCACCGCTGCGGTGAGCGTGACAGCGGTGTGGAGGGTGATTGCGTCTGGTTGACGTGTACGTGCGGAGCGGTGATCAACCGGCACCAGGATGACTGACCACCTCGGACGTCTGCTGCTCAGGCCAACCGCGATGACTAGGTGACGCGCCTTTCGTGATCCCAGACCTGGAAACATCGGACGTGCAACTGAAGGGGCCTCCTGCCAAGGTCCAGCGTGACCCCTTCCATCAGCAACTGGTCCCTCGCGAAGACCGTATCGCAGGCGTCGCACGTTTCGCCGTCGCTTGGACTGCTCCAAACCTTTCTGATGCCGTCATGCGGCAGGCGCCCGTCCAGGAGTTTGCGCCGGATGAAACGACGGAGAGATTCCTGGTCCATGGTGGCCTCCCGGGGTAAACGACCCCAAGAACACGCCCGATCACGGGGTCTCGACGCCCGGGAGCGTCAACCTGTGAGGCCAGGTGCAGGGGCAGGCGGACGCTAGCACAGGGCGGGACGGTGTGCTAGTAGAGCCGAGAGACGTGAGGCGCGCGGAAGCGAACGTGAGAAAGCCGGCCAAGATGAGCAGTCGTCAGCGGGCACGCCGAGTCTTGCCGATGGAGCTTCGAGTCGGGGACCGCTTCTCTGACGAGACCGGGGAGTGGGAAGTGGTCGGCCGGCCGCAGACGTCAGCAGCAGGGAAAAACGCTCACGTGCGCGTCCGACTGGTCGAGCAGCCCACGGTCACCGGGACCCGACTGTGGGGCGCGCACGAGCACATCAACGTGAAACGAGCGACCGCCGAGGAGGGCAACCGATGATGCGACTCGCGCGAAGGGCCTCAGTGCTCGCCGCGTTCTCCCTGCTCGCCTCGGCTGCGACGGCCTACGCCGAGTGCGCGTGGATTCTGTGGCGACTGAAGGACAGGGACACGTCCTACGTGCCGACAGCCTCCTTCGATGCCCGTGGGCCTTGCATTGACAACCTCGTCTCCTTGGCGCTCTCTGCGGAGGAGAAGGGAAGCCTCCTCTTCAAGGGGGCCGGCTACGTGCGGTACAAGAGTGAAGATGGTTCCGTGACCCAGGTGCATTGCTTCCCCGACACCGTGGACCCGCGCGGGCCGACGGGGAGATGAACGATGTGGACCGACGCCCTCACTACCGCCGCGTTTGTCGCCGTCGGTAGCTCGCTCCTTACCATCGCCGTCACGCCCTCCGACGCTGGCCGCCGAGCTGGTTCGCATCCCCGTGAACGTCATCGTCGCGCGCGGCCTGACCATCCGGGCGGCGCGGGAGGCGACCGCCACGATCCCGATCGTGATGGCGGCCGACCCGGATCCTGTGCGCAGCGGATTCGTCGCGAGCCTGGCCCGCCCAGGCGGAAACATCACCGGGCTGTCCACGCTAGCACCTGACCTGGAAGCCAAGCAGCTGGAGTTGTTGCGCCAGGCGCTCCCGTCACTGGCAGGGGTAGGCGTGCTGGCCAACGCGAATTCCCAGAATACGGAAGAGACGACGCGACTCGAGGCGGCGACCCGAGCGCTGCACCTCGCGCTCACAGAATCCCGGATCAGCAGGTCCGAGCAACTGGCCGAGGCTTTTGCGGCAATGAGACAGACCGGAATGGGTGTGGTCCTCTTCCGCTACGATCTTTGGTTCATCGATCCGAAGCAAGTCGCCGCGCTCGGGCGCCAATACCGTCTGCCCACGATGCACAATTTGCGGCAATTCGTGGAGGCTGGGGCGCTAGCCTGCTTCATTCATGAACGTGCACATCCAGGATCGCAGCGAGTCCCCAACGGGTCATAGGGACCCGTTCTCGGAGCGACGAGTCGATTTCGGCGCGTCGACGCGACAGGTAAGGCCGGAGGGCCCATCGACGCGG
>WNGB01014397.1_pt1 | contig 10563 bp, 8 predicted proteins | sample 5400681 | NCBI WGS metagenome assembly WNGB01 (sample SAMN13153367, study PRJNA577476) | soil metagenome | isolation source: 115 cm soil or saprolite under grassland replicate 2 | place: USA:California | collected 2016-06-15 | reverse complement strand
CGTCGTTGCTGGCCCACTCCCAGATGCCGATCCCCCGAGTGCAGTGCAGGACGGCGTCATCCATCGACAGAAGGTTGAGCGCGGGCTGCTTCCCGGCCACGATGACGTTGACGTATTGCCGGCTGCGCAGGCAGTGGTCGGCTACTGACAGCAAGGTATTGGTGTCCGGGGGGAGATAGACCCGGATGATCTGCGCCTTCTTGTTCACCACGTGATCGATGAACCCCGGATCCTGATGAGAGAAGCCGTTGTGATCTTGGCGCCACACGTGGGAGCTCAACAGGTAGTTCAGCGAGGGGATGGGGCGGCGCCACGGGATGACCCGGGTGACCTTCAGCCACTTGGCGTGCTGGTTGAACATCGAGTCGACGATGTGGATGAACGCCTCGTAGCAGTTGAACAGACCGTGCCGGCCGGTGAGCAGGTATCCCTCGAGCCAGCCCTGGCACAGATGCTCGGAGAGCACTTCCATCACCCGGCCCCGAGGCGCGAGGTGTTCGTCCGTGGGGAGGATCTGCGCGTCCCAGGCCCGGTCGGTCGCATCGAACACCGCGCCGAGTCGATTGGACTCGGTCTCGTCCGGCCCGAACAGGCGGAACGTGTCCGGATTACGCCTGATCACGTCGGTCAGGAAGCGTCCGAGAACCCTGGTGGCCTCGCTGAAGGTGGTGGCGGGCTTCACGACCTCGACGCCGTAGGCGCGGAAGTCCGGGAGCAAGAGATCTCGAACGAGCACGCCGCCGTTCGTGTGCGGGTTGGCGCTCATCCTCGCGTCGCCCCTGGGCGACAGGCCCGCCAGCTCCTCCACGAGCGACCCATCCTGATCGAACAGCTCACCCGGTCGGTACGTCTTCATCCAGGTCTCGAGCAGCGTGAGATGCCTCGCGTTCGTGCGTACCTCGGCCAGGGGGACCTGGTGCGCTCGCCATGTACCCTCCACCGGCTTGCCGTCGACCTCCTTCGGGCCGGTCCATCCTTTCGGCGTCCGCAGGACGATCAACGGCCACGTGGGCCGCTGCCCATTCCCGTTGTCCCTAGCGGTTCGCTGGATTCGCTGGATCTCGTCGATCACGTCATCGAGGACGGTCGCCATCTGCTGGTGCATCGCCCGAGGTTCGTCTCCCTCCACGAAATGGGGGGCGTACCCGTAGCCCTCCAGGAGCGAGGCCAGCTCGTCGCGGGGGATCCGGGCGAGGATCGTCGGGTTGGCGATCTTGTAGCCGTTCAGGTGGAGGACCGGCAGCACAGCCCCGTCGGTGACCGGGTTGAGGAACTTGTTCGAATGCCAGCTTGCGGCGAGAGGGCCCGTCTCCGCCTCACCATCTCCGACGACGCAGCACACCAGAAGGTCGGGGTTGTCGAAGACCGCTCCGTACGCGTGGGCCAGGGCGTAGCCGAGCTCGCCGCCTTCGTGGATGGATCCCGGGGTCTCTGGGGCCACGTGGCTGGGCACTCCGCCCGGGAACGAGAACTGGCGGAACAGCTTGGTCAGCCCAGCGGTGTCCCGGGAGATGTCCGGGTACACCTCGGTGTACGTACCCTCGAGATACGCGTTGGCCACGAGCCCGGGGCCTCCATGTCCCGGCCCGGTCACATAGATCGCGTTCAGCGATCGAGCCTTGATCACCCGGTTCATGTGCACGTAGATGAAGTTGAGGCCGGGCGTCGTCCCCCAGTGGCCCAGCAGGCGGGGCTTGACGTGCTCCGGCCGAAGAGGTTCGGCCAGCAGGGGGTTGTCCAGGAGATAGATCTGCCCGACGGACAGGTAATTGGCTGCACGCCAGTAGGCGTCGATGAGTCTCAGATCATCATCCGACAGCGGTTCGGAGCGGGAAGGTTTCGTTCGTGCGCCCGACCTGGCGTCCGTATCCTTCATTGGAGGCCTCCCTTGGAGCGAGGAGACGAGCATAGCCGCGAGCCATACTTCCGATCCGTGCCCTGACGATCCGTCTCGGCGGGTTCGAATGCCCATGCGGGCAGCGGCCGTCTGCTACCGGCGGACGCCCGAGAGCGTGGAGTTCCTCCTGGTGCGAACGCGCACTGGCCAGGCGTGGACCTTTCCGAAGGGCCACATCGAGCCCGGCGAGTCGCCGATGGAGGCTGCGGAGCGAGAGGCGATGGAAGAGGCGGTCGCCACCGGACGGATCGAACCCACGCCGTTCACGCGGTACCGGTATCCGGTGTGGGAGCCTCCGGGTCGCGTCGGCGAGGTCTGCGTGGAGGCATACCTGATGGAGGTCGACGCCGTTGGCGGCCAACGGACCGCAGAGCGGCCCACTGCGTGGCTCGACCCCGAGGCGACCACGAAGAAGCTCGCGGCGTACCGAGACCTCACGTACGCTCGGGAGCTCCGACGGGTGATCAGGAAAGCGCTGGCCAAGCTTCAGGTTTCGCCCGGGCCCGACGGGTGATCGACGCGAAGCGGAGCGAGGAGTGAGCGGCACCGTTTCCAAGAGATTGGTGGCAGCCCTACGTACCGAGCGGTTCACCGAGTCGGTGATCCGAGAGATGACGCGCCTGGCCGACGAGCACGCCGCCATCAACCTGGCCCAGGGCTTTCCCGACTTCGACACGCCGGAGGAGGTCAAGGCGGCCGCGGTTCGGGCCATCGAGGCAGGGATCAATCAGTACCCGGTGACCTGGGGATCGCCCTCGTTCCGAGAGGCCATCGCCGCCAAGTACCGGAGATTCGGGTGGCCCGAGCTGGACCCGGAGACCGAGATCGTGGTCACGTGCGGCTCGACCGAGGCGATGGCGTCCACGTTCCTAGCGCTCGTCGAGCCCGACGATGAGGTGCTGCTGTTCGAACCGTTCTACGAGAACTACGGCCCGGATGCGTTTCTGTCCGGAGCCGTGCCGAAGATGGTGCCGCTCTCTGCTCCTTCCTGGGAACTGGATCCGGATCGGCTCGGCGCGGCCGTCGGCCCCCGAACCCGAGCCATCGTGCTGAACACGCCGCACAACCCGACGGGGAAGGTATTCGGGCCCGAAGAGCTCACCGCGATCGCCGAAGTCGCCGTCCAGCGGGACCTCCTCGTGTTCACGGACGAGATCTACGAGCACATCCTGTACGACGGGCTTCGCCATCTCTCGATCGCGCTGGTGCCAGGCATGCGCGAGCGTACGGTGACCATTAGCGCGCTCTCGAAGACGTACTCGGTGACTGGATGGCGGGTGGGGTGGGCCATTTCCAGCCCCTCGCTCATCGCGGCCATCCGCAAGGTCCACGACTTCCTCACCGTGGCGGCTCCGGCGCCACTCCAGGAGGCCGGCGTCGTCGCTCTGGGCCTGCCCGATTCCTATTACCGGGACCTTGCGCAGGCCTACAGAGAACGACGGGATGTCTTCCTGGGCGGCTTGGAGGGCACGGCGCTGACAGCCTCTCGCCCCCAGGGTGCGTACTACACTATGGTCGATGTCGGGGAGCTGCGGGCTCGCAGAGATCTCCTCGACGATGTGGCACTGTGCCGCGAGGTGGTGGTCCGGGCGGGCGTCGCCGCCGTTCCCGGAAGTAGCTTCTTCATCGAGCCATCTGCCGGCCGCGATCTCGTAAGGCTCGCCTTCCCCAAACGGCTCGAAACCCTCCGGGTAGCCGCGGAGCGGCTGGCGGAGTTCGCCGGCCCCGGTTGATCGTTCCGCCCGGCCGGGAGCCCCTTTGCGCGGGTACCATCGGCTCACCGAACACGCAAGGGGGTACCGATGGACCGGATCGAACGCGCATTTCGACTGCTCCGAGCGAGCTGGGAAGTCCTGAAGAAAGACCGAGAGCTGATCGTGCTGCCGGTCGTCTCGAGCATCCTCATCCTGGCCGTTGCGGCGTCATTCTTCGGGGCAGCCTGGGCCACGGGCGGTCTGAGGGACGGCAGCAACCCCGATGCCCTTTCCTATGTCTTCCTCGCTCTCTTCTACTTCTCCGCCTACTTCATCTCGATCTTCTTCAACGCTGCAGTGGTGGCGGCGGCGACGATCCGCTTGAACGGCGGCGACCCCACGGTCGGGGACGGTCTGAGGGCCGCCAGGGAAAAGCTCGCGCCCATCGCGGTATGGGCGGCCATCGCGGCCACCGTCGGGCTGATCCTTCGCACGCTCGAAGAGCGGGCGGGCTTCCTGGCCAGGATCGTGATCTCGATCGTCGGCGTAGCATGGAGCGCCATCACCTTCTTCGTCGTTCCGGTGATCCTGTTCGAGCCGGTGGGCGCCCCGGACGCGGTGAAGCGCTCGGCTTCGATCTTCAGGCAGCGATGGGGTGAGTCACTGGTGGGCTCGGCCGGGATCAGCCTGGCCATGTTCGTCCTGGCAATCCCGATCATCCTGTTGGCCATCGTTCTGGGGGCCTTGAGCATGCCCCTGGGCATCCTGGTCGGAGTTCTCGGTGTTGGCCTCCTCGCTGCCATCGGGGCCACCTTGAGCGGCATCTTCAACGCCGCGCTGTACCGGTTCGCCACCACAGGGGAGGCGGCAAGCCCCTTCCAGCCCTCCGACCTCAAGGGGACGTTCCGGGAGCGCCGGCGGGGCCTGGGTGGCGGGAGCTTTGGCGGCTTTGGAGGAGGGTTCGCCGGCCGGTAGGTCAGCCCGACCGAAAGCGACTAATCAAGGGCGGGGTCTCCCAACAGGTCGATCTCGAGCGGGCTCAAAGTGATCACGGGTTCGGGAACCGTTTCGGGGACCGTGGCCATATGCGCCGGGAAGCCAGGCCGATCTGTCCAGGTGTAGGCGACCTCCCGGTGCTGGGAGAGATCAAGCCCGCCATCCTCCTCCTCTTCCGTGACCCGCAGTCCGACCAGCCGGTCGGTGACTTTGAGCAGGATCAGGGTCAGACCGAACGAATACATCGCGGTGACGACCACTGCCCCGGACTGCCTACCGAGCTGGAACATGCTCCCGTTCGCTCCTGCCGCGTTGATGGCCAGGCTGGCGAACACCCCTGTGAGGAGAGCGCCCACGATCCCGCCGGCCAGGTGCACGCCGACCACGTCCAGCGAGTCGTCGTAGCCGAGCAGGCTCTTCAGGTTCACCGCCACATAGCAGATGAACCCCGCGGCGAAGCCGATGGCCAGGGCCCCCCAGGGCCCCACGAAGCCGGAGGCCGGCGTGATGGCCACGAGCCCCGCCACCGCTCCGGAGGCCGCGCCGATCGTGGTGGCCTTTCGATGCCGGATCCACTCCGGGACCAGCCAGCCGAACACGGCCGAGGCGGCCCCGAGCTGCGTCACCACGAAGGCGTTCGCCGCGAGGCCTCCCGCCGAAAGCGCGCTTCCCGCATTGAAGCCGAACCAGCCGAACCACAGGATGCCCGCCCCCAGTATGACCATCGGGACGTTGTGCGGGACGAACGCTTCGGTGCTCCAGCCGCGGCGCTTGCCCAGATAGATCGCCGTGGCCAGCGCGGCGGCTCCCGCGTTGATGTGGACGACGGTTCCCCCGGCGAAGTCCAGCGCACCGAGATGGCCGGCACCGAGGAACCCGCCGCCCCACACCCAGTGCGCAACGGGGGAGTACACCAGCACCGACCACAGCGCGATGAACAGCAGGTAGCCGGAGAACTTCATCCGCTCGGCGAAGGCCCCCGTTATCAGGGCTGGGGTGATGATGGCGAACATCAGCTGGAAGGCCATGAAGGCCTCGGCCGGCACGGTCGGTGCCAGGGCCATGGGCTTCACCCCGACACCGTGCAGGCCGGCGAACTTCAGACTCCCGATGACGTGCCCAATGTCTGGCCCGAAAGCCAGCGAGTAGCCGACCAGCATCCACAGGATGCTCACAAGGGCCAGGGCAATGAACGACTGCATCACCGTGGAGAGCACGTTCTTCGCCCGGACCAGACCGCCGTAGAAGAGCGCCAGCCCTGGCGTCATGAACATGACGAGTGCAGCAGAGGCCAGCAGCCAGGCTGTGTCACCGGCGACGATCTTCGGCATGGACCACCTCCTTCATCTGCTCGGAAGCACCCCGCCAACGGCGGAGTGCTCCGCGAGCCAGGGGGTCCGCACTGTCCGCTCGCTTCGCTCGCGCGTGCTACCCCCCTGGACCCCCAGTAGATTTGGGAGGTTTATAGAGGCAGAAGGTTTCGCCCTGTTTGCGCTGGTGTTTCGGCCTCGTTAACTTTCGGGAGGCTCTCTTTCTCTTGGTTACGACCCTTCCCGCTCCCGGAGCTCGACCCGGCGGATCTTTCCCGAGATCGTCTTGGGCAGCTCGGAGACGAACTCGATCTCCCGCGGGTACTTGTAGGGCGCGGTCACCTTCTTCACGTGGTCCTGCAGCTCCTTCACCAGCTGCTCGGTGGGCTGGTGCCCCGGGGCCAGCACCACGAAGGCCTTCACGATGCTCGTGCGCTCGGGATCCGGCTTGGCCACGACCGCCGACTCGGCCACCGCGATGTGCTCGACCAGCGCCGACTCCACCTCGAAGGGACCGATCCGATACGAGGCGGAGATGATCACGTCGTCAGCCCGCCCAACGAACCACAGATACCCATCCTCGTCGCGAATCCCACGATCGCCGGTGTAGTACCAGCCATTACGGAACACTGAGGCCGTGGCCTCCTCGTCCTTCCAGTACTCCTTCATCAGGCCGACTGGGCGTTCGGGATCGGTCCTGACGGCGATATGGCCCTCCTGGCCGACCCCCAGGCGATTGCCGTCGTCGTCCACGATGTCGACGTCGAACGTCGGGGTGGGCTTGCCCATCGAGCCCGGTTTGATCGGCACGCACGGGTAGTTCGCGACGATGTTCACGGTCTCGGTCTGGCCGTAACCGTCGTGGATCGTGGTCCTGGTGGTCTCCTTCCACACCTTGATCACCTCAGGGTTCAGCGGCTCCCCTGCGGAAACCGAGTGCCTCACTCGAGATAGGTCGAACTTCGGCAGGTCCAACAAGACGAACGACCGGAACAGGGTGGGCGGGGCGCAGAACGTCGTGACGCCGGACCGCTCCAGGATGCGGAGGCCCAGCTCGGGATCGAACTTTCCTCGCTGATCCCACAGGAAGATGGCCGCCCCGATCTTCCACTGGCCGAACAGCTTCCCCCACGCCGCCTTGGCCCATCCAGTGTCGGAGATCGTCCAGTGCAGATCCGTCGGCGTGAGGTCCTGCCAGAACCGGGCGGTGATCTCGTGTCCGGCCCCGCACGAGGCGTGGGTGTGCAGGACCATCTTGGGATAGGCGACGGTCCCGGACGTGAAATAGATGAGCAGCGGGTCGTCCTTCGATGTCGGGCGCCCGTCCGGTTCGGCGTCCGACGCATGCTCGAGGATCCCCCGATAGGTCATCCAGCTCCCTGAGGGCAGCTCCTCGTCGATCACGATGAGATGCTTCAGCGTGGGACAGCGCTCAAGTACCTCCTTGAGCTTGGCAGCACCCTCGGCGTCCGTCACCGCGACGGTCGCTTCGGAACGGTTCACCCGATACTCGATGTCCCGCGGGGTGCACAGGATGGTGGCGGGCATCGGGACGATTCCGAGGCGAAACATGCCGAGCAGCACCTCGTACCACTCCGGAACCCTGGGGAGCATCACGAACGCGCGTTCCCCGGTTCCGATCCCCAGGCCGTTCAGCGCGTTGGCCACACGATTCGATGCGCGCCACATTTCGCGGAACGAGAGCTCTCGCCGGTTTTCCCCGGTGGTGTCCACGGCCACAAGGGCGAGCTTGTCAGGCGCTCGTTTCGCCCACGCGCCGACCACGTCACGCGTGTAGTTGAAGTCTTCGGGAACCGCCAATTGGAAGGTCCGGCGGGTCTCCTCGTAATCCGTCATGTTCATCGCGCAACCTCCCGGCTCGAACGGGGCGCCTCGAATTCATGCTAGCCCCGCCGCCAGATCCAGTCGAAGCGTGGGCAAGAACGCGGACATAGACTCGGACCTTGGAGTGAGTGCGATGGTCCAACCCGACCTCGAGGCGATGCTGCCGACCGAGCGAGAGGCGCTCCAACTGGAGCGGCTCTCCCGCTTGGTCAGCCGGTTGCAGGAGAGCGAGTCGCCGTACTGGCACGAGAAGTTGCGATGCTGGCCGACCTGAGAGCGGCCGGGTTGGCATGCACGCCTTCGTTCGCCATGCTGCTGGCCGAGAGAGGCGCGGCCGACGGCGTCCTCGACGAGATCCACCTCCGGTACGGGGTCCACGGTGCCGAGCCCTGGTCCGAATCCTTCCGCCAGAAGCTCCAGGCCGCCTGGGGCGGCGAGTACGACGCGTGCGACATCTACGGGTTGTCCGAGGTCATCGGCCCTGGGGTGGCAATGGAATGCCGAGAAGGGAAAGGCGCTCTCCACGTCTTCGACGACCACTTCTATCCGGAGGTGCTGGACCTGCACACGCTGGAGCCCGCCGCCGAGGACACCTACGGCGAACTCGTTCTCACCACTCTCACGAAGGAGGCCCTCCCTGTATCCGGTATCGGGACCGGCGACGTGACGAGGTTCGTCGCCGAGCCCTGTGCGTGCGGCCGGACTCACCGGCGGATCGCTCGTTTCACCGGAAGGGTCGACGACATGCTGGTCATCCGTGGGGTGAATGTCTTCCCCAGCGAGATCGAGGCTGTCCTCCTGGACGATCCGGCGCTCGGGAGCCAGTACGCGATCGTCATCGACCGTACGGGAACACTTCCCCAGCTCGAGGTGAGGGCCGAGGTTGCGTCGGTGGAGTTCACGGCTCGCAAGGAAGAGATAGCCGGCCGGCTGCAGGAGCGACTGGCTCAGCGACTACGACTTCGGGTGCAGGCCATCGTGGGAGAGCCGGAAACGATTCCTCGGCAAGAGACCGGCAAGGCCAAGCGCGTGTTCGAGCGCACGGCCGACCAGGAGCCGTTTCCGAGACCCAACGAGCTCGGGAACACCTGAGCGGGGGTAGGTCACGGAGAATGCGACTGGGATTGGACGTCTCACAGCATCAGCTCGAATGGCCTGAGCTCTTGCGAAGGGCCCGCTTCGCCGAGGACGCCGGCTTCGACGGCGCCTGGGTCTTCGATCACTTCAAGCCACTGTACGGAGACAAGGGTGGTCCCTGCATGGAGGGGTGGACGCTGCTCGCCGCCCTGGCCTCCTCGACCGAACGCATCCGGCTCGGCACGCTCGTCACGGGTGTGACCTACCGTCATCCCTCGATCCTGGCTGCGGAAGCAGTGACCGTGGATCAGGTCTCGGGCGGCCGGCTCGAGCTGGCCGTCGGAGCCGCGTGGTTCGAGGGCGAGCATCGGGAGCTCGGCATCCCGTTCCCTCCGACCCGAGAGCGCACGGAACGGCTGGAGGAGGCCGTTCAGGTCATCCGCCTCCTCATGACGGAGGACGGGGTGACATTCGAAGGCAAGCACTACCGGCTGGAGGCTGCGACCTATCATCCCCGGCCGTTCCAGCAGCCGCATCCTCCGATCTGGATAGGTGCAGGTGGCGAGCGGCGCACCATTCCTATCGCCGCCCGGCACGCCGACGTCTGGCATTCGTTCGGATCGGTCCAAGTGCTCCGGCGCAAGGCCGCGGTCCTCGATCGAGCAGCCGAAGCCGTGGGGCGAGACCCCGTCTCCATCGTCCGGGCCAGTGACCTGTCGATCTCCGAACCGTGGGGAGAGGTCCGCGAGCGAGTGGACGCCCTCAGAGAGGCCGGATTCACGTATCTCGTGGTGAGCTGGCCGTCCGAGGGGTGGGGACGGGTGGAGGAGTTCGTGGGGAAGGTCATGCCCGAGGTGACGTGATGTTCCCGTCCGCGCCTCGGCCCGCGATCGCCCGAAAGGGCGGTTGACCTGGGGAGATACCCGACCGCTCCTTGCGTGGACGGTCGCGCCTCCTTATCCTTCACGTGTCTTCCCCGCTGGGTGGTCTGGGGCCTCACCAAGAGCCGGGACGCTCCGGACCTCTAGGTGAAAGGAGCGCCTATGGCGATCTGGTCGCCTCCAAGACCGAGCACCACCGGTAGCGGCGGCCTCGATCGGTATTTCCACGTCACAGAGCGAGGCTCCACAATCCGGACCGAGGTCATCGCGGGCGCGGCCACCTGGCTCACGATGGCCTACATCATCTTCGTCAACCCGGCGATCATCGGCTCGATACCCGATCGCCTCGGCAACTTCGTGGCCGGTGGGAAGCAGTTCGATGCGGCCCAGGTGGCCGCGGTCACGGCGCTCGTGGCCGGCGTGCTCACCCTGCTGATGGGCGCGTACGCGAACTACCCCTTCGCCATGGCGGCCGGGCTTGGGCTCAACGCCTTCGTCACCTTCACCCTGGTGGGCACGTTCCACCTCACGTGGCCCCAGGCGATGGGCGTCATCGTGTGGGAGGGGCTCTGCATCTCGGTCCTCGTCTTGACCCGCTTCCGCGAATACGTGATGAACGCCATCCCTCTCGACCTGAAACGCGCGATCGGAGTGGGCATCGGCGCCTTCATCGCGTTCATCGGCCTGCGGAACGCCGGGATCGTCGTGAAAAGCGATGCGACGCTGGTCACGCTCAATCCGAACTTCAAGGACCTCCACATACTGGTGTTCGTGATCGGGCTGGCGATCACCATGGCCCTGGTCGCGCGAAAGGTGAAGGGCGCCCTCCTCGGGAGCATCGTGATCACGACGATCATTGCATC
>WNGB01014395.1_pt1 | contig 10565 bp, 8 predicted proteins | sample 5400681 | NCBI WGS metagenome assembly WNGB01 (sample SAMN13153367, study PRJNA577476) | soil metagenome | isolation source: 115 cm soil or saprolite under grassland replicate 2 | place: USA:California | collected 2016-06-15 | reverse complement strand
CGATGTCGGGCGGCGTGCCGGCGGGGGCGACCACGCCGAACCAGCCGTCCACCACGACGCCGGGCAGGGTCTCGTTGAGCGCCGGCAGATCGGGCAGGCCCTGGAAACGCTTCGCCCCCGTGACCGCGAGACGGCGCACCTTGCCCGACTGCACGACCGCGTTGGCGGCGGCAATCGAGCTCATCAGCACCGGGTTGACGCCACTCGCCACGTCCTGCGCCATCTGGGCGGCAGACCGATACGGCACCTCGATCAGGCCGAGGTCGCCGCGCCGGTTGAACAGGCGCGCCGCAACGCCAGCGGCGCCGGCAGTCGTGTCGAACGCCATCGACAGCTTGCCGCGATTGGCCTTGGCATAGGCGATCAGCTCGGGCACCGACTGCGCCGGCACCGCGCTGTTGACCGACACCATCTGCGGGCCCTGGCTGCAGACCGAGGCAACCGGCGTGAAGTCGCGCAGCGGATCGTAGGGCAGGCTCTTGAATGAGATCGTGTTGAGGATCATGCCCGAGGTGTTGGTGAACAGAAACGTGTAGCCGTCGGGCGCCGCGCGCGCGACCGACTGATGCGCCAGGATGCCGGAGGCGCCGGGCAGGTTCTCGACCACCATCGTCTGCCCGAGGCCGCGCGACACGCCGTCTGCCAGGAGCCGCGCCATCACGTCGGTGGCGGCGCCGGGCCCGGTCGGCACGACGAGCTTGATCGGGCGGCTGGGCCAAGGCTGGCCTTGAGCCTGCGCGTCCGCTGCCGCGACGAGCATGAGCAGAAAACACGACAACAGCGCGCAGGCGCGAATTCGCACGGCATCTCCTCCCGAAACGCTTTGCAGGCGACGGCAGTGTATGATCGTGCGGGGCGGTAAGCGAGGGAGGACATGGAATGAGTGGCGAGCTTCTGTTGGTGGGCAGCGTCCCGCTCGATACGCCGGAGGACGTGTTTCGCACCTTCGGCGCGCCGCTCGGACAATATCTGTTCGCGATGCCGGACGGCGAGGTCGGGCCACGCCGGCACTGGATCAGCCGCGTGCACTATCAGGTGCTGGCCGCGCATCCCGAGCTCGAGGTGCTGCAGCGGCCGGCGCCCGACGAGAACGGCGTCGAGCGCCAGTTCCCGCGCAACGCCGGCGACGCCTGGCTGTTCAAAGTGAAGGACGGCGTCCAGCGAGTGCGCTTCGGCGACCCAGGCTGGCGGCTCGGCTACGCGCGCGACGCCATCAACTCCTATTTCGTGTTTCGCGTGCTGAAGGAGAAGGGCGTGCTGCCGGGGCATCTGCGCTTCCAGGTGTCGATCCCGATGGTCAACAGCGTGCTGCCGCCGCGCATCTTCCCGGACGTGCGCGACCTGGAGAAGATCAGGCCGGGCTACGAGGCCGCGACGCGCGCCGAGATCGCCAAGATCGTGGAGAAGATTCCGGGAAACGAGCTCGCCATCCAATGGGACTGCTCCACTGAGGTGCAGGATTCCTACGGCAGCATTCCTGGATTCTCGCTCGAGGGCGCGATCGAGCGCAACTTGACCGAGGTGCGCAACCTGTCGCCGCACATCCCGGCAGACGTGGCCCTCGGCTATCACTTCTGTTTCGGCACGCTCGGCGGCTGGCCGCGTTTTGCGCCCGACGATCTCGGCCAGGCGGTGAAGCTGGTAAATGCGTTTGTCGCGGCCTCCGGCCGGCGGGTGGACTGGGTCCACGTCCCGGTGCTCGACCGCAGCGACGACGCCTTCTTCGCCCCGCTCAAGGAGCTCAAGCCGCAGGGCGCGCGGGTCTATCTCGGCGCCATCCACAACATGGCGCGGTTCGGGGCGCGGATCGCCACCGCGCGCAAGTTCCTGCCGGCGTTCGGGCTCGGCGCCTATTGCGGGTTCGGGCGGTTGCCGGCGTCCGACCTTTCGCAGGTGCTCGCCGATCACCTCAAGGCAGTGGACATCGCGAGCCTGCACTAATTTAGTGGCCTGATTCCGAAGGCTCGCCAGCACTCGCGGCACACTCTCATGCGAGCTTCGGAATCAAGGGCCCCTAGCAACTCTATGAGTCTAGAGGACATTCAGTTTCCATGGAAACTGAATGTCCTCTAGCTTTCTTGCGTGATCGCATTTTCTAACGGAAAACCGGTTCCCACTTTTCCTGAAAATGCTCTAGTGCCCCTTTGAACCCGAAGTTCGCGATCGGATTCGCGGCACTGGCGCGCGAACTTCGGGTTCGGGACACTCGCGCGGCGAGCCCTTCCTTCCCTCCTGGCGGAGGGTGTATCGTTATCCCTGCGTTGTCCGACGGGACGGGACGTGCCGGCAGTTTCCTTGCAGGGCCGCAATCCTGCCGACGGCGGCTGACGACAAACAAACAAGCGCCGATGGCGCGCTCGCGCGCCGCCAATCGGCGAATCTGGGAGAACGCTCATGAACCGTTTGATTTTTGCCGCATTGACGGCCGTGGTGCTCGCGACGCCGGCCGCCGCGCAAGTGGTCGATTTCGGGAAATATCGCAACCTCAAAGGCCAGTGGAGTCGCCCGTTCGAAGGCAGCCCGAATAACTGGATCCGGCTCGGGGGTCAGCCGCCGCTGACGCCCGAGTATCAGAAGGTCTGGAACGAGATCAAAGCCGACCTCGCAGCAGGCGGCCCCGGCAACTGGCCGTCGACCTTCTGCGTTCACCAGGGCATGCCGGCCATGATGAGCATCTACTCTCCGGCGGAGATCATCGTGATGCCGGAGACCACCTGGATCCTGATCAATCACAACGACGATATGTACCGGCGGATCTTTACCGACGGCCGCCCGTGGCCGGAGGATGCCGAGCCGACCTATGCGGGCTACTCGATCGGCCAGTGGGTCGACACGGACGGCGACGGCAAATACGACGTGCTCGAAGTCGAGACGCGCTTCCTCAAGAATCCGCGCGGTTATGACACGACCGGCATCCCGTTCCACAAGGACGGCAAGACCGTGATCAAGGAGCGGATCTATCTCGACAAGTCCGACCCCAACATTCTTTGGGACGAGATCACCGTGATCGACAATGCGTTGACGCGGCCATACTCCAAGAAACAGCGGGCCAACCGCGATCCGGATCCGCGTCCGGCCTGGAAGTATGATGTCTGCGCGGAGAGCAACTCCCACGTCCGCATCGGAGCGGACAACTACTATCTCAGCGCCGACGGCAAGCTAATGCCGTCGAGGAGGAACCAGGCGCCGCCCGACCTGAGCTATTTCAAACGGACGAACTGAGGCGGCGTTTGAAGGGCGGGGGTTCGGCGGGTTGCCGGTGAGCGAAGCTGCCGGGGGTGCTCGCCGACCATCTCAAGGCCGCGAATATGGCCGCTGTCCAAAAGGTCGGCTGATTCGAGCGTCGTCATGGCCGGGCTTGTCCCGGCCATCCACGTCTTGCTTGGCCCAAATGACAAAAGAAAGACGTGGATGCCCGCGCAGGCAAGTTTACGCAGCCTGCGCAAGCTTGGCTGCGAGCGCGGGCACGGCGGCGGAGGGATCCAGGGGACCGTCACCCACAGCCCCGCCGGTTCCCCTTTCCCGCGCTGCAATAATGGTCTAAAGACCCCCCGCGCGCCGGGCTTGCCCTCCGTCGGCGCGGACCGGAGGACGCGCGACAGCGCGCCCTTTTTTTGTGCCCACAACAGACGGAACCGGATGCCCAAGCGAACCGACATCTCCTCGATCCTGATCATCGGCGCGGGGCCGATCGTTATCGGGCAGGCCTGCGAGTTCGACTATTCCGGCACCCAGGCCTGCAAGGCGCTGAAAGAGGAGGGCTACCGGATCGTGCTGGTGAACTCCAATCCGGCGACCATCATGACCGACCCGGAGCTCGCCGACGCGACCTATATCGAGCCGATCACGCCCGAGATCGTCGCCAAGATCATCGAGAAGGAGCGTCCCGACGCGCTGCTGCCGACCATGGGCGGGCAGACTGCGCTCAACACTGCACTCTCATTGCGCCGGATGGGCGTGCTCGAAAAATTCAACGTCAAGATGATCGGCGCCGACGCCGACGCCATCGACAAGGCCGAGGACCGCGAGCTGTTCCGCGAGGCGATGAAGAAGATCGGGCTTGAGACCCCGAAGTCGTCGCTCGCCAACGCCTCCGACCTCAAGCAGCAGGATCGCGCAATCTATGCCGACGAGGTTGCGGCGATCAAGGCGCGCGGATTGCCGCAACAGGAGGAGCAGGACGCGCTCGAGGCCTTCACGGCGCTGTGGACCTCGCGCGAGCCGGAACGCAAGAAGGGCTATATCGAGAAGGGTCTGATCGAGGCGCTGGAAGCACTCCCCGACATCGGCCTGCCGGCGATCATCCGGCCCTCGTTCACGCTCGCCGGCACCGGCGGCGGCATCGCCTACAACAAGGCCGAGTTCATCGAGATCGTCGAGCGCGGGCTCGACGCCTCGCCCACCACCGAAGTTCTGATCGAAGAGTCAGTGCTCGGCTGGAAAGAGTTCGAGATGGAGGTGGTGCGCGACCGCAACGACAACTGCATCATCATCTGCTCGATCGAGAACCTCGACCCGATGGGCATCCATACCGGCGACTCGATCACGATCGCGCCGGCGCTGACGCTCACCGACAAGGAATACCAGATCATGCGCGACGCCTCGATCGCGGTGCTGCGCGAGATCGGGGTCGAGACCGGCGGGTCGAACGTGCAGTTCGCGGTCAATCCGGCCGATGGCCGCCTGGTGGTCATCGAGATGAATCCGCGGGTGTCGCGCTCTTCGGCGCTGGCCTCGAAGGCGACCGGCTTCCCGATCGCCAAGGTCGCGGCCAAGCTCGCGGTCGGCTACACCCTCGACGAGATCGCCAACGACATCACCGGCGGGGCGACGCCAGCGAGCTTCGAGCCGACCATCGACTACGTCGTCACCAAGGTGCCGCGCTTCGCGTTCGAGAAATTCCCCGGCGCCGAGCCGCTCCTCACCACTTCGATGAAGTCGGTCGGCGAGGCGATGGCGATCGGCCGCACCTTCCAGGAGAGCCTGCAGAAGGCGCTGCGCTCGCTCGAGACCGGGCTCACTGGCTTGGACGAGATCACGATCGCTGGCCTCGGCAGCGGCGACGACAAGGCTGCGATCCGCGCCGCGCTCGGCAGCCCGACACCCGACCGCCTGCTCACCATCGCGCAGGCGATGCGGCACGGCGTTGGCGACGAGCAGATTTTCGAAGCCTGCAAGATCGATCCCTGGTTCCTCGCCGAGATCCGCGGCATCGTCGAGATGGAGGCGCAAATCAAGGCGAAGGGCCTGCCGGCGGGCGCGAGCGCGTTCCGCCGCCTCAAGGCCATGGGCTTCTCCGACGCCCGCCTCGGCAAGCTCACCGGGAGCACCTCCGAGGCGGTGACCCAAAAACGCCACGCGCTCGACGTACGGCCGGTGTTCAAGCGCATCGACACCTGCGCGGCCGAGTTCGCCTCGCCCACCGCCTACATGTACTCGACCTACGCGGCGCCGTTCGCCGGCCGCACCGCCTGCGAGGCCGCGCCCTCGGACAAGAAGAAGGTTGTCATCCTCGGCGGCGGGCCCAATCGCATCGGCCAGGGCATCGAGTTCGACTACTGCTGCTGCCACGCTGCGTTTGCGCTGCGCGACGTCGGCTACGAGACCATCATGGTCAACTGCAATCCGGAGACGGTGTCGACCGACTATGACACCTCCGACCGGCTCTATTTCGAGCCGCTCACCGCCGAGGACGTGACCGAGATCATCGACACCGAGCGGGCCAACGGCACCCTGCACGGCGTCATCGTGCAGTTCGGCGGCCAGACCCCGCTCAAGCTCGCCGAGGCGCTGGAGGCCGCGAACGTGCCGATCCTCGGCACCTCGCCGGACGCGATCGATCTCGCCGAGGACCGCGACCGCTTCAAGCAGCTGCTCGACCGGCTCAAGCTGCGCCAGCCGCAGAGCGGCATCGCCAAGAGCCCGGACGAGGCGCGCACGATCGCCGAGGCGATCGGCTATCCGATCCTGATCCGGCCCTCCTACGTGCTCGGCGGCCGCGCCATGGAGATCGTCTACGACGCGCCCCAGCTCGACCGCTACCTGGCACGACTCGCCGGCGATCTCGGCCGGCCCTCGGAGCTCGTCGTCTCCAACAAGCGTCCGCTCCTGATCGATCGCTATCTCTCCGACGCCATCGAAGTGGACGTCGATTGCCTCGCCGACGGCAAGGACACCACCATCGCCGGCATCATGGAGCACATCGAGGAAGCCGGCATCCATTCCGGCGACTCGGCCTGCGCGTTGCCGCCGCACTCGCTCGACGCCGCGACCATCGCGGAGCTCGAACGGCAGACGCGCGCGCTTGCGCTGGCGCTCCACGTCGGCGGGCTGATGAACGTGCAATACGCGATCAAGAACGGCGACATCTATGTGCTCGAGGTCAATCCGCGCGCCTCGCGCACGGTGCCGTTCGTCGCCAAGGTGATCGGCTGGCCGGTCGCCAAGATCGCGGCGCGCGTGATGGCCGGCGAGCCGCTCGCGAGCTTCGGCCTCAAGCCGCCCAGCTTCGATCACATCGGCGTCAAGGAGGCGGTGTTCCCGTTCGCGCGCTTTCCCGGCGTCGACACCGTGCTCGGCCCGGAGATGAAGTCGACCGGCGAGGTTATGGGCATCGACCATTCGTTCGCGGTCGCCTTCGCCAAGAGCCAGATCGGCGGCGGCTCGCGGCTGCCGCGCGAGGGCAACGTGTTCGTGTCGGTCCGCGATGCCGACAAGCCCCGCATCCTGGAGACGGTGCGGCTTTTGGTGTCGCTCGGGTTCCGGGTGATCGCGACCGGCGGAACCCAGCGCTACCTGGTCGCGCAGGGGATCGCGGTGGAAAAGGTCAACAAAGTCGCGGAAGGCCGGCCCCATATCGTCGACGCCATCCGCAATGGGGAAGTTCAACTGGTTTTCAATACCACCGAGGGCGCGATTGCGCTTGCGGATAGCCGGTCGCTGCGCCGTGCTGCCCTCTTGCATAAAGTCCCCTACTACACCACTCTTTCAGGAGCCGTCGCTGCGGCGCTGGGAATCAAGGCCTATCTCGCGGGCGACCTCGAGGTACGCGCGCTACAGAGCTATTTCGGCGACAAGGGCTGACACCCGGGAGCCGGGCGCCAGCCGCTGGACGGTGCGAGTTTGGGACAGATTTCGTGATCGTGCGGCCGAACCGCTTCGGCCCGCGATCTGAATTTTGTCCGAGGCAGGGTTAGGGGCGAGAAGCTCTTACAGGCGAGAAGGACTGATGGACAAGATTCCGATGACGGCAGCGGGCTACGCCGTGCTCGAAGACGAGCTCAAGCATCGCCAGAAGGTCGAGCGGCCCCGCATCATCCAGCAGATCACCGATGCGCGCACGCACGGCGACCTCTCGGAGAACGCCGAGTATCACGCCGCCAAAGAAACGCAGTCGCTCAACGAGGGCCGCATCGCCGAGCTCGAGGACCGCCTCGCGCGCGCCGAGGTCATCGACGTCTCGAAGCTGTCCGGGGATACCATCAAGTTCGGCGCCACCGTGACGCTGCTCGACGAGGACACCGACGAGAAGAAGGTGTGGCAGATCGTCGGCGAGCCGGAGGCGGACGCCAAGAAGGGCAAGATCTCGATCACCTCCCCGGTCGCGCGCGCGCTGATCGGCAAGGCCAAGGGCGCGAGCGTCGAGGTGGTCACGCCCGGCGGCGCCAAGGCCTATGAGGTGAAGAAGGTCGAGTGGCGGTAGCCGGCGACATCCCTCGGCTTCGCGCCGATCCCGTTTGGACGATCCCGAGCGGGCTTACGCGGCCTTTCGTGCAATAGCGGCAGGCCACGGTCCCGCGCATCGCGGCAGGGGGCGGCCGGAGTTACCGACCTTTGCTCTTTCCAGCCTGTGCGCGCGCCGTACGGCCTGCCTGATCATCGCCGGAGAAGTCGACCGGAACGCCCTTGTTGACCGCTGAGGCGAGGCGCAGCGCATCCCAGTTGGTGAGGCGGATGCAGCCGTGCGACTCGGTCTTGCTGACCTTGGCGGGATCGGGCGTGCCGTGGATGCCAAAGCCTTCGCTCGACAGGCCGATCCAGACCACACCCACCGGATTGTTGGGTCCGGCTTTGATCGTAAACGGCTCGCTCGTCCGCACGCCCTTGAAGGCGTACTTCGGATTGTACCGGTAGGTCGGATTCTTGCTGACGCCGGTGACTTTCAGTCGGCCGCTCGGCGCAGGTTTTTCCCGGCTTCCAACCGTCGCCGGATAGAGCGCCAGAAGCTTCTGGTCGCGGCCGAAGACCTTGAGCACCTTGGCGCTCTTGTCGACCTCGATGCGCGTCGCCTTTTCCGGCAACTGATCGGCCGCAACCTTGGTGACGACGATCGTATCGCCGGCAGCCTCGAACTTCTGGCCCGGATTCAAGGCCTGGAGCAGATCCTGGCTCATGTGGAATTTTTCGGCGATTTTTTCACGGGCACTGGTATAGGCGAGTGACGGCAAGTCTTTCATCATCTCCAAACGGGAGGGAATGGTCTTGGCAAAGGGGCCGCGCACGTCCCCTTCCGCGATCGTATATTCGACCAAGACGGGCTCCGCGCTGAACCGGCTCAACGCCTGCCAGATGTCCTCGGTCAATTCGCCCGTAGATGACAATCCCTGATCGGCCGCGAATCCGCTCAGCGCCTTTTTGAAATTCTCACCAGACTTGCCGTCGATCTCGCCGGGGGAGAACCGGGCACGATCCAGCAGGACCTGAGCCTTGATCAGCATCGGAGTCATTCGGCCGTCGGCATTGCGCGACGTGGATGCCTTGGCCTTCCGCGGCGTTTGTTTGTTGTCGGTACGGGATGTCTGATTCTTGTCGCTCCGTGAGGAGACCCATTGGGCATCGTTCACGGCTTGCATATCGAGCGGAGCAGCGAGGGCCGGGCCGGCAAGGACCACAACAGCAAGACACGCCGCGAGGGTCGAACCCTTCGATTGTCCAATCATTCGCTTCGACCTCCTCCTGAGGCGCCCGGCCGAGCGTCACGCTTGTGCAAAGCCGCCGAAGCCCGGCGCTCTCACTGCCGGGCTTCTTGGAATCGGGAGAGTTGCTAGTTCTCCCAATTCGCGGTCGCTCGAATCACGTCGGTGGTCCGACGTGACCTGCGCTCAAAACCAAGTACTCCTTAAAACGCGGAAACGCTCGCTGCTGTTCCTCCGGCGATCGCGCTTTTCAGTTCCTTCGTCGGTACGTCGGATGACAGATCGCTTGCAAAGAACAATCGAGCACAGCAACGCTGACAAATGGAGGCAGTCTGGCGAAACTCCAACAGCGCGATCAGACCATTGTTTCGTGGCAGGCGAGGAACAGGCCTCACATCAAAACGTTTGACCGGAACGGGGACAACGAAGGAGGCGAGCCATGCCCGCCATTCCGGTTGTTGTCTGGTTGATCGGTGTGCCGCTTGTCTTTGGTGGCGGCTATCTGATCTACCGGGTGTTGGTCGTCTAGACAGCACCACCTTCCAGAACGGAACGAGGCCGCCGCCGGTTTGGGGCGGTCTCGCGTTTTAATGCTAAGGGAATCGCCATGCCGGCCCAGGTGAATGATCGCGCCACGAAGCGGCTCCCCGTCGACGGACGAAAAGAAGCGCGCCTGCTGGCGATCGTAACCGGCGTGTTTTTCTTGCTGAGTCTCTTCCTCAACGCGATTGCGGATTGAGCAAGAGCCGCTCGTCTCGCGCGCATCATGGCCGGCGTGGCGCAACGCAACGCCTTACGGCGCCGCGCCCTCCATCGGCACCATCGCGGCATCCTTGGAATTGCGCAGCGTGAGCGAGGTCTTCACGTTGCGCACGTGCGGCGCCGCGGTGAGCTCGGCGACGAAGGCCTGGAAGGTCTTGAGGTCGGGCGCCACGCATTTGAGGATGAAGTCGATCTCGCCCGACAGCATCCAGCATTCGCGCACCAGCGGCTCCTTGCGCACGAAGTCCTCGAACGCCTTGAGGTCGACCTCAGCCTGACTCGTCAGGTGCACCATGGCGAAGACCGTCACCTCGTAGCCAAGGAGCTTCTCGTCGAGCAGCGCGCGGTAACCCTTGATGTATCCGGCCTGTTCGAGCGCGCGCACGCGGCGCAGGCAGGGCGGCGCCGAAATGCCGACCCGGTGCGCCAGCTCGACGTTGGTGATGCGGCCGTCGTCCTGCAGTTCCTTGAGGATCTTCCGGTCGATGGCGTCCAGTCGCGCGGGCACCAAAGGCCTCCATGAATCGCCGCCCGGCCCATGCTTTACTCCTGCGCGCCGTGGCGCGAAACAATCTTGCGCGAAAACGGTAATTAGATACGCAGCGACCCATAGGCCCATCACGAAGCTGTGGTTCCTGCTCTGCATATCTTGCATAGCTCGTCAGAAACCCTACATTGGCTTGCATACGGCCGCTGCGCATTGCGGCCGGCCCGCCTCGGCGGCGCCCGCGCCAAATCCAACAAACAGGGGCTTTTCAGAGATGGGCAAGACGACCCACGCCAAGGTCGTGATCATCGGCTCGGGGCCCGCCGGCTACACGGCGGCGATCTATGCTGCGCGCGCCATGCTCGAGCCGGTGCTGATCCAGGGCATCCAGCCCGGCGGCC